>WSSedB1CaDRAFT_10000160_pt1 | contig 33595 bp, 31 predicted proteins | sample WetSurSB1Cattail_FD_9460 | JGI IMG/M metagenome (IMG submission 9460)
GAATCATCAACCCTGTCTTTTTTCTCTTTCATTTCAACTTCAGATGAAGCACCGATATAAAGAACTGCCACACCACCAGCCAGTTTTGCAAGGCGTTCCTGTAGTTTTTCCTTATCATAATCAGAAGTTGTTGTTGTCATCTGCTGTCTGATCTGTGCAACACGTGCTTTGATCATGTCTTTGTCACCTGCACCGTTTACTATTGTTGTGTTTTCTTTGTTAACAGTAACTTTCTCAGCTGTTCCAAGCATGTCGAGAGTTGTATTTTCAAGTTTCAGTCCCTTTTCTTCAGAGATTACTGTTCCCCCGGTAAGAATTGCTATGTCTTCAAGCATCTCTTTTCTTCTGTCGCCAAATCCGGGAGCTTTAACAGCACATACTCTCAGTGAACCACGTAAACGGTTAACTACAAGTGTTGCAAGAGCCTCACCTTCAACGTCTTCTGAAATAATTAAAAGAGGACGTCCAGTTTGTGCAGTAGCTTCAAGAACAGGTAACATATCCTTCATTGTGGAAACCTTCTTATCATAAATAAGGATGTATGGATTCTCCAGATCTGCTTCCATCTTCTCAGCATTAGTTACGAAATAAGCTGAAATATATCCACGGTCGAACTGCATACCTTCAACAACTTCAACCGATGTTGTTGTTCCTTTTGATTCTTCAACTGTAATTACGCCTTCTTTATGAACTTTGCCCATAGCTTCAGCAATGAGTCTGCCTATCTCTTCATCATCATTGGCAGAAATTCTTGCAACCTGCTCAATCTTCTTCAGATCATCGCCGATTACTTTAGCCTGCGACGCAAGATGTTTCACAACTTTGTCAACTGCTTTGTCAATTCCTCTCTTAATATCCATAGGATTTGCGCCTGCAGTAATATTTTTGAGACCTACATTAATAATGGATTGTGCAAGAACTGTAGCTGTGGTAGTTCCATCACCTGCAATATCACCGGTTTTTGATGCTACTTCTTTTACCATCTGGGCACCCATGTTTTGATAAGGGTCGGAAAGTTCGATGTCTTTTGCAACAGTTACTCCGTCTTTGGTGATTTGTGGAGCTCCATATTTTTTCTCCAGAACCACATGACGACCTTTTGGACCTAATGTTACTTTTACTGCGTCAGCCAGCTGATCAACGCCTTCTTTAAGAAGTGCACGCGCATCAATATTGAATTTAATCTCTTTTGCCATATTATTTGATTTTTAAAAGTTTGCTAAAATTAAGCTATAAAAAGGATATCTGTCTGTGAAACAAGAAGATAATCTTCTCCATCTATGGTCAGTTCTTGTCCTGCATATTTACCATAAAGGACAACATCGCCTTTTTTTACTTCCATCTCTTCATCTTTCTTAGCTACGCCAACAAGAATTACTTTTCCCTGACGTGGTTTTTCTTTTGCGGAATCAGGTATTATTATTCCACTTGCAGTTTTTTCTTCAGCTTCATTAGGTTTAACAAGAACCTTACCTGCCAAAATTTTTCCTTTTAATTGTGCCATTTTATCTAGTTTTAAAGTTAAACATCATTTTCCGACTTCCTCTTTGATCATATACCATGCCAAATTGAAAAAAATGTCATTTTGTGTTTCTTAATAAAAAAAGAGTGTCAGTATGTGACAAACTGACACTCTTAAGTATTTTTTTACACAATCTATTTACCAGGTTTGGTCTGACCACTCGGAGGAGGAGTAGAAGATGCCGGTGGAACTGCTGTTGGCAGAGTCGGAATTGCGTTCGGGTCAACAGTATTTTTTATCTGGTTTTCAATTCTGGAATGTTCCGTAACAGAGCCACGAGGTATTGTAGCAGTTGCCACAACGCAAAGAATGAGGATCGCACCGGCAAGTGTCCAGGTAGATTTCTCAAGAAAATCTGCTGTTTTACGGATACCCATCGACTGACCGGTTGACGTGAAGTTTGCAGCCAGACCACCTCCTTTAGAGTTCTGAACAAGTACGATCAATACCTGTAGAATGCATGCTATAATAATTAATACTGAAACAAAAATATAAATTCCCATCTGTTCACTTTTTTATATATTCTTTAACCTTTTCAATTTGAAACGCAAAGTAACTGCTTTTTTCCGGAAATTTCAAACTTAATTTTTCATAAATATCGATTGCCTTTGAGTAGTATCCCTGACTAACATAAATTTTAGCCAGGGTTTCGGTTACCAGACCTCCTGATTCTTCTATAAAAGGTTTTGAGATATCATCTGAGGAAACATCAGTTTTGTCCTTTTGTGGTTCGATCCTGGGATTTGCAATTATGAATTTATCAATAAGCTCGGTCTGCAATTGTTTACTTGAAACGTTCCTGCCCTCATCGGGAGGTTCCTGAATTAATTCAATATCCGGTGATAAATTGTTTTCGTCTGCTTCAGTATCAATTTCCAGAAGATCTGAACGTTCAGGAATGGAAAAGCCAGGGTCCATATAAAATATCTTTTCTTCAGTTGAAGAAGTATCTTCTTCCATAAGAAATATAACTTCTGCCGGTTCAAAGTTATCAGGTTCCGTTGCAATCATTACGGAATGCATTTGAGACTGACCTTTAATATCGGGTGTTTCTCTTAATTCGATCTCTTCGGCATTTTTTTCAATTTCATTTATCATATCCTCACTGTTCTTTGCCGATTCAATAACAGTTTGCTGAGTGTCTGTAACTATTTCTTGCTTTATTTCAATATTCTTATTGATCCCTTCAGCGTTTGTGTCAGAAGAAGCCGGTGATTTCAGGAGCCAGTACAATACTTCCCTGTCACCGGTATGAATTGCAGAATTCCTAAGCTGATTCTCGAATTTTACATCTGCATTTCTGTAAAGACTCTTCAACAACAGCATATGTGCAGTCTGGCAATAGGGGAAAATATCGACCAGCTCATATACTTCCCTTATCATCTGGCTATTTACAGTGACAGTGTCTTCAATCATATTTAAAAAATCATTTCTGTTCATACCTTCTACCAGTTAACAAAGGCCTGATTGAAAATATCTTCAACAAGCATACCAACTATTTTAGCCGACAGATCTGATTCAACAGCACTGAGGTCGAGATTGCTGCTATAATCTTCATACCTGGTAAAGGACTGATCGAAACTTTGGGTAGGATCAATAGAATTTGTGTATTTAACATGTACCGTTATGGAAAACCTGTTAGTGGCAGCCTGTGCATCTGCAGCAACAGTAAGTGGTTTTGTACCATAATCCTTTATTTCTCCTTCAAAACTGGCATCACCGATATCGGTAACATATTTCATACTTGTCTGAGCCTTGCATTGATCGATAAGAGCATCAGTCAGGGTTTGGCTGAGATTAGGTTGAACGATAGGAGCCCGGTTTTGAAAGTACACTACATTGAATGTCTTTAAGCCCTGAGTATGTGCTCCTGAAAATGAATACTTTACTGTGCAGCCCGACAGAAGGGTAACAATTGCTGCTAAAAGAACTGTTAACAGCTTGTATGAATTAAGTCTTACATTATTTTTACGATTCAATACCATATTCTTTAATTTTTCTGTAAAGAGTTCTTTCTGATATTCCCAGTTCTCCGGCAGCCATTTTTCTTTTGCCATTGTATTTCTCAAGAGCTTTTTTAATCATTTCTACCTCCTTATCGGCCAGAGACAGTGATTCTTCAATTATCTCTTCTGTATCCTGTATATTATTTATTGTCTTGTGCAATGAGAAGTCATCTGCAGGTACGTCATCTGAATTATTAGTTTCCGACTCTTTCTTAACCTCTCTGAAAAGATTCTTGATTGTTCTTGAGTTGGTCTCCTCGAAACTAACATCTATGTCTCCGTGTCTGATAAGATCAAATACAAGTTTCTTAAGGTCATTCATATCGCTTTTCATCTCGAAAAGAATCTTGTATAATATTTCTCTTTCGGAAGAGAATGACTTGTCATCATTTTTCCTTATAATAGCAGGAAGCTTAACGCCTCCATAATCAGGAAGATAGGTGCGTAGATTGTTAGCTGCTATATCCCTCTCATTCTCAATTATTGATATTTGTTCAGTAATATTTTTAAGTTGCCTGACATTCCCGGGCCATGAATAATTAAGAAGAATATTTTTGGCTTCCGAATCGAGTCTTATAGCAGGCATTCTGTATTTTTCAGCAAAATCTACTGCAAACTTTCTGAAGAGAAGAAAGATATCTTCTCCCCTGTCTCTTAAGGCAGGAACCTTTATTGGAACCGTATTGAGCCTGTAAAACAGATCCTCTCTGAATTTACCATTATCAATTGCTTTTGGTACCTCAACATTACTTGCTGCTATAACCCTCACATTTGTCTTCTGAACCTTCGATGACCCAACACGTATAAATTCACCTGTCTCCAGTACTCTGAGAAGCCGGACCTGTGTAGATAACGGCAACTCCGCAACTTCATCAAGAAAAATTGTACCACCGTCTGCAACCTCAAAATAACCTTTTCTGCTATCAGATGCTCCAGTAAATGATCCTTTTTCATGTCCGAAAAGTTCAGAATCTATAGTTCCTTCAGGTATTGCGCCACAATTCACAGCAATATACTGACCATGTTTCCTGGTACTATAGCTATGAATTACCTGAGGGAAAATTTCCTTTCCTGTTCCGCTCTCTCCGGTAATTAATACTGAAAGATCAGTAGGTGCCACCTGTACAGCTATGTCTATTGCCCTGTTAAGACCTTCATAGTTGCCGATTATTCCAAACCTTTGCTTAATATTTTGCAAATCTTTCATTTCGAATTTTACAATGCTGCGAATTTAACGTTTTTTTAAAACATTGGGAAATGCATTATTCGTAAATTCGCAATATGAAAAAAGATCCTCATCCGAAATTTACAGGAATTATACCTGCCCGGTATGGTTCTTCACGATTTCCCGGAAAACCCCTGGTGCTTATTGGTAATAAACCCATGATCCAACGTGTCTACGATCAGGCTAATAAAATACTCGAATCAGTATGGGTCGCCACAGATGATAAAAGGATTTTTGATGCTGTCTCAGGTTTTGGTGGAAAAGTTATTATGACCTCTCCTGATCATCTGAGCGGAACAGATCGCTGTGCAGAAGCTGTAACAAAGATTAACAGACAAACAGGCAATAAAATTGAGGTAGTAATAAATATTCAGGGTGACGAACCATTTATTAAACCTGAACAGATCGCTCTCCTGATGAAATGCTTCTCCGATGAAACAGTAGAGTTAGCTACACTGGTAAGAAAGGTAGAACCGGGAGAGGATATTTTTAATGTCAATCAACCAAAGGTGATTTTAGATTTTAGAGGTGATGCAATTTATTTCAGCCGGGCTGCGATACCTTTTATAAGAGACTGTGAAAAGAGTGAATGGTCAAAGAGCAATATTTTTTACAAGCATCTGGGTCTTTACGCCTACCGGAGTGATACACTGAAAAAGATAACTTTACTCCCCCGAAGCTATCTTGAGATCTCAGAATCACTTGAACAAAACAGATGGATTGAAAACGGCTATCGTATAAGAACAGCAGTAACAACATGGGAAAGCATAGGGATTGATACTCCTGATGATCTTGAAAAAGCAAAAATACTTTTAGAACATTTTTTTTAAATTATTACTAACTTTAGCACAATATTTGTTAGATGTTAGCAAATTGCAATCTATGAAGAGAAGTCTACTCATTTTCTTCTTATTAATTTTCACCTTAATCCTTCATGGTCAGAAGGATTCTGTTAGTATTGCAAGAGCTCTTGCTCAGAAAGATTTCTTAAGAGAAACTGTTAATATTAATGTAAGCATTTATCCTGTACCGGTAAAAGACAATACCTTCACTATTAAAACTGATAAGGATATGTCATTTATTAAAGTCACCAATATCATCGGACAAGACATTTTCAGATTTCAATATAATGATCCCCAGCAACTTATTAAAATTTCTCTCGAAAATCCCAAAAGGGGAATCTACCTTGTTACGATAATCTTCAGCGACGGGATCAGAGTTGTAAAAAAAATATTGGTAGAGCCTTCTGAATAAACCAAATTTTATTATTTTCGTCTTTTGTTGGAAATTTTTTGGGAAAGATTCCGCAGATTATAACAATTCATTTGCTTTCTTATCATGAGATAAATAAACAATCCTCTTATATGATTGTTTTATATTTTATAATGTAACCCATTTGTTAAATTACTTATAAGCTATTATATATGGAAGACGGGGTAAATGTATTTTCAATAAAAGATCTCGAAAATTTCTCTGGTATTAAAGCTCATACTATAAGAATATGGGAGAAGAGGTATAAAATACTTGAGCCCGACAGGACAGACTCAAATATAAGAACTTACAGTGAATCAGAGCTTAAGAAAATCCTTAACGTAGCATACCTTAACCGTAATGGACTGAAGATATCCAAAATTGCAAAACTCGACGAAGATGAGCTTACACAACAGGTAATGACTGTCAGCAGCAAGCATGATGATCTGGATCAGAATTTTCAGCCGGGAAAAATTCTTATGTCAGCCATCCGTTTTAATGAGGCTTTGTTTAAAGAGGCATTGTCACCATTTATTAAACATCAGGGTATTGAAAATGCCTATTCCCACTATCTTTATCCTCTGCTTGAAAAAGCCAGGATCCTATGGCAGACAGGAAGTCTCTCAAGAGCCCAGGAACAATTCGTCAGAAATACAATAAAACAGATAATTATTATCGAAGATAACCTTCTTAAGACTCCTGCGGGCAAATCGAAACCTTCTGTTGCCATGATCAATACATCTGATAATCTTACTGATAACAATTTCCTGTTTTATAAATATGCCCTCAAGAAACGTGGATTTGATGTAATATTTACAGGAGGAATCCTTCCTGCTGCTGAAGTGATAGAGATTCATAAAATCAAACCCTTTGAATACCTGGTTGTAAATTCAAGCGCTTTTGATTTTGCAGAAAAGAAAATCGGGTATTTTAACAGCATCGGGAAATCACTTGCGATAAAAAAAATCATCCTTACAGATTCTCCGGAAAATTTTTCAACCAAAAAATCTTATGAAAGATTATTAATAACCAGAGATCCATCCAGCTTTATTAAAACAATCGAAAATCTGTTATGAATTGTTCATTTCTGGAATAAACCAGGAAGACTTGAGCCAATAGCCTTATATTTAATCTCTTACGATTTTCTCATTTTGAGAAAATAATCCTCTTCCATTGAAAAGTCTATATCCGGAACTCTGATTTTCAGTTCTGAAATCTGCTTAAGTATACGTTCAGCAAAAGATTCTCTTTTGCTCTCAGACTGTGTATTTATACGATGGTTGAATGCTTTGGTTATTTTTACAGCCTCTTTCCATGTATTTAATGTGTTATTGTCAAGGTAACATCTGGAAAAAGCTTCCCAGATATAATTCACAGCAGAATCCGAAGGATGCAACATGTCATCGTTATAAAACCTGTAGTCTCTCAGATCATCCATAATCAGCTCATAAGCAGGAAAATACGTTGGTCTGATTTTATGTTTCAGCAATTCTTCCACGGCTAAAAATAATACGGACTTACTTACCTGATTTCCGTGTGCCCCATCTTTCCAATGTCTGACAGGGCTGATAGTAAAAACAATGTGCAATTGCGGATAGAGTGATTGAAGTTTATCAAGTTGTCTGATCCATAGAGATATTATTTCATCAACTGAGAGTATCCTTGATTCGAATTTATCAGCCGGTATCTTATGGCAGTTTGATACAATAAGATCTGTTCCCTTCCATGTGTAAACTCTTGCTGTGCCGAGAGTCACAAACAAATATCTGGTTTGCTGCAAGAAATCTAATGCTTCTTTTGATTTTCTGTTTATCTTATCAAGAACATCGGAAGGATCCTCAGATGAAAAATCTGTATAATGATTGAAACTTAACCACATACCATCATAAAAATAAAGGTCCTCAATGAATATTTCCTTCTTGTTTGTAATTGTATCCAGTGTATTACAAACCGAAACCGGATTAAAAACAGCACCGGCCGGATTAATCATTACCGGCATATGTCCAATCTTCAACTGCTGACCCATTGTTGAAGCGAAACATGAACCTATAAACATCACTTTATCGCTGTAAGTGATTTTATCACCTGAAGGTTCAATAGGAAATGTGGTTCTTAGTTCCATTTTATAATTCCCCTTTTAGGTCACAGATTTTGAATTGCAACTTAGTATAAGGTTATATATTTCAATAAGTTATCATAATCTTTAATCTGTAAAATAAGCACTATCTTCTGATCCAGTTCAGAATATATTTAAATACCTCTTCCCTGAATGGCTCATTATGTAATTCATGATAACCTCCGTCCCATATTTTAAGTTGAACCATACTCGTCTTTTCCGCAAATTCACGACTGCCATCCGGTGATGTTATAAGGTCATCACTACCATGCAACAACAAGGTTGGAATTGTCAGTTCTGAAGCATGTGCGAGTGAGTATTTTGCCGCAGACATGGCTCCGTCAAAAAGGCTAACCGAAATCTTGTTGTGAACAAGGGGATCGTTTTTATATCTCTCTACAACTGCCTCATCGTGTGATATATGTTTAACATTAAGACCCGAAGGCTGGATAAGACCGGGTATCAGATGTTTCATTATTGAAGCCATAATAATCTTACTCTTTGGAGGCTCAAAAGAAAGGCGCAACCACGGAGAAGTAACTATTGCTCCTTTAATTTTCGGTTTCTTACGTAAAAGATAATCAAGAACAATACCCCCTCCAAGACTATGGCCATAAATGTAAACAGGACATCCTGGAAAAGTCTGTTTGCAGTTTTTTAACAAGACATCAATCATCTCCTCAACCAAAGCATAACTTTTAATATTTCCTCTTCTCCCCTGTGAAAGTCCATGTCCTGGCAAATCAACACCCAGAAAGCCAATGCCCTCTCTTTTAAATAACTCAGCCCAGTAAAGATATCTCTGAACATGTTCTCCCAGCCCGTGAACCAAAATTATAATGGCTTTTGTGCTTTCCCCCGGACTTTGGATGATGCCTTTTAATATCTGCCTGTTGCTAAGTTTGATGTTGAACTCCATGATCAATTTTTTTTAAAATTACAAAAGTTGGTCAAATAAACTATTAGTCTTCGACCTTGAAATTTAATTTACTCTTAACCTAACCTTAACCTTATATTAATCCATCCCGTCTAACCATGAATTAAATTTGTAAAAGAAAAGATTTTAAACAAATTATTAAAACCCATTACTCGAATGTTTCTTTCAATAAGAACTTATTTATTAATTTATAATTTATAATTTATTTAGAATTTTCTACACAATTACAACTCATTTAATTGATTATCAAACTTATAAAAATATGTATTATTTATAAAGCAGACAATTTATAAAGATATTAAGATATTAAGATTTGCATATCTTTATTTATCTGTGTATATTTGTTTCAACAATTTAAAACTATTAGCTATGACACAGTTTGAATTTAATAATAGCCTTATTGAAATGAAGACAAATCTTCAAAGATTTGCGATGAGCCTCACTTCCGATCGTGACAGCGCTCTGGATCTTGTGCAGGATACATATGTGAAAGCCATTACTTATAAAGACAAATTTGTGGATTATACTAATCTTAAGGCATGGGTATTTACGATAATGAAAAATACCTTCATTAATAATTACAGGCGAAATATTAAAGAGAATACTATTATTGACGGGACACAAGATCTTTATTATATAAACCAGCCACATGATAAGGGATTCATTTCTCCCGAGTCAAGATATGCTGAAGCTGAAATTGAAAATGCAATTAATTCCCTGAGCGACGAATTCAGAATCCCTTTCAGAATGCATATTGAAGGCTACAAATATAAAGAGATTGCAGATGATCTGGGTCTTAAAATAGGAACTGTTAAAAGCAGAATATTTTTTACCCGGCAGAAATTAATGCTGATATTAAAGGATTACACTAAATAAAGATATAGTTCAGAATAATTTTTTTGGGTCTTAGGTTTAAGCATGTTAGGTTTAAGGGTGTTAGGTTTAAGGTTAATCAAGCGTAAAAAAGACTGAGTATCTCAGTCTTTTTTTATGACCTTAACGATCACACCTGAAAGTACGAAAGCAAGAAACAAACCAGAAAGAATCCACGCCCATCTGTTCGGTACTTTTGATTCAGCCCACATTTCGTATGGCTCAGTCAAAAAATAGTCTGATTTTACAGGCCATAGTAATATACGACTGCTGTCAATAAATCCATTTGTGCCTATCAATTTGCCTGGCATAACTATTTTTTGGGAATAGTCACTGAAATTAGCAAATATCCTTTTTGTAACTATGGAAAGGGCAGAATCTGCTTCTACCTTATATTTCAGGGCATTAGCTTCACCGATAAATTCCCTGAGTATTATCCCATGTTCCCATAAGCTGTCCAGCTTATTTCCATTCCTCTCAGTGATTCTCACAAACTCATCCTCCCGTGCTTTTAAAGATTGAACCGACATATCACTATCTGCTTTACCTTCAGTAAGTTTTGAAAATTCTCCAATCCACTCCGAGACAAGATTTTTTTCTGTCCATTTATCGGTTTTATTCTTCACCGAATCGCTCAAAGCCCTGTATCTAAGACTATCAGGTCCACTCTCTTTACTATTTTTCAGGTCTCCAGGTGAATAGAAGTAAAGCAGTTCATCTTTATTAAGGAAATCCTTAACCGGGTAACCGTATAATAATTCTTTTCCTATATTTTCAGAGAACCTGAATTCCGTGTTAAACCATTTGAAGGTTTTAATAAATACAGCCTTTCTTAAATAATCTTTGTTTGCTCCGGAATCTGATTTATAAGCACGGTTGATCTCATCAGCATCCTGAAATTGTTTTGTTGCTGTTCTCATCCATATTGTGTCACCTTTTTGACTTACCTCAATAGAATCTTTGAATGCCCAGGTACTGTCAAGTGGGACCTGAATATCGGGGATCTTAAATCTTTTTATTGCATCACTTTCGATACTTTTCATCTCTATTTTACGCATTATTGAACCATCGGTATGTACATAATCCGTTACAACTGTCTCGGGCTCATTGCACGATACCATAAATACCAGGAACAACGATATAAAAATTTTAACTGATTTTCTTTCCATAGCTTCAGAGATTAGTTTTTTTGTGATTATTATCGATCAGCTTTTTTTCAATCAGCTTTATTTCAATCAGCTTTTTTAGTTCAGGATCTCCATCGATAAGATTTTCAAGATCCTTATATTTTATCTGTAACTCATTTACAGATTCAAGGAGCTCCTTTATTTGATCTTCTGAAAACGTCACGGTTTTTGAAGAAAATCTTTTCCCTGAATTTTTGTATACCATTAACAACTTTTCAATTTCATCCGCTTGTCCGGGGAGATTACCCTTCTCAATTGTTATGGTCTGGTGGCTAAGCATATCAATTCGTCTCAGTATGATTCCCTGCTGATAAACAAATACCAAAACCAGAGCTATTGAAACCGTAATCAGGCTTTTTCTTACCCATCCGATGTAAACCCATCTAAACAGAAAATCCACTAACTCTGAAAAAAATACCTGCATGCGATTTGATTGAATAACTCTTTTAATCACTTCCCTTTCAATATCTTCTGTTGAATTGAGGACTGGTTCCGATTTCCTGAGGAGATTCAGAACTTTGTTATAATTTTCATTTTCCTGTTTCATGCCTATAAATATTTTCCCAACTTCTCTGAAATATTTTTCCTTGCAAGATAAAGGTTAGCTTTTACGGCTGATTTGCTTATTCCGGTAATCGCAGAAACTTCATCATTTGACATCCCTTCGAGATCGGAAAGAACAAAGACTGCTTTTTGCCTGGAACTCAGTTTCTCCGTCAGTGTGCTGATGATTTGTGCAGTCTCAATGTTTTCCAGAGCCATTGACGGTCCATCTGAAATCTTATTCGCAATCAATTCCCATGAGTGATCATCTGCAACAATTTCCGGATTTCTTTTTCTCTTTCTCATCAGGTCATAACATTTATTAACAACAATTCTGTAGATCCAGGTTTTATAAACCTCAGCTGATTTAATCCTGGTAAGTTTTTGCCATATAGTTATCATTGTTTCCTGCACAACATCTTTAGCCTGATCCTCGTTTCCGAGCATCCTGAAAGCCACCGAATAAGCAAAGGGAGCCGTCAGTTCAATGAGTTTTCTGAAATTACTCAGATTCCCTCCCCTGCACTCTTGTATAAGTTCTATATCAATCAAAATACTATGATGAATTGTATATTAAAGACGTCAAATTAACAGCAAGGTAAAAAACAGATTCCAATTTTATTTCATAAAATGAAAAACGGTAACCACAAAGTTCACAAAGAATCTACTCAAAGATCGCAGAGAAAAGATTAAATGGTTTTAACTTTGTGCTTTGTGAGTGCTTTCTGCACTTTGCGGTTAAGATCTTCATAAACGTATTAATCTGATATTATGCAGAAAATAATTACAATAAAAACCGACAGGCAAAATGGACTTTATGATATTACATCCGAGGTTGTGTCTTTAATCAGACTAAGCAAGATAAGGACAGGCATTGCGTCAGTGTATGCCCGTGGGTCAACGGCTGCTATAATGATCCAGGAAAACTGGGATCAGTCTGTACAAAATGATGTTTTAGCTCTCCTTAAGAAGTTAATTCCCCATGGTGTGTGGGAGCATGATCATCAGGATGACAACGGTGATGCACATCTGAAAGCAGGGCTGGTAGGAGCTTCCGAAACAATTCCCATTATCGAATATGATGCGGGACTATCTACCTGGCAGAATATTTTCTTATGTGAATTTGACGGACCCCGGGAACGCAGAGAAGTTGTTGTAACTATTATTGCTGATAACCAGGACTGATTCAGCTAATAAATTTCGAAGCGATCTTTACACTGCTCATAAATGGTTCATACTTTCTTCTCTTAACAGGTGAGTTTTTAAATATCCGGTCAAACTGATCCCGGGTAAGATTAAGCCATTCTTCGATTTTCATTTGCCGGATTTCTTCTGAAAGCTCGAATTCGGCAGTGCTATGTGATTTCGCCTTCTTATTCCATGGACATACTTCCTGGCATTTGTCACACCCGTAAACTCTTCCTCCGATTTTTGGGATTATTTCTTCCGGTATGGGTCCCCGATTTTCGATGGTCAGATTAGCTATGCATTTTCTGGCGTCGATAGTTCCATCTTCGTTTATAGCACCAGTAGGACACAAATCGATGCATAATCTGCAGTTTCCACACCTGTTTGTCTTATAGGGAGAGTCATATTCAAGCTCGATATTCAGTATTATTATCCCGATAAAGAAGAAAGATCCCAGTTTGTCATTAATCACAATTGAATGACGGCCCTGCCAACCTAAACCTGCTTCCACAGCCCATGCTTTTTCCAATAAAGGCTCAGAATCAACGAATGAAAGGCACTCTGCTTCAACTACCCGATCATTTATAAAATCAATTATCTGATCAAGCTTCTTTATAATAACATCGTGATAATCTTTGCCAAAGGCATACCGAGAAAGAATTGGCACATCCTTCTCTACCTGATTATCTGAGGTGTAATAATTTGACCCCGTCACAATAACAGATTTCGCTCCGGGAAGAAGAAAGTCAGGATTAACCCTCTTTTCAATGCTCCTTTCAAGGTAGCCCATACCTCCATTCATACCTCTCTTGCACCAATCCCGAAGTATCTTTTCACGTTCGGGAAGAGGGTGTGAGGGAGCAATACCACAAAGATCAAAACCTAGCTCAGATGCCTTCTTCTTTATCTGTTGTGAAATTGAATTGGATCGTGAAGCATTCATATACAAATAATTCTAAAGAAATCCCAGCTCAAGTTTTGCCTCTTCACTAAGCATGCTTTTGTCCCAGGGCGGATTGAAAGTAAGTTTCAGATCACATTCCTTAACGCCTCTTGTTCCGCCAACCTTATATTTTACTTCCTCCAGAAGATCATCCACCATTGGACAATTCGGTGCAGTGAGGGTCATGGTAATATGGGCAACATGCTCATCATCAACGTTTATCTCATAGATAAGCCCGAGATCATAAATATTCACCGGAATTTCCGGATCATATATGCTCTTAAGCACATCTCCTATCCTTGTTTCAATCTCCAATTGTTCAGTCGGATCCATTATTTTATCCTATTTATTTTTTGCATTATAAGCCATCGCATACAGCTTCATCTGACGTACCATCGAAAGCAATCCATTTGACCGTGTAGGGGAGAGATTTTGCCTTAGCCCTATCTTATCAATGAAATAGAGATCGGTGGCAATTATCTCATCAGGTGACCGTTTTGACAATACTTTTATCAGAAGAGCCACAATTCCTCTTGTTATTATAGCATCACTGTCGGCAGTAAAAGATATAAGTTTCCCATCGTAAGAAGGATGCAACCATACTTTCGACTGACAGCCTTCTATCAGGAAATCCTTTACCTTATACTTCGGATCAATAACCGGCAATTCCCTGCCCATATCAATCAGCAGGTTATACTTGTCCATCCAATCGTCAAAAAGTGAAAACTCCTCAATAATATTATCCTGTACTTCTTTAATTGTCATATTAAATATTTAGCCGAACATGCTTTTCACTTTTTCAATTCCTTCCGCAAGCGAGTCAATTTCCTCTAAAGTATTATAGAAGCAGAGTGAAGCCCGCACAGTTCCATCAATTCTATAATAGTCCATCACCGGTTGGGCGCAATGAGTTCCGGTTCTTACGGCTATACCCATTTTATCAAGAATCATACCAGTGTCGTATTGATGTATATCTTTTAAAAGAAATGAAATGGTTGATATTTTTTTACCGGACGTCCCATAAATCTTCAGTCCTTTTATTGCCGATAATCTATCGGTTGCATATAACAGAAGTTCTTTTTCCCTGGCCGCAATATTTTCCCTGCCTAAACCTGAAACATAATCCAGTGCTGTTGCCAGACCAATTGCTGCAGGATAGTTCATAGTGCCTGCCTCAAATTTAAAAGGTAGCTGGTTGTATGTTGTTTTTTCAAATGTAACCTTATCAACCATGTCGCCACCTCCCTGAAAAGGATCCAGCTCGGAAAGCCATTTCTCTTTGCCGTATAAGATCCCTATGCCGGCAGGACCATAAATTTTATGCCCCGAGAATACATAGAAATCACTGTCCAGAGCTTTCACATCAACAAATCCATGTTGTATTCCCTGGGCTCCATCAATAAGTACCGGGACATCGACAGAATGTGCAGCCTCAATAATCTCTTTTATCGGAAGAACCGTTCCCAGTGCGTTGGATGCCTGTGTCACTGCTACTAGTTTGGTTTTCTTTGAAAGAAGCTTATGATAATCTTCCGGAATTATTTCACCGTTATCATTTATAGGAATTACACGCAAAACTGCTCCTTTCCTCTGGCACATCATCTGCCATGGCACAATGTTGGCATGATGTTCGAGCCTGCTGAGTATTATCTCGTCACCCGGTTTAATATATCTCTCACCGAAGGAAAAAGCGATTCCATTTATTGAACCGGTTGTTCCCGAAGTAAAAATAACTTCTTCTTTCCTGCCGGCATTTATGAATGACCTCACTTTTTCCCTGGCTCCTTCGTATCCTTCTGATGACATATCACTTAAGAAGTGAACTCCTCTGTGTATGTTTCCATTATACGATTTATATACTTCGTCCACTGCGTCAAGAACACACTGCGGTTTTTGGGTAGTTGCACCATTGTCGAAATAAACCAGTGGCTTATTATAAACTTTCCTGCTGAGAATTGGAAAATCCGCTCTAATATCTGCTATGTCTCTCATGAAATATCCTGATTACCCGCACTTTACCATGCAACTTGCACACCTCGACAGTTCACCTTTCAGGCGTTGCATAACAAGATTATCCATTCTTTCCCGAAGCGGTTCAATCTTTATATTCTGGATCACTTCGTGAGCGAACCCGAACATAAGCATGAGCTTTGCTTCACGTTTATTTATGCCACGCGATTGCAAATAAAATAATGCATCATCGTTTAGTTGACCGACTGTAGCACCATGACTGCATTTAACATCATCGGCATAAATCTCAAGCTGTGGCTTGGAGTCCATCTTTGCATCATCAGTGAGAAGGATGTTATTATTCCTCTGATAAGCGAGTGTACCCTGAGCATCCTGACGTACCAGTATACGTCCGTTAAAGGCTCCGGTTGACATATCATCAAGGACCCCTTTAAACAACTGGTTGCTTGTACAGTGAGGAAATGCATGGTCGACATTTACAAAATTATCGATATGCTGCCATTTGTCGGCAAGAAACAATCCGTAAGAATAGCTTTCAGCACCTTCGCCACCAAGGTAGTGATAAGTACTGTTGCGAATAAGTCCACCATGAAGAGTAATATTATTGGAGGAGGTAACACTGTTTTTTTCCTGATGAATAAAGGTATTTGTGATTTTGCACGCATTATTATGTTCATTCTGTACTCTTATAATATCAAAATGTGCATTCTCACCAACAAATATCTCTGTAACAGAATTTGTCAGGAACTTCTGAGGCGAAAGCGTATGATCACAGATTATTATGGAAAAATTTGAATTTTTTTCTGCAATTATAAGATTTCTGTGCTGATTAAATATATCATTGCCCGCTTGAACCAGATTTACAACCTGGACAGGTTTATTCAGAGTTACTTCTTCAGGGATATAAACAAACACACCGTCGGAAGCCATTGCGGTATTCAGGTGCACCAGGCCGTCTGTTTCGCTTCTTGCATATTTACCAAAATGTTTTTCAAAAATGTCTTTAAACCGTACAGCTGCTTCGCTCAGACTACCTATCCATACACCACTTGGTAACTGACGGAGTTTTTCATTCACAGTAGGATAAAATCCGTTCAGTAATACAATTCCATGTGTATCGAGATTAGTTACTTCACAGCGGAATTTTTCGGCTTCAGCAAAATCAGAAGGCAGGGGCATAAAATAGCTCTCATAATCGTGATCAAAAAAAACATTGAGATTGGTATATTTATATGCCTCATCTTTCTTTGATGGGATTCCCAGTTCGCTGAATTTTTTAAGAGCAGGTGCTCTGAAAGAATTTATAAAAGGCGATGATACACCGGAAATCTTAGTAATATTATCTTTATAAAGATCCAGATATTTTTCAGTTATTTCAGATTTCCCGTTCATGCTTCTACATTATTTTCAATCTCTTTTTTTATCCAGTCATACCCCTTTTCTTCCAGTTCAAGAGCAAGTTCTTTTCCTGCCGTTTTAACAATCCTTCCATCATAAAGCACATGAACCACATCGGGTATTATATAATCGAGAAGCCTCTGGTAATGTGTAATAACAATAAATGAATTATCGGGATGTTTGAGTTTATTGACACCGTTTGCCACTATTCGTAATGCATCAATATCAAGGCCTGAATCAGTTTCATCAAGAATTGCGAGCTTAGGATCGAGCATTGCCATCTGGAAGATTTCGTTCTTTTTCTTTTCTCCACCTGAGAAACCCTCATTCACTGATCTGTTCGCAAGTTTTGAATCAATCTCTACAAGCTCCTTCTTATCGCGCATCAGTTTCAGAAAATCAGAAGCAGACAGAGGATCAAGGCCCTTATGTTTACGATGTTCATTAACAGCTGTCTTCATGAAGTTGACCATACTCACACCAGGAATTTCAATAGGATACTGAAACCCTAGGAATATTCCTTCTTTTGCCCTGTCTTCTGCTGCCATTTCGAGAAGGTTCTTTCCGAAATATGTAACTGTTCCTTCTGTCACTTCCACAAATTCCCTCCCGGCAAGTACTGCTGCAAGAGTGCTTTTACCAGAACCGTTAGGGCCCATAATTGCATGAATCTCCCCTGGTTTGACTTCAAGACTAATTCCTTTTAAAATACTTTTACCTCCTATTGAGGCTTTTAAATTATTAATAATCAACATAACAATATATTAAGATAATAAAATTCTGCTCTATCCCACACTGCCTTCCAGACTTATCTGAAGAAGTTTCTGGGCTTCTACTGCAAATTCCATTGGCAATTTATTAATTACTTCCCTGGCATATCCGTTGACGATAAGACCTATCGCATCTTCAGTTGAAATGCCCCTCTGGTTGCAATAGAAAATCTGATCCTCGCCTATCTTGGAAGTCGTTGCTTCGTGTTCAACAATTGAAGTAGAGTTATCAACCTCCAGATAAGGGAAAGTATGGGCTCCGCATTTATCGCCAAGCAAGAGTGAATCACACTGTGAATAATTCCTGGCATTAGTGGCATTCTTCAATACTTTTACAAGTCCACGGTAGCTGTTCTGACCATAACCGGCAGAGATTCCTTTTGAGACAACTGTACTCTTAGTATTTTTCCCGATGTGGGTCATTTTGGTTCCAGTGTCGGCCTGCTGATGATTATTTGTAACTGCTACAGAATAAAATTCACCTGTTGAATTATCACCGCGTAAAATACAGGAAGGATATTTCCATGTTATTGCAGAGCCTGTTTCTATTTGAGTCCAGGATATTTTTGAATTTTCTCCTTTACACATTCCTCTTTTAGTCACAAAATTGAAAACACCTCCTTTTCCTTCTTTGTCTCCCGGATACCAATTCTGCACAGTAGAATATTTCACTTCTGCATTTTTTTCAGCAACTATCTCGACAATTGCGGCATGAAGCTGATTCTCGTCTCTTGAAGGGGCAGTACACCCTTCAAGATAGCTGACATAGCTTTCCTCATCAGCAATCAGCAGTGTGCGTTCAAACTGCCCCGTGTTTGCGGAGTTTATCCTGAAATAGGTTGATAGTTCCATTGGACATCTTACTCCTTTAGGGATATAGCAGAAGGAACCATCGCTGAAAACTGCAGAGTTAAGTGTTGCAAAAAAATTATCGGTATAAGGAACTACTGAACCCATATATCTTTTTACGAGGTCGGGATATTCCTTAACAGCATCACTGAAGGAACAAAAGATAATTCCCATTTCTGCAAGTGTTTCTTTAAAAGTTGTTTTAATAGATACACTGTCAATAACAGCGTCAACAGCAACTCCTGCAAGATGCTTTTGTTCTTCCAGGGGTATTCCCAGCTTATCAAACGTCTTCCGGAGTTCAGGATCGATATCATCAACACTTTTAAGATTCTTCCTCTCTTTGGGGGCAGCATAAAAAATAATATCCTGGTAATTGATAGGAGGTATCCTGAGGTTCGGCCACGTTGGCATTTTCATCGTCAGCCAGTGGCGATATGATTTCAGACGGAAATCGAGTAACCACTCAGGTTCATTTTTTTTGAAGGAAATTAGTCTGACCACCTCCTCACTCAACCCTTTAGGGATCCTGTCCATTTCGATGTTGGAGTAGAATCCATATTTATATTCACCGGTTGTTACTTCGCTCAATATTTTATCGTTGTCTTTTTCCATCATAATAATTATCAACTAAGTCGCTCGAAAATCAATTTATTTACCCCAACCCCAAGGGGAGTAAATTGATTTTCTTCGCTCCCCTTGGGGGCGGGGTAAACGAAGAAAATCAATGGAGGGATATGTATCCTAAATTGATATCACAATAACCATTCCGTTAATTGTATTTAATCTAAATAAACATACAAAAATATAAAAAAAATGGATTGGAAGAAGATTTTACCAGCAAAATCTGAACTAATGAAGGCAGGGATATAAAATGCAAAGACAAAGTAACGAAAAGACTGCACACAGGACTTTTAAACGCTATCCTTGTATTTTACGTCGTGCGTTGTGAATCTTAATGATAATCGTATACTCAGAGACTATTTACTCTCTTTATATTCTTTTAATAAGGACTGAAAGATCTCCTTTACCGAAGTTATTTTAGTTGCCCTGAATGCATTTGCACCACAGAATGCATATCCGTTTTCAAAATTACCTTTAAGAGCATTAATGAGTGCAACAATTATGCAATATGGACTCTTCGATATATCACACGTCTTGATGCATTTGAATGGACAAATTTTCGGTTGTTTTTTACCTTCCCTGACTTTAGTTATGAAATTGCTGAGGATTGCCCTGCCAGGCATACCGACCGGGCTCTTAATGATCTCAATATCTGAACTCTCAGCATCGATATAAGCTTGTTTGAAAGCAAGTGAAGCATCGCATTCGTCAGTTGTCACAAAACGCGTTCCCATTTGAACACCCGAGGCTCCAAGATCGAGAATTTTATGTATGTCCTCACCTGTATAAATTCCTCCGGCGGCAATGAGTGGAATTTTTTTACCATATTTCTCCTCAAACACCTTCAGTTCGCTTACTATTTCGGGAACCAGTTTTTCTAGAGAATAATCATTATCAAAAATCTGATCCTCTTTAAAACCCAGATGGCCACCTGCCTTCGGTCCTTCAACAATAACCGCGTCGGGTAGATAATCGTAATTGGCTTTCCACTTTTCACAAATGATTTTGGCAGCTCTGGCTGATGACACAATCGGGATTAGTTTCGTCACACTGTCTTTTTTTAAGAAAGACGGAAGATCCAACGGAAGACCGGCGCCAGCTGTAATTAAATCAACCTTTTCAGAGATGGCTGTTTTAATCATATCGGTGAAATTGGTCATAGCAACCATTACATTTACCCCGATAACACCTAAAGTTTTCTCACGCGCTTTACGTATCTCTTCTTTAAGTCCGTATATACTTGCTTCAAGAAAATCTTTTGAAAATTCCCTGTATAAAAGTCCTAGTCCCGCACTTGAGATAACTCCAGCACCACCTTCATTTGCTACTGCAGAAGCGAGTCCCGAAAGAGATATCCCCACTCCCATTCCTCCCTGTATTATTGGTACAGCTATTGCAAGATTCCCAATTCTTAATCCGTTCATTTATAATTTATAATATTTGCCAAAGGTAGGTTAATTAACATATCTTGAGCAGGAAAAGAGATATTTAACATATATTAAGTCTTCAGAAGTCCCCTATTTAACCACAAAGAACACAAGGTATACATAGAGGATACATAGACAATTCCAGCCAATTCAGTTCTTTGTGACCTAAGTGATAATCTTTGTGACCATTGTGGTTAATGGATTTCAAGTTAATTAAATAAAAGTTTTACCTTTAAGCAACAAAATCCAAATATGCGATGAAGAAAATATTAATAACTTCAGTATTCATTATTTCAGTACTTACAAATCTTATCGCGCAGACAGAAAAGGAGATTAAGGCTGAAATAAAACATGTTACTGTCTACCCCGACCGGGCCCAGATTGAACATGAGACTTCTGTTTCAATATTACCAGGTAAAAGTATATTAAGACTCACGGGTCTTTCACCTTATATTGATGTGCAAAGCATACAGGTTAAAGGTTATGGAGAATTTACAGTCCTTTCGGTAAATCACAGAAACAATTACCTTCAGAATCTTGAAGATTCACCTGAAGTAAAAAGTATCAGGAGCCAGATCGAAACGCTCCAGCTTAAAGTCACAGATGAAAACACTGACATAGAGGTACTTAAAAGAAAGGAGGATTTTCTGACAGCTAATAATGCAGTGCTTGTCAAGTCTTCAACATTTTCGCTTGACCAATTTAAAAATTTTATGGATCTGTATACCGGTAATATGGACCAGATCTACACAAATACATTAAAAAAACAGAGACTCGTAAAAGATTATAACAAACAGATTGCGGCTCTGCAACAACAGATATCCGAGAAGCTCGGAAAACAACAACTTCCCTCAGGTGAAATTCTTGTATCTGTTGCTTCTGAAAAACAGGTTAGCGGAAGGCTCACATTTAGCTATGTCGTATCAAATGCCGGATGGTATCCCTCTTATGATATAAGGGTTGATGACATAAAAAATCCTGTATCAATATTTTATAAAGCAAATGTTTTTCAGAATACAGGTGTCGACTGGAAAGATGTTAAACTGAGTTTCTCCAATGCTACGCCGTGGGTGGCAGGCGATATTCCAGTTCTGAATCCATGGTTTGTTGATTTCTATAATCCAGCTCCTGTCAGGATCAGAGGGATGGCATCAGCAGCAAAAAGAAGTGAAGCTCCTGTGATGATGGAAATGGTAAGTGCGGATAAAATGAAGGACGAAAAAGCAATGGAATCAGCTCCGCCGGAAGTTCAAAAGCAGGTTGGAGAAACGACAATCACTTTCGACATTGCTATGCCTTACACAATTCCGGCAGATGGAAAGGTTCAGACCGTAGAAATTCAAAGGATAACGGCTCCTGCCGATTATAAATACATTACAATGCCAAAGCTGTCACCTCTGGCGTATCTTACTGCTAATATTACAGATTGGGCAAAACTGAGCCTTCAGACCGGTGAGGCGACTCTTTATTTCGAGAACTCTTTCGTAGGTAAATCAACTCTTAATGTAAACCAGTTAAAAGATACACTTACAATTTCGCTTGGGACAGATAACAGTATACTTGTAAAAAGGGAAAAAAGAAAAGATTTTACCAGCAGGAAGTTTATCGGAGCTAACAGAACCGACACCTACTCATTTTTACTTACTGTCAGAAATAATAAAACAAACAGTATTAAGATCACTCTTAATGATCAGATTCCTGTTTCTTCGAACAGTAGTATTAACGTTGACCCGGTTGAGCTTTCAGGTGGAAAACTTAATGGGCAGACCGGTGAAATAACATGGGACCTCGAAATTAAACCTCAGGAAACCAAGCAGATAATCCTTACATACTCTGTAAAGTATCCCAAAGATAAAACAGTTGTTCTTGAATGAATCAATAATTAATCAATTATGAATTTTTTAGGAAATCTCATCTGGCTAATTTTTGGAGGCATAATAATAGCTATCGAATACTTTATCGGAAGTATTATTCTGATGCTGACCATTGTTGGCATACCGTTTGGTATCCAGACATTGAAAATGGCTTCATTGTCATTATGGCCGTTCGGGCGCGAAACAGTTGTACATTCGAGAGCTTCGGGCTGTCTTTATATTATAATGAATATTATCTGGCTGCTCTGTGGCGGTTTGTGGATTGCCATCACACATGCCATTTTCGGACTTCTGCTTTGTATAACAATAATCGGTATCCCTTTTGGTCTGCAGCATTTTAAACTTACTGCAATAGCTCTGTCGCCCTTTGGGAGGGATATTGTCCATAAATGACCTATTGGATGCCCCCTGGACGCTTCAAAGCTTTTCCCCTGGGTATTCTTTTGGGATATTAAGCCCCCTGGCCGCGAAGCGGCCTTCCCCCTAAAGGGGGACTAAATTACGGATTTACAAATGATTACACTTAAGTTAAGAAAATTACCCACCTTTAGGGGGGGGAGGGGGGCAAAAAAACTTTGTGGTTAAAGTATCTAATTAAGATAAGTAATGGAAAAATCTGGAAACAGGAAATCAATTAATGAATTTGGGAAATTTGGTCTTGTAAATCATCTTACCAGGGATGTTAAACCAAGTAATAAATCAACAATAACAGGAGTAGGTGACGATTCAGCAGTTATTGATTCAGGAAAGGATTTAACTCTTGTTACTACCGACCTTCTTTTGGAAGGAATTCACTTCAACCTGATCTACACTCCGCTTAAACATCTGGGATACAAATCCGTTATCAGGGCCATCTCTGACATTTACGCTATGAACGGGACACCGGGTCAGGTTATGATTGCACTCGGAATAAGCTCTAAATTCAGTCTTGTACAGATTGAGGATTTATATGAAGGAATAAAACTGGCCTGTACTAAATATAATGTTGATCTCGCCGGTGGTGATATTACCAGTTCTATAACAGGAATGACAATTGGTGTAACCGCTGTAGGCACTGTTGAAAAAAATAATATGGTAAAAAGAAATGGAGCCAGAGCAAATGATCTTATTTGTGTGACCGGTGACTTCGGTGCAGCATTCATGGGTCTTCAGCTATTGGAGAGAGAAAAAAAACTTTTTATCAGGGAGAAAGTGACTCAACCTGATCTCTCAGGTTTTGAATATGTTGTTGGAAGACAGCTAAAACCGGAAATCCCTGTCTCGACATTATCAGAACTTAAAAACAAGGAAATATTTCCAACTTCGATGATTGATGTAACTGATGGATTGGCATCCGATTTACTTCATATATGCAGGTTGTCAGACACAGGTTGCAGGATTTTTTACAGTAAAGTACCAATCGACTACGAAACTTCCAGGGTCGCCGGGGAGTTTGATATCGATCCAATGACTCCTGCTCTTAACGGAGGTGAAGATTACGAATTTCTTTTCACAATTCCTCTTGAGATGATAGAGACTATTAAAACAATAGAGTCGGTTAAAGTAATTGGTCATATGACTACATCCGGCTCTGGCTGTTTTATAGTAGGTGATGATGGCTCAGAAGTTGAAATATCAGCAATGGGCTGGAAAGAATAAAGACTTTTTTGTTTGTTACCTGGCCCGGATAATCCCTCTTTCCGATTTTCTGATGAATTCAAGAATATAATTTCTGTCGGGTGATGGTTTGAATTCCCCTTCCACCCAGTCCAGTGCCTGTGAGATATTCATACCTTTCTGATAAATAGCCCTGTATATTTCATGAATTTCATCGATTCGTTCCTTCCCAAAGCCCCTTCTGGTAAGTCCGACTGAATTTAATCCAAGGAAAGAAAGGGGATCACGATCAGCTTTTATAAAAGGAGGCACATCTGTTCTTACCTTGGCTCCTCCTCCGATCATCACATGAGCTCCGATATGACTGAACTGATGAACCATTGTTCCCGCACTTAGAATAGCCCAGTCGTCAATATCAACTTCACCTGCCAAAGCAGTAGAGTTACCAATTATAACATAGTTCCCTATAAGACAATCGTGTCCTACGTGAGAATAAGCCATCAGGAGACAATTTGACCCTACCACTGTTTTCCCCACAGCTGCTGTACCCCTGTTAACCGTGGCGCATTCCCTCACAGTGGTGTTATCTCCCAGTTCAGCAGTCGAGTCTTCTCCCCTGAATTTAAGATCCTGAGGTATTCCGGATATTACGGCAGAAGGGAAAACTTTGCAATTTTTGCCTATCCTGGCTCCATCCATAATAGTAACATTGGGACCTATCCATGTTCCATCACCAATGGTTACGTTACCAGCAATGTATGCAAAAGAGTCAACAATAACATCTTTCCCGATTTTTGCTTCCGGATGTACAAAAGCTAAATTTGAGATCATTAAATATATTATTTGTTTTTTACTACCTGCGCAGTCATTTCTCCTTCTAAAACCAGAGTGTTTCCGACAAATGCCTGTCCAAACATCGTAACAATTCCCCGTCGCATAACATCAGCCAATTCCATTTTAAGAATCACTGTATCTCCTGGAATCACTTTATGTTTAAACTTTAGTTTGTCGATTTTCAGAAAATAAGTTGAATATTTTTCAGGATCCTCAAGAGAGCTCAGTACAAGAAGTCCTCCGGTCTGAGCAAGTGCCTCAACAAGCAATACACCTGGCATAACCGGTTCGTCAGGAAAATGGCCCTGAAAAAATGATTCATTAAAAGTAACATTCTTAATCCCTACGATTGATGATTCATCAAGTGCAATTATTTTGTCAACCAAGAGGAAGGGAAATCTATGCGGTAATCTCTTTCTTATGTCTTCTATTGTAAAAACCGGTGGTTGTGAAGGATCATAAACAGGAATGTCGAGCTTCGAAAGGGTTTTTTTCATCTCCTGACGAATAATTTTTGCCAGCCTTGTATTGGCATAATGACCAGGACGAGTTGCCACAATTTTACCCTTTATCGGGTGACCAACCAGAGCAAGGTCCCCCATAATATCCAGAAGCTTATGACGAGCCGGTTCGTTAGGATATCTAAGTTCTGTATTATTAAGAATCCCTGCAGTATGTGTATTTATACCAGGCCGGTTAAAGAGTTTGGCAATACGGTCTATTTCAGCCTGAGAGACTTCCTTTTCAAGAATAACAATAGCATTATCAAGATCTCCACCTTTTATTAGACCCATATTAAAAAGTGGTTCAAGCTCATGAAAAAATACAAATGTCCGGCTCTTGCTTATCTTCTCTTCAAAGTCATCAATCGAATCAAGGATCGAATATTGATTTCCCAGAATCTTCGAATTATAATCGATAAGTACATTAACACTGAAATGATCATCGGGATAAACTATCAGATCTACTCCATGTTCCTCATCCGAGAAAGAGATCTTTTGTTTTACAACGAAATAATTTCTGTCTTCTTTCTGATCTACTATACCTGCCTCATTTATAGCTTCAACAAATCTAAATGCCGACCCTCCCATTATAGGAGCTTCTGGCCCGTTTAATTCAATTAATGCATTATCAACCCTTAAACCATGAAATGCAGCCATCACATGTTCAATTGTAGATACGGAGGCGTTGTTCTGAACAAGAGTTGTTCCTCTTGAAGTATCTGTAACATGTTCAGCAAGAGCATCTATGACAGGATTTCCAGGAAGGTCGACTCTGCAGAATTTATACCCATGATTTACAGGAGCCGGCTTGAATGTAATAGTCACATTATTACCTGTATGCAGACCTTTTCCAGTCAGGCTTATTTCTCTGGCAAGCGTCCTTTGTTTTTCACTCATCAGTGTTAATTATTAATTTAAAATCAGGGTACAAAAAAAATAAAAATTTTTCTAACAATCGAGAAAATTGTTGCATAACTGAATTCATCACTATCGGTTCAGTCAGAAACAGAAGATAAAACTACTTCTTTTTAAGCGACTCTATCTCTTTTTCTATGGAATCAATTTTAGATTTCATCTCAGGTAATTTTCTAAAAATTACTGATGACCTGAGAAATTGTTTCACTTCAATAGCAGGGGAGCCAATAATAGCTGTATTTTCTTCTTTTACATCACCAAGTATTCCGCCCTGAGCTCCTATTTTTGTATTATTTGCAATTTTTAAATGCCCGGCAAGCCCAACCTGGCCTCCAAACATACAATTCTTACCGATTTTTGTCGATCCCGAAATACCTGTCTGGGCAGCCATAACAGTGTTCTCTCCGACCTCTACATTATGACCGATCTGAATCAGGTTATCAAGTTTTACTCCTTTTCTTATAAATGTTGAACCCATTGTTGCCCGGTCAATTGTCACATTAGCTCCGATCTCAACGTGATCCTCAAGAACCACGTTCCCGAGCTGTGGTATCTTCATAAATTCATTGTCCGACTGGGGAGCAAAACCGAAACCGTCACTTCCTATCACACTCCCGGCGTGAATGATACAACCTTCTCCGATAATACAATCGTGGTAAATGGTCACACCTGGATTGAGAGTACAATTATTTCCTAGTTTCGTATTGTCGCCTATATAAACATGTGGATATACAGAACATCCTGAACCAATATTACAATTCTCACCGATGTAGACATAAGGTCCTATAAAAACATCTGATCCCACTTTTGCTGAATCTTCAATTATTGCGGTTGGGTGAATTCCTTTCTTACGTGGTCGGGCCTGATCTACAAGACGCAAAAGTGAAGCAAATGCGTCATATGCATTTTCCACCCTGATTAGCGTTGCCCCCACTTTGGCAGAAGGAATAAAACTTTTATTAACGAGAACGATGGAAGATTTTGTCTCATATATATAATGTTCATATTTCGGATTGGCCAGAAAAGACAGGGCACCAGCCTCTCCTTCTTCAATTTTAGCTATTGTGTTTACCTTGATTTCGGGGTCGCCTTCTATTTCACCTTTTAAAAATCCGGCGATTGTTGCAGCTGTAAATTCCATAATAATTATATTTTAATCATCTACATTCTTTGGGATAACAGAGGAAATATTTAGTTATTCTCTCTGACAGGAAACGATGGTCAAACATATCCGATACAGTTGAAATATCAGATATTTTACCACTTTTAAGCAGTATTTTAACCACAGGAGCATCCGGGGTGTAAGCCAGGTTTGAAATACTATTGGTAAAAACGTAATAGTCAACCAGATCCTGTTTTATATTTAAATGTTTCATAGCATCGGTTCCCAGATCATTTACTCTTTTTACAGGGAACGGCTCATTCTGCAGTTCTATAGCAAACAGATCCCGCCTTAACAACCTCCCCGCTAGATCGGAGAGCACCTTATCAGAATGATCTGCCCAGTATTTGGCACAGACCAAAATATCAGAGTCATCAAGTCTTGTGAAAGTTGAAGCAATTAATCCCGGAGTAAATTTCCCGTTGTCAGTAAGATCGGAACGACCGATATTATTGTAAAGAAAGAACCTGAGAGCAGGAGTACTGTACATATCATATCCTTCTTTAGCAAGTTCCTTGGCACGCTTCAGAATATTAACAAGGAGACTTTCGGAAGAAAGCACTGTTTTGTGCATATAAACCTGCCAGTACATAAGCCTGCGTGCAATAAGAAATTTTTCAATCGAATAAATTCCCTTTTCATCAACAACCAGACTATCGTCAACAACATTAAGCATCCTTATAATCCGGTCCGATCCGACTGATCCTTCAATAACTCCCGTAAAAAAGCTGTCCCTGCGCAGATAATCCAGTCTGTCCATATCTATCTGACCCGAAATCAGTTCATGCAAAAACTTTCTGTAATAAGTTCCTGTAAAGATTTCAATTGCCAGTTCAAGTTTTCCGTGGAACTCTTCATTCAGCTTTTTCATAAGAAGAAGAGATATATCCTCGTGAGTTATCCCACTTATTATTGAATTTTCGAGAGCATGTGAAAAAGGGCCATGTCCCGCATCGTGAAGCAGGATAGCAATAAGAGTTGCCTCTTCTTCAGTTGCGGATATAATGACTCCTTTGCTTCTCAGAGTGGCAATAGCCAGATTCATAAGGTGCAATGCTCCCAATCCGTGCTGAAATCGGCTGTGAGTGGCTCCGGGATACACAAAACTTGTTAATCCAAGCTGCTTTATATTCCGTAATCGCTGGAACCATGGATGTTCAATGAGGTCAAAGACAAAATCTCCAGGGATGCTTATAAAACCATAAACAGGATCATTAATTATTTTTCGCTTATTAGTCTGATAAACCACCTTTGAATTTTTAACTACAAAAATAGGAATTAGTTTTACAATGCAATAATCCCAACAATTTACTCAATGAAGCTGCACAGAAATTGTTACCTGTCATTCATTATTTTAAGACATTTCCCGACACATCTCCTGTCTGTTTTTTATACACAATTATCTGTACCAATGAAAAGCTATTTTCCTGAGTTTACAGGACCATGGAAAAGAGTCATATTGATATTATGTTGTAAAACATAGGATTTTATTGACACATTTGAAATATATTACGTCTTTAATTAGTCAAAGATTAAAAATTTCACAGATACATAGACTTAACCCAGGTTTACATGAAAATTGAGATCCAGGGACTTAACCAGATATATCCTAACGGTAATCACGCATTAAAGAATATCAACCTCGAGTTTGGGACCGGAATGTTTGGTCTTCTTGGACCGAATGGTGCAGGTAAATCAAGCCTGATGAGAATTCTTGTCACACTCATGAAACCAACATCCGGAGTTGTTCTGGTGGACGGAAAAGACATACAGAAAAACAGGAAAGAAATAAGAGCTCTTCTGGGCTACCTGCCTCAGGATTTCAGGTTTTTTACCTCGCTTAAGACCTGGGAATTCCTTGATTATTCAGGTTCTCTTGCCGGATTGAAAAACAGAAAAGAAAGGATCAAAGAAGTCGACAGACTTCTTGACCAGGTAGGACTTCTGGAGGTTCGCGACAGGCAGGCTAACAGGTTATCGGGAGGAATGAAACGGAGGCTGGGAATAGCCCAGGCACTCATAGGCAACCCTAAAATTATTGTAGTTGATGAACCTACAACCGGGCTCGATCCGGATGAGAGAATAAGATTCAGGAATATCCTCTCGCAACTAAGCCAGCACGACGTAACTATTATCCTTTCAACCCACATAGTTGGTGATATCTCATCAACCTGCCAGGGCATGGCGCTTCTTAACAGAGGAGAACTGGTTTTTTCCGGTTCACCCGAAAATCTTGTAAAACATGCAGATGGCCATGTATTTAAACTTACACTCAGTCCTTATGATTATGAGAGGGTAAAAGAATACTATAATATTATCTCTACCATACCCGTTGAAACAGGATGGGAAGTACAGATTGTTTCGGATAATCCTCCTGAATTCAGTTCAACTAATATAATTCCTAACATTGAACATGCATATGTCTATTTTATGGAGCACAAGTTGCATACTGAAATTTCCGACTAATGATAAAATAAAATTATGACATTTCTTCATAACATAAGAACAGTTGCAGAGTATGAAGCAAAGACATTGAGAAGAAGCTGGTTTTTCAGACTCTTTTCCATCGGGTCAATGGTAATTTTCACATTTTTAAATATTGGAATGTTCTCTCCGGTCGGAAATGAATCGTGGGATCTTGTATCAATTTCATCCTCTGTTCCTCTGATAAACCTTTACCTGTTAAATATAGGGCAGGCAATAGTTGTCATATTTCTGGCAGCCGACTTTCTGAAAAGGGATAAGAAACTCGATACAAATGAAGTCCTGTACACACGGTCAATGTCAAATTTTGAATATGTTATCGGCAAGACCTGGGGAATACTTCGTCTTTTCTTAGGCCTCAACATAGTGATCCTCTCAATTGGCCTCCTGATAAATATCATTTCAAAAAGCCTGTCAATTGATCTGATGTCATATTTATCCTATCTACTGATAATATCTGTTCCAACACTTGTATTCAGCCTTGGACTTGCATTTGTTCTTATGTCAGTTATCAGGAACCAGGCACTTACATTCCTTATTTTGCTGGGTATAGCCGCTCTTAATATGTTTTACCTCTGGTTCAGAATAGGATCTATCTTCGACTACATGGCATTCGGAATCCCGGTATTCAAATCGGGAATCATTGGATTTGACGATCTTAATTTTATAATAAACCAGAGGCTTCTGTATTTCTTCCTGGGCCTTGCTCTGGTTCTTGCTACAGTGCTGTTATTCAAACGGCTGCCCCAATCTAAATTACATAGAAATCTTACTGTCATTTTTCTGATTATTTTCCTTGCCGGAGCGGCGATATGTGGAAATAATACTTATTCGGTGTACAAAAAAGGAGTTAAAAATAAAAACCTTACCATTGAAACAAACAGGCAATTTGAGAATGAAGATTTTGCCACATTAACAGATGCTTCAATTGATTTTATTCATGAGGGTGACAAATTTGAAGCAACCACTCTTCTTAAAATAAAAAATGAAAATAAGGAATCACTCAAACATTACCTGTTTTCTCTAAATCCATCATTAGTTGTAGAGAAAATAACATCTGACGAAAAAAATCTGGAATTTAAAAGAATAAACCACATAATTGAAATTGATCCGGGCAATGCGCTTCTTCCCGGACAAACCGACAGCCTTTCAATAACATATAAAGGAGGCATTAATGAGTCATTTTGCTATCCGAACTTCAGTGATAATATTAAAGAAACTCCTTACAGGATTCAGATGGTCAATGTTCATAAAAGGCAGGCTTTTCTATCTGAGAATTACCTTCTTTTAACTCCTGAATCCTATTGGTACCCTACACCTTCTCTGAACTATTATCCTTCAAATCCGGCACGTATAAAAATTGATTTTACAAATTACCGCCTGAGTGTTAAAAATGAAAAAGGTTTAACAGTAGTTTCGCAGGGACGAGTAAAAACTGATGAAGGCTATAGTGTATTCAAACCCGATAATCCTCTTACAGGTCTCACTCTGGCAATAGGCAATTATAAAACAGATACTCTGAAAGTTGATTCTGTAGAGTATTTAAGTTATTATTTCCCGGGCCACGACTATTATAAGAAAGATCTTAATGAGCTTAAGGACACTCTAAAGTATATGATCTCAGGGATAATGAGAGAGCTGGAGACTAATTTCTCGGTAAAATATCCTTTCAGAACATTGAGCCTTGTTGAAGTTCCTGTTCAGTTTTATTCTTATCCAAAAGAAAGCACACAAACAAGGGCAGAAGTCCAGCCCTCAATGGTCCTTCTTCCTGAGAAACTCTCAACATTGCAGAATGCCGGGTTTTACAAACAATTTACCAGGCAGAAAAAAAGGAATGTGCGTAATAACCAGGTCTTAACTGACAAAGAGCTTGAAGTAAGGTTGTTCAACAATTTTATAAGAAGCACCTTCATAAGCGGTGAAAATTTCAGATTTAACAATGGTGTAGCTTCTAACGAGCCAACCAGGTATCTTCTTGGTCCAAGTTTCTATTTCTTTAAAAATAATTTCTTTTCTGCCGGATATCCTGTTATCAATGCTGTTTTTGAGTCGCACCTTCAGCAACTTGGACAGCAAGGTCCGCGAGGTGGCTTCCAGGCAATGCTTGGCGGGCTTTCAGATAATGACAAAGCAAATCTTATATTAAAGCAAATCAGTTTCCGTGACCTGCTCTCAAGGAATCCTAAGGGCGATACGATAAGGACTGTTCTTAAGGTAAAAGGAGACTGGCTCTTTAACCTTTTAAGGGCAGAAACCGGGATTGATGAATTTAAGACCTGGTTTTATAAATACATTGAGGATCATAGCTTCAAAAGAGTTGATATTGAACAGTTCGACACTGACATCAAAGAGAAATTCGGTTTTGACTTCTATCCCTATCTTAATGAATGGTTTAATGGGAAAGAGCAACCTGGTTTCCTTTTCACTGATCTCAAAGTGGAACAGATCATTATTGGAGACAGATCGCGGTACCAGGTGACTTTTGTGGCCTCAAATCCTGAGCCTGTTGCAGGCCTGTTCAATATTTCCTTCAGAACAGGAGGGCCTGGTGGTTCAGGGAGAGGAGGCGGACAAAATTCAGAGATATTTATGCAGGGTTCACGGGGAGGTGGAGCCGGCGGAGGTAGATTCTCCATCTCCATGCAAGGAAGAGGTATGGAAGCAGCCGACATATCTAAGATTGTTCTGATGGGACCCGGCAAATCGAAAAGGATAGGCATTGTGCTTGATGTTCAGCCAAGAGCCATGATGATTAACACTCTGTTTGCCAAAAACATACCCGGCGAAATAACTATGCCGATCAATGATATAATAAAAACAAAAGGCATCACAAAAGAATTTACAGGAGAAGAAACTCTTTCTTCTATACCTCCTTTCACAGATCCTTCAGAAATAGTGGTTGATAACGAGGATTCAGGGTTTATCACAACAAAACTGACAACAACCAGTCCGCTTAAAAAGCTTTTGGGAATTGAGTATAAAAAAGGAAAATCATACCAGGAATTAAGCCTTATGTTTATACCTGAATACTGGCAACCTGTTGTGCAATCCTCATACTATGGCAAGTATGTGCGTTCTGCCGTGTACACCCGTGGTGGAACCGACGATAAGTCCGTAACCTGGACCACTATAATTAAACAGCCTGGCTATTATAATGTCTATTGCTATATCGGGAAGAGTGTCGACAGGATGATGGTCCGAACGGGTGGTCAGTTCAGACCTGGGGGACCCGGCGGCAACAATGATCAGCAGGACGGAAAACCTCCTGAAAGCCCATACAAGGATATGCACTATAAAATCTATCACGATGAAGGTGTTGATGAGATTACTCTCGACTATGAGAAGGCAGACGGGGGTTGGAATAATCTGGGTAAATACTATCTCTCGAAGGATA
>WSSedB1CaDRAFT_10000161_pt1 | contig 33227 bp, 23 predicted proteins | sample WetSurSB1Cattail_FD_9460 | JGI IMG/M metagenome (IMG submission 9460)
AAAGGCCAAAGTCTCATCGATTCCATCGGCTCGACGCCAATGGTTGAAATCAACAGCATCAACCCCAACCCAAACGTTACTATTCTGGCAAAACTGGAAGGAAACAATCCGGGCGGCTCGATAAAAGACCGGCCGGCACGCCAGATGATCCTGGCTGCCGAGGCAAGCGGAGAACTGACAAAAGACAAGATCATTCTGGAACCGACCTCGGGCAACACCGGCATTGCCCTGGCCATGATCGCCGCTGCACGGGGCTACCGTATCAAGCTGGTTATGCCGGCCTGCGTCAGCGTGGAACGCCGAGGCGTGCTTGAGGCCTACGGAGCCGAGATCGCCCTATCTCCCGGATGCGAAGCCACCGACGGCGCCATTCGCATGGCCCACAAGATTCGCGATGATAATCCGGACACCTATTTCATGCCCAATCAGTATGCCAATCCCAATAACGCGCTGGCGCACTACGAAACCACTGGTCCCGAAATAATGAGCCAGACGCAGGGACGCATAACCCACTTCGTTGCCGGCATGGGCACCGGTGGCACATTGATGGGAATATCGCGCTACTTTCGCGAAAAGAGTCCTCATGTGAAGATCATCGGCATCGAGCCGGTGCTCGGGCACAGAATCCAGGGACTTAAAAACATGGAGGAGGCCATCGTCCCACCGATCTACAACGAGACCGCGCTTGACCGTAAAATTATCATCGAAGATGATCCTGCCTTTGAAACCGCCCGTCAACTGGCAAGCCGCGAAGGGATTTTCTGCGGCATGTCCGGTGGAGCCGCCATGTCCGGCGCTCTCTGCCTTTCCAAGGAGCTCACATCAGGTGTCATTGTGGTCATCCTTCCCGACCGGGGCGATCGTTACCTCAGCACCAACCTCTTCACATCCATGTGCGCCCACTGCCCGCCGTGATAGCGTGAGCCATAGCTGAATCACAGGGACATTCCTGGGTATTCGGGATAGAATTCATAAGGAGTTGAGCATGTTTGGATTTAGTGCGGCTGATTGGATTTTTTGTGTATTTATTCTGGTCGTCATTGCGGCCTGCGTGGCCATCAGCGCAATGATCCAAAAAAAGAAAACCACAAAAAACCATTGACGATATCTGCAACAATTGCTTCTGGGTTATTCCAGTTTCAAATCAAAGATAAAATCAAGGTGGCGAGGAAGAAGGCGACGAAAGCGTACAGGTAGTACGTTGAGGAGCCTTCGACGGGCCAACGAAGATAGCGCTTTGATTTGGAAGTGGAATTATGTCACGATTCAGCCTCTCCGCCAGTATCTCCAAAAGCAACAGGCACGCTGCCGCATCATTACACCCATTACGAGTTGCATCCCCCGTTTTCCCGGATTTTTGTTTTAGACTCTCACAAAATCGGCTATAGTACTTCGCTATGGGCCGAATACTGCTGATAGATGACGACCGGGGTTTTACCGAATTTCTTTCCGGTTATATTCACAATACCTATCCGCTTTTACAGGTTGAGATCTGCAACAATCCCTTGACCGCCCTGCAACGCATCAAGGCCGGTAACTATGACCTGCTGCTGATCGATCTGGAGATGCCCTCCATGGATGGTCTCAAGCTGCTGGTTTTCGCCACCCAAACCGGAATGGACAAGAACAGGATCGTCATCCTTTCTGGCCGGGATGCCAATATGTTGCATGAAATTTGTCCCATGGGGACCTGTTTGGCAGTACTCAACAAGTTTGAGGCCCGCCAGAAAGCGGTTCTGGATATGATTTTCAGGTCTCTTCATAAAAAGGCGGGCGGCGCATAATCACGGCATCCCCGCCGCACTACCGAAAGGAAACGTAACATGCTGAGGCGAATAATTTACCGGATAATGGCCGGTTTGACGGTGCTCTCCCTGAGCGGTTGTCTGGTTGCGGAAAGCACATACCTGAAAAAAGTTGAAGAAGCCGACAACCTGACCAGAGAGTATGGCGATCTGAAGCTGAAATACGAAAAGCTGTCTGCCGAAAATAACGCACTCAAGGCCGAGGTAGCCACCCAGCTCAAGGGCAAACAGGAGCTGGAACAGCTGCTGAAGGCAAAATCCGACACACTTTCACAGAATGTCAGTGACCTGCGCCAGAAAGTTGCCGCTCTGGAAGCAGAGAACAAGGAGCTGTTGAAAGCAAAGGAAGAGAAAGTCAAGGAGGTCAGCAACACCTACGAAAAGCTGCTGCAGGATATGAAGAGCGAAATCTCCCAGGGCCAGGTGACCATCTCCGAGCTGAAGGGGAAACTGACCGTTAATATGGAAGCAGCGATACTTTTCGATTCCGGAAAAGCTGATATCAAGCCGGACGGCTTGGTAATATTGCAGAAAATGGTCGCTACGCTTAAGGGAGTTAAGGACAGGGCGATTCGCATTGAGGGACATACGGACAATATCACCATTACCGGTGCGCTTACCCGTATATTCCCCACCAACTGGGAACTTTCCGCTGCCCGGGCCATAAATGTTGCCAAATACCTGCAGCGACAAGGCCTAGATCCGGCGATGCTCTCGGCCGCGGCTTTCAGCGAATACAAGCCGGTAGCCGATAACGGCACACGGGAAGGACGGTCCAAAAATCGTCGCATTGAAATTACCCTGGTGGCCAAGGACTGATGACTAAAAAGAAAACCCGGCATAATGCGCCAAAGCCAGCCACGTTTCACGCCACCCCCTTTAGCACATTAAAAGGGGTGGCTATCGCATCACCACCGCAAACGCCCGAACCAGCCCAGACGGTTGTAACATCGAAACCTCCTGTTGAGGACGATACCGAATTGTTTTTGCAGGCAATGGATAATGTCCAGAGGCTGGATGGCCGCACATCCCCCGCAAAAGTATCAAGCCAACAGGTAAAATCGGGTAAAACCGGGCCAGCCGCGACCAATCGCACATTGGAAAAAGAGCGTATTGACAGCGAAATTTTTACCCGGGCCATTGGTCAACTCAAGTTGGATGTGACCTTTTGCGATCATACTCCCGAAGACGAAGAAATTAAACCACTGGGCGCTAACCGGTTGCGCCAGCTAAAACGGGGTATCGTTTCAGTTGACCGCCAACTTGATCTGCATGGCTTGACTCGCGAGGAAGCGCTTGAGGCGTTGTCCCGTTTTCTGCACAGCGCATCGGCCCACGGAGAAAAAGCGGCGCTCGTGATTACCGGCAAGGGCAACAACTCTCCCGCTGAACCGGTGTTGCAGCACGCCGTGGTGGCTTGGTTACGGGATGCGGGAAAGAAACTGGTGGTGGAGTTTGCCCCGGCCCCACGTGAAATGGGAGGTAGCGGAGCTTTTGTGGTTTTTTTGAGGAACTGATGAGTTATACAAATGCCTGAAATTGCTGCCGGCAGGATGATGGTGGAAAATGTTGCGTTCATTAACGCACAATGCGCAATACCCTGAACAGGGGCATTGCGCATTGTTTTTTGCTATCAGAAGGGATATCCCAGTCCAACGAATATGGCCGGTCCATCCTTCCCGACACCTAGATCTACCCGCCCGACGATATTGGGGCGGACAATTGCACGAAAACCGATTCCCGGATTAATTTCAAAGTTTCCGGTTTTGACCTTGTCCAAAGACTCCATGACGGCCCCCATATCCAGAAAGGGGGCAACTTCCCAATCGGCAGTCACGTTGAAAATCTCCCACCGGAAGAGCCGGATGCGTTCTTCAAGATTGCAGAGAAAATAGCTGTTGTCGATGAAACGATTGCGACCATAGCCGCGTAGGGTGGTTTCCCCCCCCAGGATACTCTGCTCCAGAAAAGGGACGTCATGCCCCAGGGTCTGGTTGTACACAAACCGGACCACACTGATGTAACGGGCCTTGTCCAGAGGAAAATAGCCCTTTACTTCAGCCTCATAGTGGCGGTAATCCGCATCGCTACCCAAGGCCTTGAAGCTATTCTCTATTGATAACTTCACATAGCCGCCAGAGGTGGGGACATCCCTATTATCCAGAGTGCTGTGGATAATGGCCAGTCGCGGAGCATGAGCGGTGAATCCGTTAATCCCCGGAACAGTCTGCGCGGAAAATTTATCCTTGATATAAGGGATTTTACTGACCGCACCGGACCTGATAGTAACATCGCGGAACCGGTCACCCAGAACAATTTGAAAATACTTGGCAAAATTATAGCCGGCGGATATGTTGAACCCGACCTCGTCATTGGCATAGTTCGTTTCTTGCTGCACCGGACTTTTGGCCTGGAAACCGAAAAAACGCGACGAACCGTCGGACAATTTGAACGCAAACGCGTTAAGTTCGAGCTTTTTGTCCATCAGGGTAGTGTCACGGATTTTGATTTCATAATCGTGGTTGACCTTGGACGACTGTGACAAGTTGAACTCAATACTCCGGTCGGGTGATGGGTACAAGGCGCCGTATAGCGATGCGGTGACACCAAAGTTGGTGTTGTAGTTTACCTGGGGGGCAAACAGGGTTGAGATTTCATCGTTTTTGTTGTGAAACAGCAATGCGGACAGCGCACCGAGAGTTATGCCTTCGTTGGGACTAGAGGCAATTACCGGGAGGGGAACGGTTACCAGCTTGACCTTCTCAGCACAGGACTCGCATGGCAAGAGCGGCAGTTTTTCACGGGGTATGTAGCTGGTACATCCGCCAAGCAGGCCGATAGACAGAACGGCTGGTACGATGAAATGCACAATCAGTTTTTTCAATTGGTTATTTTTACGAGTATCAGGCATAGCAGTTGTATGTATCATCCAATCATAGCGGGTGTCAATAATGCACTTGACTGATCATGCTTGTTTCCGTTAGTCCGCTACGATATATTGCGCGAATGCTTTGCTTGATCAGCCCGTTTATCCAAGGTCGCCATGAAGCTTAATACAAAACTCGTTATCATCATGATCTCCCTGCTGGTCCTCGCCATGATGACCCTCTTTATCCTGAACCAGTATGCCCAAAATGACCTGGTCAAAGAGATTCAGGATAGTTCCCAGGAAATCTCGAAAGCAGTCCAGATGAGCATCGAGGATCTCACTTCCGAAACCGAAACTTCGCGTTTGAACGAATACCTCGGCAAAGCCCGGGAGAGAGGAATCAACGAAATCAACATAATCAATACTGAGGGAGAGATAGTTGACTCATCCGATCCCGAAAAGATCGGCAAGAAACGCGAACTCAAAAAGCTGGAAAAGGGCATCCATATGGCGCCGCGAGTCAGCAGCGGTGCCAGCATCCTCTCCCAAAAGCCCTACGAAGTAATCGTGCCGGTTATTGTCGGCGACGAACACCTGGGCTACGTACAGATCAACATGCTGCTTGACAACATCCGCGATCTGCAACACGCCAACTTTATCCGCAGGCTGTTCGCCACAGGCATGGTTTTCACGGTCGGCATTGCCCTGACCATTTTTCTGGCACGCCGCTATACCGAACCGATCCACAACCTGGTGGAGGACTTCAAACGCGTGTCGGCCGGTGATCTTTCCGTTACCATCCCGGTTGACAGCAAAGACGAGATCGGCGACCTGGCTGCCGGATTCAACAACATGGTAGAACAACTTCGCGAGCGTGAGGTATTGGAAAAACGGCTCTACGAAGCGGAGCACCTCTCGCGTGTCGGCCAACTGGCCTCGGGCATTGCCCATGAAATCCGCAATCCACTCAACTATATCAGTCTGGCCATCGACCACCTCAAAGCCGAGATGATTCCAAATTACAACGGAAATAGCAACGAACTGGAAGAACTGGCCGACAAAATCAAGGAAGAGGTACGACGAGCCAACTACATGGTGGTCAACTTCATGAACTACGGCCGGCCACTCAAACTTCGCCGAACTTTGATCCCCTATGCTGATATCCTGGCAAAGGTACTGCCGGTGCTGCAGGACCGCCTGACAGAACAGCAAATTTCAGTGGATCAGCAGTTCCAGGAAGGCCTGCCACCGCTGTGGGTTGATCAGGAACTACTGCGCAATTGCATTCTGAATTTTGTCAATAATGCCGCCCAAGCCATGCCCAACGGCGGCATCATAACACTGGGGGCCGCGCGGGAAGAGGAACAGATACGGTTGACCTTTGCCGACCAGGGCAATGGCATTGCTCCCGAAGACATCGACAAGATCTTCCAGCCCTATTTCACCACCAAGGATGTGGGCATTGGCTTGGGACTGGCAATAACCGAACGGATCATTAAGGAGCATGGCGGCTTCATACGAGTTAACAGCATGCTTGGAAAAGGAACTACCTTTACCGTACTGCTGCCATTGCAACATGAGTCGAACGACAAGATTTTAGAAGTTTCCGATACTTCAAAAGTCTAAACACACAGAGGCACAATACATGAATAATAACCTGCAAAAAACCGGAAGCATACTGATTGTTGACGATGAAAAAGGTCAGCGGGACATCCTCAATCTGATCCTCAAGAAAGAGGGCTACGATATTGTCGATGTGCCGGGGGTACGTGAAGCTTTGGAGCAACTTGACAAGCGCGAGTTCGACCTGATCCTGACCGACCTGAAAATGCAAGGCCAGAGCGGACTGGACCTGCTGGAAAAAGTACTGGCCGATGACCCCCAGCAATGCGTTATCCTGATGACCGCCCACGGCTCGGTCGACTCGGCGGTTGAGGCCATGCGAAAGGGCGCCTTTGACTATCTGGAAAAACCGCTGGAGCGCGACAACTTGGTACTTACTTTGCAGCGAGCTTTTGAGCGCATCGGCCTGGTGCGAGAAAACCGGGTATTGCAGAAAAGGGTCGCATCGGTAAAGACCATTCCCAACATGCTGGGCGACCACCCCAAAATTACTGAAGTTTTCCGGATCGTCGCCAAGATCGCCGCCACCAACTCCACGGTACTGATCGTGGGGGAATCGGGCACAGGCAAGGAACTGATTGCCAGGGCAATACACGAAGGAAGCCAACGTCGGGACAAACCCTTTATGGCCATCAACTGCGCGGCCATACCCGAGACGTTGATCGAGAGCGAATTGTTCGGTCACGAAAAAGGAAGCTTCACCGGCGCCAGTGCCCGCGAATTTGGAGTCTTTGAAGCTGCCAATGGCGGCACGGTCTTTCTGGACGAGATCGGGGAGATGAATGTCTCCATGCAGGCCAAATTGTTGCGTGCCATCCAGGAAAAGGAAATTCGCCGGGTGGGTGGCAAGGTCAATATACCGCTGGATGTACGGATCATCTCGGCCACCAACAAGGAACTGGAGCAGGAGATTAAACGGGGAGGCTTTCGAGAAGACCTCTTTTACCGCCTCAATGTCATCCGCATCAACCTGCCGCCCCTGCGGGAGCGCGGAAATGATGTCAAAACTTTGGCAGAGTTCTTTGTCAAAAAATATAGCAACGCCACCGGCATTGACGTGGAAGGTCTCTCGCGACCGGCTCTCAAACTGCTTATGAATTATTCCTGGCCCGGCAACGTACGCCAGCTGGAATCGGTTATCGAGCGGGCGGTGCTGATGACCGAGAGCAACTATATCGAACCGGGTGACCTGCCAAGCGAAATAACCGCCACATCACTTTTGGCTGGAGGTGTTCCCTTTAACCTGCCACCCGAAGGGATCGATATTGAGACACTGGAAAAAGGGCTGATCATCAAGGCCATGGAACGGGCCGAATGGGTCATCGGTAAAGCGGCTCCATTACTGGGAATGAGTTACAAGACCTTGCAGTACCGGTTGGAGAAATTTGAGATTGAACGGCCGGAGAAGAGAGGGAAATCTTGATAGGCATAACGAACTTATGATGACTGTCGTGCTTGGTCCACTATGAATATCCTTGTTTTGGGACGAGATTATTTCTCTTTCGGGTCAGATCCGAACAACAAGGTTGTGGTCATCAGCCAGCCGAATAGTGTTAGTACCGACACCCCACACACGCTGTCATCACTTCTCCGGCAGCACTCACCGGCGTTTTCACCTGATATCGTAATCTATACCGATGAAAGCAAGTTTCCAACGGTAACTGGACTTGAAGAGCTTGACATTCCTCTCTTTGGTTTTTTTATCGACTCACACATTCATTACGGATGGCATCGCGAGTTTGCCGGAATTTTTGACCATGTATTTGTTGCGCAAAAAGACTGTTGTGAAAGTTTCAACAAATATTCCGGCAATTGCAGTTGGCTGCCTTTGTTTGCAAACGCGGAGCCTGCAAGCAATGAAGAGTTAGTCCACGATGTTTCATTTGTTGGTACTCTTGACAAAACACTGAATCCGGAGCGGGTACAGTTTATAGAATCTCTTGGCAAACTGGTTTTGCTGAATGTTCATTCCGGCGAGTTTTCACGAGTTTTCAAGCAATCGAAAATAGTTCTGAATCAATCTGTTAAAACAGATATAAATTTCAGGGTCTTTGAAACACTGGCAAGCGGCAGCCTTCTGCTTACGGACAATGTTGATAATGGGATGAATCTTCTGCTGGAAGACGGAAAACACTTCATCAGCTACCGGAAAAACGATCCCGAGGATGCGGCACGGAAGATTTGTTATTATCTTGAACACGAAGAAGAACGGCAGTCGATAGCACGTGCGGGGCATGAGATACTGCTGGAAAAGCATACAACCGATGTTCGCAAACGCCAGATTTTTGACCGAATTAGCGAGTTTTTAGTGGCGTGGGGTGGTAAAGATCCTCAACGTTCACGCATGGGAAGGTTTTATGCCGCGGCAAGAACGTATCTGAGCGTAGCCCGTCTTGCCACCGATTTGTTGCGAGAATGCAATATTGATATACCTGGAAAACATCTCTACGCTCAAAGGGCGGAAACCTGCCTGCAGTACGCCAAAGATCATAGAAAGATCGAAGCCATTTCACGAGATTTAGCCTGGATAAGTATCTACCAAGAAAAAATTGATGTTGCAAAAATCGCCATACAGACCGCCATGCGTATGGGCTCCGATGACTTTGAAACGTATTTGTGCGCTGCCTACTTTGGAAATGGCATGTCCGAAACCCGGCAATACCTTGGATTCGCGCTGCAACGCTTGCAAATATATAAAAAAAATGATCCGCTCTATTTTGAGCACTTCTACGATCAAGTTCTTCTTTGTGCGGAACGTATCGGTATATTGGGTGATTCGGAATAAGCCGTACATAAACATGTCGTTACAACTCCATTTCTTCAGCGGCATTCCGAGACTAATGCTCGGGCATATTTTGTCTGTAAATTCAGATCACAGGATTCAGGTATGAATACGACATATAACAAAACCACAGAACAAAAGCCTTGCCATGAGTTGCCCTTTATGGATCAAAACGAGATAAAGGCAATTAAAATATGTCTCAACTCATTTAACAACCCAATAAACGTTCTCGAATGGGGGAGCGGAAAAAGCACCCTTTTCTTTTCCTCCTTGCTTCAACAAGGAAGTTCCTGGCTGGCATTTGAACACGATCCGAATTGGTTCCAAGAAATGAAAACCAAGATTGAGAGTCATCCGTCCTCATGCGCTTCGATCGTCTATATCCAGCCGGACAGGCCCTTTGATGGACTCACTGATGGCGATTTCACAACATTTCATAATTATGTGCTGGCGCCTGCCCAGAGTGGAAACACCTTCGATTTCATACTCGTTGATGGGCGCGCCAGAATCGAATGTTTGGCTATTGGCTGGAACTTACTGAAAGAAAACGGAGTGATGGTATTACATGACGCACAAAGAAAGGAATATTCCTCCGGTATCCCGCAAGACTGTTTTTCGATACGGCTTACAAATCCAAATGTTTTGGTAGAAGGCCCTATTTCAACATTGTTTATGGTCAAGCAGCACGACATTGCGAAAAACTTGGCGGAAAGCTTAGCAGAGGGTTTAGATAATAATGCACAACTTGAAACAACCAATATCGTTGAGTTTAATAATTCAGCTTCATCAAAAAAGGCATTCTCAACCAGCTTAGACTTAGCCACATGGGATTCATTAAAACTTCGCGAGCAGATTAAGCTCTATGCCGGTGACATACCGGATTTGAAACAGTACGAGGACTACATCGGGCTTTCCATTACCAAGGAAGATTACCGCCATATTTTGCACGACCTTACAGAGCCTTTCCCGATACCGGACAATTCCGTTGACACCTTTCAGGCCGAGGATGTGCTAGAGCATATCCAATACGAAAAGTTGCCTTCCGTGCTGGATGAAATTTTCCGGGTGCTCAAACCAGGCGGGTTGTTTCGGCTTTCCGTGCCCGACTACGGATGTGACGTGTTGCAGGAACGCTCCCAGAAGAATGCATCTGGAGAATTAGTCTTTGATCCCGGCGGGGGAGGCACAAAGGAGAATCCCGGCCATGTCTGGTTCCCTAGAATTGATAATGTCAGGGATCTGATTGAAAAATCGTCGTTTGCTCGACATGGCTCAGCTGACTACCTCCACTATTACAATATGGATGGCTCCTTTGTCACGAAGCCGGTTGATTATTCGAAAGGATATGTAGGCAGAACGCCTGATTTTGATGAAAGAACCAGATCTCCGTATCGTCCGATGTCCATGATCATCGATCTTGTCAAAATGTCAAAATCAGAAACGGACAACCAATTTAAATCACCACCCAAAACATTTTTCATCGAAACCACATTGGGATGCGACCTGATGTGTCCGGAATGCGCTATCGGTGGAGGCTTTATCAAGCGTTCAAAGGGAATGATGAACTTCGAGCAATTCAAGATAATTGCCGATAAGATCCGGCCCTATGCCAATTATGTGTTCCTGTTTATCTGGGGAGAGCCATTGCTCAACCCGGATATATTCAAAATAATCAGCTATACAGCACAATTTGCTCCATGCAACATCAGCACGAACTGCAAATCATTGACAAAAGAGAAAGCTGAAGAACTGATAATTTCTGGCGTCAGGGACATCATTGTATCAATAGATGGGGTGAGTCAAGAGGTGTACGAGCAATATCGCGTTGGAGGCGATGTTGACAAGGCATTCCATGCCCTTGCAATGCTGAGCAAAATCAACCGGCAACATGGTAACAAAGTAAATATCTTTCCACAATTTGTCGTATTCAACCATAACCAACACGAAATGGCCCATTTTACTGAAAAGTGTGCCGAGATGGGACTGTCTCCAACGTTTAAAGCTCCTTACATTCGTAAGGGAGAGTCTCGTTATCAATATTCGGAAAACCCGACCTATCAGCGTCCGCACTTTCAAGACATCAGTCAACTACGTACGGCAATGACCAGTTGTCCTGATCCGCGAGAAGTATTTACCGTACTTGTTGATGGTTCTGTTGTCGTTTGTTGCAATGACCACAACGGTACAACAAGCTTTGGAAATATATTTAGCCAGACTGTCATGGAAATATGGAACAGTCCGGCTTACCTGAAATGCAGAACTGATATTGTTTCCGGAAACGCTTCATCATTTTGCACCGAGAACTGTATGGTCTGGTTTCTGGAAACCCAAAAAAATACCATAAGCAATTCATCTGAACGTTATCAACAACTATTGCTGCAAAAATCGAAAATGCTTGATGAGATTATGTCTCATAGGTTATCGGAAGAGACTGCATGCCTTGGTGGAAATTTACAGCAGAATCACAAGCACGCAATTGATGGGAGAAGCAACGCACTCAAAGACAGTTTTTCAACAAAAAGCAATCATTGTTTGTTCTTGAATACTTATTACGCTGCATTTCTCGAAAGCCACTACCAAAAATACCCTGATCTATCCTCCGAACCATATCTAGTTCAGAAACAATCTCTTCATCGCGAATGTTTTGGAGACAGCGATTTCTACTCCGAAAGCCTTGTAAAAGCAGGCTGGGATGCCGAGGATCTGATTGTCAACTGCGTTCCGTTACAGCAAGCTTGGGCTCGTGAAAACAATTTTCATGGCGAAGGTCTCAATGTAGTTGTTGAACAATTACGTCGAGCCCAACCCGATGTGGTTTACATCCAGGATCTGAATATCTGTACGGAGGATTTTCTTGGTCTTATCCGACCATATACACGTCTGATCGTCGGCCAGATCGCATCTCCGATCCCTCCAAGAGCCCATCTCTCCGGCATTGATATCATCGTTTCATCGTTTCCTCATTTTGTGGATCGTTTTCGTCAAACCCGAACAACTTCATATTACCAACCCCTGGCATTTGAGTTACGTGTGCTGGAGCAGACTCCTAAATATGAAAATGAAGTGCGACCGATCGAATGCTCGTTCGTTGGCGGCTTGTCTCCGCACCACAACAGGGGATACGGACTTTTGGAGTATCTTGCCAGGGAAGTTCCAATCCATTTTTGGGGTTATGGTGTTGGAACTCTCCCGGCTGATTCAGCCATAATCGGTCGCCACCATGGAGAGGTATGGGGCGAGGACATGTTCCGGATTCTTTCCTCATCGAAAATTACGGTCAATCGCCACATCGACGTGGCTGAAAACAATGCCAATAACATGAGACTGTTTGAGGCCACGGGCTGCGGCGCACTCCTTATTACTGATTACAAGGACAATCTAAATAACCTGTTTGAAATAGGAAAAGAAGTCGTTGCGTATCGTTCACCAGAAGAGTGCGTTGCGCTGATCCGATACTACCTTGCCCACCCTGATGAGGCAGCTGTTATTGCCAAAGCAGGCCAGGCAAGAACGCTTCGGGAACACACCTACAGATTACGCATGGAACAAACTGCTGAAATACTGGAACGGCATCTGCGCTATAAAAGAGAACATGGAAAGTTACAAATTCCAGACCGGATTTCTGATGGGTACCAAGAGATAACGCAGGCTGAAATTACGCAGACAATGGAAGCGGCCTGGAAAAACCCAACGATTCCTCTACAACAGCGGGCTCTCGTGCAAAAACAGCTGGATCAGATGTATCATGGCGAGATAGCGGTACCGTTCCAGGTTTTGGCAAACATTATTACTCCTGTTATCCGCAACGGAGACACATTATTGGAGATTGGCTGTGCCAGTGGATATTACTATGAAATTTTGGAGTATCTGCTGAACAAACGTCTCACCTATACCGGGGTGGATTATTCGGAAGCCATGATAGAACTGGCAAAAGAATATTATCCAGCAGCAGCATTCTTCGCGGCGGATGGTGCGAACCTTTTCTTTGCAGATCGCCAATTTCATACTGTAATCTCGTCATGCGTATTACTCCATGTGCCAAACTGGCGTCAGCATGTATTTGAGACGGTCAGAGTGGCGGAAAAATATGTTGTGGTATCGCGCACGCCGGTTTGCCGGAACAATCCAACCCGCTATATGAAAAAACATGCTTATGGAGTTGAGACTGTCGAACTTCTGTTCAACGAAGCGGAAATAGTGCGTGAATTTCTACTACATGGCCTGGAACTGACCAATGCCATCCAGTATTATTCCAATCCGGCTGATGATGAATATCAAGTTACCTATTTATTTAGACGCCCGTAAGGAGAGACGCAAATGTTTTGGGATGATATCAAGCTTGTTACCGAGCAGATTGAAAAATATGGACTAAGAACGCCGTTTGCTGATCTGGGGGGGATGGAGCGTCCCTGCATTGCGGACTACGACCTGACAATTGCCACCGGCGACCAGAATGCCCGTTTCGTTTCTCTGCCACAGCGCCCGTTTGACCATATCGATCCGGAATATCTGGTATTGAACCCAGACAAAGGCGATCCCTACATTGAAGATCTTCCTTATGACTATCAGAATGCTTTTGGTACAGCTGTTTGCCTGAATGTGATTGAGCATGTTCAGAACCCGTTTCGGGTCTTCGCCGCCTTGTACCAGATCATGAAGCCCAACAGCCTGTTGATTATTGAAACGGTATTCTCGTTTCCCTACCACCCATCCCCGAACGATTATTGGCGATATAGCCCCGATTGCCTTCGATATCTCTCGGAGCAAGCCGGTTTTAGCGTATTGGAGTGCGACTGGCGTATGAGCATTACTGCTGACAAGGGGATACTTAACACCCAGAACAATGAGCCGACGGAGATTCGCTCGGTTTATGCAACTCTTGCAAAAGGCATATTTGTTGCCGGTCCTGTGCTCAAATATTCGCTCCCTGCACGGCGCTCAGAAAATGAAGCTGCAAATTTGATGCTGCAACGAGGTTACTAAATGAATTTTGCCAATTCAAATATTATGATTACCGGAGGCCTTGGTTTCATAGGTTCTAACTTGGCCATCCGTCTTGTTGGAATGAACGCAAACGTGACGCTTGTTGACAGTTTGATCCCGGAATATGGCGGCAACCTCTGGAATATCGAGCCAATCAAAGACAAAATCCGAGTCAATATCTCCGATGTCAGGGACGAACATGCCATGAAGTACCTGATTCAGGGACAGGATTATTTGTTCAATCTGGCCGGCCAGACCAGTCATGTCGACTCCATGAACAACCCCTATCCCGACCTGGAGATCAATGCCAAGGCACAGCTCTCAATACTGGAAGCCTGCCGCAAATACAACCCGGGGGTTAAGCTGGTTTTCGCCAGCACACGTCAGCTCTACGGCGCCCCGCAATACCTGCCGGTGGATGAAAAGCATCCCTTGGCGCCAGTAGATGTAAACGGCATTAACAAGATGGCCGGCGAGTGGTATCACATACTGTACAATAATGTGTATGGCATTCGCGCATCTGTACTGCGTCTCACAAACACTTACGGCCCCCGGATGCGAGTCAGGGACGCGCGGCAGACATTCCTCGGCATCTGGATCAGACGTAACATCGAAGGAAAGCCCTTGCTGGTTTATGGTGACGGCAAACAGATCCGCGACTTCAATTATGTGGATGATGTGGTGGATGCTCTGCTAACATGTGCCGAATCAGAAGATGCCAACGGCGAGATATTTAACCTGGGCGCTGATGATCCGATCAACCTTAAAGATACCGCGCAGTTGCTGGTGGATGTCGCGGGAAGCGGCTTATTTGAGATCGTCCCGTTCCCCCAGGATAGAAAAGCCATCGACATCGGCGACTACTATGCCGATTACCGGAAGATACGGGCAAAACTCGGATGGAAACCGGCCGTTCCCTTTGCGGAGGGGCTACGCCGAACTATCGCCTATTATCGGGAGCATCGCTCCCACTACTGGGAGACGGATAATGACGCTTGAGATGATTCCAGTGGCGAGCCCTCTCGCCCAGTTCAAGGCAAGGGAAGAAGAGATCAGGAAAGCAATGGAGCGGGTTCTCAAGAGCGGCTGGTATATTCTCGGGAATGAGGTTCGGCTTTTTGAGGAAGAATTCGCCACATTTATTGGCGCAGCACATTGTATTGGTGTCGGAAGCGGAACGGATGCGGTTGCGTTGGCATTACGCTCCATGGGGATTGCTCCGGGTGATGAGGTCATAACCGTTTCGCAAACCGCCGTTGCAACGGTCGCCGCCATTGAGCAAATAGGCGCGGTTCCGGTCTTCGCCGACATCGACCCAGTGACTCGTTGCCTTGACCCGCTCGCTATTTCTTCCCTGGTAACCGATGCGACCAAAGCCGTTGTCGTTGTTCACATCTACGGCCAGCCGGCTGATATGCCCAAGATTCTTGAAGTAGCATTGGCCCATAAACTGATGGTGCTGGAAGATTGCGCTCAAGCGCATGGCGCAGAAATCGGTGGCAGGCAGGTCGGAACGTTTGGAGACGCCGCAGCGTTCAGTTTCTATCCGACAAAAAATCTCGGCGCACTTGGTGATGGCGGAGCAGTTGTGACATCACACTCGCATATAGCTGAAACATGCCGTGCACTCCGGGAATATGGGTGGCGCGAGCGCTACGTATCCGCCATCCCCGGTGTCAACTCGCGCCTTGATGAACTTCAGGCAGCCATCCTTAGAGCAAAACTTCCTTTTCTGCGCCAGGACAATGCCCGTCGAGTGGAAATTGCCAGGCACTACACAAAAACACTTCGTGATTCATTGATCACCCCTCCTGCAAACATAGATGGGACCCTTCATGTTATGCATCTCTATGTAATAGAGCTTTCGCGGCGGGACGAACTTGCTGCGTTTCTGGCTGCTGAAGGAGTTTGCACCGCACGGCATTATCCTCTGCCGGTACACAAGCAGGCGGCCTATTGCGGAAGAATCAGGGGTGGAGACAACCTGCCATTTACCGAACAATTATGCGACAGAATACTCAGTCTGCCCATGTATCCCGAGTTGTCCGACAAAACGGTTGAGCATGTATGTAATGCATTGCGAAAATGGATTACATCCTGTTGAATCGCTGCATCGACTGTGCACAAGGAAATTTCATGCCACGAACCTACGGTACCTATTTCGACCGCAACTATCTGATCAAGGGACTTGCTCTTATTTCGTCATTAATTCGACATGAGACAGCGCCATTTACGCTCTACGTGGTTTGCCTTGATGAAATAACGCGCGTGATTCTCGATCGGCTCAACATCGCCAATGTGATCACTGTTCCGCTGCACCGAATCGAACAAGGGGATGAGCAACTTGCCATTGCGCGAGGCAATCGGTCGCTGGTTGAATACTACTGGACAATGACTCCCACCATTATAGTGCATCTATTGGATAAGGTTCCCCAAGGAGATGTCCTCACTTATCTTGATGCCGACCTCTTTTTTTATTCATCCCCCGAACCAATTTTCTCCGAACTTGCAGGGCATTCGATCCTAATTCACGAACATCGTTTTACCCCGTCTCTGCAATGGATGGATATACACGGCATTTATAACGTAGGACTGCTCTGTTTCCGAAATGACGGCCGGGCGCGTGTCGTGCTCGACTGGTGGCGCAAGCGCTGCAATGAATGGTGCTATGCGCGCATTGAAGATAGCAAGTTTGGCGACCAACTCTATCTGAATGACTGGACGGAGCGGTTTGAGGGCGTTCATGTACTGAAACATATCGGCGCCGGCGTCGCGCCCTGGAATCATGAACAGTATCATTACAGCCTTGACGCCACCGGGCGGCCATGTGTCGATGGCCTGCCCATTGTTTTTTATCATTTTCATGCCTTGTCGGTTGTGGCTCCCGAAATCATCGTCCCGGCTAAACATATCAACTATCCGATGCGAGAAGAGGTGCTGAGACTCTGCGTGGCACCTTACGTGGATTCTCTAAGCCTCATGATTACTATTGTCCGTGACATTCTGCCCGAGTACTCGTTCGGCATTACAGACCTTGGGGATTTAAAGCATGAGCACACCTTTGTTGCGATAAAGGAGGCGCATGAGATGTTGCGCCAATTGGGATTTGCTCACCAAACTTTTGAACTGGAAAACGGTTGGGAGTGTTATATCTCTGAGCAAACTACCTACCCGTTTCGTAACTCATTATCGTGATAATACAACCCATAAATCCATGACGCGAACATCACACACAATTACATCCCCCCGGATCTCCGTTATCATATCCACATATAAGGCTGAACGCTTCATCCGTGGCTGCCTGGAGGACCTGACGAGTCAGACACTCTTTAATAAAGGGCAGTTGGAGCTCATTGTTATCGACAGCAACTCACCGGAGAACGAAGAAAGTATTGTCCAAGAGTTTCAGGCTCAGTACCCAAGCCTGATCACCTACATTCGGACGCCGGAGCGGGAGGCCATTTACCAGGCCTGGAACCATGGCATACAACTGGCAAACGGCAGATATCTGACCAATGCCAACGCCGATGACCGCCACCGTACGGATGCTCTCGAGGTAATGGCCGACTATCTTGACGTTCATCCGGATATTGCCTTGACCTACGCCGATTGCGATGTGACAACGGCTGAAAACAGTCGCTTTGGCGAGGCCCCTGTTATTGCTCATTTCAAATGGCCTGATTTTCAGCCGGTCCATCTCTTTCAAATCTGCCACATTGGCCCACAGCCCATGTGGCGGCGCTCGCTGCATGAGCGTCATGGGCTGTTTGACGCAACGTATCGCTCCGCCGGTGATTATGAGTTCTGGCTACGTTTGGCATCCCGCGGTGAACAGTTTTACCACATACCGGAATGCTTGGGACTCTATCTGCAATCGCCGAGTGGAGTTGAACATGCCAACCAGAGACTATCATGGGAAGAATCAAACCGCGCACGAATGGCTCACTGGCCGTCAAACTGGGGAGAGCGTCCCCAGCCCGCGGGTAACTACCTCATCCCTGTTCACGCTCAAACCCGGCCCGACAAAACTCCGCTGGTCTCGGTCATAATGCCCACGCGCAACCGTCCGGAGTTTCTGGCCCGGGCAATCAAGAGTGTCCTCTGTCAAACCTACAGAAATTTCGAAATCGTGGTGGTTAACGATGGAGGCATAGATGTTCAGGAGTTGATTGACCATTTCAATGCCGAAGGGAACATCCGATATTTCAATCTCAAAAATCGCATTGAACGTTCCTCAGTTAGAAATCTGGCTATCAAAGCTGCAAAAGGTTTCTATATCGCATACCTTGATGATGACGACCGTTATTTTCCAGAGCATCTTGAAATACTTGTGAAGCATGCCCAGGAATCGGGATACAGAGCGGTCTATTCTGATGCTTACCGGGCTCAATTGAATACATCAACGGGGTTGCCAGACGAGACAACACGCGATGTCCCCTATTCTCTCGATTTCGATCCGGCTCGAATCTATGTGGAGAACTTCATCCCCATCCTCTGCCTCATGCATGAACGCTCGTGTCTGGATAAATCCGGCATGTTCGATGAACACTTGTCCCGCCTCGAGGACTGGGATCTCTGGATCAGGTTATCGCAGGTGTCAAGATTCCATCACATTCCGCAGGTAACATGTGAATTTACCTGGCACAGCGGAGGCAGCACCCAAACCCTTGATAATGCCCCGTTGTTTCTAACTGCGTACAAGGCAATATGTAAAAAACATGCCTCAATTTCCCAACAGAATGCTTCGATACGGGTCTGGCAGCAAAGCAATATCTACAACAAGACATGCCATACATTTGAACATGTCAAACAAGAGCTTTTCCCCCATTTTTTTCTTCATCAATCGCTAAAAACAGCAGATATCCCCGAAAAAACCGCCAACGGCTTTCTGGAGCGAGGAATTGATGCAAACAGAATTATATCCACAATTTATTGGATCAAATCCCTTGCTCATGACCAGGATGATTCTTCCGGGCATTGGCTGCACAAAGCACTCGAAGCGGATATGGAAAACCATCCGGCACGATTACAGCTTGCCGCACTACTCGTTCAACAACAGCGCCATGGAGAAGCGATCATTCAACTGGAAAAAATAAATGAATACAACCCAGTAGATGTGGAAATCATCCGCATGCTGGCTGACTTATACATGTATAAAGCTCATGACACAGACAGGGCTGCGAAAGTGCTCAACAAGGGACTTTGGCTTTTCCCTGATAACAGTACACTACGTGCGCAACTTAACAATAGCCAAGGAATATGAAGTAGTTTGCCGCGCAAAGCTGTGCTAGTATACATTTAATCAAACATCATAATATCGGCATGTTTCCAAGGAGACCGACATGAGTTATCAGATCATCCCTGCAACCCTGTATGAGGCGCAAAATGCCTATAGACGTCTTCAATTACACATGAACATGGATGATCCGTCAGCGACCATCATGGAAATCAAGACTTTTCTTAAAATGTACCCCGATGTTGCATTGCCTTACAATGACTTGGGAGTTCTCTATAACCGTGTGGGAGAAAAACTACTTGCTCTGGCCTGCTATGAGAAGGCAAACAGGATTCAACCTGGTAACCCTACCATCATAAAAAATCTGGCTGAGTTCTATTTTGTAGAACTTGGTTGGACTGATGATGCAATAATAATGCTGACGCAACTGCTCCAATCTTACCCTGATGATATAGAACTGTTGCAACTGATGGTTGCAATCAGTAAACGCGTAGGACGAGAGCAGGAGGCCCACATATTCAGCCAGCGTTTAGCGGAACTGGAACAGGAAAACTCCCAGTTCACCGATTTTCAGGTGTGTGATGCTTCTTCGGCAACTCCCGCCCCTCCCCCGCCAGCTCCCGAAGAAGTTGTTGTCGAACCGGTTTCACAAACAGAGAGTCTCGACGATATTCTTGCCAGGATTCGACAATCTATAAATCAAGAATCTTCTGCATCGGCTCCACAATGTTCAACGCCGCCGGATATGTTGTACAGGAGGGCACAGGAACAATTAGCTTCCGGAGAGGATGAGCAGGCGATTTTAACTCTGGAACAACTTGTCGTCGTTGAGCCTGACAATGCATTGGCTCACAATGATCTGGGGGTTCTTCATACAAGACTGGGCAATATGGAAAAGGCCTGCTCACACCACGAAACAGCAGTCAGGCACAACGCGGCAAACATCACGTTTCAAAAAAATCTGGCTGCCTTGTATTATAGTTGCATGGGGAGAACCGATGAGGCAATTGCAATCTATACCCGCCTGCTTCGGGAATATCCAAGCGATGTTGATGTATTGACGGCTCTGGCCATCATCTCAGCGGCTAACAACCTGAGTGAACAGGCGCGGCAGTTTATAGGCCGGGTACTGGAATTAGAGCCATGGAACAATGAAGCGAGAGAGTTCCTTGCAGGACTTTAGAAATTATTTCGTCTCGATAATTATCCCTGTTCACAACCAGGTGGCCTACACGAAATCCTGTCTTGCGTCACTGGCCGCCTGTCCGCCCCACATCGAATATGAAATTGTTGTAGTTGACGATGGTTCCGGAGACGACACCCCCCATGTTCTCTCCGAACTATCAAGAAACAACAGTAATATTCATGTTGTCCGGCATGACAAGGCACATGGTTTTGCCGGAGCATGTAATAGAGGCGCAAATGCTGCCCGTGGTAATCTGCTGTTGTTCTTGAACAACGATACCGAAGTTCAGCCCGGATGGTTCACCCCTCTGTACACCATTATCAGCTCGAATCCCGACATCGGAATAGTTGCCCCAAAACTGATTTTCCCCGATGGAACAATCCAACACTGTGGCAAAGTCTGGTCTGACCTGACAATTCCCGATGCTCATCCCCATCACATCTATTATCGCTTTCCAGCTGACCATCCGGCGGCAAACAAAAGCCGTACGTATATGATGGTAACCGGGGCTTGTATCATGGTGCGGGAAAACGATTTTCGCGCCGTGGCCGGCTTTGACGAGAACTACGAAAACGGCTGGGAGGATGATGATCTCTGTTATGCCATTGCCTCAACCGGCAAACAGATTTTTTACTGCGCCGAGAGCGTGGTAATTCATCACCAGAATAAAACTCTCAATGAACGCATGCGCGAATTGGAACTTCAACTCCCATCACCCGAGCGTTTGTGTGAATTGGATGTTCTTGTCGAGAAGGAGACAGCATCTTCTGAGGACATCATTCTGGCGCGCCAGGTGCAATCAACCTTTCAAGCCATGGAGGCGGAATTGCTCCGCCTGCGCGAGAAGTTTCAACGCAACCGAAACTTTTTTTTTCAAAAATGGGGCCATGTTGTGAGTCGCGATGACTACAAGTACTGCCGGGCAGACGGTGTGCAACTCAATCAAGCCTTGACCGAGGTAGCATCATCCGAACTGAATTTGCCGGAAGAAAAGGCTGACGATATTCATGTTCAGAACAAAGGAAATGACATGCCGCTGGTATCCATTATCATTCTGACCCGCAACCGCCTTGACGTGACAAAAGCCTGTGTGGCAAGTATCCAGCGCCATACCCCGGAATCACACGAGATCATCTTTGTGGACAATGGTTCGACTGACGGCACAATACCGTGGCTGCGTGAACTGGCCGGCAATGCCACTAACTGTCGATTAATTGAAAACGGAGAAAATCGCGGTTTCTCGGCCGGATGCAATCAGGGGATGCTGGCGGGGCACGGCGAATACATCCTACTGTTGAACAATGATGTTGTGGTCACACCGGAATGGCTCTCCGGCCTGCTTGAGTGCTTCAGTACGAACAACGTCGGGATCGTTGGTCCCATGACCAATAATATCAGTGGACCACAGAAGTGGCCATGGGTGGACTACCGGGAATTGGATGACCTGGAGAGCTTCTCTCGCAGCTTTCGCCGAAGCAATCGCTATTTTCGCTTCCCGACACGGCGTGTGGTTGGTTTCTGCATGATGTTCCGGCGTGAGTTGATGGACAAGGTTGGACTGTTGGACGAGCAGTTTGGTTCCGGCAATTTTGAAGATGATGATTATTGCCTGCGGGCAGCGCTGGAGGGTTACCAGAACCTGATTGCCGGTGACGTGTTCATTCATCATGTCGGAAGTGCAACATTTCAGGGAAACCAGGTTAATTACCGCGAAGCACTCATGCGGAATCAGGAAATCTTCAACCACAAATGGAGCAGACCGGTCAGTGATGAGAAGCTGGTGCGGCAGATTATCCGACTCAGGACAATCGAAAAATCGGAATTACTGAACCAGAGAGGTTATTCAGACGAAGCGGTAAAACTGCTTCTCGAAGAGGGTATCAAGCAAATGCCGGAGGAGCCGGCTTTTTATCATTCCCTGGCACGCATCTTCCTGGAAGCTGGAATGCCAAGTGAAGCTTTGTCTGTGCTCAATGAATGTCCTGACAGAAGTCTTGCCAGGACACTCCTGTTACAAGGGCAAGCCTTCTTGGCAGGGGGACAAACCGACGAGGCCATGCGGTGCGCACAAGAATTATCAGGCCGCATGGTTGATAACGCCGATGCCATGATTCTGCGGGGGAGTGCTTTATTGGCCGCTGGCAACCTTCAAAGCGCTGCCCGAATGTTTGAGCAGGTTTGCGCACAAGATCCCGGTAGCGCCCGTGTATATGCAGGACTGGCTGACGTGGCGCGATCAGCGGGTGATGAACAACTTGCTGAAACACTTCTCGAACGTTCATTTCACCTTGATCCGTCGGATAGCGCAATTGCGAGGAACTATCATAACTCGATTGTCACACAAGATCAGCTTGTCAGGGCGGAGCGTGCTCTGGCCAAAGGTCGTCATTTCTATCCCGAATGCGACACCTTGGCATATCTCCATATTGATATTTTACTCCGTTTGGAACGTTTTATTGACGCCATGGCAGCGATTGAACACGCCCTTGTCACCTTCAAACTGGATCCGGGTTTTCTGGATGCGGCACAATCCGTGCGCGACAAGCTGGGGCCACTAAGGATTGACCCTGAACTAAATCGACGGGGAATATCCGTTTCTCTCTGCATGATTGTGAAGGATGAGGAAAAGAATCTGCCACGCTGCCTGAAAAGCCTGTTGCCTGTTGTTGATGAGATTATTATAGCCGATACCGGTTCCACGGATCATACGCGAGAAATTGCGTCTATTTTTGGAGCCCGCGTCATCTCAATTCCGTGGGATGGTAACTATTCCGTAGCCAGAAACGTTTCGCTCAAGGAAGCAAGCGGCAACTGGATTCTGGTAATGGATGCCGATGAGGTTATTTCAGCACAAGATTACGAGGTCATCCGCACTCTGGTCAATTCATCCGCAGGGCAAAACATTGCATACACCATTACCAGCCGCAACTATACTAACCGGGTCGATCTCGAAAAATGGCGCGCCAATCAAGGTGAATATCCTCAGGAAGAGATGGGACGGGGATGGATGCCGAGCGACAAAACCCGCCTGTTTCCCAATCGAACCGATATTCGTTTCGAAAACCCTATTCACGAAATGGTTGAACCAGCTCTTGCCCGGTTGGGTGTGCTGTCTGTTCCGGCTCCCATCGTGGTACATCACTACGGATATCTTGACGATGATCGCCAACAACGTAAGTTAAACCAGTATTATGAGCTGGGAAAACGCAAGATGGCAGAGACAGGCGAATCTCCGACAGCAGTTGTAGAACTGGCCATCCAGGCAGCAGCAATCAAAAAGTACGACGAAGCCATGGCTCTGTGGCAGCGCGCCCTGGTAATCGACCCGAATTCTTCTCTGGCATATTTCAACCTAGGACACGTATATCTACAAAAAGGAATGTTCCATGAGGGAAGCGATGCGGCCAAGCGGGCCATGGAATTGAAGGAAAATTACAGGGAGGCGCTAATAAATTACCTGATCTGCCAACTCTGCCTTGGTTATATCGATACTTCAATTGAGACGGCAGAACAGTATCTAGCAATGAATCATGACTATCCTATTTTGCAACTGATGTATGGAGTCTTATTAGCGGCTAAGGGAGATAGAGAGAAGGCAAAATGCATATTCAATGAACTTCGGGACATGCGGATTGAGTTTACGCAGTTTGTTCACGAGGTTGTAGTAAAATTGCTTCAGGCAGGACAAAATACGTTTACCGCCAACTTGGTGGAAGTTGCCGCAAACGTGGGATGCTGCAAAGAAGAAACAATTCAATTATTGAAAAAGTAAAAAACACCGGAAGAAAAAACCGAATCAGAGACAAAGCCGCCGGAAGCTAGCCTACTCTGGCGGCTTTGTACGCAAACCCGCGGCAATATTGAAGTTGATGTCGATGATAATATTGAGTTTTTCCGGGTCGGTAGGAAATGCAAGTACTTCGAAGAGGCGTTTATCCAGGAAAATGCTCAAATTAAGAATATCTTCGCGGAGTTTTTTGGGTAACGGATTTTCAGGCATGGACAACTCGGATTGAAAAAAACTCCACACCTTCTGGTTGTAGCGTATTGCCTCGTCAAGCAAGGCATCACGCTCCGGAGTGTTCCACTTCTCCTGACATTGTTTAAGTTTTAATCCCGCCTTGGTCAGTACCGATGCCTCCAGTTCACGTGGAGACATGAATTCCTTGCTCTGTTGTTCATAGGTGGCGCGGGGATCAGACATTGCTGGTCAACTCCTCTTCATAATCTATTAACTCTCGTGCTGTCTTGAGCGCCTGATAAAACTGGCCGGCAGCAACCTGTTCACACAGCTTCACCACAAGATTGTGTGTGCTTGGCGCAGCCTCAACAATGTCATGGGTCAGCAGAAAAAAAGATTCAATGTGCGCTTCACGCCTTGCAGAATCAATATACATCAACTGGATGGCAAAGTAAACGCGACGTGCCGGAGTATTGGCATCCTTCTCGCTCAGGATATCCTTCTGTCGAAGAATTGGAACTGTATTCTCGACAAAAAACTCGGCGCTCCGGTTGCTATTACGCAACACTGCGCCGCCAATAATTACCTTTTCATTTGCTTTCAAAACTATTTTTAGTGACATGCTGATAGCCTCACAATGATGTTTTGACAGCCGAAAGCATCTGGGAAATGGCATCACCGGTTACTGAAAGTTTGTTCGCAGCTATTTTTACCGCATTATCGGATGAATTCCCCTTTAATACAGGTGTGGCAATCTTTCCGTCATTTTGAGGAAACAGCTCTTGCCACATACTCTCAACCTTTTCATAGATGGGCGCAGGGAGGGAGGAAACCGTCAGGCTTTCAATCTCTTTCCTAATCGAAATATAACTCATCAGGATTTTTTTGCGATCACCATCGTCAATTGAAAAGGGCGGATAATTCTTGATTACTTTGTCAAGTTCGCCTTTCATTTTGGCAACGATATCTGCGGACAATTTAAGTCCGTTTCCGGTTTCACGAATACTTTTAGCGGTTGTATTGAGATCATCTGCCATGCCATCAAGGCGCTGCATTTCGTCGAGAGTTTGACGTGAAGTGGAAATGTTGAGTGTGATCTGATCACTGCTAATCGCGTTGCCTTCAGAATTCTTTGATGTACCCTTCTGATTATCAGACTGCGGTGGTGCAAACTGCGTAGCACGCGCTACAAGAGTTGCGGCCTGCTGAACTGCGGGAATATTTTCTGCAGCCATGATTCACCCCCTGAACAATGCATAAATGGGGGAAAGAAAACTCTTTCCCCCATCTAGCGTTTGAATGCCGAGATTACGCCTAGAACAGTTTAAGAACTGACTGGGCTGCCTGCGATGCCAAGCTCAGCGAGGTGGTACCCAAGCTTTGACGAGTCTGCAGGATCAGCATGTTGGCGCCTTCCTGATTGGAATCGGCCAGTGTCAGGTTATCGGCCCCGGTCTGCAGGGTGTTGATCATGCTGTCAGTAAAATCCTGACGGGTTGTGACGATGCTCAGATTGGCGGACAGCTTGGATGACTGGCTGCGCAGGGTGGAGAGAGCATTCTCAAGCTGTTTTGCGGAACTCTGGATGGCACTGTTGCCGGCAGCAGTTGTTACTCCGGAAGAATTGTCATCCCAACTAACCGATGTTCCAAGATTGGTGTTGTCAGCACTTGTGCCTGCGGCTGATGTTGTGCCAAAAGCACTTCCTACGGAAACAGTCTGCAGAGAAAGACCGGTTGCTGTGGCGGTGAAACCCTGAACATTGAGAGTAGCAGCGCCGGTGGTCGGAGCAAATTCAACCGTCAGACTGTCATTGGTCAGGAAGTTGGTGCCGCGATAACCGGAATCGCTGGCGAGCTTGCCGATCTGGCCCATCAGTTCGTTGTAGGTAACAGCATAGTTGGCACGGTCGGTCGTGCTGGCTGACCCCAGTGCTGCGGAAGCGATACCTTGTGCAGACTGGATCAAGGCGGTGATTGAGGTAATGCCGGCATCGGCAGCCTTGACACCCTGTACGGCTTCTGCCATGGAGTCCTTGCGGTTGGTAAGATCTGTTGCACGGTTGCTGTGTGCCTGAGCCGCAAAGAAGTTGGTCGGATTGTCGAGGGCCGAGTTGACCTTCTTACCGGTTGAGAGACGATTCTGTGTCTGGGTGATCAGCTTGCTGGTGTTCTGCAGAGCGAGAAGGTTGTTCCTCATGCCTGCGGTCAAAGAAATATCGGTTGCCATGGTGTTGCTCCTTTCTGGATTTTTTGTGGCATTCTTGCCACTGTATTGTTATTTAGGTTATCGGCTGGATTGATCAGGGCTTTAGTTTTTTTATCATCATTCATATACTTGTACACAAGGAGATCTCATATTATGCAAGACAAAGCTCGTCACACCATGGAGTATCTCCACAAGTTGCTGGATATGGCCCGTTATCATCTGGAAGCCGGGCGCTATGATGCAACTGAAAATTTCTGCCGGCAGGTAGTGGCGCTTGAACCGGACAATAACGAGGTGCGTTATATGTTGGCCCATGTGGCGGCGTCCCGTGGAGAGTACGAGGCTGCTGCGGACACCATGCTATGTCTATGTACCGAAACCCCGCATGAAACATTGTATCAGGATTTAATTTCGTTCCATACCAAGGCAAAGCGGCTTGAAGCGATTGTAGCTTTTTTCCGCCATGCTGTAAGCAAAGACCCCCTCGATTATGCTGCATGGCTCCACCTTGGCCAGGCCTGCCTGGAGCTGGGCTGGAAAGAATCAGCCGGACAGGCTTTGGCAAGGGCGACAAGACTGCGGCCCAATGCTGCCGAGGCGCACTATTTCCTGGCACTGTACCACAAAGATGTTTATCGCATGACCGCAGCGGAAAAATCGCTTCTTGCAGCAATACAACATGATCCGGGGTCCCACCACTATTGCAACTACTTGGCCGGCATCCTGAAAGGCATCGGCCGGGCCGATGAGTCGGTTAAGTGGTACAAACAAGCCTTGGAACTGGTGCCTAATGAGGACGCCTACTTTTCAAATTATTTGATGAATTTTCTCTGCACGGTAAACTATTCGCCAGAGTTCGTGTATCGCGAACATGTTCGCTGGGCGGAGCAATGCTGCCGTGCCGCCGGGGAACCATGGAAGGAGTTCGATAACGATCCGCAAGCTGAACGCCGGCTGCGGATCGGTTATGTATCCAGAGATTTTTACAGCCACCCGGTTGCATTCTTTATAGAGCCCCTGCTCACCCTGCATGACCAGCGGCTGGTGGATGTCTACATTTATTCAAACGTAGACAAAGAAGATTATGTTACCGAACAATTTCGACAGCGTCCCTGCACATGGAGGGAAATCAATGGAGTAAAGAACCTCGAAGTCTGCGAGATGGTCCGCAATGACCGCATAGATATTCTGGTTGACTTGGGAGGGCATACCCGCAGCAACCGTTTGCCGTTGTTCGCGAAAAAACCAGCACCTGTACAAGTGACCTGGCTGGGATATGCCAACACAAGCGGCCTTTCAACAATGGATTACCGAATCACCGATGCGGTTGCCGACCCTCCCGGCATGACGGAAAGTCATAATTCAGAACAATTATATCGCTTGCCGGGCAGCTTTATCTGCTATCACCCACCGCTTGATCCCCCGGATCTTACGCCACTTCCAATGCTGGAACAGGGTAATGTGACTTTTGTCGCTTACAATAATTTTGCCAAACTGAATCAGCCCCTCCTTGCACTATGGGTCAGGGTTCTGCATGAAATCCCCGGTTCCCGGCTGGCGCTCAAGGACCGCGCCTTGATTCACGATTTTGAATTTCGCTTTGAATTACTTGACCGTTTTGCCGAGATGGGCATCACGGCCGATCGTTTGATATTCAAGGACAGGACTGACACGGTTCATGCACACCTCGAGGCCCTTGCCGAAGGAGATATTGCCCTGGATTCTTTCCCCTACAGCGGTACGACCACAACCTGCGAATCACTATGGATGGGGGTTCCGGTGGTAACGCGCGCCGGATCTACCCACGCATCAAGGGTTAGCGCCAGCCTGCTGACCAGCGTTGGGGTTCCCGAATTGGTTGCCGAAAACGATGACGAGTTCGTTGCCATTGCCGCAGGCCTGGCTACCGACCTTGAACGCTTGGTAAGATACCGGCAAAATCTGCGGCGGATGATGCTGGAGTCATCCTTGATGGATTTACAGGGATTTGCTCGCAAGATGGAAACAGCATACCGCGAGATGTGGCGGGGGTGGTGCAGACAGAAAAGTCATTGAGGCAGGAGAAGTTTATCCAGTGCTGAAGCGACTTCTGCAAACACCGCCTCCCACGCACCGGGACTGGGCTGCCGGAAAAGCCGCATGGTCGGATACCAGGGGGAATCATCCCGCCCCAGCATCCAGCGCCAATCCGGGGAATACGGCAGCAGCAGCCAGGTCGGCCTGCCAAGCGCTCCTGCCAAGTGGGCAACGGCGCTGTCAATGGATATAACCAGATCAAGTTGGCTCATCAATGCGGCTGTCTCGGAAAAATCGGGAAGAAGTGCAGTCGGGTCATTCAGCTTAACACCTGCCGGAAAACCGGTAAGCACTTCCTCTCCTTCGGAAACCTGGAGCGAATACCAGGAAATGCCTGGAACGTCGTTAAGCACTGCAAAATTGCTCAATTCAGCTGAACGCCGGGGATCCGGCTTCCGCCTTCCTCTCCAGGCAATGCCGACCTTGAAGCCGGAATCGTCTTCCAGATATTTTTTCCACCACAAACATCGCTCAATGTCAGGAAACAAATAGGGTGTTGATGCTGGAATATTCTCCAGGGTTGTATTCATCAAATAAGGAATCGAGAGCATCGGCACGGCCCAGTCACACTTGGGAAGCGGCTCGCCCGGCGTGATGACCTGCTCCGTAAATGGCAGAGAAGCCAAAAGCTTATCAAGTGGCTTAAGATTGTTTAGCAGCAGAACTCGCCCCCCTTGTTTCGCCAGCACCGGCAAAAACCGGCAAAATTGCAAGGTATCGCCAAAAGCCTGCTCAGTTATCACGAGCAGCGTTTTTCCCGTCAGCGAAGAACCATCCCACAATGGCAGGCCACACAGGTTAACCCTGACCGGATTCTTTTTATCGAAACGCGTTTCAAACTCCCGGAAACCATCCCGGTAATTTCCACGTATCAATGCTACCTGTGCCAGATTCCAGCGAATGGTCGCATCGTCCGGTCGGTATTCCAGCGCCTTTTGAAAGCAGCGCTCGGCATTCTCCAAACGGTTTTGGGAGAGAAAAACTCCTCCCAGATTCAGATAAGGCCGATAATCTTGCGGGGCCAGTTCAATGGCCCTCAAAAGCGATTGTTCTGCTTCTTTGAACTGGTTCAACAATTCGTTGGCCGCGCCAAGGTTTATCAACGTTTCGACGTCATCAGGTTGCAGGGAAAGTGTCTTGCGATACCACTGACAGGCATCCTTGATATTCCCTTCACCATTAAGCGCATCTGCAAGAGACCGGAGAAGACCAACGTCGTTCGGGGCCAGAGAAATCGCCATCAAGAACTGTGAAACTGCTTCCCCAAAACGTTCTTGTTCGTTCAGCAACAGGCCCAAGCTGCGGTATGCCTCCGTACATTCGCTGTCAAGCGCAATCGCCTGCCGAAAATACTGTTCCGCACGCTCGTCATTACCTTTGTGATAACAGTTCAATCCGAGCAAGACAATTGGGGTGCTCCATCCCGATGCTTCCTGAATAATTTGCACAAGTAGTTCTTCTGCCTCGTCAAAGCACTGTTTATCCATCAAACCGACTGCAATCTCATACCTGTTCGCAACAGCAGGCGTTATGCTCATGGCACTCTGATAAGCACCATTGGCAAAACCGGCAAGTATTCTGCCTAGCCCCAAAACCATATCTTTCACCGGTTCCAGCCAGCTTCCGCGTGTAGTCTGACGATACAGACGCAGTGTGGAATACCATGGTGAATCCGCGCGTTCCAGCATCCAGCGCCAATCCGCGATGTAAGGAAGAAGAACAAAGGTCGGCTTTCCCATGGCGCCGGACAGATGAGCTACCGATGTATCGATTGTTATCACCAGGTCAAGATGGGCTATGAACGCCGCGGTATCCGCAAAATCACGGATATTGGCGGTTAAATCGACAATCTCCATTCCTGGTGGAGGCGTTGAGATTTCATTGGCCGCATCGCCCATCTGGAGGGAGAAAAAAGTGATGCCCCGAATGGTTGCCAATGGAGCAAGATCCGTCAGGCTGCATGATCGCCGGGGATCCGGCTCCTTGCGGCCAGCCCACACAATACCGGCTTTAAACGTAGTATATGGCGCAAGCAATCTTTTCCATGTATCCAGTCGTCCCTCAGGGGGAATTATGTATGGCGTTTTGCCGGGTATGGTTTCGACAGTTGTACCGAATATCCCGGGAAGACTCATCAGAGGAATATGCCGGTCACAGCGAGGTATTGGAGAACCGGTTGGAATAACCTCCGAAACCGCGGGCATCGTATGCAAAAGTTCGCACAGTGGGAGTGGGGCTTCAAGTATGGCGTAACCGCAACGCGCGGCCACCAACGGGAGATAACGCGCAAACTGGAACGTGTCGCCAAAAGCCTGTTCGGTATGGACAAGGATGGATTTTCCGTCAAGCGCTTCACCGTTCCAGACAGGGACACCAAAATCCCTTACTTGTGTTGTGTATCCCTTTTTCTGCCAGCGCCATTTAAATTCATCCCATCCTTTTTCGAACTGCCCCAGTTTAAGGTGGAGGAGGGCTTTGTTCCAATGCGCCTCGGCGCAGCCGGGATCGCGGGTCAAAGCCACATGATAGCACTCCATTGCCTCATCGTGACGCAGTAGCCGTTCAAGCGCCATTCCCATTGGAACAAGTGGTTCAGGGCTATCAGGCAACAAGGTTGCCGCTTGCCGGTAACTGGTGACGGCCTCTTCGCACCGATCCAGAGCCAGGAGTGTATTTCCCCTGTTGTGATGAATGCGGGGGGATAATGGGGCAAGTTTTAGTGCCTGTTGATAAATTTCAAGAGCCTCCGAGTGACGTGCCAGTTCATGAAGAAGAGCTCCGACATTAAGAAGAATGTCAGCTGTCACACCATCCTGTAGAGCCAGTTGGTAGCATGCCAGAGCCTCATGCAGCCTTCCCGTCCGGTGTAATTGGAAAGCCTTGGTAAAATGTGAGGTGATTGTATGACTGAAGTTATCCATGCCCGCTCTTAATAAATTTTATTTTGCCCGGCCGCAAGAAATCTGTTACTGAAATCTTAAGTATTATCGGATGTATCCGATAAAAACACTAGTATGAATATATATGGTAGCATCGTGTTTAGATTCACCCGGGGAGCAAATCATGAGTTCTGATTATTTATCTACCAGTGCGGACAAAATGTTTTCTGCCTTGGCAATGCGAGATACCTACCGGGAAAGCGCAGCCACGAATGCCTTATCCGCTGGCCTGACCCAGTACCAGAACAAGAATTATAAAGCGGCTGCCGCCTCTTTCAAACAAGCAACCGCGTTTAAACCCGATTATGTTGATGCCTACAATTACCTTGCCAAAGCAGACATTAAACTGGGAAAAAAGACAGAAGCAATCAATGCTTACAAAGTTTCTTTGAGTCTTGATAAAACAGCCGGCGATACGTATACCAACTTGGCCAGCATATATGTCGATGACAAAAAATACACGGAAGCGGAAAAAATATTAAAGAAAGGAAGCCAGGCAGATCCCACCAATTCCCTTCCAATTTATACACTTGGGCTTTTGCAACTCAACCAATTAAACAAACCGAAGGAAGCCGAGGCATCGTTTCGGAAGACTATCAGACTTTTGCCCAAGGACGGCAATGCCTATTATGGCTTGGGAACCGCCCTGAGCAAAGAAGGCAAATACAGCGACGCAATCACCCAGTTGAAAAAGTCATTGTCTCTGAAAAAAGATTCAGCTCCGGCGATGTTCGAGCTGGGAAACGCTTATGCTGCCCTGGGAAAAACCGATGATACCGAGAATATGATAACCAAGCTGAAAGCGTTGAACACGACCCAGGCAACAAACCTGGCAAGCGACCTGCAGACCATTATAAATCAACCAAAAATAATCGGTATAGACAGTGAGAAGAGCACGTTCAAAACATCCTTGGGCCCAGCTTCACTCGTTGCTCTTGATCCCACATTTGTCACTCCGTCGGCGAGCAAGACGTTTTCCATGACATTCCAGTTTGACTCTGAAATGGATGTCAAATCGGTCACCAATATTGCCAACTGGACAGTGGGGCGTTCAAAAGGCGGCACCGCCGGGTTATATGACAACGGTCTCTATCGCCTCACCGATCGCGGGGCTACGGTTGTGGCAACGAACGTAACCTATAATCCTACCACCCATGAAGCGACGGTTTATTTCCCCATCTCCCAAAACAGCAGCAATGACGGTACTATTGACGCCAAACATTTGACTTTTACGTTTAAGGGTACGGATGCAAATGGCAAAAAAATGGATTCTTCGGCTGATCAGTATAACGGATTTGCCGAAAAGGCATTCTAAAGCCGGAATTCCGTGTCCGGTGAATGAAAGCATATATCACTTGTCCAACTTGAAAGATTGCATCAATCTCGCCTCAACAAATCCTACGATCTTTTTGCAAGCCATTTCCCACACACTTCCAATTCTCGACATATGCATGGATCAGTAAACGGCGGCTGAATCCCCGCCCAAAGGACGGGGCTTTGCTAATGCCCCCTGGAAGGGGGCTGCTCAGCGATTTTCGCAAAATTGTTACTGCAGAAAT
>WSSedB1CaDRAFT_10000162_pt1 | contig 32915 bp, 32 predicted proteins | sample WetSurSB1Cattail_FD_9460 | JGI IMG/M metagenome (IMG submission 9460)
CAGGAAGTTCGTACAACATAAAACTGGCGGGAGCATATGACAGAATCGTAAAGGTAAATACAGCCGCAGGCAGTCCGGGGAATATCGATAACAATAAGGCGTCAACGTTTGAAGTGGCGTTTCTTGAAGCAACCGATACGACACCGATAAAAGGAACGATGAGCAGTACGGAACCTGACGGCAGCGACAAAAAACTGTACAGCTTCAGTCTTACGGCAGGAACAGACCCTGTGATGCACATAAGCGCAGCAGGGAGATTATGCACACCGGACGGAAACGAGGCAGCGATAGGGATACGTCCGGAGAGTGCAGAAAAAGCATATCCGGGAGATGATTTATTTCTGGCGTTTACTGCCAAGAATTCGAGCAGCAAAAGTGACGATACATTAGTATTTCAGGCGAAGGACAGTGATTACCTGGCAGTATACGACAAGAAACTGCTGTGGCGGGCTAATCTGTACATAGAGCAGAAAGAACCGGCACTGGGAGATTTAGACTGGAACGATGCGCACCCGTGGAATGTGCCACCGGCAGAGGGCGCAGCCCAGGAGGGTGCATGCCCCAAGTCATGGAGCGATGCATGGGGATATAACGAGTGGAACAGGACGATGACTCCTGATCCCCAGTTTACGGGGACAGCAACCGTAGGACTCTCAAATCTGCCTGCAGGTAACGGAGGACAGGTAGTAACATTCCCAGAGTTTACACCGCTGCGAACAATACCGGCAGGAACTGAGACAAATCCGACAGCAGGAAATGTAATTGGAAAAACAGTAGCATACAGTTATCCTGATCATCCGGAAGAAGGGCCTTCCTCTCATAAAGGATGGGCTGGAAGTATAGACAGTCCTTTTGATTTTGTGTGGAAAATGAAACAGCAGCAGACGGCTTTGGAAGAAAATGCAGCGGGAGCATCAACAATAAGTTCCGTGCTGGCGACAAATAATCAGTGGAAAAACTATAAAAAGGGAACATCGACAAGGCATCTGTTTATACCGAGCCTGGGACTACTGCATGGATTCCCGACAAACGGAAATAATGAATCTCCATGGAAGACAGATAGTAATACGACGAATACAATGGATGATGCCAATTACTGGAACTGGAAGTATACGTTTGAGGCGGGGACAGACTGTGTGGGATTTGCACAGAGGTCAGCATCATATAAAGATGGCAGACATTATGAGTGGGTAACATTGCCGGATGGAATTATGGATGCAGGCAATGCAAATTATAATACAATACTGAATTCTTATACCAATAATAGAAAAATACCGAGAGAGATGAGCTACGGATATTCCATTATACACAATAAAACAGGAGGAACAGAACCCAACACATACTTTAATACAGGAGCAGCATCTATAGCGTCGATGAGTGACGACCAGAAAAAACAGATTCTTAGCAGGCTGGAACAAATAGTGCCCGGAGATATATGGATGAAGGAGAGTACCGCTAATCCCGGTGCTTGGGATGGACATATAGCAGTTGTCGCGTATGTTCCTCCGAATGCTTCAGAACTATCTGTTTCTGAATTGATGAATCAGATAGTTCTGGTAGAGGCTGAATATAATAATAAGATACAGAGTGTGATTAAGGTACTGAGTATAGGAGACTACAATCATAATAGCTTTGTAAATCCTGTTAAAATATATTCTAACCCAGATTTAAGTTTTCCGAAAGATGGTCTTGATTTACATTGCAAAAGTTGGGCGATAAGGAGACTAAAATGAACAGAGTGAAATTATTTACAATGGTCATCACATTGTTTACAGCTGGTAACTGCCTTTTTTCGCAGGAATCAATAACTGCTGTAAAAGAAATTATCGATTCAGTAAGAGTTGGACAAAATGCTAATGAAATTAAATATGACTTAAATGAAGAGGGATTCTATTCTCCAAAAGGACCAATTGTTGATCAGAAAGGCAGATTGATTTTTCTGCCGAATACGACAGCTGATAAGATTCAAGTATATGCAGATGGACAATATCAAGATGAACAGGTACCATCTGCTTTTCCATTATATACAATGTTGAATAGAAATTTTAAATCACAATATGGTTTTTCAAGCAATCCTTCCGGATATCAATTATTATGTGATGGGGTAAAATACTACTATTATAATTATTATTTGAAAACTGGCGAGTATATAGACTATGATGAAGATTATATAATGCTATTCGGTACACTGTTATATTCAGAAAAATCAGGGACAGGAATGGCGATTGTATTTGATGTCAAACATCCCTCGGAAGACTTTACTATAGTGAGGGAAGATAAACTGAAGTCGTGGCTGCCGACGCAACCAGGGGGATTCAGTATAGGAGATGACGGATTATTATACAGGAATGGAATGGTGTGGTCAGCTGTGCGTCCTACAGACAGTACAGAAGGAGAAAACTACATTGGCCGTTTAATGAGCGGACATACGGTATGGATGGGCCCCCGTGAATCGGAGTATCGGTACATTGTAATTGCAAACACAAAGGGTAAGACCGAGCTGAAAGTTGAAATACCTTGGGGAGAAGCAGATAATAGACCATTATATATGTATGATTCAAGTCTTGGCCCGTGGGGAGAATTATACTGTCTACTTCCGCCAGCATTCGTTGTCACAGGACAACGGATAGATGATACAGGCGAAAAGAGACTCATATATGGGCCTCCCTCAGCGGGTACAGCCGAACTGGTAGTAGTGCGTAATTATCTTAAATACTTCGGCCGCCTGAACGACGACAAAGTGCGCCTCCGTAAAGGACCGTCAACCACGACCGAGAGCCTCGGGACATATCCTGTAAAGACCGGCTTCCGGATTCTTGAGAAAGGAACGGCGGAAGAGACAATAGGCGGACAAAAGAATGTGTGGTATAAAGTGCGCCTTCTTGACGGAACTGAAGGCTGGTTCTTCGGAGCGTTCGTGCACAACCTGTACGACGGCCCGAACGGGAATCCCCCTCCGTGGCCGAATGTGGCAGACTGGTAACGGGGAAAAAACGGAAAGAGAATAACAGAGCAGGGAGTTTCAGGCACCTCTAAAAACTGAAGTTTTTAGAGGTTACCTTAAAAAAAATAACAAAGAGGTAAGAAAATGAAGAAGTATGGAAAAGTACTTGCGGTAATGGCAGGAGCAGCAGTTCTGCTGACCGGATGTGCAACGACAAAGGCAGCGTTTGACCCTGCAGCGATATCACCGGCAGCAGTAATGTCTGTAAAGGCGAACTATGAGGTAAGCTGGTACGGACAGGATCCCGAGACGAAGGGAGCGGCAGTGGGACTGATGAACAAACTGATAAAGGACAAGACGGACGCAAAGACGCAGAACCTGCTTGCGCGTACCGCCCCGCTGATGAACGATGCAGCAGCAGCAGTGTACGAAGTACTGCCTGCAGCAGGAATCCGGCTTGCAGACAAGGATGCAGTATTGAACAGTGCATCATACAAAGCAGCAGGAGACAACAAGCTGTATGCAGCAGCGGCATTTGAAAAGCCTGACGGATACAAAATGCTCGGAGCGAAGGATACGGCAGTTGCAGCAGGAGTAAAGACAGAGACGGGAGCAGCATCATTTGTATACGTGACGTATGAAATAAACAAAGTGATGGGCAGCGGAGTTGGAAAGAACGGATCGATGACGGCATGTGTAACAGCGACGGTAGTGGTAGCCGATGCGGAAGGAAAACAGATTGCAAACGGCCAGGCATATGCGGAAGGGAAAGACAAGATAGCGGTGGTAGCAGGCATCTATGATGTGGAAAAGCTTGTACCGATGTATCCTGCGGTCATCCGTGAAGCGCTGAAGAAAGCAGTGGCAAAACTGTAGGACGCAGCGTAAGAAGACAGAACAGAAAGTAAGTAAGTAAAGAACAGCCCGGAGTAGAAATCCGGGCTGTTTTTATGCAACGCGAATTATGGAGACGTATTGACAGGCTGATCCGCAGATACGAATCAGCACCATTCCGCAGTCAGTTGCGGCGGCACAGAGTGGATTCATATTTTCTCATGCAGACACATGCGGGTAGAAAGAAGTCTGTCCGGATTATTTCTTTGGTCGCAAGTTGTAGGCGGGTTTTGCTATGCAAACCCGGGAAGCAAGACTGCGGAGCAGTATTGCGGCCGGAGCAGGATTGCGGCGTATGCCGGTGATGACCTGCTGCTGATATTCAAAGTGAAGAGTAAAAACAGCAGAGGGGAAATATTATCCGAGAATGATTTCAAAGTAAAGGACAGTGATTACATAGCAGTGTACGACAAGAAGCTGCTGTGGCGGGCGAACCTGTATATAGACAAACCGGAGAAGGATCTTGGTGATACAGACTGGAATACAGCACATCCGTGGACAGGAAAAGAGGGGTATGGAGCAAATGAGTGGAATAAAATATATGATTTTAGTACCCTTGAAAGTGATTTTAATATTTCCAAACTGGCAGAAGGAGATGGTACACAGAATATTATTATACCGAACGACTCAGTTTATTCATACAATGGCACAAACGGAACGGCAGTCAGGAAAACAGTAGTATATGACTGGAACGGACAGGACGGACCATTCTTTTTCAACTATAAAACAGACAGCCAGAGGAAAATACTGGGAAGATTCTATAATGCACAGGGTGATTTCAGCGGGATACTCCAGAATATAGGTATATTTAATCCATCATTGCCAATTGCATCACCATATATGCTGACAACTGCGCCCGGAGGTGTGCATTACAATTATATGCACAGTGGAGATAAATATACACTTGATGTGCTGAAAGTAAAAGACAAGCCCAATCCGACACTTGATTCAAATGCAAAAGCAATAAGCGGAGAAAGCCTGACACTGTTCGGGATAACATATTATCCGTATGTACCAGCGCTGACAAACAGCATTACAGCTCAATTCGGCAGCCCTCAAACAGCGGCATCAGATATTACGACGGGATATACAGCAGGGACAGACTGTGTATCGTTCGGACAACGGAGTGCAGGTTATGAGAACAATAAGTATACATGGCCGGAACTTGGCGACGGGTTGTGGGGAAAGTCCTGGGATCAAAGCCAGGGGTATCCATACTGGAATGGTTACGGTATAAAGATAGCAAGTTGGAATGATACATATACAGTTACAGATGACAATGGAAGTTCAAGAAGGAAAGAATTTACAGTTTTTCTCAGTTCATCGGAAATAAAAGAAGTAATAAAAAGCATCAAAATTAATTCAGTTTGCAAAAGTGATTCAATTGCAGTATATTTGTATTGTAAATAACTTATTTTGGAGGTTAATATATGGCAACTGCAGTTTTACAAACAAGAGTTGATGTTGATACAAAGAAAAAAGCAGATAAACTTTTTGATTCTCTTGGACTGGATACGACGACAGCAATACGGTTGTTCCTTAAACAATCAATAAATCAGCAGAGAATTCCTTTTGAAATTGTACCTCCGCAGGAAAGTTTTTCTGAACAAACCCTTGCAGCAATAGAGGAAGCGAAAAAAATCAGCAGGGATCCAACTATAAAATCATATTCCAATGCAAAAGAACTGCTTAAGGATTGTGACTGATGATTTATGAATTAAAGAAAACTGGAGTGATATTAAAAGTAAAGAATATAAAATTGATAGAATCGACAAACGGCTCATCTGATAGAAAAGTACAAAAAGAAAACAGTTTGGCTACGTATGACAAACTCCCTAGAAAATGGTTTATCGTCAGGTTAAAGACAAAGTAGCAGGAGGAATCAGAAATGAATAAAAAAACAGTAACGTATGCCGTATGTGTATTAGCCGCCTGTATGGCATATACGGAGATATACAAGGATATAGAAACGGTGAAGGTGTTTCCGACAGGTACCGGAGAAGAGGCCCTTCTTGTTGAACCTGTAGAAAATAACGATGAAAACTATCAGGAAGGAAAAAGTAATGACTATCAGGATTATATGAATGGGCCTTCTGCATTCTGTTTTGATGAGAACGGATTTTTTTATGTGATGGATTATAAGCAACAGAAAATAGTAGAGACTGCTCCTGATTTTAAATATCTGAAAACAAGACCCTGTCATAAAAATTGTGTAAATGACATTATTTAACAGAGTTGAAATTTTATTCATTTTCTTTTCTCAATTGCATTAAACAGACATTCTATATCGTCTATTTTCAGTAGTTTATTTTGATCAACAACAATACCTTCATTATAATAATTTCTGCAATTACAGTTATTTTCTTTGCTGGGAAATCGATTGAAAACGACATAGATATCTTTTTGTCGGACAAATTCATTTTCGGCTCATCAATTCGATTGATGTATTTTAATACTGATAAATCCAGATATGCATAAAACAGTTCGCTGCCAAATACTCTTGATTCACTATTTTATTTTCCGTAAAAAACTGCTAATGGATATTTCAGGCATCCGCTTAATCCGAACTATCTGTCCGCAAAGTTGATTTGTACAGTTCAACGTATTTTTTGTCTTCGACCAGAATATGATTTTTAAACCAGCTTTTGATTTCATTTGTTATAGACATGGAAACAATCGGTTTGTCGTCCATGACTTTGTACCTGAAATTTTCGCTTTTTTTCCCTATTTCGGCATGCAGTTTTTTCTGTTCGGTTAATGCAGGATAGCCGATATTCTGCATTGATTTTTCTTCTTCTTCAAAATGATAATGTGTGTAGTCGATTGCTTCTTCAAGCAACTTAAGCAGATGCAGCTTCATATTCTGTTCTGCAAGACCATCGTAAAAGTTATTCAATAATTCAAGCCAGTGTCTGTGCTGTTCATCCATTTCCGGAATGCCGAATTCATACTTCGAAGACCATGCCATAAAAGCCATAATTTACCCTCCATAAGTAAAAGTTCTTATTTAAATTATGAAATCAAAAAGTCCTCCTGTCAGTTTTGAGTCTCTTTTTTTGAGGATTTTCCGGAGAATCTTTATTATTTATTAAATTGGTGATATATTTAGTTATTATAGAGAGGTTTCTGTGTTTTTTATATTACTGACTGTTCTGATTATAGGAGTTGTTTGCGGATTTGTATTCAGATTACTTGCCTTTACGTTAAAAGCTGTTCTGATTGCTTTATTTGTCTGCCTTGCGGTTTCCGGTTTTATTACAGTACTTCTGACTGGTTTTTTGTTTGGTTTTGCAATATTGTGAACTCATCTGCCCGCCGCTGATTCTGTAAAAATATGCTTTGATTTCTTTACCTCCCCGCGGAGGTAAAATACAATAGATTGTATATCTGTTTTCTGAAATGTATTGCAGGAACGGGGAGGAATTGGCAATGTCGGAATTGAAGAAAACCATCGGTGCATTTGGCGTATTCAGTATTGCAAGCGGAGCCATGATAAGTTCAGGAATATTCATCCTTCCCGGGCTTGCTTATTCAAAAGCCGGCCCGGCACTTTTTTTATCATACCTTCTGGCCGGATGTATGGGACTGTTCGGTATGTTAAGCATGCTGGAACTGACTACGGCCATGCCTAAAGCCGGCGGTGATTATTATATTATAAACAAAACATTCGGACCGCTTATCGGTACTGTATCGGGTTTCCTGGGGTGGTTTGCGCTGTCTCTCAAGAGTTCGTTCGCTATATTCGGTATTGCTGAAATAATTCATATGTATACAAGTTTATCGCCGCTTGTTACAGGTCTTGGTCTCTGCATTCTGTTCGCAGCAATAAATATCGTGGGTGTAAAAGAAGCTGCATGGTTCCAGATCGGCATGGTTATTGTCATGATACTTCTTATGATACTGTATATCGGTTCCGGCATACCGCGTATTAACAAAAGTTATTTCATCATGCAGGAACATGCAGATATTGTGTCGGTTTTTACAACTGCAGGATTTGTATTTATTTCTTTCGGCGGGCTGCTCAAGGCTGCAAACATGTCAGAAGAAGTAAAAAATCCCCGGAGAAGTCTTCCGATAGGTTTTATCAGTTCCATAATTGTGGTAACTGTATTATATGTTGCTATGGTACTGGTAATGACTGGAACGCTCGACGGTGCCACGTTCAGCAAAAGTTTTACCCCTGCTGCAGATTCGGCAAAAATAACGATGGGAGAAGCCGGATATATCGGTATCCTCATTTCGTCGGGGCTGGCTTTTTTTACAACGGCAAATGCAGGCATAATGGCTGCTTCCCGTTATCCGATGGCATTGAGCATTGACAGTCTGGTTCCTTCCGTATTCGGCAGAATCAATTCCCGGACAGGTACTCCTGTTTTTTCCATTATTATTACAAGCATTCTTATATATTTGTTTCTGCTGCTGCCTCTGGAAATTCTTGTTAAGGCTGCTTCTACTGTTATTCTCAGCTCTTATGTCCTTACAAATTTCTCCGTTATCATTTTCAGGGAAAGCAGAATTACAAATTATACTCCCAGTTTTAAAGCTCCTTTTTACCCGTGGCTCCAGATTGCTTCGATCGTTATCTTTGCTGTAATGATTTCCAGTATGGGACTGGCTGCTACCGGAATAAGCCTTATTCTGCTTGCGGCAGGTACAAGTGTCTATTTTCTGTACGGGAGACACCGTGCACGAAAAGAGTCAGCTCTGCTTCATCTTTTCAGAAGGGTTGCAGATGAACTGCTCGTCGACGAATCGCTTGAAAATGATATGCGTGAAATCATTATCGACAGAGATCGCATAGAGCAGGATATTTTTGATCAGCTTCTTAAAAAAGCTGTTATTCAGGACATAAAAGGAGTTTCCGATTTTAACACCATAGTCGCAGACGCTTCTGCCGTTATGGCAGGCGGGCTGGACATAACGGCAGACGAAATCTTGAGGAAATTCAGGTTGTGGCAGTCATACAGCGGTCCTGCAGCCGTGAATGATTTTCTTGCAATTCCTCATATTTGTATTGAAGGATCCGGAAAAATGTTTCTGTATGTTATGCGGGCAAAGGACGGCATATATTTTACGGAAACGCTCAAATCGGTAAAAGCTGTATTTCTGCTTGTCTGTTCACAGGATATGCGAGTGCATCACTTAAAAACAATTGCAGCCATTGCAGCACTGGCGGAACAGCACGGTTTTGAAAAGCGGTGGATGGAAGCGAAAAGTACAATGGAGCTTAGAAATTATCTTATTTTGAATGAGAGAAAGAGATATTTTTAGAATCTGCTTATAATCTATAATCATATAGCGAATAACATATAATTTTCTGCGTCATTTTAAACAGCCCTGTTTGAAAGAACTGGCTTTTTTGGTGGGTTGGGTATATACTACTCTTATTCGGGTACTAGCTCGCTAGGCGATTCAAAAAAATCAATTAAAATACTGTAATTCAGGAGGATTTTATGAGCGATATTTTGGCAGCAGGATATGCAGATCAAAATAAAAATGTGCAGAATGGAGCAAAAGCGGAAAAAACAAAAAAGAAACACAGATTAATCACATTTTTTTTACTGACGCTTGGTTTTTCGTTTCTTGCATTAACTGTGCTTCAAATTTTTATTGTTTCCGGCGCATCGGGTAAATTAATTCAAACCAGTTACATTCAGGACTGCGCAGAAATAACGAATGCGTATTCACTGGCAATATCCAACAAAGTTAGCGAATATATGAGAGAGTTGAATCTGTATACAGCAGCTGACGTTGTCCAGACAGGGGACACGCAGTTGATTTTTCAATGGCTTCAGTCTCATCTTCAGAACAGAAGCAGTGATTTTGATTATGTCCTGTACTGCGGAAAGGATGGAATCGCCTATATAGACGACGGTCACAGCGGATATGATTTGACAAAGCGTTCTTATTTCAAAGCCATAATGCAGGACGGAAAAGATACAGATGTTGATAATCCTGTCATTGATATGGGAAAGGGTGGTCAGATACTGCATGTTACAAAAGCTGCAAAAGTAAACGGCCGGACAATCGGTTTTTTTTCAGGGGTAGTAACACTTTCTACAGTCCAGGGTATTGTTAATAGTGTCAAACTCGGGAAAAGCGGCTTTATGTGGCTGCTTGGAGGCGACGGGACGATTATAGTGCATCAGGACGCTTCCTTAATCATGAAGAAAAATCTGCTCTCCATCGAAGAGCCCGGCCACGGCGATATTACCGAAATGGCTAAAAAAATGGTATCAGGAGAAACGGGGCATACATGGATAAATAATCTGGAAGGGAACAAAGTCTGTGTTTTTTATGCGCCGGTAGCAGGGACTCCATGGAGTTGTGCTTTTGAAATTTCCGCAGACCAGATGTATGAAACTTCTCACAAGCTGACTCACAGCCTTATACTTACGGCTGCTATAATAGTATTCCTTCTTCTTTTTATTGCAAGCCTTGTAATTGTGATAGCTTTAAAACCGCTTCAGAAAGTTGAAAAAGCAATTAATGGAATAGCAACCGGTAATGCCGATCTTACCCAGCGGATTTCGATCAACGTAAATAATGAAATCGGTTCTGTCGTGAACGGCTTCAACAGATTTACTGAAAAACTGCATTATATGATTTCTGATATAAAGAATTCAAAAGAGGAACTTGCCCTTGCCGGGCAGGATTTACAGACTACAGCGGAAAATGCAGGTACGACAATTGAGCAGATTGTCGGCAACATTGACAGTGTAAAAGAGCAGATTACAAATCAGGCTTCAAGTGTGGAAGAGACAGCAGGAGCCGTGAACGAAATCGCATCCAATATTGCTTCTCTTGAGAGGATGATAGAAGCTCAGTCTTCCGGTGTAACCCAGGCATCTGCTGCTGTTGAAGAGATGATAGGCAATATCGATTCTGTAAATCTGTCTGTTGAAAAAATGGCAGGATCGTTTGATGAACTCCAGCAGGATGCACAGGAAGGTTTAAAGAAGCAGGATGGTGTCAATGTGCGCATTACAGAGATAGAAAAGCAGTCGGATATGCTTCAGGAAGCGAATCTCGCAATTGCAAATATTGCAAGCCAGACAAATCTGCTTGCAATGAATGCTGCAATCGAGGCTGCACATGCAGGAGAAGCTGGTAAAGGTTTCAGTGTTGTCTCGGATGAAATCAGGAAACTGTCCGAAACTTCAAGTGCTCAGTCAAAAACAATCGGGGAGCAGCTGAGCAAAATAAGGGATTCAATTGACACCGTTGTTGTTGCCTCTACTGAATCAAGTGAAGCATTCAAGAATGTATCTGCAAAGATACAGCAGACTGACGGACTTGTCCGGCAGATAAAAAGTGCCATGACCGAACAGTCAGAAGGTTCAAAACAGATAGGGCAGGCGCTCAGCTCTATGAACGACAGCACCACTGAAGTCAGAACTGCTTCTCAGGAAATGTCAGCGGGCAATAAAGCAATACTTGACGAAGTGAAGCGGCTGCAGGATGCTACTGCAATAATGAAAAACAGTATGAACGAGATGTCTGACGGAGCAAGAAAGGTAGGTGATATGGGAAATGCGCTTACGGTAGTTTCAAAAAGGATGAAAGGTTCCATAACGCAAATCGGCAGTCAGATTGATACTTTCAAGATTTGACATCATAAAAAAATTGTTTTTAAAAGAAGCGGCAGATTTTCGGCCGTTTCTTTTTTTGGAGGTAGACAGTCAGGTGATGAAAATATATAGTAAGAAGGTTTAATGATATGATGAAAAAAGATTCCAGTCCGATAAAGCGCATTTCGATGGTTGATCAGGTAGTGCGTGAAATAAAAAATGCAATCATGAACGAAGAGTGGAAAGTCGGCTCCAGACTGCCGGCAGAAGCCGAGCTTGCAAAAATGTACGGTGTTAATCGTCTTACCGTCAGACTTGCATTACAGAAACTCAGTACTATCGGTATCATAGAAACGCAGATCGGAGAAGGGTCTTTTGTACGACGTTTTTCCTTTGCAAATTATATGGAAGCCGTTTCTGATATTTATCTGACAAAACAGAAAATTGATGAAACCTGGGCTCTGCGCCGGCTTATAGAAATAGAATGTGCTGAAATCGCCTGCGAAAATCCGGATGCGGAAGAACTTGCGGTTTTGAAAAGCAAGCTTGAGACCTATCTGCAGCTGCGGGATACATTTATAAAAAAAGGTGAGGAACTCGAGGAGCTTGTCGAAGCCGATATGGATTTTCATTACCAGATCTGCATTATGAGCCGCAACAGTCTTTACCGGGATATATACAAATTGACATGGATGCTGATACGGATGCATGTTAAGAATCTGCTTACAAAGCGTGATGCTCTGGCAAAACAACACTTATATTCGGAACCTGACGGTGATCTGCATATACAGCTTTATAATGCAATTGCTGCACATGACAAAAAATTATGCAAAGAAGTATATATTAAAATTCTTGATACAAAACCTTCTGCTGAATAAACAGATATATAAAAAATAAAGCGGGCCTTTGTTTTCCGCTTTCAAAAACAAAGGCCCGTTGGCTTTACTGCGCCTATTCGATTATTTTTCTTAAATATGCTTTTTCAATTGCCTCATCAAGGAATTCGTTTCCCAGACCGGGTAAGTCAGGAACAGTGAAAAATCCTTTTTCAGGCTGAAGATTATATTTTGTCAGTCCAATGCAGGTGTCCATGCGGTTGCATGTATGATGTTCATGAATGGTAAAATTGGGTATAACGCATTCGATTTGCAGTGCTGTGTTAGTTGCAAGCGGACTGCCTGCAACATGTATCTGCACCGCGACATCATACGTATATGCCATATCGCATATTTTTTTTACTTCTGTAATTCCGCCGCAGTTTCCGGTATCCGGCTGTATCAGCTGCACCAGATTTTTTTCAAACAACGGGGCATACTGCCATCTGCTGAACAGGCGCTCTCCGTTTGCAATCGGAACGGAAAGATTTTTGGTAATATATTCCGCTGTCTTAATTCCCGGAGTATTCGGTTCCTCAAACGCCCAGATTTTATATTTTTCAGCAATTTTACCAAGCTGGACAGCGCTTAATGCGTCAGGATAGGAATGATTTTCCATAATGATGTCAATGTCGTAGCCGATTTCGTCCCTGACAGCCTTTATCCTTGATTCAACCATATTGAGCATTCGGGGAGAAAGAAGTCCAGTCTGTTCAAGTGTCGTTAATTTCTGCCCTTTTTCATCACGGTCAAAAAAATCAATTTTGATTGCATCAAATCCTTCGTCTACCGCAAGTCTCGCATTTTTTGCATAATCCTGAGGAGTTACCGCCCACAGGTGCGGCGTTTTTCCCGTCTGTCCCCAGCCGAACTGCAGCTGTGACGCGTACGTTCTCAGTTTATCCCGCATCTTTCCGCCGAGCAGAACATAGCAGGGAACATCAAAATATTTCCCCTTGATATCCCACAGAGCTATATCGATTGCTGCAATACCGGCAAATACGACTGGTCCTCCGTTTTGACCCCAGAATGTTGTTTTGTACATTTTTTCCCAGATGGCTTCGGTCTGCAGCGGATCCATGCCGATGACTATTTCAGCAAGATCGCATATCATACCGAAAGCGGCTGAACCGCCGACTCCGTATGCCATACCTGCTTCACCATCGCCATAGATTCCTGCATCCGTATAAATCCTGCATCCGATGGGGCTGTTCATTTTTGAACTTGCAGTAGTAAGCCTGAATACATCAATCTTTGTAATTTTCATTTTATGCCTTCTTAGCGTATGCATCAGTCAGTTCAAGCATACCTTCTGTATCAATATGTGTTTTGCCGAGATTATGACGGACAACCGCATAAATAAAGCATATAAGCAGAACTGCAACATTTGTTATAGCTACTACAGGAGTCAGATTCCTTATTGATTTGTATAAAATAAAAAGCTGGAAAAGAGATGCCACTGCTATTATACCGTAGTAAACTGCATTATTGCAGTGCATCGTTGCCTGAGACCATTTCTGCGGCATTTTTCGTGGTACCTGGAGCAGCGAATAATATAATAAAAATTGATACACGGAAGTGATCAGCATAAGATTATTAACAATTGTTGCAACTGAAAAATTCAGCAGTACCGGAATTACTCCGATAATAAGTTCGATAGTCAGAATGACTACAGCTGCACCGTATTTGTTCTTTTTTGCAAGTGCAGCAGGGAACCATCCGTCTTTTGCAGCTTTTGCAAACGGGCCAACCATTGCCCCGTATGTTGAATTAAGCGTTGTCAGTAACGCCATGATTGGTCCGCCGATGATGAATAAAACGAAAAGTGCAGAAGGAAGTATTTCTTTAGCAGCAAGTGTTAATGGTTTATTAACGACCTTGTCAAGAGGAAGGACGCTGACGTCAATCAAAGCGACCAGTGTATAAACTACGAGAATAACCGGAATAACGGCAAGTAATGCGCGGGGCATATTTTTTGTCGGATTTTTCGCCTGTCCTCCGTACATGACAGTCAGCTTATATCCCTGACATGAATAAATAAGAAGCATAGCTGCACTCCAGAAACCTGTAAAACCATTGCTGAAGAACCTGCCTGATGCAACCGCCATACTGCTGCTGAAATTTCCTTTTATAAGTCCGGCAATTCCGAACATAAGCAGGACTGCAACAAGCAGTGCGGACATTGTTTTTTGAAATTTGGCCATATTTGCGACACCAAACATATTAACGATGTAAAAGAGAACGAGCAGTGCAAGTCCTGCCATTTTTCCGTTTATTGCCGGAAACAGGGATTCTGTATACAATCCGATAGCAGTTACATACAGCGACATACCGAGCATCTGGAGAATGAAGCTGACAATGAACATGCCGCCTATTTTTTCACCTCCAAGCATAGTAATTATTGAGTAGTCTCCGCCTGAATATTTTGTAACCGAAGAAAAAATAATCAGCGGTAAATTTGTTGCAGCACCGAGCAGTACCGCGACAAAGTAAGCCAGCCAGACGGAATATCCCGTTAGCCCGATTGCCGGTCCGATGAGTGTAATGACACCTGCACCGATTACCTGACCGACGCCAAGAGCCCACAGTTCAGTAAATCCAAGAATACCATTTTCTGAAGCTGCTTTGTTTGTTGTATTCATAGCGTTATCCTCCTTATTATTAAGACACCGTTGAAGCGGAAATAAAACGAAAAGCTACATACTCCAGAATGCGTTGTCGCCTTCAATTGTAACTTTCGGAGACTCTTTGAGCACATAATCTGACAGTTCGTTGCCGAGGCCTGGCAGTTCGGGAACTTTGAACTTTCCCTGTACAGGCTGATAATCATATTTGCAGAGTTTGATATTAAAATCGCAGAGGTTGGCCTGATGATGCTCATGTATAATAAAATTCGGAATGGCGGCTTCGACTTGAAGCGAAGCTGCAGTACAAATCGGGCTTCCGCATGCATGAATCTGTATTGCAACATCATATGCATATGCCATATCGCATATCTTTTTTACTTCTGTTATACCGCCGCATGTCCCCAAATCGGGCTGCGCTATCTGCAGCGTATTATCCTGAAAATACTGTTTGTACTGCCAGCGCGTGTAAATCCGTTCACCGTTTGCAATAGGAATATGTATTTTTGAGCTGATATATCTTGCTGTCTGAGGATCCGGGGTATTAGGCTCTTCAAAATAGAATATATTGTATTGTTCAACTGCGGCTGCAAGCTGGACTGCAGATTGGGCGTCAAGAAAGCTGTGATTTTCGATGATTATATCAGTTTTATCACCAACAGCATCCCGAACTGCTTTTACCCGTTCAACGATCTGTGCCAGAATATCGGGGCTTATAAGCGTTGTTCTTTCTTTATCCGTATATGTGCCGCCCTCAGGACGATACGTAAAGAAATCAATTTTTATTGCCGTATAACCTTCTGCAAGTGCTCTCTTTGCCGCAGCAACGTAGTCAGATGTCTTAAACATTGCGCCCATTTCTTTTGTCCATCCGAACTGCAGCTGAGATGCGTATGTCCGCAGATTGTCGTTCTGTTTTCCGCCAAGAAGTTTGTATACCGGAACATTAAAGAACTTTCCCTTGATATCCCATAGCGCCAGATCTATGGCGCTTATTCCTGCGGTTACAATGCTGCCGCCGTTCTGGCCCCAGAATGTTTTCCGGTACAATTTCTGCCAGACAACCTCAGTATCAAGAGGATCCATGCCGATTACCAGTTTTGCCAGATCCTGTACCATTCCGAAAGCTCCCGTACTGCCGATTCCATACGCAACAGCCGCTTCTCCGTCCCCATATAAACCGTTGTCTGTATATACACGGCAAAGAACGGGGTGCCAGTTCGTGTTTGAAGGATCGTCAACTCTGAATACATCAATTTTTGTTATTTTCATATTACGCCTCCATTGTGTGAGCGAGTCACTTGTTCGCTAAGTAGAATGATAACTCTGTTATTTTCGTTTGTCAAACTTTTATTCGTACGGATATTTGGCAGCATGAAGAATATTTATGGAAATGTTAATACTGAGGAAATTGCAGGTATTTCTATTGATACAACGAGTGCTGTGTGAGGTAAGCAAAAAACTATTTTTCTGGTTTCGAAGGAGAATTACTGTTATACATTGGTTTCAGATATACTGTTTTAATATCATATGATTCTTAAGCAGTATACTGTCATTTTTTATGTTCAGTATACTTGTTTCTATTTAAGCGCAGGGAAATGGGCGATTTTAATGCCAACTGAATCGCAGTTTATTCAGTTACTTTTGGGAAACAGTAGGATGAATGGTATGACGCTTACTATTTGATGCAATTAATCAAATTGTGAATAAAAGCAGATAGAACAGGACAATCATCTGATTTTAAAATACTTCCGTGAACGATCTTCATTCTCGACGTTCTTCCATCTGGTTTCACTTAGGAAAACTAAGATCATTTATATTTTTTTCTATTTTTTTTGTAGTCCAACAAAAGAGTTCCTACATGAAAATATATGTAGGAACTCTTTTGTCATACTCCTACAACGCAAGTGCCTCCACTACCATACGGACAGCAAGTTGAATCAGCTTTGTTTGATAATGCGGATTTAGCATCATCTTCAGTAAATCCTTTTTTAACAAGTTCCGCTTCTACTAAATCGTTAATTTTGCTGTTTATTTCTTTCTCATCTTCTTTTGATAGTTCTTTCATTTAAAACCTCCATTAAAAAATACGGAATAATATATTAATTAAAATATATACAATGAAAAATGATAAATAAAAAAAAATTATGGTCCTGATTTCAATTTACTGCCTCCTGTTTATTACATGTTGATATTAAAATCATTTGATTAAGGTATGTAGTAATATTTTCCTTAATTGAACATCTGCCATTAAGTAATTTATTAGTACATGAGTATTTTGGGCAACCTCCCATGCAAATTGGTAAAACGTTGCAATTTTTGCAATCGTCGTCAGTGAAAGGATTGAAGTCGTACTGGCTATTCGGATTTGATGTGATAATAGTACCATCATTTTCTATATACCCCATTCTTTTTTCGCTTTCACCTGTATCTGAAACGCATCTTGTAATATTTCCATTTGAGTCAATTAACAAAATATTATCAGAATATACAGGACAATATGATTCTCCGGGAAATTTTGCACCTGTCATAACTCTAAATCCATGACCGAGTGCTAGTTTACCTAATTTAATTTCTTTTTCTGAATAGTCTTTTAATGATGAAGATTTTTTAATATTGTCACCCTCTAACTCGTTTGTTTGAGAGAAAGAAAATATGACTTTTTTGTTTATAGGATAGAGAATGGTAAGTAATGATTCTAATGAAATTGTGCTTTGATCATCAACATTTAATCTAATTATATAATCAAACTTATTTGACTCATTTAATATATTTGCTATGATTTTATCATAGCTGCCATTTCCATTTACAAGTTTTCTTCGCTGGTCATGGGATTTTTTGTCTCCGTCAATTGTTATTTGTGCAGTTTTGACTTGGCATGTATATAGAATGTTTGCATTTTTTTTATTCAATAAATATCCATTCGTAACAATAATGCTTGAATATTTTACAGAATATTTATTGCATAAAAAAATAATAGATTTACTCAAATACTCTATAATTTCTGGTTCCAGAAGTGGTTCTCCACCAAACCAGGTAATTGAAAGTGAATTCCAATTAGCTATATTTTTTTCTATAAAATTTAAAATTGCATTTTGTTTTTCGTGTGACAAAATTAATGATGTATGTTTTTCATAACAATATGTGCATCTAAAGTTACATTGCTGGGTGATGGCTATTTGCATTGAATAGGAAATTTTTTTACCAGGACTGCAGGAAATTTTATGTCTAGCCATTAATAAATCTAATTCATTAACGTTATCATCTATAATAAAACCATTCGTGTATAATTGGTTTTTTAGTGTTGTACCATTGTTGCAATTGCTGCTTTGATATAGTGAATCTGGGTTATTTATAATATTAATAATTTGTCCATAAGATTCTTTTTTAAATGATAATATACCAGATGTCAGTAAATTAATAACATATAACCTTTCATTAAAATTGAAAAAATGGTTGTAGCAAGATTTTTTCATAGATTTCTCCTTTGTTGTATTCATGAATACAAGATATGTCAGTGAATAACCTCCGCCAAAGGTGACAGCTTACAATGAGAACCGTTCAAAAGCCGTTGTGACCTTCAGCTGTAAATCAAGTTCCTCCTGATTTATTATAAAGGGCACCTCTAAAAACTCACTTTCAGTGAATTTTTAGAGGTGCCGTCGGGTTTTAAGTCGTTGTAATTTCACGACTTAAAACATCGCATTTTCAGAGTTACCTCTAAAAACTGAAGTTTTTAGAGGTAACCTAAATTCAATTCCCGGATGATTTACTCATCAAGTCCTACTGTTATTACAAAATATCTCATTATCAATATATGTTTGCCTCAGAAATATTTTTTATATCTCTCCAAACGACATACTACACATGTGTCGCAATCTTTTCCTTTATATATCCATCACCTGCGCTATGGAATCTTTAGGCGGTATCTCTATCATATGTACATGATCTATTCCAAAGCGGTTTTTAAATATCATACTCTCTTTCTGTTCGTTTCCCAAATACTGCAGAATTTCTCTGTATAATTTTTTCTTACTTTTTTGTAAATGCTATTGGTGTTTATATTTGTATTTCTTATGACTTAAACTATCATAGTTTTTCCTCTGTGAAATTTTTTTGCGGTTCACAACGGAGATTTTTTTGTTTTTTCTTATCCTTCTGCTGTTGGCGGATTTGTCAAACCACAACGACCCGTCGGCAGAGCCAACTGAACTCCTCTATAGTAGAATCAAAAAATATTTACAAAGAAATAAGTAGGAATAAGAAGTAGTAAATCAATCATTTAAAATTATAACACAATTTAAAAAATCAACTATTTTACCACTTATATAACAGAAAGTTATAAAATGCCTGTTACAGGCTGTACCGTGCAATGGTTTCTCTGTACCATAAGCCTGTGTATGTAGCCTCGTCGTGAATCATACTATGTTTGTGAAACTTGCATGTATTGGCTCAATGTACGAATAGTATCAGCGGTGAGTATTTTTCCCTTTTGTTTTGTTTGTTCTTTTTAAGGCGTGATAACTTATACAGTAGATAAGACGGTGAGGGATTTGACCCCGACACCTTGGGTGTAAACTTGATTTAAGAATATTTACCGGTATTTGTTCCCGTTTGTTAAAATCAGTATAAGTTTAATTCGTTATATTGTCAAGTGTTATTAGCAACTGTCATTTTTGGTGGAATTTGAGGTGATACGCTTTTTTTACTTTTGGTGACATTCTGGGTGATACTGATTTTATTAATTTTCCTGGTATAACTGATGGTTATGATAGTATTGTGCAGTCACTGTATTTTATAAGTAGTTCTGTCTTGTCTGAAACTCCCAGTTTATCACATATGTCAGATATGTCCTTTTTTATTGTACTTAAAGAACAGTNAAGTTCAATTGCAATTGCNGAATATTTTTGACCTTTCAGCATAGCCTTTANGATAATTACTTCCCTGTCCGAAAGATTATAATGTTTTACTTCGATTATTTTTTCCGGTAATATACCTTTTTTGCTGTATAACGGGTTCAAAAGGTATATAGTAATAAGACATATAATAAGGAATGCAACGAGATACCACAGAGTATGATAAATATATGAATTATCATTTGAGATAAACAGTAGTAGTATCGGAATTACGAAAAGCGTGAACAGAAAGTATTTCAGTTTTGGGGAAGAGAATAAATTTTGCCGCCAGAAAAAAAGATAAGACAGAGAAAAAGTAATGAAACCGATTAATCCACCTTTTGACAGTATCACTTCACATCCCCAGAGCATGCAGAGAATTCCATATCCCGTAAAATAATATTTTTCAAAGTAGTTTATCCCCAGAATTATAAATGTTAGAGAGAAAAGAACGCATTCAAGAATAAAACGGAGAAAGGAATCCGCTTTATCCGTTTGTAAATCTGGAATATTTGCTATAAAAACAAATATCCATGCGAATAATACAATTGAGTTAAGTAAAAACCATTGTTGTTTACTGTATTTCATATCACCATATTAGAAATAAAGAATCTCTGACAGAAATTATTTTATCAAGTTCAGTGCAAGGATGTGCTTGAATCTCAGATATGAGATGTTCTTTGAGTTGTTCAAAATTCCAAATACCCGCATTCAGCGGATTATATATGCCGTTTTCAATATCATTTTCTTTACTGTGTTTATAGCCGTTGAGCATAATAAGGGCAAGAATTTGCATTCCATGTGTTATTACAGCGGAATTTCCATTTTCAAGATTCATAAGTGGCCTGAGCCTTTCATAGATAGATACATCATCTTCAGGACAGTGGTCTCCGGGACCAGTTATGCTTTGTTTTTCGGCAAGATAAAGACAGAGGTTACCGAAAGCTGAACGTTCCGGCTGTTTACAACCTGCTGCAAATGGAATCGCAGCAATAAGCTGTGCTGTTTTACTATTTTTTAGATTTTCAGACTCAGAATCTGTCAGTCGGAATATTTGGGTAAGCTTTATACTCATAGATTCCCAGTCTAATAGTTTGAAATCCGTAGTAATAGGTATGTTTATAGGTTTAATTGTGCAGTTTTCAATCATGAATATCATCTCCTATGCTTTTGTGAATGATATTGCAAACAATTTAAATTGTAAAGTATCCAGAAAATTTAATTTATACCAAAAGATACCCTGTTTACACCAAAAGATATCTCAAAAATGATTGATTTTTTTTTATTCACCTCTGTAGAATGTTATCCAAGGATTACAAAGTGAGATATATTCAGCAGCTTGACGAAACAGATTGTGGCGCATCATGTCTTGCGATGATTGCATCGCAGTATAAATTACAGAAATCGATTACTTCTATCCGTGAAATTGCCGGAACAGACACGAAGGGGACTAATCTTGGAGGTATGGTACAGGCAGCGCAAAAAATGGGGTTTTCTGCTCATGCTCTGAAGGGGGCAAAAGATGCGCTTACGGATGAGCTGCCATTTCCGTTTATAGCGCATGTGACGGTAAAATACAATGAATATGTACTGCTGCATTATGTTGTTGTCAATAAAATCGCCAGCGACAGAATAGAAATATGGGATCCGGATGAAACAAAGAAAAAATATACATTGACGGTAGAAGAATTTTCAAAAATCTGGACAGGCTATGTCATTTTCATATCTCCGGACCGTACTTTTACACCTGATAAGGGAAGCGGAAACCTGCTTCTGAAATTTCTTCCCATAATGAAACCGTACAAAAAACTGCTCATCATGGCGTGCCTTGCGTCTCTTATTCTTGTTGCATTCGGCATCCTTTCTACGCTGTATACCCGGTACATAATTGATGAAATTCTTTTTTCACAGGCAAAATTCACACTTGCTGCACTTTCCGTCGGAATGCTTGTTGTCGTCGTGATGCAGGGGATAATGGGCGCTGTCCGTAAAATATTACTTACACATTTTGCCTACAAGATAGATTTGAACCTTGTGTTTTCATATTTTACGCATGTCTTTCATCTTCCTCTCCGTTTTTTTGATTCACGTAAGACAGGTGAGATACTTTCGCGTCTGCAGGATATCAGCAAAATACAACAGGCACTTTCACAGGCGGCTGTATCTGTCGTCATGGATACGCTTATGGTACTTATCGTAGGACCGGTACTGTATGCAACGAATAAAACGCTGTTCGGCATCGTACTGATAACAGTTCCATTTTCTTCCGTTGTCATGTATGTTTTTTCAAAACTGTACAAAAAGCAATACCGTGAGCTCATGGTGAGTGCTGCCGACGTGCAGTCGTATCTTGTAGAAGCGGTCGACGGAGCTGCGACAGTCAAGGCAATGACGGCAGAACGAACTGCTGTTGCAGGATATGAAAAGCAGTAGATGCGTATGACCCGGGTTGGCTGGAAAGCCGCACACCTGCAGATATATCAATCACTTTTTACAGAATTAATAAAGCAGATAAGCACTATCGTTATATTCTGGGTCGGGAGTCTGCTGATTATTAAAGGAAATTTAAGTATCGGTACACTTGTAAGTTTTACGGCTCTGTCAGGATATTTTACAGACCCGCTTGAACGACTTGTCAATCTGCAGTCGGAACTTCAGGAATCTTTTGTAGCGGCAGACAGACTTGGCGAAATACTTGAACTTGAGGTCGAACAGGAGGGGGAGGAAAAACTGCTCAGTCCGGAACATTTCAACGGTGCTGTAGAATGCAGGGATGTTTCATTCCGGTACGGTACACGCCGTCCTGTATATGAACATCTGGATTTTGCAATTGAACCGGGGGAACGTGTAGCGTTTGTTGGTCCCTCAGGCTGCGGCAAAACGACACTCGTAAAGCTGCTGCTGAAATTCTATGAACCTGAAAACGGTACGATTCTGATTGACAATCATGACATACGCGATATTGATGCATATAATCTCCGTTCACATATAGGATATGTCCCGCAGGATATTTTTCTTTTTTCCGGTACGATAGCAGAAAATATTGCACTTCATACACCGGACGCAGATCTTGAACAGATTACTACAGCTGCAGAAAAAGCCGGCGCGGCAGAGTTTATCAATAAACTTCCGGAAAGATATAACACGATGCTCGGAGAGAAGGGGGCGAATCTTTCAGGGGGTGAGCGTCAACGTCTTGCTTTGGCACGTGCCGTCATCGGAAACCCTGATATTCTTATTCTTGATGAAGCTACAAGCAATCTTGATTCCGTTTCTGAACAGCTGATTAAGAATACCATAGAAAATATGCGGGACAGAAAACTCACGACAATCATCATTGCACACAGGCTTTCAACGGTTGTGGACTGCGACAGAATATTCGTCATGGACAACGGAACTATCGTTCAAACTGGGACTCATGAGGAACTTAAGATGGCAGATGGTTTATACAGGAAATTGTGGCAGGGTGTGCTTGTTTAATTTGTAAAAATGCCCTCGTTGAGGACATAAAAGCCCTTTGTTGATCAGAACAAAAGGTAAATTATATTGAAACAGCTGATCATGTTTTAATATATAATAAGTTATTAATTGTTCATTAATTTGAACAAAGGAGTGTTTATGAAAGATACAAATGAAAATAATTATTTTTCTACTTTGGATGAAGATGAACTCTATGAAGTCAATGGAGGAAAAGATGTAACGGTTGGTCCTATTATTGATGGAAATGGTAATCCCGGTATTGGTGTAACTATTCATAAGTAGTATTTCTGGTATTTTGTTACACGTGTAAAGAACTACTGTGAAATAATCAGTGCTGTCTGATAAGTATTGTTACTTTTAGGCAGCACCTTAATTTTTTGAGGTCAAAATATGAGATATAAACACTTTATTTTATCAATACAAACAATACTTTTGATCATAGCTTTTGTTTCCTGTTCATCGGTTCAGAAAAAAGATGCTGAGCCAGATACTACAGTCCCTGTTTCAGGCAGGGCTGTAATTCCGTTTTCATATTGCAAAGCATATCTACCTGTTTTTACTGTTACCGACAGTTCCGGAATCAGACTTTGTTTAGCGTTTGACAGCGGTTTTACGTATTGCGCAATTAATAAAAACGGATTAAAAAAAACAACCGGCAGCAGTAAAAAATTACTAGAAAATGCATTTGATTATTGTAAACAGCAGAATCAGGAATTAAGTGATAATCTTATAAAACATAACGCAGCTGCAATGGTGAAACAGGGGAGAATGGGCATAACTGTCTATGAATTGCATGCAGATAAATTTTCTGCAGACAGTACCGTGTTTCATTATGAACCGGAAACAGCGGCTTATGATAGTGTAGACGGTATTGTGGGGTTTTCTTTTTTTGGAGATTGTAAAAATATAACAATTGATTACAGGCATTCGGTAATCTGCATAGATTCTGATACATTGGCAGGTACTATACTACCAATGCAGAAGGAACCGATAGGCTTGTATGCAACAAAAATAACAATAAATGGAAGGGAACAGACTGCTCTTATAGATACAGGGGCGCAGGAATTTATTGTCCGGCGTGGATATAATACGGACATACCGGAACTGACCGGAGAACAAAAGCAGAATTTTATTTATGATGGGAAACATCATGTAGGGGTATCATTACCCGGGTATAAGACTGTTACGGTAAAATACGGCGGTGTAGAACGAAAAGTACATGCATACAGGTCAGATAATATATTAATACATGTCTCTGTTTACGGCAAACGGACGGGATGTGTGTATAATTTATTTGGCTGGCCTTTTTTTAAGGGCAGATGCATTCAATTTGACTTTGAAAATAAAAAATTCGTAATAGGATGACAAAATGAGTTATTCCCTTGAGCCTGCATATACGGTATACCCGGAATTGCTGCGGCAGTTGACACGGGCAAGTACCGTACCTGATAATCAGTGGTTTTTCCTTGAAGGATCTTTTTCCAATCTAACTGCGATGATTGAAAGTCATGATACATGGTTATATGAGAATTTTGTCGTGATTGACAACAAAAAAATTGTTGCATACTTTGAGGCGGAATGGGCAAGACCTTTGAGTACTATTTATAATTTCAGACTTATATTGCTTGATAAGCAGAAAACAATTACGGCAACTAAAGCCTTTTTTGTTTATATGAATTATTTGTTTGTGTCGCGGGGATGTGACGTATTTAATTGGAATGTAGCTGTAGAAAATACACATGCATATTCTTTGTATGAGAAATTTATAAAAAATGGTTGTGGACACAAGGTTGGAAAAAAAACTCGAAGTATGAAGAGCTACTGTGGAAATATCAGTGATTCGGTGTTGTATGAAATAACGAAGGAAGAATACTTCAACTGGAAAAAGAGATAATAGTATTTTAAGGAGATATATTTATGGACACAAATGATTTTTCAAAACTTTCGGAAGAAGAATTAAAAGAAATTAATGGAGGTATGGTTGCAGATAAAGACAATACAGAAGATCCGCTGAGAATATTAAGGGTTTTAAAAGAGTGATTTTTCATGCCCTCGTTGAGGACATAAAAGCCCTACCGGTACGCAAATATCGGTAGGGCTGCGGTATTGCGCAGAAACGCAATTGAATAACCGTATCTGTAATATACCGTAAATACAAAATTATTCCAATGACAAAACATTGGAACGAAGGAGGTTCGTAATGAAGGACGAACTTTGTGTAAAGGGCTTTTCAGCAGTGACTGAAAAGGAAATGACGGATGTGGACGGTGGAATCTGGGAATGGGTCGCAGTAGGCGTATGTTTTACTGTTGGAGCTTTAATTGGTGCATAGCTTACCAGAAATGCATAACTTAACAAGGAGCATAATATGAAAGGATTTACTGAAGTGAGTGAGAGAGAATTGAATGAAATTGATGGTGGTTTTTGGGGTATTTTTACGGCATGTGCAGTGGCAGTAGCTATAGGCATTGCATGGGGTGCTGCCTGCCATTTTATAAGTGATTAAGACTATAGAAAAGGTGCTGTCCCGTAAATTTTACTTACAGGACAGTACCTCTAGTTTTTAAAATTAAGTTTTTGCATTGTAATGGCCTAATTTCTAAAATATCGCGATTTCATCTTCTTCGCTGCGGATGAAAAAAGTCATTATGCAAATCATGAGAGGAAAAAATGAAAAGACTAGTATTAGTAATCGGGATGTTCTGTCTGGTGCTTGCATGTATGAGTGCGGAGGAAAATCAGTTGACAGATACAAAAACATCAGATAATCATACGGCAATTTCCGCTCCGCATGTATTTGTCCAAACAGACGGCTTCTGGGATTGGGGGCCGCAGTGGTACGACGCAGTTTCCGGACAGAAAACATCAGAAGGAAATATGAATAAGATTTTGTCCGAGAATCTTAACTGCGTTCCGCTGCTGAAAGCACAACGGGGATATCTTATCTCGGCATGGGTGTGCGTTGCAGCTTCACTTTGTTGCATTATTCCTGCAGTATACACAGATAACAGGGATGTTCGAGTTGCGACACTCTCTGCAGGCTTAGGAATTGATTTACTCGGCGGTGTTTTTGCGGTTGATTCGATGCTGTATCATCAGCGTGCGGTAAACACGTACAATGTATCAGTCATGGGAATACCTGTTCCTGTAAAGTAAGGCAATAGTAATTTCGTAGGATGGAATTATGAAAAAATATGCAATTGTATGTACTATGGTATTTCTGGTTTTATTCACCGCAGGTGCACAAAACGGGCAGAATACAGTATCCCGGGAATATTCATTCAACATTTTCCCCGGTACACTCGATCTTTTTACAATGGAGCAGATGAACGAAGATTATCTGAGTCTTGACCGTCTTCTGGCACGTGGGATTAATGCAGCTTTTGACGGGAAAAAACTGTGGGGAATGCCGGTTGGAAATATTGTTAATTTTATATGGCCTGAATTAACAACTGCGGTTACCCATGAGGAAGGGCACCGTTCTATACTGACAAATCAGGGAACAGGCTCAATCTCTCAGCCGTTTTACAATTTAAAAGGAGCTGCATATGTACGCGGAGTGACAGATACCACGCTTGAAGGATTCCGCAGCAGCGATCTGCCTTCATTTATCCGTATGTACACGGCTGGTATAGAAAGCGACTATATGATGACCAGACGCAGTGAACAGCTTGCAGCATTCGGTCAGGAAGATACGTTCGTGTTGTATCCCGATTTTATCAGGCGTATTTCGCAGGTATCATCGTATATGCTGGAATCTTTTGAATACAGCTTTATAGAACAGGAACTGGGAAGTGACTTTGTAGAGAAATATCTGAATCTCGCGGAAGAAGATGATGAACTTGAACGGGATATTGTAGGTATGGACACGTTCGGAGCTGTGCACTGGATGTTCAATCCTGATGCAGAATACAAACGGTATGTTCAGTGGACTGATCTGACATCGGAAGAGAAGGACTTTCTTTTATACCGCATGGGACTGAGAAGCCTTATAAATTATGTCAATCCTTTCATAGCGACAAAACCTTATTTCCGTCTTTTGGATACGATGACGATTACCGGAAGTGCAGGATACTGTCTTGCACCATTCGGAGATTTTATCGATGAGAATGTGTATTTTACATATAACAAATTTCACCTATCGTTTTATGCGCGTGAGTATGAAAACTATGATACCTGGTTTCCTGCATTCGGTGTGAGTTTGTGTGATTACAAACCTCTTAACTGGCTTTCATTTACCATTTCCGGACATTTCTGGATGGAACCGGAGAATCTTGGCTTCTATGCAACGAACGGTGTTCCTGGCGGAGCGGTAAAAGTAAAAGCATCTTTTTTTGTACCATTTTCGGCATCTGTACGGGCTGTTTCGTTTGACATGAGCGCTATGTATAAGACAGCAGGCTATCTGCCGGAAGTCGAGAGCCACAAGCAGCTGTTCAGGATTACATGTGGAACGACAGTACGGTTCTGATGTGATAAGTATATCCTCGTTGAGGATATAAGAGCCTGCTCTGTACGTGAATACAGAACAGACTGCGGTATTACGAAATTTCGCAATTGAATAGTTTCTACAAATATGAGCGGGTTTGTGAAACAAACCCGGAATAAACGAACGATGAAAATATCTGACGTTCGTTTATACGTTCGCAATGACAAACGAACTTTGTATTAACGGTTTTTCAGCAGTGTCTGAAAAAGAGTCTTTCCTGATTAATGGGGGTGGTGATGACACTCTAAGCCAGTTAAAACAGGACGCGGAAGCGTATGGAGCTATCGCAGCAGCTGTTGTTGCTATTTATGCCTGCGGATATTCACTTGGAAAATGGATTAAAAGCTGGTTTTAATCAGGGGGGGGTAAAATGAATGGTTTTAGAGAAGCAACATGCGAAGAAATGCAGAATGTAAACGGTGGAATAGCACTATGGGGAATTGCTTTGATTGCAGCAGCTATCGTTTTTGCAGCTGGCGTAATTACCGGGATAATTAAAGGTTAATTAATTATTGCTGTGCAATATTGTCAAATACTGCACAGCAATACAATTACAGGAAAATACTCGATGAGAAGAAAGTTTGTTTTATTATTATTTCTTATTTTTTTTAATATATGTGTTTATGCAGAATCGAAAGTATCCGATACGACGCAAAGTGACAGTGCTGAATATCCGTTTTTGTTTTTTGACGGAACACGTGCCGATAAAACAATGAATCTCGTTGTCACAGATTATTGTTCTGCGAGCCGGTTGTATTCGCACCTGATAGATACTACATTTTCCAGTGAGACATGGTGGAACAAAGTGTGCGATATATCATGCAGAATTCTTATGCCTGTATTTTTTGTTTCTTTCGTGCATGAAGAAGGTCATTCTTCCCTTCTTGCATCGAAGGAAATTGTATCATATGTGAATATATTTCCTGATTTTACAAACGCAGGAGAGACATATTATTCGCAGGCCAGTGTACAGTCGCTTCATGACACAGACTATTCGACTTACAATAGATTATGTACGGCGGGGTTGGAAGCCGATTACCTGCTTATACAGAACTATAATGAACTTGCGGCGTTTGGAATTGATAAAAAACAGAATATGCAGATAGATGCGTTGATTCATACACTTACGCTTGCCGGCTATGAGGCAGAGTCTTTTGTTCTGAAAGATTCTATAAAACGGGGAAATGATATAGGAGATATAGTCCATTCTCTGTATCATCCTGACGCGTCGGTAGATGATGACTATTCATGGAATACGATCAGTGATGATGAAAAAGAGTATATTAAGCAAATAGGAATGAAATCTGTAATAAATTTTATCAATCCGTTTGTGTTTAACGTTGATCCGTTCGACCTGTCTTCAAAGAAAGATAAAAGTATTCTTCTTACATTTGATATGGCCTATGCTCTTGCTCCATTTGGTGATTTTATTAATGAGAATGCATATTTTAAATTCGGGAAGTTCAATATAAAAACTTATGGGCGTGAATATTGTAATAAGAACTGTGTATTTCCGGGATTCGGTATAAAACTGGTGAATTACCAAGTAACAAATTGGTGTACAGCAAGTCTAATCGGCCATTTCTGGATTGAACCAGAGAACCTGAGTTTTACTACCAGTACTGGTAAAGCCGGAGGCGCACTTGAAGCGGAAGCTGATTTTACGATTAAAAATATAGGATTAATTCTTGGCGTATTATATAAAACTGCAGGATATATGCCTGGTGTTGAACAGCATGATCAGTATTTTAAAGTATCATGCGGATTACTTCTTAAGCGTTAACATAGGGGGGCGACATATGAAAACAGAAAATCTGCATCTTGAGCCACTTGAGCTGCTTCCCCAGACACATGATTTTTTTGACACACAGATATCCAGGGCTGTACCGATATTCATAGGCTGTGTATTTATGTTGTTTACCTCTTTTATTATCTGGGCATCATTTGCGAAGATGGACGATATAGTAAAGGCTCAGGCAGTTCTCCGTCCGGTAGATACAATATCTTCCATTCGCTGTCCTGTAAGCGGAGAAGTAACGGAAAAATTATATCATCAGAATATGTCTGTAAAGCAGGGAGATTTGCTGCTGCGTACTGACGATACGTCAAATCGTACTGAACTGGATAATTCACGGAAACTTCTTTCTGCAACGAAATCTCAAATTCAGGAAGATACCGGAGTATTACACACAATAGAAAGTGGAATAAACTCCAGTACAGATAAAAACAGCAGGGAATGGATAAAATCTCAGGCCTATTTAGCAGAATACTCCAGACAACAAAATGAAATTCAGCAGCTGCAGAAAGATCTGGAACAGCAGCAGAATATGCCAGCAGCGCTTCGGGTACAGCAGAAAGTTGACGAATGTACTGCTAAAGTGGAGCAGGCTCAACTTTCCGTTACAGTATGGAAGAATAATCAAATAGTCCAGGTAAAAAATGATGTCAATACACTAACCCAGCAAATTCAGTCATTGTCGTCACGTATTGCGGTACTTGAACGGAATTGTAAAGATTCATCATTGTATGCGCCGATCAGCGGGCGCGTAGATGAACAGCAGCAGCTTAATGCAGGTGATTATGTGCTTGCTGGAAGCGATCTTCTCCGCATTATTCCTGACAGCGGAGAGAAACTAAAAGCAGAAATAATCGTTGACGCTGCTCATATTGCGCGTATAAAAAATGGCCAGCAGGCAAAGCTCCGGTTTCCGGGACTGCCTCCGTCAAGTTTCGGACAGGTTTCTTCTGTTATTACTGAAATTCCTGCCGATATGACGGTTGTTTCAAATACCCCTGTGTTTGAAGTTGATGCGGACGTACCTGAGCCATATTTAACGTCAAAATCGGGAGAACGAATACAGCTGCGTCCCGGTGTAAGCGCCGAAGCACGTATTATTATTTCTCGCGATACCGTTATAAAAATGATCCTCAGAAAACTTGATTTTTTAAACTGACAAATGAAAAACTTATTATTTTTTACTGTATTATTGATTTTTACAGCTACAATTACTGCTCAGCAGGCTGTAAGCCTTCCCGTGACATCGGATACTCAATCACCCGCAGAAATGACTGAACTCGAACGTCTGTGGCACCTTGCCGTAGAAACTAACGGCGACGTACTTTCCGCTCAGCATGCGTATGACTCGGCCTGCCTGTCGTTCAGTACGCTTGACGGTGCATACGCCCCATCCGTTACGACAAGTGCATCATCGACCGTTCCCGACGGATATGGCTGGGATGACTGTCCCGACAGCCTTTCTGCATCGGTGAGCGTTACGCAGCCGCTGCCCGGAGGCACAAGCATAGGCGTGACGGGGGCATATGCATTGAGTGCGGCTTCTGCCGCCGGTACTCAGTATGTGAGCCAGATACCGGACGTGGCCTTCACGCTTTCGCAGAGCCTCTATCCGTTCTATGCGCAGGGGAAGGTCAGAAATCCTGAGCGCCTCTCCCTGCAGCAGAAAAAAGAGTACTACTACAATGTCCTGCTGTATACGAAACAACAGAAACTTGAGGCAGTTGCACAATACTACATACTGAGTCTTGTGTATAGAAAAAAGATGGAAATGTACGAGGCGTCGATTGCCTATGCTCAGGAACAGATAGATGCACTTAACGAACTGCGGAAGAGCGGCGGTGCAAATATGACAAGAATAGCCGAACTGGAAAGTTCCCGTATGGGTAATGAACAGAACCTTACAGACGTGCGCATTACGTACCGGCAGTATGTGCAGTATCTGAAGGAGGCATGCGGTACGTTCAGCGGTGAGCCGGAAGGAACAGCGTTGCCGCAGGACGGACTTGCTCCGGCGCTCGCCTTGACGGGCGCCGTACATGATCCGTGCGAACAGGAACTGCTGCTCAAAATTGACATGCTGAAGACTGCAGCGGTGCTTGCAAAACAGAGCGGAGCACCGGTACTTACACTTTCGCTTGAACCTGCCTGGACTCTGGAAACGGTGAAAGCTTCCGACTGGCAGTCGGCATGGAAGCGTGACGCAGATTCTGGATGCACATGGGCGGCCGGTGTATCGCTTAATATGACGCCGCTTATATCGGCTCTTGTATCGAAGACAGGTGAATCCGAGGAGATTGAGATGCAGACCGCGCAGGATGCATACCGTGCATATCTGGAACAGAAAGATGCTGTGAGGGAACAGTATGAGATGCTCCATGCATCGTTTGAAGAGCAGCGCGCAGGAGCTGAAAAACTGTGTGCAGATGCGGACAGTCTTGCGTCCGATATGAAGCAGCAGCTGGAAGAGGGGGCCGTGTCGCAGCTTGACTACGATGCGGTTCTTTCACAGGTAAAGATCCGGTATGCATCGCTTGAATGCATCAGGCTGTACATATGGCTGTATTCATGGCTCAGGAAAATGACGGAATAGTTCTGTCAGTACTATGACCCGTTTACCTTATTCATTCCAAATTTGTGCTGTTTTGTGTAGTCACACTGTATATATTAGTATAAATATAAAGTAATCAAAAATGCATAGATTGTACAAAAAATAAACACAATTTTGAATTTAAATTTTTCTGATTCCTTTTCCCCTGACTTCTTTTTCATACAGACTATGTTCTGAACATGTACCAGCTGTTATCGTGCAGTGGTGCACCCTAAACCCCGACTGTGGTACATACTATTGATACCCCGATCTGGTTTACCTTTAATCTTCCCCGCTTGGTTCACTCTGTACCATAAGCTTGTGTATGTCTGTCGCCTTGTCGTGAATCATACTATGTTCTTAAAACTTGCATGTATCGGCTCAATGTACGAATAATACCAGCGGTGTGTACTTTTTCCTTTTGTTTTGATTGTTCTTTTTAAGACGTGATATTACAAGTACTTATTATGGACGGTGAGGGATTCGAACCCCCGACACCTTGGGTGTAAACCAAGTGCTCTAACCAACTGAGCTAATCGTCCGAATGTTGTTCCAGTATATAGAAATGGATGTTTTGTGTCAATAACGAAAGGTGGAATAATCAGTGCAAACGCATTATAAGTAAAACAGGCTGTTTAAATGCAATAGAAGAAATGGCTCTTCCGGGATTCTTGTGGAAAACGGCCTAATTTGATATGTTTCCAATATGGATGACAAAGAACTTTACCGACAGATTCTGGGCGTAGTACAACCCTGGG
>WSSedB1CaDRAFT_10000163_pt1 | contig 32768 bp, 27 predicted proteins | sample WetSurSB1Cattail_FD_9460 | JGI IMG/M metagenome (IMG submission 9460)
TAGGATTTCCTTACATAACTACTTAATGTATTTTATTGGGACACCCTAGGATAGGATTTTTAAGTCTAACCAGTCAACCTTTTTTAGGACGATACAATGAAGGGATAAAGTGAAACGGAGCCTTCATTCGTTCATTCGGAAACGCCCATGAATAAAGGATATGAAGGATGAATGCAAAATTCACAACATTGGATGTCTAAGATTCACGCACTTCATTACAGCGTTTCGTTCATCTCATAGTTATGAGTTGTTTCACCCATAACTGTGAGTTTGTTCGCCCATAACTACAAGTTGAGCAACTCTCAGTTATGAGTAGAACGAAACGCTATAACGAGTTTCCAAACCCGCAGTAACGATGTCTTTGCCTCGTCACACAAGGTGGATTTGTATATAGAATCAGGATACATAGAACGGAACTGTATACCTTATCAGTATGGTTTAAGAGGAACTGTAAACCTCTTCAGGATGATAAGAGGTTCATTGTATCAAATAACTAATATTTTGCTGACCTGCAAGCGTCTGACAGCAGGCCTGCATTCAACAAATCACAGGCCTGTATTCAACAAACTACAGGTCGGCAGTTGAATGATTACACGCCGGTAATCAGGTGAATGCACACCGGCATGTGGAAGCATTGATGTTTTGAAATTGTTAAATAGTGTCAAGCCTTCATTCTTTCACTCTATATCCCCGATGAACAAAGGGAATGAAGGGTGAAAGCAAAAATGCAGAAGACTATCATTTCGGAGATGAGGCTTTCAAAAAGAAGAAATATTATTTTGTCTAGTAGGAATCTAACGAAATATTTTTTAATTTTGTTACAAAGAGAAGAAGATATGAATGAATCAAATTATATCGAAATAATCAAAGAGCAAACTCAGCGATCCTTATGGAGTATTGGCAATGTCATCGCTGGAATTCCTGATAAGTATTGGGATAAAGTCTATTGTGAAATGCCCTTATGGAAACATGTTTATCATACATTGCATTCATTGGATCGATGGTATATCAATCCTCAGAGATATTGCGAACCGGCATTTCACGAAAAAGATTTAAACAATCTGAATGTGCTTCCCACGAAAGTACTTTCTCGTGAAGAGTTGACCAATTATTTTCACGCTGTAAAAGAAAAAATAGAAGCATATAATGAAAGCCTCATTGAGGACGAACTCTTACAAAAGCCGGATGGATGTAAGTGGTCACGATTCACACTGATCACGGCACAGCTTCGACACTTGCATTATCATACAGGTATCATCATGGGATTCATTATTGCCGAGACAGGAATGTGGCCGCAAGTGATCGGATTGGAACAGGACATACCCGAAGATGAAGATTTTCCTTATTTTGAATAATCATCATAAATGAATGAAACTATGACAAATGTGAATTTTTTATTGTTTGACGATTTCGAGACTCTGGATCTATTTGGTCCTGTTGAAGTTCTCGGACAAGTAGGTTCCTTTAAGTTGAATTACTATTCATTGCATGGAGGCATTGTTTTAAGTCGCCAAAAAGCAAGTATTATCACAAATGGCATTAATGAAGCAGATAAGAAAGGCATCCTTTTTGTTCCCGGAGGGCAAGGAACACGCATCGTAATAAATAACACAGAATTCATGTCTCACTTAAATTCTTTGGCAAATGAGTCCACTAATTGCCTGACCGTTTGTACCGGTTCTGCTTTGTTGGCGAAGACAGGTGCATTGAAAGGACATCGCGCTACATCTAACAAAATAGCATTTGACTGGGTGAAGTCCGTAGATCCGGAAGTGGAGTGGGTGGAAGAAGCCCGTTGGGTGGTAGACGGAAAATTCTACACCTCTTCGGGAGTCTCTGCAGGCATTGACATGACACTGGGTTTTGTGGCAGATTTACTCGGACACGAAACGGCACAAAAGATAGCCGATCATATCGAATATGTATGGAATTCGGATAAAACGAAAGACTTGTTTTGTAGAAAGAATAAATAGTGTTTCTGTTGTGTATTGTAAGCAGAAGTGCTACAAAAAATGGAATGCTAACTATCGCTTGCAAATGGAATAAAAGATCATTCCTTTAAGTTATAGCTTTGATAAAGAGCTTATTTTTGTCGTGTAATTAAATGTGGAAATAGAGGAATGGGGGAATTCGTATGAAAAAATTAATAGTATATCAAGTAGATTCTTTTACTAAAGAGAAGTTTAGAGGAAATCCGGCAGGCGTAGTTGTCAATGCAGACGGGTTGAATGAACAAGAGATGCAGATGATTGCTCGTGAATTGAATAATTCGGAAACAGCTTTTATCTTTAGTCCTAAAGATTATTCTTATGATGGAGAAATTAGGTATTTTACTCCCACAAAAGAAGTACCGATATGTGGACATGCGACTATAGGAGCCATGTATGCTCTGGCTATAGAAAAGAATATGGATTCGTGTGTAATGAAGATAAAGACTCAGGTAGGTATTCTGCCATTCGAGATAATAAAGAGTGGGGGTGATTATCAAATCGTAATGACTCAAGGTGCGTTCAGTCTTAGCAATACACTTTCTCCAGAGGTTTCAGACCAAATTATTAAATTCTTGGGATTAACTCAAAATGATTTGGACCCAAGATGTCCTATACAAATAGCTTCTACCGGTCATTCCAAAGTGATGATAGGCATAAAGAGCAGACAGCAGCTGAATCAATTAACTCCTGATTTGAGTAAATTGGCTCAACTCAGTAATGAAATTCAATGCAACGGCTATTTCGTATTTACTTTTGATTCCGATAACTCAGATATATTAACCTATGGCAGAATGTTTGCTCCTGCGATTGGCATTAGCGAAGATCCTGTGACCGGAAATGCAAACGGTCCGTTGGGAGGTTACTTGGTTCAGAACAAGATAATGGATCCACAAGATGGTCAGTTAAGTTTTCAAGCGAGTCAGGGTGAAGCCATTCATCGCATGGGAACAATGAGCATACATGTTCAAGTCAGAAACGAACTTATTGCTTGTATACAAATAAAAGGAAGTGCAATTGTAGCCTTTAAAACGGAAATTTTATGCTGAAATTTTGTATCTTTGAATCGTTTAGTTAGCTAAAGCGATAGAAGATATAAAATGAAGAAAGAAAAACAATACCCGATAGATAAGATGATTGCTCCTGTGCAGCAATTTATCAATCAAGAGAAATCCGGCGGACTGGTACTCGGGTTAAGCGTTGTTGCAGCATTGATATTGGCCAACTCGCCATGGGCAGGATATTATTTTCATTTCTTCGAACAGACGTTTGGTTTCACATTTAATGGTGAAGCCTATCTCACTTACAGCCTTCATCATTGGATTAATGATGGATTAATGGGCATGTTTTTCTTTGTCGTTGGTCTTGAGCTGAAAAAGGAAATCATTGCAGGCGAACTGGCTGATCTCCGAAAAGCATTGCTCCCGATTGGTACTGCGTTGGGTGGAATGGTAGTTCCGGCTGCTATCTATTTTTCGTTAAATTCATCGGGTGTGTCTGAGCCAGGATGGGGAATTCCCATGGCAACGGATATTGCGTTTGCCCTTGGTGTGCTTTATCTTTTAGGCAACCGAGTGCCGTCGTCACTTAAAGTCTTTCTTATGGCACTTGCGATTGTAGATGATTTAGGAGCCGTTTTGGTTATTGCATTCTTCTATACATCAGATATTTCATTCGTTAATCTTGCCATTGGATTAGGTTTCGCATTGGTGATGTTCATCGGCAACAAAATGGGAGTGAAGAATATTTTATTCTATGGCATTCTCGGTGTTGGAGGTGTGTGGGTTGCGTTTCTACTTTCGGGCGTGCATGCCACGATTGCAGCCGTATTGGCAGCATTCACCATACCAGCTGATGTAAAAATTCAAGAGAATGTATATATAAGCAAGATCACGCAGCGATTGAAAAGGTTTAAAGACATTGATCCTAATAACTTACCCATATTGAGTAATGAACAAGTGCATATCCTTGATCATGTAAAACAAGAAACCAATGCTGCTATGCCTCCGCTTCAACGTTTGGAGCGTTTAATGAATCCGTTTGTAACCTTTGTTGTTATGCCGATATTTGCCATAACCAATGCTGGTGTATCCTTTGCCGATGTGAAATTCGACACACTTTTCAGTACTCATATTGTACTAGGTGTGGGGCTCGGGTTGTTGTTCGGTAAAGCAATAGGTGTTGCCGGAACATTGTTGTTATTGGTCAAGTTGAAAGTGGCACCGTTTCCCACAGGCATGACTACCCGTCATTTGATTGGTTTAGGACTCTTGGCTTCAATAGGCTTCACTATGTCATTGTTCGTCACTTCCCTGGCATTTACAGATCCACTATATTTAACCCAAGCAAAGATCGGAATTTTTACTGCTTCTATTGTTGGCGGAGTACTGGGATATTTGGTGCTGAGTGGAGGGAAGAGGGCCACGTGAGATCATTCGTTTCTATAGAGATTAAAGCTGACTACATTTCTCTTTGGGTACATATCTTTCAGCAGAGCCTATTATCGGTCCTCTATTCTTTCATAGAAATGCTTTTTATATAAATCTCCCACAGGGATTAATTTATCGGAAATTTTAATCCGATTTCGCTCAATAGATTCTATTTTGGATAGAGCAACAACATAGGATTTATGAACTTGAATAAATAGATCTTCAGGCAGCAGCTTCAATATAGCTTTTATGCTTTGTTTGGTCAATATTTTCCTTCCCGGGAGATAGATCTTTAAATATCCCTGCATTCCTTCGATATACAGAATATCATCAAGGTGTACATTTTCACGACGATATTCTGTCTTAATAAAAATTTGTAATCCACTGCTTTCATTATTAAGGGCTCTTTTTAATTTCAGATCATTGAATACTTTGTTTACTGCCCCCAGAAACCTTTCAAAAGAATAGGGTTTTAGCAAATAATCAAAGACACTTAATTCATATCCTTTTAGGGCATAGTCTGAATAAGCAGATGTAATGACTACATAAGGTTTTGAAGAAAGATTTTCAAGCAATTGGATACCGGTAATCTTTTCCATCTGAATATCAAGAAAGAGCAAATCAATGGTGTGCGTATTTAAAAATTGTAATCCGTTTAGAGCATTATCAAAACTACCTTCCAACTTAAGCAAGGGCACTTGTGCAATAAAACCTTCCAACTTTTCTGTTGCTAATGGCTCGTCCTCTATAATAATGCAAGATAAAGTCATAACTTAATGATTAGTTTAATCTTAAAGGTATTTGATTTTTTTATTATTTGCAAGTCGTGTTTCCCCGGATATAACAAAATGAGACGCCTTTTTACATTTTCTAGTCCAACGCCAGATTGATTACCCGACGCCAAAAGACTTTCTGCATCAAAGTAGTTTATACAGGTGAATTTCAATATTTTTCCATCTATATGAATGCTTGTATCAATAACCGGCATTGGCTCTGAGTAGCATGAATGTTTAAATGCATTTTCCACAAAAGGAATAAACAACATCGGAGCTACTTGTATGTTACTAATATCTGACGATGGAAAAGAGAACCTGATATAATTCTTATTTTTAAACCGTAATTGTTGAAGTTGTATATAACGAGTAAGGTAATCAATCTCTTTTTGTAATGGCACAGTATCCGTTTTAGTCTCATAAATCATATACCTAAGCATTTCGGATAAAGTGATAAGAACCTTTGAAGCATCCTTTGGCGATTTATTGATCAAAGAATCAATATTGTTCAATGTATTGAAAAGGAAATGAGGATTTACCTGCGATTTAAGTAGTTCAAGCTCATTCTTAAGATTATTGTTTTCGATTTCAGACTTTCTCTGAATGTTACAGAACCATTTTTCAAAACCTCCCACCAGACATCCGCATTGAGCAATAATGAAAGAGCCGACCATTGGTGGCAAAAAGACATGATAATCAAATGGCTTAATGTCAGAAAAAAGAAGTTCTATAAATACCAGAAAAGCTGCTGAAACCATTATACTCAGAGCAATAGACAAAATGAGATATTTCACAAGTTGGCTTTTCTCAAAGTAACGTATCAGGCAATAGTAGGAAACATAGAAAATAACAGCAGCCCAAACAAAATTGATACAAAATAAGGGCGTTGATTCCTGCAATGCAACAAATATTTCTCCTCTTGGTATAACAGTCATTACTAGGTAAAACAGTATGTAAACCACCCAAAAAAGAGAATGGATAAGTATTTTCAGAATATATCTCATGGTTTCATTTTAATCTACAAAGCTATAAAAAAAGTTATATATGCAAAGGGATTGCCCCACATTGTTCAAATTGCATTTGCTTCGCTTGCAGCTATCCGGTAAATATCATTGCCCGTCATTATAAATATCAACCGATAAAAGGTCAACTCCTTTATGAAAGAGAGGTATAGAACAAACAAGTGCAGTTTCATGCATAATGAACAATTGGGGTGTATTTTTAAGTTTATTCATTCCATTTTAGGTCTTGAAAATAAAGGAACAGTATAAAATATCATAGGAACTAGGCACATTATCAATATAGCAGGGCTACTGGAACTAATGCCGAAAAGAGTAAATTCAGCAACAATACGAATTAGATAGAAAACCGAGAAGAAACTGAGAATACTATATTTAATGGAACTACTCAAGAGTGCTTTTGTTTTGAAAATAGGGACGATTCCCATAAGAAGCAGCATCAAGATGCAAATTGCATGGTATGTCAGGAAAATAGCCCTGTTTATACTTGATAAACCACTTAGAGTGTCTCCCCAATTAAACATTGAATAAAAAAGTAAGTGGAATACAACAAACAGTAAGCTAATAAAGCCTGCAATACGTAGTAAGAGAGTTTGAACTTTCATATTCTTTTTTTATTTAGATTGCATGTTCTGGATAATAAATCTCGAATAATAAGATAATGGAATGGCTTGATTATAATGAAATAGATTTTTCCCATTAAATTGTGATATTTGACAACAGTTGCAAAGGTTACAACGGAACAATCTTGATTGACGTCATACTGAATAGAGAACCATGCTTCAAGATGTTTATCATTTGCAAATAGTAGAATTTCTCTTTCATTTCGTTCTAAAACATTGAAAAAAACGAATTTATCACCTTTTTGTACATTGGAGGTTGTATTTGATTCGGTGGCTGCTTTCAGACCAAAAGGTTTAACCAATACATTACGTAACTTATAAAGAATCGTAACCCATTGGGGTTTATATAGGAGTGATAATAAACACGATTCCAATGTAATTTTTCCATTGTTCACTTTCGATTGGTAGCATTCTGTGTAATTGGCTTCTTGTGAAACGTCGTAAATAAATGAACATTCGGCTATGTTTACTTTTTCCATTCGCATAATATTTTGTTTTATGCAAAGGTGACCTACCAAAAGAATGAAACCAAATTTAGTTCACCAAATGGCAAATTGTGGTTATGAAACTGTGATGAATACCACTTTAGGTATAATAGACATTCAAAATGCGGTGAAATAGCATTAGCTATATGCTTCAACCTATTGTTGAGACATATCCAAGCAATAATACATCAAAAGGGAGTTAGCGGAATATCTTACTTGATATAGAGAATATGACTATAAGTTTATTTGACAAAGTAATCCATTATATCAAATATCCTCAATCGGTCTTCTCCGTTTTTCTTTTAATTTTTTGAAATGAGAAGGTGAGAAACCTGTTACTTTTTTGAATTGGTTAGATAAATGTGCAACACTGCTGTAATTCATTTTCCATGCAATTTCGGTAATATTTAATTCATCGTAGATTATCAGTTCTTTTATTCTCTCAATTTTATGCAATATTACAAAATGCTCAATGGTGATCCCTTGAACTTCTGAAAATAAATTGGCTAAATAAGTATAATCATGATTCAATTTCTCGCTTAAGTAATCAGATAGATTTACTTTGATCAATTCATTCGAATGATGAATTAAGTCTATGATTGTGGTCTTTATTTTCTCAATTAGAACAGCACGTTTGTCATCCATTAATTCAAGACCGTAGCGCTCTAAGCCGACTCTTAGTTTGTCACGTTGCTCTGTAGAGATATTTTCAAAAATTTCCGCTTCGCCTAGTTCGGCGACGATAGAATGGAGTCCAAGTTTATTCAATTCTTCTTTGACCGCCATTTTACAGCGATTACTCACCATGTATTTAATATATAACTTCATATAGACTCACTTTAAAATTTCTCTAAAATACAATTTTTTCTTTTAGTATATTGCAAAATGTTTTAAATAATTTGCAAAATTCACATATTTAATTATAATTATCTATTTATTCGACATTCTTTAGAAGAAGTGAAGACTATTATTCATAATTAATTGGTAATCATGAATGTGTGAATATTGCAATAAATAGATAAAGTTGTGTAATAGATCAAATCCTATGATTTTATATCTTTGCAATAGTCAATATTATTGACATAAATGATCCTTTAGAACTCTAAATTCTTTATAAAATATAATGTGTTAAAATCATTATTACTTGCCATTTTCCTATTACAGGAATGCAATCTATAAAGTAAAAACAATTGTGAAATGAAAATTAATATTCCAGTTTCAAAAGCGAAAGAAATAGCGAGGTATCATACGTTGAAACTAAGCGAAAAGGCTCTTGCAAAATCAGCTATTGCCAATAATTTCTTAACAGATTTTGCAGATGCTATTTTATTTATAATCTTCTTTGTAAAAGAAACATTCTCTCGTAAGTTTGAAGTACGGGAGTTCTTTCATCAATGTTTCGTAATAGGTTATAGATCCTTAGCACTTGTATCTGTTATTGGCTTTATTATGGGATTTGTACTTACTATTCAATTACGCCCCACACTTGTAAATTTTGATGCAGAAACATTGCTTCCAAGGATGGTTGCAGTTTCGTTGATTCGTGAAATAGGACCTGTGATTACGGCTCTTATTTGTGCCGGTAAAGTGGCATCAAGCATGGGAGCCGAATTAGGGAGTATGAAAGTGACGGAGCAAATAGAAGCAATGGAGGTATCTTCTACTCATCCTATGCGATTTTTAGTTGTGACTAGAGTGTTAGCTGCAACGCTTATGATTCCGCTCCTTATTATGTATGCTGATGGACTGGGTCTTGTAGGAAGTTGGTTTGGGTCTAATATAAAAGGGGATGTGTCATTTGTATTATTCATTTCTCAGGCATTCAAACATTTGGAATTTGTGGATTTCTTACCTGCTGTCGTGAAATCATTTTTCTTTGGAGGAGTGATCGGACTGGTGGGTTGTTACAAAGGATACAATGCCGGGAGGGGTACTGAGAGTGTGGGAAAAGCGGCCAATTCGGCTGTGGTATTGGCATCTCTCTTGATATTGATTGTAGATATGATTGCTGTACAAGTAACTGATATGATAACGTAATGAAAATGAAACAAACAAAATTGCCATTAAATGATCCGCCTCAAACGGAGGACAAAGAAACGGTTATTGAAATAGATAATCTAAAGAAGTCTTTTGGTGCACAAGAGGTTCTTCAAGATTTCTCTTTAAAACTATATGATGGTGAAAACTTAGTGGTATTGGGTAAATCCGGTTGTGGAAAATCCGTATTAATCAAGTGCATTGTCGGTCTATTGAAACCGGATAGTGGTATTATCAAAGTATTTGATCATATTATGACAGCTTTAACTGTTGGAGAATTGGATAAAGTGCGTCAGAAAATAGGTTTTCTTTTCCAAAATGGAGCTTTATACGATTCCATGACGGTGAAAGAAAATTTAGAATTCCCATTACGTAGAATCAAAGGGCATCTTAAACAAAAAGAAATGGATGCAAAGATTAAAGATGTGCTAGAGAATGTAGGCTTATTGGATGCTTTGTATAAGATGCCGTCACAATTATCAGGTGGCATGCGGAAACGAATAAGTTTGGCACGAACGATTGTAGTTGATCCTAAAATAATCTTATATGATGAACCGACAACAGGACTGGATCCGGTGACATCAGATGAAATAAGCACACTAATCAATGATGTTCAAAAAAAATATAAAACGTCTTCAATAATTATTACCCATGATATTGAATGTGCACGTATGACTGCTGATAGGCTTATCATGCTACAAGATGGTAAAGCGTATAAAGAAGGCAATTTAAGTCAATTCGAAAAGTCAACTGATAAAATAATCAAATTATTTTTCAAATGATTATCAGATAAATGAATCAATAAAATACATTATGGAATCGCATACTCAGAAATTTAAAATTCGTTTGGGCCTCTTCGTTATCGGGGGGATAATTCTGTTTGTTCTAGCAATATTTATTATAGGTAGACAAAAGAATTTATTTAATCCTGTATTCAATATTTCTTCTAATTTTTATAATGTTAGTGGATTGCAGGTTGGAAACAATGTCCGTTTTTCCGGTATAAATGTTGGAACAGTGGCTAATATAAAGATTGTGAATGACACAACTGTACGGGTAGACATGTTTATCAAACAGGAGGTGTGGCCGTTCATTAAATCTGATTGTAGTGTCTCTATTGGTGCAGAAGGAGTAATAGGTGACAAACTTATAAATATTTTGCAAGGAAGTGGAGATTCAGCTTTGGTAAAAAATGGCCAAATACTGAAATCAACTGAGCCGATTGAAACTGATGCTATTATAAAGAGTTTGAAGGTTACGGCCAGCAATGCAGAAGTTATAACAGAACAATTAGCGGAAATAATGACAAAAATAAATAGCGGACATGGAACTATCGGTCGGTTAATTCAGGATAAGACTCTAGCAGCGAATTTAAATAAAACGATTGTAAATCTTAAAAACGGTTCTAAGAGCCTGGACGAGAATATGACGGCAGCGAAACATAATATCTTACTAAGAGGATATTTTAAGAAACAAGCTAAGAAAAAAGAGGACGCGAAGAAGGATGCTATAAAGCAAGCTAAAAAGGTAGCAGAAAAGAAACAAGACGCGAAAGAAGACGCTGAAAAACAAGCTAAGAAAGAGGCCAAAAAAGAAGCTAAGGAAGCTAAAAAGGAAGCTGAAAGAAAAGATAAGTAAATCAATAATAGAGATTTCTATTTAAATAGTATACGAAGTATGAAGACATTAGTAAGAATTCAAAAAAGCTCTACGGAAGATGGGCATGTAAAAGTAACTGTTATCTTATCTGATGGCTCAATCTATTCGCATGTTACTGATTCAACCGTGTATACGGATTATGTAGACGATGAAGAGAATGCTTTGAAACAGGAAGAAGCGATTCGGCTGCTTTCAACTAAGATCCAAAATGCCAATAATCTTGATGATAACTGGGAACCGCTTGCAGGAGTAGATACATCAAGGCAAGATAAATTTTATGAATCGCTTGATACAGAAGCCAAACAAGAGGTTGTCGACGATGCCGTACCTACTGAAAAAGTGAAAGTGTCTGATTCAGGCATCAACGTGAGAGAAGATGAAACAAATTGGTATGTAGATTGTAGAACCAGCATTGGGTATGTACAATATGCCAAGTCGGATTTCACGTTAAAAGAAGCAATGCATGATCAAAAATATCCATTTGTTAAGGATCTCGGTAAGAAAAAATTAAAATCAATCAATGCCTATCCATCTAATTTTGAAATATTCGATACTGAAGATAACCGTTATATTCTTAGTATTGAGGGATCATATCGCGATTTTACTCGTGAAGAATGGTTATGCGATCAGGTTATCTCTCTGTTTGATGAAGAAGGACAATCTAAGATATTACTAGAATTGCAAATTCACGGAGTCTGCTTTATGAAAAAAGATAAGGGTATTATTTGAATTCTTAGAATGGATATCCGATTGCAACATTCAGTACCAGATTGTTGCTTCTCCATGCCGCACTTCCGAAGTTTATTTTATTTATTACCCAACGGTGATTATCTTCTAACCAAGGTTCGCGTAATGGAATAGCCAAATCGAATCGCAGCACAAAGAACGATACATCAAAGCGTAGCCCCACTCCGGCACCTACGGCTAGTTGATGCATGAAGTCGGGTATAGCAAATGGCGTTCCGACGTTCGATGTGTTCGATTTTTGTAACCATACATTTCCGGCATCAATAAACAGAGCACCTTTCATCAACTTATAAATTCCAAAGCGATATTCTCCGTTCATCTCCAGTTTGATATCACCACCTAATTCTAAGAATACATTTCCATCAGTCTTTTGATGATAGGTTCCCGGGCCGATCGAATTAATTTGAAAAGCTCTGATGCTACTAGGTCCACCACTGAAAAATTGTTTATTGTAAGGTAGAACTGATGAATTTCCGTACGCATCACCAACTCCTGCAAAAAGACGTAGGACTAGTTTATTGTTTTTGTTAAAAGAGTAGTAGGCACGACCATCTAAACTCAATTTTGCATATTGCGAATAAATAGAACCTATTACTTTGGAAGGATGATCAGATGTGGGTTTCTTACCTCCAATGATTTTTGCCAACGACAAAAGATTTCCTGCTGTCTCTGTAGCAAAGTGAAGATAATATTGCATTTTTTTCCCCTCAATTACCTGCTCGTTGTAAGTAAATGAATAATTGCAACCGACAATGAATTGTTCTTCATAGCTTTTTTTAAGAAAAGAATTGGAGTCCAACATGGCTATGAATAATGGAGACTTATTGCCGACGGAAGAAAAATTGATACTTATTGGCGCTAATTCGTGTTCGAGCTTGATATTCTTTTTCCACTTGAATGCATATTCGATTTGAAGTGTGTTCATATTGAAATAGCTTACTCTTTTCAAAAAGTTATAAGAGATAAGTATACTTGTTTTAGGAAGATAGAGGCTATTTGATAACTTCATATTAAATGGAGTGAGAATTTGTGGAAAAGTCAATTCAATTTGAGGATTAAATGAGTAGGAAAATAAATTTTTGTTTGCACCGCTTAGTTGTGCCTCAAAAGACCCTGCTAACGATAGGTTCAAGATCTCTGCTCCTTTAAATGTATTTCTATTCAATACACTTAAATTCAACCGTGGCCCGTTATAATTGTTTGATTTAGAGACTAAATCCATCTCGGAACGGAAGGTGTAATTTGTCATCGGTGTCAATAAAATGGTTACATTTAGATACCCTTTCGCTATAGTATCACTGCTGGAAAATTTCACTTGCACAAATTTGAAACATCCCATAGACATTAAGCGGTTTAAGGTAGTGTTATGATTTTTCCTCGAATAAATTGTGTTTTTACGTAAATAGATGGATCTATAAATTACTTTTGGTTTGATATTCATCCTTGATGCCTTGCCTACAAAAATAGTGTTTTGATAGATCAACGAATCTTTGAGATCGCGGTGAACACTATCTCTCAATGAATAATTTTGATTGACATAAACTTGATTTATTCGGTATACAGTCAATGCACTCTTCGTAATACTATCTTTTAAGCTGACAGCAAATGAAATGGTATGGTTAACCGCAGAGGTGTCAGCTTTGAAAATAAGGTAATCGGGATTGAAATAGAAGTAGCCTTTGTCTTTTAGCAAAGCATCTATTCGAGTTCGTTCAGCTCTTAGTTTGTCCAAACTATAATCATCACCTGCATTTATTAATGAATTATCTTTGTCTAAGACTAATATTTGTTTTAGGCTGTCGTCCGAAATATTATAAGTAACGTCTTTCACCTTGTATGGTTTGTGTACATGCACGGTATAAATAACTTTTGCCGTATGCCTCTTTTCAACGATTTCCGATTCAGTATAGCAGTCGAATATCCCGATATTAAACAATTTAGCATTAATAAATCTTCCTGTTGCAGCAGCATTTACATTGCTTATTAATATGGGATTTCCTCCAACTTTTTTAAACCATCTCTTTAATTTGCCTTTAGGATTCTTACCTGCAAGACTAAGAAACCAAAATTGAGGATGCATGCCTAGATAGCGTTTGTTGGGATTTGGTCGAATCGCTGTTTTAACTACAGTTTTGATCTTCCCTTTACTTACATGCTCAGTTGAGACAATCTTTATTTTCACGTCATTATAAAGCTTTTCGCCTGGCGGTAAATACCTTACGTTACATGCTACTAGAAGTAGACAAATAAGTAGAAGAATGTATTTATTGGAGTGATTCATCATTTGGAAATGTAGTTTAAAATTGTATTTACTCATTTTTTATCAACCAATTTATTTGTACTTACTTTTTTTGAAGGATTTGTTCTCTTTCTATTCGGCTTGAATAACATTTTCCATGTGTTGAAATCCCGCACATAAACAACGCCGCCTCCTGTTTCAACAATTTCTCCTTCGATGGCACCATCATATAGATTGTGTCTGAAAGCTTTCAGTCTGAAACGGCCATCTTTGGTTGCTTTATATTCCACGTTAATATCACTCGTGATTTCGCTTGCCGAGTTTTGTTTCGCTTTTTCGCCTTCCACATCGATTGTTCCTCCGATCTGAAGTGTAAAACGGTTATTGAATATTTGTTTCTTCAATCCAATTTCTACTTGCGTTCTTCCTTGAGCTTGACCAGACTGATAATCGTTATATGATTGAACATCAAAATTTAAAGACATGCCGGGCAAGAACTTCGAACTCAATTGATTAATTTGTGCCGATAGAAAGGTACTAATAGTTGATCGAACCAAGGTAGAGGCTTGTGCTGTTTCTGCTGTTTGTAAGGGGTTCTCTTGAATGAACCTTCCTAAAACCAATAATGCAAAAACTTGTTTGTTTAATAACGATGGGTCATCATTTAGCATGATCAATTTTTGATTCACTGCTCCACCCATTATTCCCTTATCTTCAGTACGCAACTGTATTTCAAAACTAATTTCAGGTTTTAAAATAGCACCACGTAATTTCAGTATAACTAAAAATGGATAAACTTGTTTATATCCGTTCTTTTCAGCCTCACTTAATCCGGCCATTTGATCCGCCACCAGATCATAAGGTGCTGCCTTTACTGCATAGCTGGCATTTATAGATACATCTGCATCCAATGGATCGCCATTCCAGATGATGGTGCTTCCGGGAATAATTTCAAATTTCCGTTTGATAACTGATTCTATGGAAATAAGATAAACTCCGCTATTCAAATTATATGCTCCTGTAAGACTCATCTTTCCACTTTTATCCATCATGAAACTCAATGCCGCATCTCCTCTGACCACTAATGAATCTGACGATGTAGGATCTATCAATAACCTCAGTGTTGCTTCTTTATCAATTTGAATAATAGAAGATATATCTATCCCTGTAAATGTTGATTTTTTGATAACTTTTTTATCAGATTGGTATAATATGGAATTGTGATTAAGCGTGTCGTTAAACTCCACGACATCTTCACCCTTGTCGGTTGTTATTTTATCTTCAGGAACAGCAAAAGTAAAATTGGAACCTTTCTTTAGTTTTATTCTCGCATTGATAACCGGCAAAGCCAGAGGTCCGTTTATGCCGATATTGCTGTCAATAATCATTCGTCCGTAGAATTCTTTATTGTCCTTGGCTGACGTGTTGAAAAGCAAAAAGTCTTTTGTTTTTACTTGTAAGTTGAAGTTATAATCGGAGAAATGTTTCATTTTAACGATACCGTCAATGATGGCAGAATGTTGACTTGAATCAAAGATGGTGAATGAATTTAAGTAGATTCCGTTTGTTTGCAATTGAACTGTTTCATGCTTTATTTCGTATCGGTTATTAAAATAAGTAGGCTTTAAAAAGACATTATTGAATGTAAGTGCTCCTGTTACTTGTGGGGTGTTGGTCTTTCCGGTGATCAATAAAGTTCCACTGATATTTCCTGAGGTTTCTGTGATTTGCCCCACTGAAAAAGCTTCTATTGTTTTCATAGAAAGTGACTGAATATCAGCTTTAATATTCAGCGAATTAATACTGTCATTAGGTGTGAAGTAGCCACTTGCCGTGAGGTTGTTATCTGTTCCTACAAGTTTTACATTTATATTAAATTGTTTGGTAGTAGGATTTGAGGCTTTTACCGTCAAATCTCCAATGGGAATATTCCGAATAAACAAATTGGTTATTTGGGCATCGGCAATAATGCCATAGGATTTGTTTACACTTTTCAGCAATATATTCCCATTTACATCGCCTCTTGCAAAGTTGCTGTCTTTTTCAATAATTTGTGAGATATCCTCTAACTTGAAATCTTTGATGGTAATTTTCAGATCATCATTGAACTTATTATTTACAGATGTAATGTTCACTTGACTTTGAGCATTACTTATGGCGAGGTGGTGAATAAGGAATCCGGATTTCCCAAATTCTATATAATTATCAGCGGCAATGTTCCATCGATTATTCATGAGATAGCATTCGGTAGAATCGAGTACAAGTTTATATTCATCCTTATCCCTTGTGATTTGGTAGTTAATGGATAACTTTTTGTTTTTCTTTTCATCTATCGAAGATATAGAGGCAATGATTTTTTTATCAGCCAGTTTCCCTTTAAATAACAGATTGGACAAATTGATTTGTGAACTTGTAATGCCGGAGCATGAAATCGTATAATTTAATGTTGTAGAATCTGAATTCACATCCATTACCATGTTTTTCATTTCGGTTGTCCCATAGACAATTCTCGTCATCAAGCCATTCAACTTCAATTCATTTTTTTGACTATCAAAACTTCCCGTGATAATTCCTGGTTGAAAAACTTTTAATTGAGGCAAAAGGACTTCCGAAAGTATGGGATGATTATGCAGTTGTATTTCAAAATCAAACTTGGATACTTTTCTTTCTTTCTTGTTTTGTTTTGTATTAAAAAATGGAAAGTAATTGTTGATGAATTGAGTTAATGCAGTAGGAAGTGCCGTGGGCGAAATCGTTCCGTTATACTTTACGTCAACCAGGGCGCTATTAAAATTAAAAATGCTTTTATTCGGTTCATTTATTGATGCGACAAGTACCGAGTCAAGGATATATTTTTTGCCATTAGAAGCAAGTATCAAATTGCTTATTTTTGCTTTTCCAACCAGCTTGCCAATTGTGTTTCCTTTTAAATCGCTTACTGCATCGAATCCGATTCGTATATCATTCTTAGTTAAATTAAGTTTTTGAAGATTCGCTCCTTGTACATTCAAGTGAAATTTGTAATGTTCTTGATTTGGAGTTATATTTACCAATCCATTTAAATAGAATACAACATTTTTGTCATTCAGGTTTATTTTTCCAACAAACTTGTGATCACTGACGGTTCCATCTACCAGTAAATTATGATATAAATATTTATTTAGATAGATATGCGATACATTCGCTTTGATCTGCGCTTTCATGGTTTGGAGATTAAAGCCCTGTCCGCTTGTTTGAGCAGTTAATGATACAGAACCTAATAAAGCTTTCTTATTTAGCGGGCTGCCCACATCAAAATTAGTGAGATAAAGGTTGCCTCTAAAATTCTCATTTGGATCTATCTGTGCTATAAGTTTACCGTGACCATAATTACAATTTATATCTATCGTAGATTTAAAAGAGTTTATTTTTCCTTTGAAATTGATTAATAACGCGATGTCTTGAGGCAAATTGATCGCAGTTGAAATAGATGGTCCCGCAATCAAATTCACATCATGTTTGTTCGTAATTAACTTCATTCTAGGGAAAACAAAGTAAGTCCTTTGTATATTAGGCAATCCAACAATGAAGAAATCTGTTTTTAAAATAGTTCTTTCGCCTGTGCTTATTCGTAGATTCTTTCCTCTCAGATTATTTACTTTTCCTGTTATTTGTCCGGAAAGGATTGTCGTATTTGTTCTATTCTTAAAGAATGCCAGCGGGGCAAGCTTGGGAGCGAAGTAGAGGATCTCAGAGTTGCTGGCGCTGATCTTTTTAAGATTTAAATTCAATGCCAAGAAAGGAAAAGACTTTTTGAGTGATTTTAAAGAGGTGTATCGAATGTTTATATTGGCATCTATAGAGGATCCCTTTGTATTGACTTTTAAATTTTTAGCTGTAATTGAATACCTATCCATCTTGAAATCTGTTTCAAGTCTGGTTACTGCAAAATTATTCTCATCTATAGCACTGAATTTATTGATTGATACTTTTGTCTGATATGTAGAATAATGTAAATTCTGTGCCATCAATGTAACTTGTCTGTAGTTGAGATGTGAGGCATCAAATACATTTTTTACTTTCGGCTTGTTTGCTGTTTGATAGGCAAACAAATTATCATCAAAATCAATATACTGAACATTTACTTTCCATGATTTCTTTGATGAGGCCGATTTTGTGGCGATAGAGCTGGAACTTGTAGGCGAGGGATGTGACGATAATCGAATTTTACTTTCAGACAAATATACCTTTGCTACTGTAACTTCCTCTTTTCCTAAATCGACAAGTCCATCTTCCAATCCGAAATCATTAATAGCTGCTAAAATGACGTCTTTTTTTATTGCATTTTTGTAGTGCAGGGTCGAGTTATTTATTTGAATCCTATTGACCGTAAATATAGGAAATGTAGTACCTGCTTTTTTTATTGATTCTTTTACAGGTTTACTTATTTGTATCTTAGCCTTTAAACTCTCTACTAACAAATTGTTGAATTCATAAATTGATTTCGAAAAATTGAGTTGATCAATCTTTAGTTTTAAATTCCCGAGTGATGAAGATACATTTACTCCTCCATATTCATCATCGTAGCGAAACCGAATGTTTTTAAGATTTACTCTATTGATCGCAACTGTCCATCCTGATGCTTTCTTTGCTTTAACTGTCTTTTTGGGGGTTGTGTCGGTAAAGGCGGTAATCAGAAAATTGTAATTGAAGAGAGGATCTGTTCTTGTGTTATGTAAGTTTAAATTCAAGTCTCTTATCGTCAAAAAGTTTACCGTGACTTTACTAAATATTAAATCAAAGAGTGATATACTTACCTTTATTCTTCCTGCATAGACTAAGGTATCTTTTTTTAGATCATTTAGATAAAGTTTTTCAATGACAACCGCCTCAGGAAAGGATATGCTGATATTCTTTATTTCAACGCGAGTATGAGTTTTATTGCTTACCAGAGTAGTAACATAGTGAATGATTTTGTTTTGAACAGTAGGGATCTGAATAATTCCCGCTATGACGAGAAATAAAAGCACAAAGATAAGAACCATCCATAAGACAGCTTTGAATGTTTTCTTTAGAATGGGAAGTGCTTTATTCATGTCAATTTTTTCATAATCCGTTACAACGAATGATTAATAATTCAAATACACACAAATATGGTGATTCCATAAATACAATGTATTACACAATTTTTTAAAAGAGTTACATAATTCATAGATAAAGAGATTGTTTTGTACAAGCCTGAGGCTTTAGTGTGAATTATGCAATTCTTTTTGAAGATAGTGTAACTTTTTAAGGTATGAATAAGCTTATATTTGTAATAGTTAGAAAAGTATTAATTTTATAAAAGAAACATCATGAGTGCAAAAAAAGTAGTAATAGGTGCGTTGGTTGGTGCAGTGTTGGGGCTTTTATATGCTCCTGTGAGAGGTGCTGTTACCCGTAGATTCATTCTACGAAAAGGCGAAAGACAGGTGAATGAACTGAAAGATAAATTTAGTGATTTTATTGACAGTATCACCAATAGATTTGATGAAGTAAAAGACGAGGTTATAGATCTTGTTGATGATGTGAAGGTCGGAACAAGTAAAGAACCTAAGTCTCCTAAAAAAGAAGTTTAACGAATATCTCTATGCTATTTATTTTTGGAAATCAACTCAATCAACTTTTATTGTAAGGATTTATTCTTCTTAAAAGTTGATTGAGAATTTGGTTTCATTTAAATGTAATAAAAACGTAATAAAGAAAATATGGATTCAGTTACTGAATTTAAATTAGTAATAAAGATTAAGCAAATAAGATATGTAGTTCAAAATGTAGATAATACTGAAAAAGGATGAATTCAAAAGACGGAATAATATTGCCATTTTACGCAAAGGTTAGTGTCTTTTTTATTGGCTTTTTAGCCTTATTGGCTATTTTATATGTTGCGCAGGTTATAATATTGCCTTTAATATTTGCCCTTCTTATTGCCATTTTGCTCAGCCCTGTAATCAGTTTTTTCGTACGTAAGAAAATAAATAGATTATTAGCAATTATGATCACTTTAATTATTACAATTATACTTATTGGAGTGTTCGGCTCATTTTTATATTCTCAAATAAATATGTTTAGCGAATCGTGGCCGAAGTTGGTTGATAAATTCAATCTACTTCTTAACCAATTAGTCACTTACGCGTCAAACTATTTGGATATAAAGCCACTTGCCATTCGTGAGTGGATTACCAAAACCGAAGGTGAAATTTTTAATACGGGTACTGCTGCAATTGGGAAAACAATTGTGGGTGTAGGTAATGTAATTGCTATTCTGCTTCTTGTTCCGGTTTATGTCTTTATGATATTATACTATCAACCTCTTTTGCTTGAATTCTTGAATAGAATTTTTGCCAAGGACAATCAAGGTCAGATGTCTGAGATTGTTAGTCAAACGAAAAATGTTATTATGCATTATTTGTTCGGGCTAATCATTGAAGCTATTATTGTTGCGGCATTAGATAGTGCTGCGCTTTTAGTACTTGGAATAAAGTATGCTATCTTGCTCGGCATTTTGGCAGCTTTGCTCAATATGATTCCATACATTGGAGGAATTGTGGCCGTGGCATTGCCGATGATGGTTGCTTTTGTCACTAAGGATTCTGCATGGTTCGTGGTGTATATAATGATAATATATTATTTGATTCAACTCTTTGACAACAATTATATCGTTCCAATAATTGTGGCATCAAAGGTAAAAATAAATGCACTCTTTTCGATGGTCGCGGTACTTATCGGAAATTTGTTGTGGGGGATTCCCGGCATGGTTCTTTCCCTACCGCTTTTGGCGATAGTAAAGGTGATTTTCGATCATATTGAATCCTTGAAACCGTGGGGTTACTTGTTGGGCGATAAAATGCCCCAATCAACTCAAAAACATTTCTTTTTCAGAAAGAAAAAATAGAACAGTGAGAAATTACTTAATATAAATAATAAGATGATAAAAGTAAAAAAAGAAGGAATTGTATTGGCAATGTCCGATATGGAATTTGAAAATGCCGGCGTTTTAAATCCGGCCGTAATCCGTGTCGGCGACAGCGTTCATATTTTCTATCGTGCCGTTCAACTTGGTAATCGCTCTACGATTGGTTACTGTCGTTTGAATGGTCCGCTGAAAATTGCTGAACGATCTGTAAAACCGATTCTTTTCCCTGAATTTGATTATGAATCTCAAGGTGTGGAAGATCCGCGCATAGTGAAGATCGACGATACATATTATATGACTTATACCGCTTATGATGGAATAAATGCAAGAGGGGCTTTGGCCACTTCTACAGACTTAATTCATTTTAAGAAACAAGGACTTCTTGTTTCTTCTTTTACTTATTCAGAGTTCGTGAATTTGATTGAGCTGAATGCGAAGGAAAGTGATAACAGTAATCCTGATTATAAAGCTTATTCTCAGGAAAAGGACCTTGAAAAGAAAATTGTCTTGTGGGATAAAAATGTTGTTTTCTTTCCACGAAGAATAAATGGCGATCTTGTGTTTCTACACCGTATCAGACCTGGAATTCAAATCGCATCCGTTAAGAATATTGAAGGTTTGACTTCTGATTATTGGCACGATTATTTTTGCCATTTTCAAGATCATATCTTGATGAGCCCTATCTATAAACATGAAGCCAATTATATTGGCAGCGGTTGTCCGCCCATTGAGACGGAGTTTGGATGGCTATTGATTTATCATGGAGTGGGAGTGAATAAAAATGGCAAGGGATTGGTTTATTCAGCGTGTGCAGCTTTACTTGACCTGAATGACCCGTCAAAAGTGTTGGCCCGTTTGCCGAATGCGTTATTTGCACCCGAATTTGAGTGGGAAATGCATGGCGAGGTTAATAATGTCTGTTTCCCCACGGGAACGGCTGTATTTGGTGACACATTATATATTTATTATGGTGCAGCTGACTCCTGCATTGGCTGTGCCTCATTGAAGCTTTCCGATTTGGTAAAAGAATTGGTTGAGCTCTCTGTTAAAGATAAAGTAGAAGTATTATTTATTACCTCTTATCCACCAAGAGAATGCGGCATCGCCACTTATTCGCAAGATTTGATTACGGCATTGAATTATAAGTTCAGCAATTCATTATCAATTAATGTTTGTGCTTTGGAAACAGGTGGTGTCACTTACGACTATCCCAAAGAAGTGAAATATACTTTTGATACATCTGATGCTTCTTCTTATATGAGCATAGCTGACAAAATCAATAACGAGACGATGGAAATTGTTTTGATTGAGCATGAATTCGGTTTCTTTAAAGATCACGAAGATTTAGTTGTTCAATTTTTGCATAAGATTACTAAACCGGTGGCTATCGTTTTCCATACGGTATTGCCACATCCAAAAGAAAATTTACAGTTGGAAGTGAAGAATATCGCTTCAGCTTGTAAATATATCATTGTCATGACAAATACATCGGCAAAAATACTAATTGCTGATTATGGTATACCAGAGGATAAAATAACAGTGATCCCACATGGAACGCATTTGGTATCTCATTTGGGAGAAGATTTTCTGAAAGAGAAATACGGCTTGACCGGACGGAAAGTGCTTACGACTTTTGGTTTGCTGTCTTCCGGTAAAAGCATTGAAACAACTTTAGATGCCTTACCGACAATAATAAAACAATTCCCGGAGGTTCTTTTTCTGATAATAGGAAAGACTCATCCTGAAGTAGTTAAATTTGAAGGAGAGATCTATAGAGCAAGTCTTGAAGAGGAAGTGAAAAGGTTGGGAATTCAAGATCATGTGAAGTTTGTCAACAAATATTTGGATTTACCCATTTTACTTGAGTATTTGCAATTAACCGATATTTATCTCTTTACTACCAATGATCCGAACCAGGCTGTCAGCGGCACGTTCGCCTATGCCATGAGTTGCGGTTGTCCTATTATTTCAACTCCCATACCTCATGCAAAGGAAGTGTTGACCAAGAAGACCGGAATAATTATTGATTTTCACAATTCCGAGCAATTGGCAGAGGGAGTTAATTATTTGCTCAATGATGAGCCGTTGCGAAAAAGTATTATTAGCAATACCTTGCAGAAAATTGTATCTACAGCTTGGGAGAATTCAGCTGTGGCTCATGCCTTGTTATTTCAATCGATGTCAGGCAATCGCATGAAACTTAAATACAATTTGCCGGAGATTAAGCTTGATTATTTGAAAGCAATGACAACCGATGTGGGTATTATTCAGTTCTCAAAACTCAATCAACCGGATATCGAATCGGGATATACGCTTGATGATAATGCACGGGCACTGGTGGCTACATGTATGTATTTCAAGTTAACCGGGGATAAAACGCAGATAGATGACATTGCCAAATATGTTGCTTTCATCAAATTCTGCCAACAACCGAACGGTGATTTTCTGAATTATGTAGATAAGGAACAAACTTTTACGGATCAGAATCAAGAAGTCAATTTGGATGATTCCAATGGACGTGCTTTTTGGTCCTTGGGATACGTAGTTTCGTTGAAAGGTCTTTTGCCTGAAACCGTCGTACAGGATGCTATATCTATTTTTGAAAAAGCATTGCTGAAGATGAAACAGATAAGATCTCCACGAGCTATGGCTTTTGGTGTAAAAGGAATCTTCTATTTTGATAAAGGCGAAAAATCCATCACTCATTTGGACTTATTGAAAACATATGCAGATCGATTGCTGAAGATCTACAAACGTGAATCAACTGATACTTGGAAATGGTATGAACGTAATATGACTTATGCCAACAGTGTTTTACCTGAGGCAATGTTATATAGCTGGTTGATGACCGGAGAAAATAGCTATAAAGAGGTTGCTTGCACGTCTTTTCAATTTCTGTTGTCACTTATTTTCAACAAAAATGGAATTGAAGTGATTTCAAACAAAGGGTGGTTACAAAGAGGGCAAAAGAAAGCCGCACGTTTTGGAGAACAACCCATTGATGTTGCTTATACTATTATGACGTTGAGTGCATTTCATGACGCATTTAAAGAAGAAGAATATCATCAGAAAATGGAAATAGCATTCAATTGGTTCTTAGGTAAAAACCGATTACATCAGATTGTATATAACCCATGTACCGGCGGATGTTACGACGGGTTGGAAGAAACCCATGTGAATCTCAATCAAGGTGCTGAATCTACGGTAAGTTACCTGATGGCTCGATTGACGGTGGAGAAATGAACATGAATTTCATTAACAACGAAGACTAGCATTGTCTTATCATATTTTCCCCCATAATTTTATAATTTATGGGGGATTACTTTTTTCACAGCATTCAAATAAAGAATAGCGATACGCCTATAACACTGATAATAGCACCGACAACTTCTCTTGCAGTTATTTTCTGCTTAAAAAAGAAGTGCGACGGCCATAGGATAAAAATAGGAGTGAGTGCCATTAACGTAGAGGCAATGCCTGCTTTTGTATATTGTACAGCCATCAACGAAACGGACACTCCGATAAAAGGTCCGAAGATAGTGGCTCCAAGAGCGGCTTTCATTCCTTTTCCATCACGAATAGCTACAGGCATTGTGTGAAATTGATTGCGAAGCCACATCACAGCCAGAAAACCGATACCTCCTGTTATTGCACGAATAAAAGTGGATGCAAAAGGCAGTAGATCAGAAACGGCAGTCATGTTTGCAGGTATGCATTTTTCATAATAATTCATACCGACTTTGCTCAATACAAGTCCCAAACCTTGCCCTAAACCAGCTCCAATGCCGAAAAGTACCCCTTTCAACGGCAATTTTAATCCTATTTTATGAGTTGTTCCTTTGCTTAAAACAGACATCCCTATACCTGCTAAGGTCACAAGTATGCCTGCCAGCGTTTGCAAGGATAGCTTTTCTCCCAAAACAATCCATCCTGAAATAGCGGCGGAAATAGGAGCCAATGTCATAAACAGCTGACCGAAACGAGAACCAATGAGGATATAGGAATTAAATAAGCAATAATCGCCTAAAACATAACCTACGAAGCCGGAAAGTGAGAGCCAAAACCAAGCATTTCCATCAACATAGGTTGGATAGGGAACACCTGTAAACCACCATAGAGTAGCTCCCAGCATAAGCAAAGAAAGTGACATACGAATGACATTCAACTGTAATGAACCTAGCCGCTTACTGGCAATTTCGGAAAAAAGAGCGGTCGCAGTCCATGAAACGGCGACGCCTATCGAGAGTATCTCACCAAAGTATTGCATCCTTTCCAATTTTGGTACAAAGATATAACAAATAAAAGAGAATTTGCCTGAACGGTTCCATGATTCACTCGGGTATTGAACATAATATTAAAGTGATATCTTATCTAGGATCTCTCTAATTTTGTCTTTTAATGCTTCTGGTTTTACAATGGTTCCAATGTCAGCATAGGACATGTACCAACGTGCAAATTTATCTAATGAGAATGTAAGGAATGTGTATTCGATAGAATCTTCATTTTCTTTTTCAGAGGTTAATCCGTAATAATATCGATCATCACCGATAATAGGGGTCTTTTCTTTTTTTACCTTGATTACTATTTCATATAGGTCATTGTTATTGTATATATTTTCTAGAAAATTATTCAGATGAGCATGCTGTCGGGAGTATGCACGATCTAGTTGCGTTGCTTTTTGTATTCTACCAATTTTGTATCATTGGAATGCCAAAACGCATAGGATCGCTTAAAAACGAGCGTGACAAGTATAAGAGTAACGAGGTTGTACTCACTCAGGTGACACAGTATAAGACGAAAGATAGCCTTAACGCCGCTTCGGTATATGAATCACGGAGGTTACATACGACGTTATAACAAAATAGCTATTAGTTAGGAAAAAGGTTATAGAACCCCGTTTCATTGTGATTCGGGGCTTTTACTATTTATGAGTATCAACAGAATGACAACCTTTTTCAAAGTTAATTCGAAAGTACTGTTCGAAATATCTGGAATAACATGAGAACTGCAAGAAATTTATTCTACCATTGATACTCGAAAAGTGAAGAAGAACATTTAAACTGATTTGTTTTCTTTTAATGTATAGAACTTACTTGAATATAATGCATTAGCAACTAGTGATTTAGATAGGGGTGTTTATACATCTGTCTCTGTGATTATGAAGTGATCCATGATTGAGCTTATTATCAATTAGTTACAAACATCTCTATACATATTTTAATTTATAACAAACCATTGTAATTTAATCGCAATACAAAAATTGTACAATAAAATCAAAGCTTAAGATGTATTTAATCCTTGTAATGTTAGTATCTTTGCGGCATATTTCTTTTTTTACTGAATGTTTAGTAGGGCACAGTTAAAGAGAACCCTGATTAATAACTAATATTTGTATTTTGGAAATAATTATTATCATTAGTCTGATTTTGCTAAACGGCATATTTTCAATGTCTGAAATGTCGTTAATATCTGCTCGTAAATTCAAGCTTGAAAGTGCGAAGAAAAAAGGCAGTAAAGGTGCCAAAATAGCCATAGAACTCTCCGAAAATCCAACAAAATTTCTTTCTACGATTCAGATAGGCATTACGCTTATTGGGATATTACTTGGGGTGTATAGTGGCGAAAATTTGACACGCGATGTAGAGGGATTTCTTACCCGATTCGAATTGCTAACTCCATATACACATGATATTGCTGTAGGTATAATAGTTGTTTCTATCACCTATTTCTCTATCGTGTTTGGAGAACTGTTCCCGAAACGTTTAGGGCTCACCTTCCCCGAAGGTATCGCAATTTTTTTGGCGAAACCAATGAAGATTTTATCTATTATTACTTCCCCTTTTGTATGGATGCTTACTATTTCAAATGATCTAATTGTAAAAATCTTTGGAATAAAAAGTACAATGGATAGCAAAGTGTCAGAAGAAGAAATCAAATCAATCATTAAAGAAAGTGCAGAAGGTGGAGAAATTCAGGATATTGAACAAGATATTGTAGAACGGGTTTTTGAATTTGGAGACAGAAGAGTAAACTCATTATACACACATAAAAATGACATTGTATATTTTGTAGAAACAGATGATTTACGGACAGTAAGACAAAAAATAACCAATGAGAAACATTCAGCATATCCAGTTTGCAGCGAAGACGACATTGATAAGGTGATAGGAATTGTGTTGCTCAAAGATTTATTTACACCCTCAATAGAAAAAAAATTTAATCTTCGCAATTTCATTAAAGTTCCATTATTTCTTACAGAGAGTACTTTTGCATACACGCTTTTGGAAAAGTTCAAAACAGAAAGAATACATTATGCGATTATCTTAGATGAGTACGGCTCTACAAAGGGAATAGTAACTATGGATGATGTGGTGGATGCACTTATTGGTGATGTAACCGAACAGAACCAAAATGAATATGAAATTACGCCACGCAATGAAAACAGTTGGTTTGTTGATGGTCAGTATTCGTTCGTTGAGTTTCTGCATTACTTTGATATAGAGATGAAGGAAGATATCAACGGGAATTTTGTTACAATAGCAGGTTTCTTTATTAAGAAATTCAATAATTTACCTAATATCGGTGATAAACTGACTATAGGTTCGTACAGACTGGAGATTATTGATAAAGACGGACAACGAATTGATAAAATTTTAGTAACAAAGATTCTATAAATTATTTTTAGAAAAGACTTTGCTGGTGCGGTTTAAGAAGTAAGCATAACTAAGTGGAATGAAGATAAAACAACTATTATTAAGACCATTTTCGGCTTTGCAAAACAAAACATTTGCAAAGCTTTATTTGGCACAAACCATAAGTCTTTTAGGCGACGCATTCTCATGGGTGGGGTTAGCATTATTAGCTTATCAGCTAGAAAAAGAGCATTCTGCAACAATACTAGCAACAGCTCTTACATTGAGGGTAATTGCGTTTATTATTTTTTCTCCATTTGCAGGTGTGTTAGCCGATAAAATCGCCCGAAAAAAGATTCTCTATATAACTCATTTTATCAGAATGGCTATTATATGCTGTTTGCCATTCGTGAATGCCGAATGGCAGATCTATGCATTAGTGTTTCTTTTAAATGTTTTTAATGCTTTTTTTACTCCGACCTATCGGGCTGTTATTCCGCAAATTATTGATGGCAAATATTATCGAGAGGCTATAGGCTTATCGACCGCTACTTTTCAATTGTTAGGTGTTTTAGGTCCAGCATTGGCAGGTATAGTGGCGGTATGGTTAGGTGCAAGACAAATTTTCTTTTTAGATGGTATTTCATTCGTGATTGCAGGTATATTAATACTCTCAATCCCCAAAGGTGATTTACAAAAAGGAGTTTCAGAAGAAGCAAAACAAGCAAGTAGCACATGGAATGACGTTATTAAAGGAATTCGGTTATTATTCAGTAATAAAATATTGCGGTTTGCGTTGAGTATTGAATTTGTGTCGGCAATTGCCGGAGCTATGATTTTGGTGAACACGATAGGTCATATAAAAAACAATTTGTTGTTGAACGATAATTATTACGGCTGGGTAATGGCTATTTTTGGCATTGGTGCGGCTGTATCGGCATTTATATTGGGAAGCCTGGACAAATCAAAAACCAGAAGCCTGTCGTTGATAAGCGGGGCGATCGTGCTCGGTGTCTCCATCTCGTTTGCTAACTATGTCCCCTACGCTGTACTTATGGGATTGTGGCTGTTGGCTGGGTTAGGACAAAGTCTGGCAGAAATGCCTTCTGAGACTTTAATCGCTGAAAACATTGCTTCCGAAAATCAGGGAAAAGTATATGGTTCTCACTTTGCATTTTCACATTTATGGTGGGCTATTGCCTATCCTGTTGCAGGATTTTTAGGGACAAACTTCCCTGAGCGCGGTTTTTTGTATGGAGGAATTCTCACTCTTATTTTCGCCGGATTGGCATTACTTTTCAATGATAAATTCAAAAACTCCTAAAACCTTCGGAGACAGTTAGGAGACTTTCAGAGACATTCCTAATTTATATATTTTCTTCTATTTGGGTTCTCAGGTTGTGAGGTAGAAGTTCTGTTTAATGTAGAAACGTTTTGCTCCATTTCCTGAAAAGTAGGTGCACTATCTTTATAGACTTATCTTGTCTATTTTCATTTTGACAGAATTTTCAACATAGGATAGAAGTAAGGACTAATGCGTACACTCATAATTAATTAAGTAAAAGCTTTTTTGCTTGTTTTTCTGAAATAATTGATGTTTATTTGCACAATATAATTACGTAGAATGAATGTAGAAGTTAATGTCGATCGGATAAAATACTTAATGAAAATATTTAATCTTACGAAAGATGATTTCATTAGTATGCTCAGTAAGGGGTTAAAAAAAAATCTTACTGACAAGGATATACTTGCTTCTAATATTAAATTATCTGTGTTGAAAAAGATGGATAAGATATTTGAAAAGGGTATTAATTTCTATTTAAATCCATATCCCATAGAAATAAATAAAGAGACGAGCATATTTTTTCGAAAAGATGGTTTTAGTCTTCCTATAAATTTGGGCGCAAGGAGAATAATATCAAGCTTTGAAGATAAGAAAAATTTATTATTGTCTTATAGTAGATTGTCTAATCTTAAGATAAGAAGGATCTTGCCCATATATTCAATTGGCGATAACCCTTATAAGGTTGCGCAAGAAGTATTAGAAACCTTTTCCTTAAATAAAGGAAATGTAAACAAAGATTCTAAGCTTTTTCTAAAGAATTTCATTAATGAATTAAGTGACAGAAATGTGTATGTTTTTGAGTTTATCGAAACTTGGAACAAAAAAGAAACGGCGAATATTAGTGGCTTTTTTTTAAATCCTAATGTTATTGTTCTTAAAAGATTACAACATTCTTTTAAGAGGGAAATATTTTCTTTAGCTCATGAATTAGGCCATTATTTATTGGATTTTGAGGATGTTGATGATTCAGAAAAAAATATCGACAATAATATTAATGAGGTAGAAACTTGGTGCAATGATTTTGCATTTGCTTTTATAGTTGGTGATTACATGAAGCTATTTGATTGTTTAGATAATGCATCTCCAAGCAACGATTTTCATGATAATTTATGTGGTGAATTGACAAAATACACTGCTATCAGTGCATATGCGATTTATACTCATTTGCTGAGAATAAAGAAAATTTCTTATGTTGACTATAAAACTATTGTTGACGATCTGAAACGCAATTATATGGAAAGACAAGCGATAAGCAAATTAAAACCAAAAGTTCAACTTGACGGAAGAAAAGGATCAGCTCCTAAGCCTATACAATCTCCATTATATATATACACACTAAGAAATGCACTCTTTGATGGTATTATTAATGAATATGATTTTTGCAAGCAATTAAATGTTAAATCAGATAAAATTATGAAGTATTTATGATGAAATACATTATTGATACCTGCTCATGGATTGCTTTAGCAAAATATTATTGTGATTTTGATAATAAGAAAGAACTTTATACTTTTTTTAAGGATAAAATAGAGCATAGAGAATATCTTATATTGGATGAAGTATATAATGAATGTAGGCTTACTTCAAGGGGTATTGTTGTTCAATTTTTTGATTTTATTACTGTAAAAGAAAATATAACGAAAACTACTGAAATAAATCCTACCACTAAAGATTTTCGCAAAGTAAAAGATCTATATTGTTATAAGCGGCTAGCTAATAAATTAAAAGATGATATTTTATTTGATAAACAGATGGAAAAATTTATGAAATCGGCAGACTATAAAATCATTTTATATGTAGAATATTGCAAGAATAAACAAGAATTATTTAATAATGAGACAATTATTGTTACAGAAGAAACTCCAACTCAAAATGATCATAAGCTTTTTAAGAAAATACCAGATATATGTTCTATCGAAAATTTTTCCTGCATTACTGTTCCTCAGCTATTGAAAATTTCTCCACTAAATATAAATATATATAGATAATTAAATATGAGACGAATAATATATATATTGATTTTTTTATTGGTGCCATTATTTTCTTTAGCAAATACTTTTGTTCCTATAGGACATGGTTCTTACCAAAGAAGAATTGACCTTGAAAAGGGTTCTATCAATTCTACGTGCGACAGGTTAGGTTATAAAAAGTCGATGTTTTATACTTATGATGCCATAATGGACGGGAAAAGTGATATTATTTGTGTTTGTTATAAAATATTTACTCAGGATATTATTTGTATTATTACGGATGATAATGTAACCGAATTAACGAATCAGGATGTAGATAGGTTCTCAAAAAGATTTGATTTCAATCATGTATTCGGTCCATGGGAAAGAGAGTATCATTTAACTGAAGGAATAAATGATAAAGAATTATCATATAGCTTTATGTCGAATGTCTTAGATTTAAAGCAAGGTGAAAGTTCTGGTTGCTTTATTGCAGAAAGCTTTGGGTATAGATTGTTTTTTAAGAATAATCTTTTATGTAAATGGGAATCATCAGATGGACTTAATAAAAATGCGAAAGAATGGAAAGAAATAAATCCAGATTATTATGAAATCTGTTATGATAAAGCACTATACTATTGGAAAAATGATTCTATTAAAGCAATTCAGGATGTAAACATGCAAGCTGAGGCCTTCAGTCATCTCCCTGTTGATTTAATAAAATATAAAGATTTTTATAAAGATGAAGATGGCTTCATAAATTATAAAATGCTTATAGTCACATTTCATTTATGCAGCATAACATTGAGAGATTTTAAGGATAATACTTATGGTGATTATTATTTTTTTGGTAAAAAAATGATTAGGAATCATGAATTATATAAATATAGGTATAAGATGTGTGATTTTTATTTTTCTAAATCAGGAACTTTATTTAATATGAGTGCCAGCGATCACCATAAGAAGGTCAGGTAAAATGATCGACATAATCAAAAAAGAAAATGAGTGTCCGCAATCATCCTAAGATCTTTGAGAAAAAATTAGATATTATAGATAGAAATATTAACAAAATAGACAAGAAGATATTAGATGACGAAAAGATGAAAAATAAAATGAAAAAGGTATTATTATTAGTGGTAGTATTATTTGTTTCGTCTGCCGGAAAAGCTCAAAAGATTGACTATGACAAACAGGAACAAAATGGAGACAGAACGCTTGGCACGTCGTATGTGAAATTCGGAAGTTCCTTTTTGGGCTCTGGATCAAAATTGTTTATGGTATGTGTAAAGGATCAGAATGGACTTTCCATCGGCATTACGATTTCATTAAGTAGTTTTGTGAGGAAAGAACTGTCTGTTGGGCGAAAGTTATTAATTAAACTTGATAATGATTCAATTTTATCGTTAACAAATATTCAAAAAATTACGCAACTTGATAATGATTACACCATAGCAGGAAGTGTGATTGCTTATCATATGTACCCTAACTATGAAATCAAAAGCGACCAATTAACAACTCTAATGAAACACATAGTCGTCAAACTGAGAGTCGAAACAGAGGATGGGTACACCGACTTGGATTCTCGGAATTTTAGCAAGGTAGTTTCAAAATGTTATGATACCATTCAAAAGAGATTATCCATTAATAATGATCTACATAATGGCTTTTGATAATATGATAATCTGCATTATCTCCCACTCTTATTTTTGTAAATGCGATATTTAAATGTAAGCATTCGGCGAACTCCGTATTTTACAATCCTTGAAGAATATCAAAAGTGTACAGATATTCTTCGAGGATTTTCATTATTTTTCAAAGATATATTCAAAAACTCCTAAAACATTCGGAGACAGTTAGGAGACTTTCAGAGACATTCCTAATTTATATATTTTCTTCTATTTGGGTTTTC
>WSSedB1CaDRAFT_10000164_pt1 | contig 32560 bp, 79 predicted proteins | sample WetSurSB1Cattail_FD_9460 | JGI IMG/M metagenome (IMG submission 9460)
GTAACAGCTTGGGAAAATTCTCAGGTAACAGCTAGGGGAAATTCTCAGGTAACAGCTAGGGAAAATTCTCAGGTAACAGCTAGGGGAAATTCTCAGGTAACAGCTAGGGAAAATTCTCAGGTAACAGCTTGGGAAAATTCTCAGGTAACAGCTTTTAATTATAGTCAAGTCAGAGCTTGCGATTATTCCGTAGTTAAGGCAAATGGTTATAATGCTTTAACTCAAAATGGAGATAACGCAAAGGTTACAAAATCAAAGAACAGCACCTTGATAAAAGTTCCTGATAAAGTTAGAACTCTTCAAGAATTTATAGACTTCTATCCTGTCGAGTCAACTAAGACAAGTGTTATTTTATACAAGGCTGTTAATGTAGATTTAAAATCTTTTTACGATGGTATAACCCAATATCCTGTTAAAGGTAACATTGAAACCGACCAACTTCAACCTACCGATTATGGTAGTTGTGCTAAGGGTTTGCATTTTTCACACTTAGATTGGGCTATTCAATTCGGTCAGTCTAAAAATAAATTTGTAATTTTAAAAGCACGCATTCCCAAGATTAACCCTAAGACTAAAGAACCCAATATAGTAGTAAGTTCTGATACAGATGGTAAGTTACGTTGTAAAATGGCAACCATTTTGGAAGTTATTACTGATTGGCAGCACTACAAACCTATAGTTAAATAGACTTGATAACCTTTAAAGGAGTAAGAGAGATGGATGAAAATATTATAAAACTTAACAAGAAACTTTTGGAATTTGCTGGATTTACAGACCCCAAAGTATCTAAATTTTATAGTGGTCAATGGGATGGAAGATTTACTGCAATTTTCCCACAGAATAGCGAGATACCAGGTGAACGTTCCTATACACCCGACTTAGTTAATGATGCTAATGCACAAATCAAATGGATTTTTTCTCGAATTAAAGAACTAGGATTGAGAATAGAATTTAATAAGGATTACAATACAGACTTTAGACAATTCCCTTTCTATTGGTCTATTAAACGAGGACAAACATTAGTTGGATATGGTGAGGATATGGAAAGTCCGACACTAGCCTTTGCATTAGCGATTGAGAAACTTATTACTAACCTTGACACTTAACTTATACTATGATAGTATATAGTTATAGTATAAGATGGAGGTTTTAAAATAATGGAGTTACCTAAATATAAATGCCAGAGATGCCAACATGAATGGATACCACGCAAGGAACTTATACCAGTTAAATGCCCTAAATGCCAATCGCCTTATTGGAATAAGGATAGAGTGTAAGATGATTACATTATTACTGAATCCCCCAATCGGAACAATCGCAAAGTATAAGTACTCTTTTAGGATATTTGTTGAATGCCCTGAATGCCATATTACTCGTTGGATATTTTTAACCAACCAATGCGAAAATACGCAACCAGATAAACGTCTTTGTCCAACTTGCGCTCAATTAAAATCTCATGTAATACCAATACAAAAACGCTTCTGGTCTAAAGTAATTAAAACTGAATCTTGTTGGTTATGGAAGGGTAACACTAATATTTGGGGATATGGACAAACGTTCTTTAATGGCAAAGCTATCGCCTCACATAGAATGTCGTGGATATTAGTTTATGGTGAAATACCCGAAGGCTTATGCGTCCTACATAAATGTGATAATCCACCTTGTTGCAATCCAACACATTTATTTTTAGGAACAATCTGTGATAATAACAGAGATAGAGCATGTAAGGGTAGAAATAACATTAGTTATGGCGAACTCCACCATAATGCTAAATTAAGTAATAATGATGTAATCCTAATTGATAAATATTTAAATGAGAATAAAACACCTATCGAAATAGCCAAGTTATTTGGTGTAAGTTACGGGACAATCTATGATATAAAGAAGGGGTTAACATGGGGACACCTAACAAAACGTCCACTTGCAGTTGAGAAACTTATTGATAGTTTAAGGAATGAGAACGATGAGAAAAGGTAGACTAACTAAGAAATTAAATCTAATAAACAATAGCCAGATGTGGGAAAGATTTAGTAGTGGAGATGGGTGTTGGGTAGGAGTGTATGCTTATCTAAACGCATTTGATAAAACAACTTATTCCGTAAGAGTAGAGTCTAATAACAATCGATTTTATTTTGTAAAACATAATTTTAAAACTATTGATGAAGCCTTTAATTATGGGGATTCAAGTATAGATTATTCAGGTCAAGGAAAGTTAAAAGCTGATAGTTTAAAGGAGAAGTAAAATGGAACTTAATGGTAAGGATACTGGCATAAAAGATATTCATGGAAATCCAATTCATGTTGGAGATACTGTAAAATATTGTACATGGGATGGTTACGAAGTAGAATTAAAAGTAGAAGAGGTAGCTTACTTTTACCCATTAGACCCTTACCATTTACCACATAGATTTGATAATAAACAAGGATTTGAAATAGTTAAGCCTATGGAAGAACGAATTGCAGAATGGAATAGAGAAGGGAAGAAATAAAATGAACACAATAAATGCAGTAGAAGTTAATGATGTAGTTCAACTATCACCAGCGACAGATAATAAAGGATTTGGTGGATGCTTTATGATAGTCACTGAGAAAAAATATTGGGGAGTTCAAGGATATGTACAAGCATTAGGCGATAGAGATAAAGTTGGTGGTCAAGCCTACTATCGTGCAAAATGGGAAGAAATAGAATTTGTTGGCAAAGCTACTTGGGTAGTGGAGAATTAAAATGCGTTACGAATTTGTAGTCTCAGGGATATATAATAAAGAACCACTCTTTGTTTATGAAGGAACTGTACATGGAATTAAAATGGGGGAAGATGAAAAGGCTCGACACAATTATATTGATAACTTTGGAACTAATTTATCAGGGAATATTACAGTAGTATTAGCGATAGAACCTAAGGTAATTTCTTTCTGTGAAATGCATTGGATTTTTATTGGAGAACCTTCAATGAGGCATGAAATTATCTGGCCTAGTAACGAAGCATTAGAGAGGATTGCAGACGAAGTTTCAAGTGTAATGGATGGATTAAATAAAAATAAATTAGTAGGAGTTGAATAAAAATGGAAGTAGAATTTAAAGATGGTGTTGAGGTAAAAACTAAGAATACTTTTAAATCATTTAGGGTATATGTAACAAAGGATGACGATATTTCAATTAGTATTGGTGGATGTTCGTTTAATGAGCACATGCGATTTAGTTCAATAGATGAATGGAATAAAGTGAAAGAATTAGTTGATGCTACAATTAAAAAAGCTGTCGAATATAAAGGTTAAAGGGATGGATTAAATAAAAATAAATGTGAGGTAAGTTAATGATTACGCAAGAACAATTTGAAGCCTATGAAGATATTAGACAATCCGGTGTAACTAATATGTTTAATTTTAGAGTTGTTAGCCAATTAACGGATTTAAACAAGGAACAAATTACAGAGATCATGCACAACTACTCAGAACTTAAAAAGAAATATTATCCTAAGCATTAAAAGATAGCGAGGTGGAAAGTAGGCCTTGACAAATACTTACCTAGTATGTATAATGGGGGTATGATTAAATTGAGCCAATTGAAAAGAGTGAATTACCATCTAACTATTTCGCAACATAACCGACTTAGAAAATTATCAAATGATACGGGAATATCAGTTGCAGTCTATATTAGGATGTCGGTTGAGAAGTTTTTAAATGAAAAGAACCTTTAAATACCGAATTTATGCAAACAATCAAACGATAACCAAAGCTGAAAATTGGTTAAGACTTTGTTGCAACCTTTACAATTGCGCTCTTGAAGAACGAATTGACTCTTGGAAAAAACTGCGGATACCCTTATCACTATACAACCAGATTAATGAATTACCCAATTTAAGGAAAATATTTAGTGATTATAAGGGTGTAGACTCTCAATCGTTAAGGACTCCATTACGCATATTGGACAACTCGTTTAAAGCGTTTTTCAGAAGAATGAGGAGTGGCGAAAAACCAGGTTTTCCTAGATTCAAAAGTATAAGTAGATTTAATTCTATAACACTTGAAAGGGCTGGTTGGCATCTCGATGGTCGCTATCTATGGATTCATAAAATTGGTAGATTTAAGATGAATTTAAGCAGACCCATCGAAGGTAAAATTAAGACTATCACGATTAAACGAACACCAACAAATAAATGGTACGTTTGTTTCTCGTGTGATGAAGTACCAGAAAAAATCTTACCTCAATCAGATAAAGTTGTCGGACTAGATATGGGAGTTAAGTCATATCTAACTGATAGCGAAGGAAATCATATTGAAAATCCAAAGTGGCTAAGACATACTCAAAGGATGTTACGAGTTAAACAAAGGAAACTTGCGAGGGCAATTAAGGGAAGTAATAGGCGCAAAGAATCAAGGTTGCAAGTTGCTAAATTGCATGAGAAAATAACTAACCAACGTTTAGACTGGCAACATAAGTTAGCCAACAATTATATTAAGAACTACGGAATAATAGTTATCGAGGATTTAGCAATTTCTAATATGGTTCGTAACCATTGTTTAGCAAGGTCAATTTCAGATTGTGCGTGGGGAAATTTCTTTCAATTATTGAAGTACAAAGCGGAAGAAGCTGGTAGAGAGATAGTTGAAAGTTATCGGTTTAAACCAACATCGAAAACGTGTTCGTCTTGTGGTGCAATAAATAAAACACTCAAACTTTCAGATCGAGAATGGGTTTGTCAAGTTTGTGGAACGTTGCACGATAGAGACGAAAATGCAGCTAAGAACATTAAGGAAAGTGGGTTCGAGCAGAACCTTCAGACGCTAACTCAAGCATCGGCATCGGCTATACGTAGTCTGTAAATCTCGATTTTATAGTAGGGAGTGCCAAGAGGTAAAGTAAAGATCGGAGTGATTAAATTGGATGAACTATACAATGATATAGTAGAAAGAGGGTTAATAAATAAAGCCTATTCAGTAAATGATATGAATGAATTTGTAACCTTAAAAGAAACTACAACTGGTATTGGCTTAGTCGAAATTGAAGAGACAGACACGTATCACTTTACAGATTTTGAGTCGGGAAATTTGCCAATGAATATTCAAGATAAAATGACGGATAGGAGGAATTAAAAAATGGAATATAAAAGTTGGTTAGATCGACTACACGCTGGTCAAGATGAAATTGAAACAGTCATTAAACAATTAAAATATTTAGCTGGAAACTTTTACGAAACTGGCAATCCTAAAGTAGCCGATAAGTTAAATGGTATGGCTTTTGATTTAGAATTTGGTCTGGATGATATCAATAAAGCAATCGATAAAAATTTAACAGACGGTTACAACCAAGCATGTGAAGGTACTGGTAAAATATTAAGTGCATTAGTTAAAGCATCTGATAAGGAGAGTAAATAAGATGGTTAAAATTATGAATAAGGGCATTAGAAAAACTGAGTTAATATGGGCAATCTGTGTTGTGATAAGTATAGTATTCTTTGCTATCTATCCTCAAAATGTTGTCGCTTTGTATGGATTTCTTTCTACCACACTTTTAGGAATGTTTGTAGTTGTGATTATAAAAATGTTTAAGAAAGATAAGGAGAGTAAATAAGATGGTAAAGACAGGGTTACTTAAAAATACAACTTGTAAAAAGTGCGGTGGTAAAATGACTTTGGAATCCGATATGTACGGTGAGTATGAATCCTGTTTATCTTGTGGCTTTGTAATAAATGTAAAGATAGTAAGTCCAAGTGATAAAATAGATTGGGCTAATACTAAGGATGTTAAACAACATGCGTAAAAATAATGAGGTTAAAATGAAAAAGGAATTGACATGGGAAGAAGCAGTAAGGGTTTGCAAAAGTATTTGGAGTTTGGTTCTTTCTGGGAAATGTAAAGATAAATACGAAGCATTGGATAGATTAGGATTGAATTTTAAATACTCTGGTAATTGCCCCTTATGCGAATATGTTGAACAACGATCAAAGGATTGCCATACTGATTGTCCTTTATCTATAGCCTTTAAAAGTTGGTGTACTGTTGATGGTTGCGATTTTGAAGACAACCCAAAGAAATTTGCAGCTAGAGTATTAAATCTTCCTGCTAAAAATCCAAATGGAGAGGACTAAAATGAAAAATAAATGTTTATTATGTGGAATAGAAAGTGAAGATGTAGTCTTAATGGAATTTAAAGATGGTTGGGTCTATGCTTGTCAATCAATAAAAGATTGTGTAGATCGTTGCTCTAAACAATTAGTTGCTAAAAATTTAAGTCAGTTCCATAAAGGGGAACGTTGTAAAGTTAAGCCTGATGTACTTTGTCAAGAAAACGGTTGTTCAATGTGTCAATTAGATAAGGAGAAAGTTTAAAATGTATGGTGATTTTGATGCAAGACAACGATGGGCTATCACATCTGCTCACGAACCTTCTGCTGAAGTGGCTTTCGTAGTTTGTATGAAATGTGGTACAGAATCTTCTGTAACAGCAGGTGGACGAGATGATGCCGAATTAAAGAAATACTTTGAGTCTAAGGGTTGGACAGTTAAACCAACATGTTGTCCTAAATGTAAAGATAAAACCAATTAGTTATTTTATTTATTATTTTTTTGTGCTGTTCCAATAATTCGGCAACGAAAGTGCTTGACATTGATTTTTAAACCATATATAATATAGATATAGTAGAGGTAATATTATGAAGTGTCCAAAGTGTCAATCTGAGAATTTAGTAAAGTCTGGTAAACAACCTATGTTCTGTAAGAGTGATGGTATTATAATTATTTCAGAATATAAGCAACGTTATCATTGTAAGGATTGCCATAAAGACACAATTAAACCAATACTATAGGAGTTATAATGAACGATTCAGAGAACAACGCTTACAACTGGTTAGTTAAACAAGGACATACCAATATTATTTTCAGATGCAACGATACACCTGATTTCATTACAGATAACAAGGGAAAGTTTGAAGTTAAAACGCCTCACATCGATAAGGATAATAATAAGGCAATTACTTTTACAACAGATCAATTTGAAAGATTAGACGGAATGGAGAATGTTAAAGTTTTAATATTTAACAGTATCGATTTAGACCCATTAGATATAATTGAGTGGAAAGAAATCGAAGATAAGCCGTCTAATTACAAATCTTATCGTATATATTATGACAGCCAATTCACTAAAGATTTAATTAACGCAATTTGGGAATACTCATCTAATTTAGGTTATCGTTTAAAAAAGTCTGAACGTGAATTATTAACGCAACTATACGTCAAATTGTGTATAAGAGACAACCCTGAAGAATATTATCGAATCATATTGGAAAGTGCAATAGCCAGGGGTGAATCTCTAATAACAAGTGATGGTAGAATCTATACAAAAAATATTGAGGACACCAAGCTTATTTATGAATTGTTTACCTTAAAACACCCTGACTTTATTAAAAACAAATTGGCTTTTAATGGCGATTACATAGACCTTACTAGATATTGTGACGCAGAATCACGTAAGAGTTTCAATCTCATAGTCGTTGATAGATTGGGGAATAAAATACCATAACAAGCAATCTATGAGGGGATTAGTCATTGGGGCAACGAGAGCTTTAAATGAATTAAATGGAACTATTAAAGAGAATAAGGAAGTGAAATAAAATGGCTTGGGTAACTAAGTACTTATTAAAATCTAAAGACTCATGGGGAACTGAGATTGAAGTTAAAAATAGTGATGGCGTTATTTTTATAACTGTTACTGATACCTTTCTTAATAAAACTAGGACTCTATCTTTACGTGAGTTCTTGGATGATGGTGTTAAAAATGAGTGATAGGCAAACAAACGAATTAACTAAAAAATTATCCGAAGCATTACGTAAGTATTGTGCTAAAGAACATTGCAGAGGACAAACTTGCCACGAATGTCAGGCAACTACAGTAGTAAATATGCTAGAGGATATTGGTTTTATACGCTTTAAGGAAAATAAAAAGGATGGGCAATGAAAGTCTTAGTCGCTTGTGAGGAATCTCAAACTATAACAATCGCCTTTAGAAATTTAGGACATGAGGCTTACTCATGTGATATTAATCCTTGTTCTGGAGGACATCCTGAATGGCACTTACAACAAGATGTAGTCCCTCTTTTAACACCTGAATGGGATTTAATGATTGCTCATCCACCTTGTACTTATCTATCATATGTTGGTACTAGACATTGGAATAAACCTGGTAGAGCAGAACTTAGAGAAAAAGCAATGCAGTTCTTTATGCTGTTTATAAATGAGCCAATAAAAAGAATATGTGTAGAAAACCCATTGGGCTATCCGACAAAGGTGTACCGTAAACCAGACCAAACAATTCATCCATATTATTTTGGTGACAAAGACCAAAAAAGAACTTGCCTTTGGATTAAAAACTTACCAAAACTTTATTGGGTGTGGAAAGATGATATGTTTTATAAACAAACCGCAGTTGAGAAACCCGAACCATACTGCTTTTTAAAAACAACAGGAAAACCTATTTACTGGACTGAATATAAACATGGCAGCATAGTACGTAGTAAAACATTCCCTAGTATAGCAAATGCAATGGCGCAACAATGGGGAAATTTAGAGTAATAATATTCAAGTAACTGACAAGGAAACAGATGAAGTTTTAAATTAGTTTTGAGGATGGTGTATAAAGTGGAAATGATTTGTAATAAAGCCGAAAAATGTAATGCTGGTTGTAAATTAAAGCAACCTCATAAAAAGGATGCGTATTGTGAACCAAACTTATGTGGAAATGAACTTTCTAAATTCTATTGTAAACCTATTCATTGTATTCCATACCAAGTAAAATTTAATAACGAGAACATTGTCCAATGCTGTGAATGTGCTAATCTAGGTGGACTTGTACAAGTTAGACCACAAACACAAAATGAGAACTGTATCACATCATTTACTTGCTCGTATAAAAAGTCGCTTATTGACCCATTAGTTTTAAGAACTTGTAGGGCTTTTAAGTTTATTGTTTAAAATATTTTAAATTAAGGACGGGAAGAATGATTAATAAGTGTACTAAATCCCATAATGGAAAACACGATTGGACTTATGAAATACAAACTGATTCGTTCGGTAATAAGACTAGATATAGACGATGTGATTATTGCCATATGAGACAAAGATACGTAGGACATCCAGATAAACAAAGTAGATGGAGGATTATTTAAAATGAATAAAGAGTTTGATGGAACTACCTGTGAAAATTATAATGAATGTATATGCCATAAATGTTCTCATTTTAAACATTGTGAATTTAAACAAGTCTGTAAAAAAGATTGCGATGGCTCTGTGGTGAAGTGCTATAACTCAAAATGGTCAAGTGCTCACAAATAAAATTAAGGATGGGAAGTAATATGAATGTTGAAGAATTAAAAAGTAAAATTGACCCAATGGGTACATTAACAACTGATGAATTAGTAACGATTACAGATGATGTTTGTAAAGGACATCGTACAACGTGGCACGATAGCATTGAAAAGAGTGGGTACGAATCATTAGTAATATCTATTTATGAAGCAGTGAATAGAGAAGCATCTCGTAAGATTTTAAAGATGATTGAGGATGGTAAGTAATATGGGGACACTTGATACTGGTAACTTAGAAAGTTGGCTCAAACACGTTCATCAATCACATTATCGTCTTAATTGGGATTTCATTAATGGGAAACCTTGCTTCTGGTATATAACAGATGGATTAGGATGGAGTTCAAAGGATAAACAAAAAGAAATTTTCGATTTGACTACAGGCAAAGTAAGATTTGAGAAAGTTGAGGAATAAAAATGTGTGATTGTGGTGGTTTTGAAATAGATTGGAATTTAAAATGTTCCAAATGCGGTAAGAAACCAGCTATTAGTTTACGTGACCCTGATACTAAAAAATGTACATACTTTTATAAGGCACTTTGTGAAACTTGCGCTATTAAAAAATTTGGTAAAGATGTTGTTTGTGAATGGGCTGGAACAGAACTATACTTAGAAAAATATCCTGATGAAATTGGTGATTGGCGTTAATAGAAGGAGATGGTAAATGGAAAAGACGTGGAAAAAAATCACTGATGGTAAAATAAATAAATTAATGAAAACTAAATTCCAATGCGGTAAAAATAAACGCTACATACCAACATTATCTAATGATGGGAAACATATAAGTACATATGTATTACGTGACAAACTAACTGGTAAATTTATTTCAATAAGGAGTGTAAGGATGAGTAGTTTAACAATCATAAATTGCAAGAATTTAGATCAATGCGAAAAGGTAAAAATGGTCTTAGACAAAGACTTATTAGATTTTCAATATCGAGATATGGTATTAAAAGTCTGTGATAAATGTATTGAGAAAGTTGAGGATGGTAGATAATATGGAAATTGAAAGTATTTATATCGAACCTAATGATAATAAAGATCAAAGATTTTTTAAATTCTCAGTTCTTAATGACGACAAGTTTTCAATTCAATACGAAAACAATTGTAGAGAAACTGATGCAACTAATTTTATAACTATCGAAGAACTTTTTGACATCTTATCTTTTAATGGTGATCGATTAAAACATAGAGAGGATGAAGCCTACCAAGCAAAGTTAGACGGTTTAACTGCTGAGCTAAAACAAACTAAATCCGAATTAAACGCTAAGAAGAATGAGGTTTTTGAATTAACTAACCAAATAAAGTATTTAAAGATTGCTTTTAAGGATGGTAATAAAGATGGCTAAGAAAATTTATCAATGCCCATTTTGTAAAGAATACTTTGCAACTCTTTCTGAATTTGAAGAAGATTTAATTAAATGTGGTGAAAAGTTTGATAAAGAAATGGAAGAATTAAGAGTAAAATGATTCATCAAAAACCTAAAGAACGTAAGGCAATTGGCAAGCGAAACGGACTAAATGTTTACTCAACTTTAAAAAATAATAGCAAGGGTTTAAAAGCAAAAACTAAATTAAAATCCAAAGTTCCGATAAAAGTTATAACACCAAAGCAAAAGAAACTCAACCAAAGTTGGAACGCATTAACAGACATTCGTTATGAACAAACTGAACATCTTTGCGAGTGGTGTGAAACATGGGGAAGTCGAGATAGAGGACATCCACTTTTTATGGACGGACATCACATTGAACGTAGAGCAAAGGGTAATTACATTCTATCAAATCTTTATATCATTCATAGATACCAGTGTCACAGATTCGTAACTGACAACAATATAAATTGCTATGAATTTAGATGCGCTAGGGAATGGAACTTAGCACATCCTGAAAAACAATTTAAACTAAAATAAGAGGTGAGACAATGTTAAAATTTTCAGAATTAACTTTACCACAGAAGAACCTTATTAAGGAAATGAGACAAGGGAAAGTTTTAAAACGTAACAAGGAGAGTCAGAAATACATTTTACTAGACGGACAATTTGTTTTATCTGTTGGACGTGATACCGCATGGTCACTATGGAAAAGAAATTATATCTATCCTTGTTTTGAAGATGCGGTTAGTATACAATTATGTGTTAATATCTCTATAGAATATGGTAAATATCTTGATGAACATAACAACTTAGTGGGGTATTAAATTTTTAAGATGGAGCACGGAAAATGTTATTAAAAACGGCATATAATCATGGCTACAAAGAAGGTCACAGAGATGGCTTAAAGGAAGTGATAGAGTGGATAAATCAGTATTGCGAAAATATTTATTCCAACGATACTAGAGATACGTATAATTTAGCAATAAGTAAAAAAGAATGGAGTAAGAAAATTAAAGAGTGGGGTATAGTAAAATGAAAATGGTAAACAATATGTGGACAATTCAACTCAAAGGTTGTAATCGTTTCATAAATATCAAGGGTGATTTTGGATATGAAAATTTACCAACACAATTATTTCTTACACGTAAACGTGCTAGATATATAAAAAATACCGAAGTCAATGCAAGGTTTTCGTATCGTGAAACAAAGGTAGTAAAAGTAAAAGTTACTATTGAAAGTGAGGATTGAAATGCCATTATGGTTTTATATTTTATTTGGTTTATACTCTATACCTTTAGTGTTAGTTACTTTACAAGTTATAGCTTTAGTGATGTTAAAATTACAAGTACTTATTTTAAAAATATTTTATAAGGGAGTAACGTAAAATGAAAAAGAAAATTGTAATTGAACATTGTAACGAATGTCCTAGTTATGATGATTACCCTGATACTTGTATGAAATTAGGAAAGCAAATACCTAATCAATATGGTGTAGGTTATGAACTAATACCAGAGTGGTGTCCTCTACCTGATGAAGGTGTAAAATGAAGCCTACAATTTCACCAAATGAACTAACTGAATTAGAAATTAGAGTGCTACAAAATCTCGATTACGGTTTCTCAACTGCTATACTTTTAAAAACTTTATGTGATAGAGTACACGTTAAAGAAGAACGTAAAATCCGCTTGGCGATTGAAAGTCTTAGAATTAAACTGTGGCCTATACTCAGTGGGGATACAGGATATTTTATTTGTAATTCAAGAGAAGAACGAGATGCTTTTTATGCCTATCATCGCAAAGAATTAATCACACGCTATCATATGGTAAAAAGAGTTTTAAAGGCTTGTGATGCTAAGTTGGATAGGGTTGTACAGATTAAAATGATGTAAGGAGAGTATTAAAATGAACACTAGTTGGGGTAAAATAATTTCTATTGCTGGTTTTATTATGATAGTAACAGTAATAATATACGTATATGGTTATACATCTAATATAGTACATCCTCAATCAAATATAGACTTACCAAATGTTTCAGAGATGGCATATAAAGAAATTGGTCACAATATGATGCATGAAACTTTATATGAGATTTATGGAAATAATGGCTATATAACTTATGTAACTGAAAGCCAATTTAACACAATCCAAATTCCTCAGAAAATTGGTGATAGCTTATATAAAATGCCCAATGGGGATTACGTTACTGGACTTATAAAATAGTAAAATATTTATTGACAATCGCTAGATTAATGAGGTAAAATTATAGAATGATGAAACAGAAAAGTTGTTCCTACGAACCGTACATGATAGACATGATGAAAGAAATAAAGAAAGAGTTAGGTGGTAAGTCTGTATCTCTTCAAATTCGTTTATCCATTATTGACTACATGAAAAATTATAAAGTCCGAAGAGAACCTATTATGAAAGTCTTGGTAAATAAAAACTATCGTATGCCAGAAACTTTAATCGATCAGATGAAAAGTTTTTCTGAGCAAAATAATATTGGAGAATCAACTTTGGTTAGAAATGCTTTGAGATTTTATTTGAATTCACAAGGCAACTCATATTCTAAATAACGCTTTACAAGTACTATAAGTCATGCTATAATGCTTGTATGGGAATTGAAAAAAGCAAAATTGATATGGCACAACTTAGAAAAGAGATTGGTCGATTAACCAACAGACAAGAACTCTATAGGGTTTTAAAAGAAGAACTAACTAAATTAGATCACTGGAAACAGCAAGGAAAATGGAAACCCATAGGTTTTAACAAGGGACATGAGAAAGACATTTAAGTACCGAATTTACGCAAATAAAGAAACTACAGCCAAGGCTGAAAATTGGTTGAGGCTTTGTTGTAATCTTTATAACTGTGCGTTAGAAGAACGAATAGATGCGTATAAAAAAGAGTGCAAAACTTTAAGTGGATATGACCAATCTAATGAGCTTCCAAAATTAAGAAAAGAATTTCCTGAATATAAATTAGTCGGTTCTCAAGTTCTACAAGAAGTACTTGACCGCTTGAATAAAACATACCAAGGATTTTTTAGGCGTATTAAGAAAGGTGAAAAGTCTGGATTCCCTAGATTTAAAAGTGTTAAACGATATGATAGTTTCACACTAAAGAATTGTGGATGGAAACTCCAAGGTAAGAAATTTTTAGTTAAGCATATTGGTATATTTAATATTAAATTGTCACGTAGAATCGAAGGGGAAATTACAACTGTTACGATTAAACGAACACCAACAAATAAATGGTATGCTTTATTTTCATGTGACGAAGTGCCTGAAAAAGTCTTACCTAAATCAGATAAAGTAGTTGGTTTAGATATGGGAATTAAGTCATACCTAACTGACAGCGAAGGAAAACATATTGAGAATCCTAAGTGGTTGAAACATGCACAGCGAATATTAAGAGTTAAACAACGAAAACTTGCTAAGGCTAAGAAAGGTTTAAATCGCAGACAAAAAGCTCGCCTACAAGTTGCTAAACTACACGAAAAAATTGCCAACCAACGTAGGGATTTTCATTTTAAATTAGCAAATCAGTATGTCAAAGACTATGGTGTAATTGTAGTCGAAAATCTAATGATTCGAAACATGGTACGTAACCATCATCTAGCTAAGTCAATTTCAGATTGTGCGTGGGGAAATTTCTTTAAAATTCTGTCCTTCAAAGCGGAAGAGGCTGGTCGGATAGTGCTCAAAGAAAATCCACGTAATACTTCAAAAATGTGTTCTGAATGTGGGTCGATAAACGCAGAACTGAAACTTTCAGATCGTGAATGGGTTTGTAGAAGTTGTGGAACGTTGCACGACAGAGACGAAAATGCAAGTAAAAATATTAAGAGGCTTGGGCAGAGCCATCAGACGTTAACGTATAGCACTAGCTAATGCGTAGTCTGAGAATCCCGATTCCAGAAGGGAGTGCCAAAAGGTAAGACGAGAACTACTTTTGGGGAATAGCAAAACTGTTAGAGGGTAAGTAAGATGGAAACAATAGCAGAACAAATTGCAAAGTTTATTTACGAACAAACTGACATAGACACACCTTGGAGTTTTTTAAAACCTAGTGATAGGGAATTTTATATTAGACAATACTTTGAATTAAACATAGGTCAAATAAAATTATCAAGTGGTCAAACATTAAGTGATTTAATTGAAAATGCAGAAAGAAATTTCAAGGAAAGTTTAGAGGAGATTTAATCAATGGAAATGATGATATGCCCTAAATGGAAAACTTGTGAATCAGCCAAGAATGGTGATTGCAAATACCGATGTAAACCACATGTTAAAGATAGTGAATATGGTGGATGTAATGGCCACAACTTATGTTCTGATTGTATCCCCTACGTAGAACCTATCCCTGTCTGTGAGGGCAAAGAACCTGTAAAAAGTTGCTTAACTTGTAAACATCAACCTGAGAACAGTGTTCAGCGATGTAATAACTGTACCAACTATTTGCATTACCCTCATTGGGAACCATTTACAGAACCTTCACCCGAACCTGATGGACTAGCCAAAAATCCATATCCAGAAATAAGAGTTGAATACGATGCTTTTAAAGAAGGGTCTGTAGCTCAGAAAGCCCTTGATGATGCCAAGATCAAAGAGTTGGAGGCTGAAATCAAAATACTTAATAATCTTTTAATACATGGAGCAAGATAAATGAAAGCAAAAACTAAAGAACTATTAACTAATAAATGTCCTTATTGTGGTGCGTTACCTAATCAACCATGCAGAATAACTGGCAAAGGTGGCTTTAATGCAGGATTAGAACCACGAAATAAATATGGCATACCAGTAGTACACAATTTAAGAACAATAAATATTAAACGCTCGTACTTAGACTTTGCGCCTGAAAACTATCCTGAACTCAAGAAGGAGATGGAAGCATGAAATGCCCTTATTGTAAGAAACCCCTTACCGGACTAAAAGCTGTCCGAACTGTGATGAAAGTCCATGATTTTACTCTGGCACAAACTAAGCTACATGGTGATTATTTTGCCTTTATAAATCCAACTGACCCTGTTGAACACGTAGTAGCGCCGCCATTCTTTGTCTGTGATAACTGTAAGGCTACACTGGCTACTGATATTAACCAAGCTAAAGAAATCATGTTTCAGATAGCAGAGGATGAAAAGAATATAGCATGGTTGAGTGCTTAAAAGGAGATGGAATAGGAATTAAAAAATGTTTAGAAAAAGGCTGTGGAAAGACATGGGAAATACCAATAACCTATGACGCAATTATCAACGATGTAAACCAACGTAAGCAAATAAAAAGAGACTTCTCTCCTAAAGATGTATTGTTTTATAATTATGACAAAAGATTGACAGCATAAAATATAAGGATGGATAAGAAATGGTAGCGATATTTTTAATTATCAAAGATATTTTAGGATTCTTTTTAAAGTCTTTTTGTAATGTTGCGAAGCATGGATTACGAATGAAACAGGACATCGATAAGAAGCATTTAATCCTTGACTTTGTAGTAGTTGGAATCTTTTTATTATTCTTTATGGCGTTTAATTTCTGGAAAGGTATTGGTGTGATCTTTGGAATTTATTTATTCTTTTATTTAATCGGATTCTTAAAAAGTAAGATGTCTAACAACGTTGAAGTTATAGAAGAACAAGAGGAAATTTTAGAGAAAAGTGAGGACGTAAAAACTAACTTATCAAACGTAGTTAAACCAAAAGAGGCTACTAAGAAAGTGATGGGAGATTCAAGAATTACAAGTATTAGAACACCAGACGGTAGACAAGTTTTAGAAATTTCAGACGATAAGATACATGAGTGGTTGGCTAAAAATCCAGACCTTAAAGTAGAGGAACGAACCTAACTTTTAGTACCTTTCTTTTTAAAACAAGTCCAGAAGTGAGAAGTGTAGATCATTAAACCGACTACGCTTCCCACTATAAAAACTAACAAAATTATATCTATAACTGGCATAGGAATTACCTCACTTAATCCCAATAAACATTACAAATAAACTTACCACACTTCTCACAAAATCTCCCTGACGGTGGTGCAAAATAAGTAACTTGATGGCGACAAAACAATTGTCTATACCAAGGAAGAACTTTAACACGTTGCCATTCCCACGCCTTGTCTGATTGTTTCCAAGGCGGTTTTTGATCTGTAATTTTTACCCATTTACCAGGAAAAGGTGCTGGCATTTTTACCTCTTTAAAAGTTTAGTACAACTGAAATCTTAGTTAAGAACTTATCAAAGTCATCGACTAGCCAGTACAAAGCACCAACACTTTCTACTTTACTTTGGAACTCTTTTTGCTCTGGCGATTGCTTACCTGTTTTACTTTTTGTCTCTATGAATATTACATGAGAGCGAACAATTGTTATAAAGTCAGCAGTCCCTTTGCGACATAAATTTACCATTCTTTTAGAGCCATCTTTATTTAAAACTAGTAGCTCTCCACTGTTTAATCTTTCGTACCAAAGACTACCTTGATTCTCTAAAATCTGTAGGTAATTTGCAATAGAACTTTTTAAATCGGATTCTTTTTGGACATCAAAATGTGTCATACTTTTTTCTTAATTCTTCGACTTTCTTTTTAAAATTAATAATATGATCTGGATTTTTAGAACCATCTGGATAACGAGAAGGGTAATTACATTTTGTTGCAAACACTACTAAAGTATCAAAATCTAACGCTAAATTTTTTAAAACATCTGTCCAAAATAACGCTCGTTCTTGATTTGAATGACATGCACCATCTACATTATCTTTAAACCTTGTAGGGTCTATAACGTACAATAAGTTTTCATCGTAACCTAATTTACGAGCCTTAGTTTCTATTGCATCACGTTCTGTCCAATTATCAAACCAGTGTTCACCATAATCATTATCCATTGTAAAAAGTCTACCAATCCATACTACAGGATTCCATTCTGACAACCCCAAAGTATCAGCAATTTCTTTATACTCAGGCGTTACGTCAAACGCATCTAACTCTGGAATATAATTAAAAATCTTAATCATTTTATCCATTACCTACAGCATCCTTGTGTCTTTGAATAATCTCATGCCATTCGCCAGTTTCTTGACATATTTGAACCATGTACTTAGGGAAGGGTATCGAGTGCTTACATTCAAAAATATTCTTAGAGTAGTGAGTTTCACAGTACCTTACAGGGCAAAATAATATCGCTGACAAATCTTTCCCTAGACTATCTATTAACTCTTCTTGACCTTCTTGTTCCATAGGTGTCCAGCCCATTGTTTTAATCCTCTTTTTTAAAATCACCATTATAAATACTTTCAGAACAACATGGACATAGAGTAATTTCTATTCTATCCGTATCATAATTTAATGGTTTATTAGTTGCCAATTTAAATTGTTCTGACAATTTAGTTTTTTCAAAAATATCGGCTGTTTTATTTAATTGACGAGATAGTTGTCTAGCATCATAAAGAGGTTTATAAGTATAACGGAATTTACACCATACCTCTTTTAAAGTTCTTTCTATGTGACACACACCATCTACCATTTTATATTCTGATAAATAATCTTCAAAGGCTTCCATAGCCTCTTTACCAACTATAATTTTTCCACACATAGTACATTGTACAAATGTCATGGCTTCTTTAAGTGCTTGTTTTAATTCAGGTGGTTTAAGAACTTCCTTAATAACATCTACTTTTGTAACCAATGGTACTCCTTCACAAATATAATTGATTACACCATAAGTGCTACCTCGTTTTAATTTACCACCTTTAGACAATGGTAACGCTTCCCATTCAAATTCTACACCACACCAATAAACACCAGTAGAACCACCTACAGTTGTAAGGTCTTTTTCTATTTTATCTATCTTTAATTTTGCTTCTTCTTCAGTCATTGAGCAACCTCTTCAACCCTTCTTTCTCGATAACCTCAATGCCGTTTTCTTTCATCGAACTCATTAATAGTTTTATCTTTTCGCTACTCGGTTCTGGTAAGTTGTTGCGGTAATTATCAGCCCCGATTTCTACAATCTTTGGTTGAATATTTATTACCATTTCCGTGAACCCTTTTACATCAAAATCCATGATCGGTTCAATACTCAAGAACTTATTTTTCAGTCCCAATGACATTACTTTATATCTTTCTTCGGGTATTGGTGCTTTACTAAATTTAGAAGTATCACGATTTGTTTCTAATGTACAACCCAAATAAAGATTATCTAAATTCCATTCTTCGCTAATTAAAGATGGCATATAAACTTTAGGATTTTTAGTACAGAATAGGAAATTAGTTTGCGGAAATTGTTTTACCTTTGCTAAGATTTCACTGATAACATACTCAGGTGCAAAACTTATATCACCCATCGAACTTATAAAAATAAACTCGTTAGGTTTAAATTTTTTATTCATTTCATTTGGATGGAATGTTGGTTTAAAACCATCTTTATATTTAGGACTATCTTTTAATTTTCCTTCGACTAAACGCTTTGCCCAACATCCACCATTATAACAATCGTGAAAACATCCAACAAAAGGCGACCACGTTCTCATTGGCAAACCTCTATAGGTAAACATTTTCCCCATCGACTATACCTCACTAAAACATTCTTCAGGTAATCTAAGCCACACACATTCGTAACAAAACTCTATAAACATCGACATTTCTTTGTGTGCTTTTTCTTCTAAAACTTTGTCATATCCTGTAGATTCATCAATCATTTTTATAATTGGTGCTCTGGTATCCGCAATTAATATTCTACTTAAATTAGTCCCACGTAGCCTATCAAATTGCTTGACTAATTCAGAATTTCTACAACATTCTTTTACGCAATCTTCAAATGTCACTGTCCATACCCTCATTTAAGTTTGTGTCCACTGGTTTGTCTATACTATATTTCTGTAGAATTTCTTTACGAATTTCTGGTGAAAGTTTTACAAATTCTTTTACATCTTCGAGGTAACTATCAAGTAAGTTCTCTCTAACTTTCTTTGCGATGAATAGACCCATTGACTCAGTTTGTTCGCCTCTGGAGTGTTGGCTCTCCCAAAAAATTACCCACTCATCAACTAACTTTCTAAGCGTTTTAGACATTTATCCATCCCCAAAAGAACTATCGTAAGTTTTAAATTTAGTAACCTTAGATTTAATCCAGTCTATATTAGCAGGTAAAACAGCAAGATTTAAACGGCCACAAATATCACAATGAAATTCCCAAGACGATTGTTTATCACCTATAAACAACTTTCCAGTATGCCTCGTTTCTTTTTTACAATTTTGGCAAGTATTTATAATCTTCATTTTAGCCAACTTTTTTACTCCAACTATCACAACTAAATCTACCAGCATACTCGACAGTAAAAATCTTAATAAAGCCTTGTTCACGAAATTCTTTTGCCCATTTAATTCCAAAATAACTTGTCTGTACTACCTGACAAACCTTCGCTTCGGAATTGCATTTGACTTCAACACCGTTTATTTCCAAGGCATGAGAACATGACCCACACTTTCCAACTGGATTCTTTTCCCAAATTTCAAGTTTCTCTTTTAAAGTCTCCACTTAACTTTCTACCTCAATTTTTGTCGTTCCTAAAGGCCACTCTAGCAAAGTCCTACGAACTCACAGACCTATTTGACATCCCAATTTCTAGTAATTCGTGCTTAAATACTTACGTAAAACTACCTATACCAACGCCATACACTTACTTAGTACCAAACTCTTGATTTAGACTATCGCTAGACGTCTTAGCGTCAAAGATTAGGACTAACCCTTACCCTTGTTTTTAAGGTTTGCATTGATTTTCCCTAAAGTAACAGCAATAAGTTCGTTTTTGTCACAGACAATTCCATGATGTCGTAACATAAATCTCAAGTCTCTCATAGTGCAACGTAAGGCGTATTGATGGTCTGTAATATTCTCACTGTCTAACTTTTTGTTTAGATTTTCTTTTTGAGAAACCAATTCCACTTCTTTCACGACAACAGGTAAATCGTTAGTTGTCACTGGCTTGATTGTTTTTGCAATGCCTAATACCTCAGTATCCGATTGCCGAATTTTAGGTTGATTTTCTTTTTTGGAAAGTAATATCACTTTATCTTTGTTAGCGTCATATTCTGCTACTGGTTTACTTGCAGGTTTTGCGTTAAAATTGATCTTAATTTTCTTAGTCAATGGTGCTACCTTTTCAGATTTTGGTAAGGAAAGGTTCTCACTAGATACCCACCCTAATTCTTGAAAACCACCCTCAACGATGGCACTCAATTCAATTTTCTTATAGCCTTTATTAAGTACTTTACAAAAAGTTTTACCCAATTCTGGAACTATAAACCAATAACTTCTACCAATTCTGTAATTCGCTAAATGTACCATGTTAATTACCACCTTTTTTTATTTTTAATTTTTTATATTCCTTATCCACCAAAAACCAAGCCTGAACACACCCTAGGAGCATAATCACTAGAGAAACCCAATTAAATATCGTAAGATTCCCATTATGATTAAATGTGAATGAAATAATAACTAGAATAATCCCTATAACCATAGTTACCATTGTAGAATAAAATAATTTAGAATTTTTAATTTCTTTCATCTCATTCCCTCTTTAACTTTCTAACTTAATTGTACCATAACTAAGATTGAATTTCAAGTATAAAACCCTTGTGCCTTTAAGATTTTCTTATAACCTTTATTGTCTGGATGATCTAGGAACTGTTGCCATGTTGTTCCTTGAAACCATGCGTGTTGATTAACCCATCTTGCTAACGCTATTAACCTTGGGTCTGAATCATTTTCTTTATTTCTAAATCTTTGAAGATAGGCGTTTTGATTACGTGACTTTAAATATTCTAAGCGAAACATATCTTCTTTGTGTGTCGTATCAAATCCAGCAAGGACATACCAATTACAACGATTAATCCCTTTGGATTGCAAAAGTGTAATTGCCTTATCCACCGTATCGACCGACTTAGGATTATCAAAAGCAAAGTGGTACTCTTTGTGTGGCATAATTTTCATAATATCCACTAACTCAGGAGTTAGACGTCTGTGATCTAGTCCTTGATTATAGTCCAAAGTTATTTTATTTTCGATGGCTAGTTTAGCATTTAATTCAAAGTGTGCAGGGTTTGCAAAAATATTATTGTCATATAAAATTACTATGTTGTCCTTTAATTTTCTCTTTATACCATCCCATAAATTTAAGATAGTCCCAATAATTTTCGGTAATCCTTCCTTGATTGGCACAACACAAAACGAACATTTATTTGGGCAACCTCTCATCGTAAAGCCACGATTGATATGCAACTCTATCGAGTCAATTTCAGGTGGCAAAAACAATTCCAAGTCATCTGGAATAATATATTTTTTAAGTTCACTATTCCACTCATAAAAGCCAGTCCCACCCTTAATCATTTCAGGTGAAACGTAATCTTTTGGAGTAAAACTAAATAGCGAACCTGCATATACTTTATCAAAATTTACAGCATCGATAGGTTTGCAATCTTGAACAATATCACCACGTAAAGAATAATACTTTCGTATCTTTTCTAACGCTATGTTTGTAAATTGTGGCTCTAAGTTATACAGACCTATTTTCACTTTCGACTCCATGCTTATTAATAAACTTAAAAGCTCTTTGCAAATCGTGTAAGCCATCCAAGCCAATCCAGAACTTCTCCTCTAACAAATTAACCAACTCGTCTTGATCTACTTTTCTTTTTAAGTTTGAGATTTCTCGTTCATAGCAAAACATTTTACCAACTACGCTATATCCAGTCTTAGGAACACAAACCCATGTCGATAACATCCCATCACAAACGAACCATCTTCCCCAACTTGTATGATTCTGAGTTTCTAGTTTTGAAAGTTTGTCACATTCCTCGGCATACTTCATGTCTTTCATGCTAATTTCCTTGCCTTTCATCATCCATAGGACTACAAGGGTTGACATAGATTCTATCGCCATCGAATTTAAACTTTAAACCCTTTGGCATCTGATTTCCGCTAAACGGTGGAGATTTTCTTTGATAAAGTGATAACGTAAGTTCACTAGAACCTAATTGCTGAAACTTAGAAACTTCCCAAATTGAACGAGCTAAGTTCTCGTAAAAAGCGTTTCCGTAAACAGTTCTATGTTTATTCTCTTTGTCTTTTGCAGTATGAGCAATAATTATTGGCGTAACTGGTAATTGTCTTAAAGCATTATAAAAATTCAAAGCTGGTTCTGAATCATTTAAGTTTCCACCCGTTGCTACTGCTAGGCTATCGATGATAACAACATCAGCACTTACTTCGTTTATCTTTGATTGAACATGATGCAAACATTTAAATAAAGGCGATGAACAATGTAAGTAGTGAAAATCTGTATCTTCCATATCCAAACCTCTAGCTAAACATGCTTTTTGCCAACCAGTAGTATATTGGTCATTTTCCCAATCTAAGAACAAAATAGTCCAAGGTTTTTCAACACCTAGACCAAAAATATCACCTCCAGCACCCATCGTCAATATCAACCCAATCATGGTTACAAACAAACTTTTTGCAGAACCTCTATCGGCATAAATTATATTGGCATTATTTTGAACGAATAGTGGATTAACTAAGTATTCAGGTTTATTTTTACCAAACTCGCTTGTAAGTAAAACTACATCCTCACCTGCTCTAATTCTTGAAAGGCATTGAACTGTAATTTGATTTACAATTACTCGCCAATTGAGTTTATTATTTAATCTTTCTAACGATCTTACCAGACCATCTTTGTGAGAAATTGACAAAAGTTTGTAACCTGAAATATGAATCGGTCTGCCATTTTGATAGACAGCAATCTCTACTGAATCATCATTCTCGATATGGTCAATAATAACTTTTAAGTTTAATCCAATCCAATAAAGTTCGTACCCACCAACAATGACTTTGACTACTGGTTCAGGAACACCCTCAAGTGTTATAAGTTCAATCGCTGTTTTATCTATTAAAGATTTTAAATCGAAATTTCCTGCCTCAACCCACTCTGTTAAGTCTTTACCAAGTGGTAAAATCATTGTCTTTAAAGATTTAGTGACAGTTTTCAACGAGTCAATCATACTACTCGTAAGTTTTAAACCAGGGTCATCTTTATCGGGAATTAAAACTAAGTTAGCCCCTTTGAAAAAGTTTTTGTATTCGTCTTTCCAGTCAGATGCACCACCCATAGTCGTTGATTCGTAACCCAAAATCTTAGCAGTCATAGCATCCTTCTCGCCTTCTGCAAAGATTATGACCTTGTCTTGTTTAATCGCCTCAATAAGTTGCGGATATCGGAAAGGAACACCCACTGTAGCTTTGTAATCGATACTCCCATCTTCGTTGATGGTTCTTTGCTTGAAAGTTTTTTTACCGTTTGGTAATTTATATTTGACCTTATCATGGTGATAAGTCCCATCTTGATTGTGATAAGTGTAGATATTCGATGGAGTTTCCTCATTGTCTGGAAATAAATCTTTAAAAGTTAGTCCTAGCGACTTTAGAAAGTCATCAGTTTGACAACCAGCAAAGCATTTAAAACTAATACCGTTAGAGTGCAACCCTAGTGATGCAGACTTTTCTTTATCCCCATGTTTATGATTTCCAGTATTGGGGCAAGCTATTTGTGTAAAAGCACCTTTACGCTTTCCAACTTCGCACATTGATAAAATTCTTTCGTATTTCTGACTTAAAGACTCTGACATTTTAGTATTTTCTCCAATCGTTGCAATCTATAAAAGATTTAGGAACTTCGGTTGCTTCACGACATGAACATTTTTTAAATTCTTGGTAGTGGTAACACGTTAAGCAAGTCCGTTTTTGTAAAATAAACGCATTAAACCAACGGATGCCCTTATACAACACGACATTTCGCCTCTAAAATTCAACATCTCTATGGCTTTTACCTTTAAATTCAAGTCTATAGCCTTGAGTCATTTCCTTAAGACGGTCTGCAATAGCAACACCAAGAAAACTAACTAAACTTTCTTTACTAAAATTAGAACTTATCACTACACCTTTGCCTTGATTATATCTAGTGTCAATGATTTGAAACATTACCCTACGGTAAAATTCCATATTAGTTGGTTTAAATTTACCAACATCGTCAATGGCTAAAATATCATACTTAGATAATTCATCATAGACATCAGTTTCACTTTCAATAGGTTCTTTTTTATAAGTTGCTAAAATTCTTAACATCAAATCTTCTTCACGAATCATATGATATTTAACACCAATATAAGTCAATTTGACTTCGTTAAACTGGTTAACACCAATATGAACAATCGGGTTATTAAACCACTTATGAGCCAAAGCATTGATTAAGTGTGTTTTCCCACATCCAAAACTATCTACACCATAAAGTAATAAACTTTTGTAGTTTCCACAATCATTAGGGTTATTTGCAAAATCTAAAACCTTACTAAAGACATCTTTATTTTCTTTAGGTTTATAATTTTCGAACGTTGCATTAAAAAATCTAACATCAAATTTAAACTCAGTAGTTAACCTATTGATTAACTCCATCTCGGATATATCTAACGCTTGTGTCATAGACACAGAATTATTATTATCAACTATGATTTTTATTAACCTATCTTTACTAATCTCAATCTCTCTACCATCATCACTTAAAATTTTACCATCAACAACTTCACGAATTTTACCATTTGAATTTAGTGATAGCATTTTGTTCATCTTGTTCTCCTATTTTATTCGGTTTATGTCCATTACCACCAAAACTACTTTGATTAATTTTAAATACACCTTTCCAACTATTCACAATTGACTGATTTAAAACGTCTAAAGGGTTAAAACCTTGTTTTCTTAAATTTTCTAACTCTAAAATTAATAACCCTTTAGCATGATTGGTTTGTACAGCTTTCTTTTTTTTACGTACTTCCATAAAAGATTCCCAAGCATTTTTATCCACCCAATCAGGTAATATAAAACTATCATCTTTTTCTGCTACACTTTCTGCTACATCGACTATATTATTAGGATTATGTATATGATTAGGATTAGGATTAGGATTAGGATTAGGTATCTTATGTGTAGCATCGATAGCAAACTGTAGCGGTGTAGCATTAGGTGTAGCGTCAGGTGTAGCAATTGAATAATCGTTCGTAATTTTAGTCTGTTTAAAGTATTTTGCTACAGTTGACATGCTACACTTTGTTTTTTCTTGAATTTGTCGATAAGTAGGTTTTTTACCCGATGCTACACTATCTGCTACTGCTACACTTATCTTCTCAAACGCCTGTAGCGTATCAGAAGCAAGACGAGTATCAAAGTTCTTATCATTCAATGCCCAAGGTGGTGCAGGTGTTTGTGGTTGATGTTGTTCATTAAGGCTATTATGTTTATCAAAAGTTACAAATTGAGAGTAAGCTCTATCATTACAAATCCAAGATTTTATTATATTTTTATCCTCAAGTTCCTTTTGCCATAATGCTACATCTTCCTTTGCTACACTATCTTTTAAAGGATAGCAAAGACCTCGTACTACAGCAGGTGTTGATTCAAAACATCCCCAATCATCACTAATAACTAAAAGCCTATAGAAATGTCTTTCTGCTAGGTCTGACAATGAATTAAGATTAGGGGAAGTCAAGATAGACTCCTTAATTAAACGAGATGGCATATAAGTATTCCCCTATACAATCTTTTGTTGTGACTTTAAGTACTCAATAGCATTGGATAATTCTTGTAATGAAATTCCAAAATAGAATGCCGTAAATGGTTTATCATCATCTTCTAATCTTTGAAAATAAGCAGTTGTCACTCCACTTTCATTTGGTAGAAGTTCGAGAATCACATCACCTTCTTCATCACCCTTAGAGTCAAATAAGGCAAATTGTATCTTGTGCATAATCACTCCTTAAAAATAAAGACAAAAATAGGATGGTATAAAAAATTACCACCCTATTTACTGAGGCTTTTTACTTTCGTAAGAATCAAGAAGTCGATTGATAATATCATCGTAAGTATCTTCTTTTGCACCTTTATCAATGACACGCTGTTTTGTTTGTGGCTTTAAGGGGATAGTTACATACTTTACTTGATCTAATTCTGTAGACATTTACAAACCTCTTTTATTTACTACTATACGTATTATATCAATGATTGCAACAATTGTCAAGTACTATTTAAAACTTACTTTTACTTCTTCTACAGTACTCACAGACAATAGCGAAATTATTACCGATCTTCCAGACTCCATCATCCTCAACGTATTCTTTAGCAAGTCTAAATTGAAAATTCTGACGACAATTAGGACAAATACACATGACTACACTTTCTATACCAGAGACAGGTCTTACACAATTTTCACGAGCTTCTTTTTGTTCTTCAGTGTAGGGTAGACGACCTTCGTATTCTGGCTTTTTAATTTCGTATTTTGCGAATTTTAATTGGAATGTTTGCGCCCACTTTAATCCACTTTTATGAGTAAATTTATTTTCTAAGATATGGTGAGCTAACTCTATCCAAGTATCTTCTACATTTACCCATGAACATATTTTACAATCTTTACTTTCTTCTTGCATTTTTTATTTCCAGTAACAATATAAACAACCATAAGTACATTTTGGTGGTCGAGTACAAAGCTCTATTTTATTAGCCAAGCAACCACATAAAGGTCGTTGACCCTTTCGGTTTGCGTTAGGTTCTATCCCTAAAATATCACAGTCAAGTTTACTTACGCAAGGTACACTAGGCATATCAGGTTCGCAACAAATTTCAGGCTTGCCCAATTCTTTCCACGCCTCTTCTCTAAGAGATAATGGCATATGAAAAGTTTTATCATACACAATATCTAACCCATGTAGTAGAAACTTTTTATGCGCATGTGGGTACAAATCCATAAAAGAAATTCTAACTCTACCCTCTGCTTCGTTAGCGATTTGTTTAATTGTATTTTTATTTCTATCCCAATAAACAATAGGGTCAATCCTTAAAACAACTCGTTTTGGTGAATAAAATTTACAGATATCGTGATACGCTTGTAAGGAAATTTCTGGTTTAGGTACTAAAGGTTCTATCTCACTAGAACCCAAACCTGTGATTGTACAATGGATAATTACGTTGTAATCCTTATGTAAATAATGTGTTAAAAGTTCAGGATTTTTAGTGATTAAAATAGCAGGTTTTCCACTTTTAACCCACTCAATCCATTTAAAATTCACAGTCGGGTCAGCACCTTCGGTTATACCTATTTTGTTATTTGTCATAGCACACATTCCTTTTATTTCTTTCCACTTTGTAAGTTTATAAGTAGTTGGTTTTGATACATAATAGCTCTAAGAATATATACGGTAATTCCACTATTACCAAGATCAGCAGAGTTAGCTGTGATACAATTAGCGTTTGCTAATTCTTGTAGTTCTTTATTAGTTAGTTCATCCAGTGTTTTCATTTCTATTTATCTCTCCTATAATCCTCTTTTCTAATCGTAATTAAACTATAAAGTAAAAGAGTCAAACCACTACCGAATATTATTTAATAATCCAACGCATAAAAGTAAATAAACTTAATATCAATGCCATACCTTCGCAATATTGCCAAGTACCCAATAAAGGTTCGTTATGAGTATAGCACCATAATGTCGTTACCAACGCTATAATATTAAAAAATATAAAAACTCCGGCTATAGGATAGATTAGTTCATGTTTAATTTCTTTACTAATTTTCAAAACCATTTCTATTTTTCTCCTTTAAACTTATCTTGGCAATCCCTTCCATAAAATCGGAATTTACAGACTACGCACTAGCTAGTGCTACACGTTAGCGTCTGAAGGTTCTGCCCGAACCCACTTTCTTTTATGTTCCTTGCTGCGTTTTCATCTCGGTCATGTAACGTTCCACACGTTTGACAAACCCATTCTCGATCTGAAAGTTTGAGTGTTTTATTTATTGCACCACAAGATGAACATGTTTTGGATGTTGGTTTAAACCGATAACTTTCAACTATATCTCTACCAGCTTCTTCCGCTTTGTACTTTAATAATTGAAAGAATTTTCCCCATGCACAATCTGAAATAGCCTTGGCTAAGTGATGATTACGTACCATACCCTTAATGTTTAAATCCTCAATGACAATTGTTCCGTAATTTTGTATGTATTGGTTTGCTAATTTGTGTTGCCAATCCTTACGTTGGTTAACTACCTTTTCATGTAATTTAGTAATTTGCAAACGAGTTTCTTTTCTACGGTTAGAGTCTTTCTTCGCTCTTGAAAGTTTACGTTGTTTAACACGTAAAATCCGCTGTGAATGCTTCAACCATTTAGGATTCTCAATATGGCTTCCTTCACTATCGGTTAAATAAGATTTAATCCCCATGTCCAACCCAACCACTTTATCAGATTGAGGTAAAAGTTTTTCAGGAACTTCGTCACAATTAAAACAAGCATACCACTCATTTGACGAGGTTCGTCTAATTGTGATTGTTTTTATTTTACCTTCGATTTTACGAGATAGTCGGATATTAAATTGACCTAAATTCCTAATTAATAGTTTCTTACCATCTAATTTCCAACCTGTATTTTTAAGCAAAAAACTATCGTATCTTTTACTACTTTTAAAGCGTGGGAAGCCTACCTTTTCGTTATTCTTAATGCGTCTGAAAAAGGATTGATATGATCTATTTAATCTTTCTATTACACCTTGCAATGTTTGAGAACCAACTAATTTATATTCAAGAAAACTATTTTTTAATTCCACCAATTCATTGGCTTGATCGTAACCACTTAAAGTTTCTTGTTGCTTTTTATAGGCATCAATTCGTTCTTCTAGCGCACAATTGTAAAGATTGCAGCAAAGCCTCAACCAATTTTCAGACTTGGTTAGTGTTTCCTTATTTGCGTAAATTCGATACTTAAAGGTTCTTTGCATGTTTAAAATCTCTTGGTTTTCCACGTTTCTTTAATTTCCAATGACCTTGAATTGTTAATTCATCTCTCAACAAACGATAAATCGCCTGCTGCCTTGTCATATTATGCACCGCTTCTTTTAATTCAATTAAATCAATCATACATTTACTATACTTAATGTATCATACTTTTAAATACTTGTCAAGTGCCATTATTTTGAGAATCTCTCATAAAGTTCGTTTAATTTTTTAATCCAATCATCATGTACTTTTATACAAGAAGGGTTAGAACCAACATGTGCCATCTCATAAACTAATGCTAAAGTATTATTTATTTCCTTTATTTGTTCAATAGAAAGTTTGTAGCAATCATGTACAGCAATTTGAAATTCTAAGTCTTGAGCAATACCCTCAGTCAATAAGCAATCGATTACATAGCAAGCCTTCTCTGATAATGTCGGTTCTTTATTTGGCATCTTTACTAACTCCAATAGCGATTTTAAAATGTTGCCAACGTGTTAAATGTGGTTTAATTGGTTCAACGTTAGAAACTTTCCATCCATGTTTTCTGGCTATTCTTAATGCCTGATATAAAGGCAATTGAACTTTAAATCCAGTTGGAGATTCTATCCAAAGTTTTACATATTTAGTGTACGGAGGTGTCCCTATTAAATTATTAATTATTGAAGTCATTATACTCATAACTAAAAATACACATATAAGATTACCTAATCCATTATTAACCATTCGTTCATTAATCTTACCACAAACATCGCAAGTTGTAGCACCTTTACGCATTAAATATTTCATAAAATCATCAGCTTTAAATCTAAAGAAATCTATACCAACTTTAGAACACCTATAGAAGTGTATCAAATTATTTGTCTTATCATAGATGTAAGTATTCTCGCTTTTCATAATCCCAACCCCTTTAAAATCTTCTTAAATTCCAACATTAATTCTTTTTATCGTGTGACGACCACATATAAGGGAAACTATAGAAAGCCACTATCATAATAGTAATATAAATTACATCTGCCATTCCAGCAAGGTTAGTATTTGTGGTATTTAACATAGAGTGGAAACCTGGTTCTTGCATAGCTATACCGACTACACAAAATAGTACTCTAAATAAACCTAACTTGTCATATAAAGCTATTCCAGTTGCCCACACTATAAGACCACCAAAATAAAGTGTTACAAATGCCCAAGTAGGCCAAGTGCTTATAACTTCAAACATTCTTCATCTCCTTTTACACTCCTAAACTTTTTAAAATCTTCTTAAATTGTTCAACTAAATCCCAACTTCTTTTAGACTTATTGTAAAATTAATTTAATCCTAATATTGTTTGGACAACCCAAAAGAAACCTATATTATAAATTGTAATTACTATACTCCAAATCAACTTAGGTCTATTAGGAGAAAGTGCTATTATAAACAATCCCACCACTGGTAAAAACCAATATCCCTGTTCAGTTTTCATCTATCCCACCCCAAATCCTTTCAATAATTTCTTAAATTTCTCTGCTAAATCGAATCCCTTATCAGATTTCTGTGACCAATATTCAGACTGAGTTCCCTTAGTTTTTTGTGACCATTTATCGTAATGATTAGCGTAAGTATTAGATAACTGCATAAGACCTTTTAACTCAACAATTAAAGGAGTAGAAGCATTCTCATAACCTAACAAAATATCTAACAAGTAAGCTAACAACTTATTCTTTTTCTCGATACTGCTTGACAACTTATCGAGTTCTTCATTCTTTTCTAACACCTCTAATTCAAAGTCACTTAGTATTTCATCAATAGATTTTTGGACTTCTATAATAGCGTTATCAGCAATCTTTTCTTTAATTTTTACTTGTTCTTCTCTGTAATTTAGTGCTAACTCTTTATCACGTAGTGCCTCTTCTTTTTTAGTTAAGATGTCAGACTTCTCTTTCAGTTCTAACTCAATTTGTTTTAAGACTTCTGGCTTAGCACGTAGTCCTTTTACTTCTTCGAGTTTAATTTTCTGAGCCTCTAATTCTTGTTGCTTTTTAGTTTGTTCAATCTCTGTTTCAATGTCAATTATAGCATTGTCTTTAGGAACTTCTGGTATAACTTCTTGTGGTTTTGGAATATGTTTATTATACCAATCATCATCAATTAACCAGACTCTACTACCCTCATCAAGTTGTTGTCCAGGTATAGTCTTAGCCTCTATTCCCCTTATTATTAAATCTCTTTTAAGTCCTAACTTATCACAGACTTCAGGTGTTAATCTTACCATCTCATCTCCATCCTACTTAGCAATTTTAAACGGAAGTGTTTTATCTTTAGAATAAAATCCGTAGTCAAGTATTCTATCTCCATTATCGGTAGTACCAAATTCATAATAAGGTTGTCCAGCTCCCATCATACCGACTGACCCCTTAGATTTTATAATACCTATCAAATCATTTTCCTGTTGTTGGCTAGTTATTACTATACTACCGCTATAGAAAACGTTAGTTGAAGTTATATAAATTAAACTGCCTGCCATCATTACTAAAACTACTACGCCAGTCAAAATAACCATACTAAATATTGACTTGTAAGTGCTCATTTTTATTTCTCCATTACTACCCAATCAGTTCCATTCCAGACTTAATAATCTAAAAGTATAAAACCGCCAGGTTCTATCAAAATAGACAATTCATCATGTTTGCCAAAGTCAATTTGTATCCCACCATTATTTCTAGGTGCTATAAAAATATTATCTAATAATTCTTTTGCAACTCTTAACGCATCTTCTGTCATTGGTTTACCACCGTAACTATTCCAGTTATCTTGTAGGTTTTTAATTTCATTTAACCTAGTATTGTAATCTAATAATTTCCCATCCATCTTATTTCACATCCTTATCAATCTTAACATACTGATTCTTTAAGTAATTTGCAATCGCAATACTAAATATGAATGGAACAAGTAATAAACCGCTTAATATTGGTTGACCTGCAAAAACATAATAA
>WSSedB1CaDRAFT_10000165_pt1 | contig 32349 bp, 27 predicted proteins | sample WetSurSB1Cattail_FD_9460 | JGI IMG/M metagenome (IMG submission 9460)
TCTGTCGCTCGGATAGCCGCCCCACCAATCCTGAACCCACTCATACACATTGCCGCTCATGTCATATATCCCCAACCCGTTGGCCCGTTTTTCTCCCACCCGATGGGTCCTCCCCCCACTGTTGCCTGAATACCAAGCAACAGCATCAACGTCATCGCCGCCGGAGTACTTCTCGCTTTTCCCGCCGCTGCGCGCGGCGTATTCCCACTCAGCCTCGGTGGGCAGGCGGTACTGATGGGCGCCTAGCGTGTTGAGTTTCCCGATAAACTTCTGAATGTCATTCCAACTGACGTTTTCCACGGGGCAGTTGTCACCGCATGTGCTGAAATGTGAAGGATTGCTCCCCATGATAAACCGCCACTGCCCCTGGGTCACCTCGTACATACCGATGTTGAAACTGCTCACGCACACCTCATGTACCGGTTTCTCATCACTGTATCCATCTCCAAAGGTGTCGCCCATCTGAAAACAGCCACCCTTGACTGGCATGAACTCCATATCAGTTGTAGGATCTCTGAATGGATTTTCTTCCTTGGGCTTAATAATTTGGTAAACCAGGCGGAAGCCCAAGCTGCCGGAGCGATTGCTGGGGACTTCGGCACTGCGTGACGACACCGGTACATGCACTTGATCTTCGAACGAACTGCCCCCGCGAAGCACGCGTTCGGAACCCGTTGATGGCCCCTGTGGATCCTGCTGTCTGTCGCTCGGATAGCCGCCCCACCAATCCTGAACCCACTCATACACATTGCCGCTCATGTCATATATCCCCAACCCGTTGGCCCGTTTTTCTCCCGCCGGATGGGTCCTCGCCCCACTGTTGCCTGAATACCAAGCAACAGCATCAACATTATCACCGCCGGAGTACTTCTCGCTTTTCCCGCCGCTGCGCGCGGCGTATTCCCACTCAGCCTCGGTGGGCAGGCGGTACTGAATGACGCCTGCCGTGTTGAGTTTCCCGATAAACTTCTGAATGTCATTCCAACTGACGTTTTCCACTGGGCAGTTGTCACCGCATGTGCTGTTATATGAGGGATTGCTCCCCATGACCTGCCGCCACTGCCTCTGGGTCACCTCGTACTTGCCGATGTTGAAACTGCTCACGCACACCTCATGTACCGGTTTCTCACTACTGTATCCATCTCCAAAGGTGTCGCCCATCTGAAAACAGCCGCCCTTGACCTGCACGAACTTGAACTCAATGCTTCTCGGCTGGAGCGGCTCTGGCTCGGGCACTACCCATTGTTGCCGTTTTTTTGCCTTGCGTTTTTTTTTGACGTGTGCGGGCCTGATATTCCTTTTATTCGCGGGTTTATTTTTAGGACCGGCCAGCGAAGAATCCATATGTTCGAATTGCAGACTGTCATCAGCAAAAACCAGAATCGGAAGAAACATGAGCATGATGACAATGCTTGCGACAATGCGATTCATTCGTATCTCCTTAACGAGATATTTTAACGGATTTCAGTGGTTGACCGTTTCTGTTTTATCGGCCTTCATTTTTTTTAGAATCTCTTCTTGGGCAACATCGGCGCTTTTATAGTCTGGCCGCAATTCTTTTGCAATCATACATTCGTACATGGCTCTGTCATTTTCCCCTTTATTCATAAGCACAAACCCCAGATTAAAATGCAATTCCGGGCTCTTGCTGCAAAGTGACACAGCTTTTTGAAGCATCTTCTCTTTTGACGGAAGGCTCTCGGTCGAATTTCCCTGAATAACCCGTTCATTCAGTTCATATGCCTTGTTACAGTCAGGATTTGAGTTTTTTTTGCGGGCTTTCCTGGCATAAATTCCTGCCTTGGCGTATAAAACCGCAAGGCGTTTCTGCAGATCTTGTTCCCGTTTTAGACGCTGTTTTTCTTCCAACCGCTTTTGTTTCGCTTTCGCTTTTGCCTCCTTTTCGGCAGCCCGACGCTCTTCCATTGCCTTTTTCCTAGCTGCCTCCTCAGCGTCTAATTGTTCTCGCTCCGCTTTCTTCTGGGCAATCCGCTCTACCTCAGCCTTCATAACAGCTTCCCGTTCTTTCATCGCCTGTGCCATTGCCGCTGATTCTCTGGCCTTTCCATCCTCTTCAGCTTTTTCAGCATCGCGCCGGTCATTATCCGCCTTCACACGAGCAACCCTGTCAGCTTCGGCTTGGCGCTCCTGCTCTGTCTTGGCCGCACGCTGCTTTTCTATCTGGCTTTGAGAGGAGACAGGGGGCATGAAGGGTTTTATCGACGAAGCAAGGGCGGATATTCGCGAAACAACATTGCTTATCATTTCAGGGCGGAAATATGCTGACGCTGCGACAGCAAGGAGAATGAAAGCGCCAGTGAGCATTCGCCAGGGATAGGTCGTCTTTCTAGGCTTAACAGGCGGTTCTACTGAGGTAGCTGGTTGTTTTACGACACGTCTTACCTCTTTACCCACATCAAGGGCATCGATCAATTCATTGATGCTCTGAAAGCGATCTTTAGGGGTTTTACACAAGCACTTAAGTGTGATGCTTTGCAGATAGGACTCCAAATTATCAACATTTGGTAAAATCCCTTCGTTAATCTTGAAAAATATTTGTTTCGTCGTGCCACCGTAAGGTGGATTACCTTTTAGCATCTCGAACAAAATACATCCCAGTGCATAAATATCAGCCCTATGATCTACATCATTTTCTTTGTTTGCAGATAGTATCTGTTCCGGGGCCATATAATAGGGAGTGCCAACACCGTCTTGCATCACTATAGAGTTAGCAATACTGCCTGTTTTAAGATTTCGAGCCAATCCAAAATCCGCAACTTTTATGATTCCATCCTTAAGCAACAGGTTATCCGGTTTTAGATCAAGGTGTGCCAGACCTTCCGCATGGATCGCTGCCACTCCCGCACAGGCTTGCCGGAAGTATTTCAGAGCCTGCGTCTTTCGCTCAACGACATTGGCGTTATCTTTGAACCACTCTTGCAGACTCCCTCCATCGGCGTATTCCATTGGCAACACAAGAAATTTATTATCGCGAATAGTCGTACCAAAAGGTTGATAGACACGCAACACGTTGTTATGTCTGATGTTATCTACAGCTCTGAATTCGTGTTCAAGCGTATCGGAAGGCACTTCGAACGCCATTAATGCAACCTTGATTGCATATAAATGTTCTTTTTTGAGATATTCGTTACGTGCAGTATAAATGTATGCGCAGCTACCTTTATTCAGGTATGCTTCGATGATGTATCCACCCTCCAAGCGATCACCTTTTTGCAGTGGTATTTGGGAGTCTGTGTAATAAGACATAATCGATAACCTTGGAATTTATTAGAAACAGGAAACAGACGGGGGGCTATTACAAACAGATCAGCAAGTTGCAACGAGTATCGTTGTATCAAATTCAAAACAGAATTAATATCATTTATCAATTCATGCTGATATTTAAGGGCGGGTTATACTGAATCTGTAATCTGTACTGAGTTATCCCGGTAATAATACAATCCACGCCGTATTGCCGAAAACAACCCGGTCACCGTCCCTGAGTTCTTTTTTTCTCACTATCTTCTCCCGATTGACCCTTGTGCCATTGGTGCTGCCTAGATCCTCGATATAAACCTTGCCACGTATAGAGGAAATACAGGCATGTTGCCCAGAAACGGACGGGGCATCAATTCTTGCCCGACACTCCTTGCTCCAGCCGATAATAGCGCGCTCATCACAGATGGCAATTAGACGGCCTGTGTCCTCATTCTTGAGGGTCGCCAAAACTGTTTCCAGACTTTCCGCCAGTATCAGTTCCGCCGATCTTGTATAGGTGACTTCAACATCGAAAGCCTTTTCGTCCAAAACTCCAGTGTCAATATCAAGAACCATCGTACCAAAGGGCTCGTAACCATTTTCCAGCATCCAGGCCAGTAATTCACGTTTCAGATAATCCTTGATCCTGGGCAGCAATGGCGACCATTCATTCAGCCAGGAAGCTAAAACCGTAATGTCGATCTGATTAGGCACGACAATCTTGCCGAATAGATCCCGCTTCTTCGCGGTAATGGCTTTCTTCAGGATGAATACAATCAGCTCCGGGTCAATAGCTTTTTTTGAAAACAAATGGCCCTCTACAAGCCCGGCGATTGCTTGCTCGATCTTTGATATAACATCCATGACACTCCTCGAATAATCACAAAATTTTTCTACCGCGCCGCATTAAGCGCCGCCGCCAACACATCAACTGCAATTGGAGCGGCCGTGAGACTGCCAAAGCCCTGATTCTCGGCAATTACAGCAATTGCATAACGCGGCTTATCCGCCGGGGCATAACCGATGAACCAGGAATGGGGCAATTTATTCGTAGCGCCTGTTTCCGAGGTTCCTGTCTTTCCGGCAATTTTCACGAGGAGACCCTTTTTGCCTTGCTGCGCAGTTGTAAATTTACCCGCCTCATAATACATCTTTTTAACATCCTTACCGGTGCCGCGAAGCATAACCAGTGCCATCAACTCTTTCATTCTTGATGCCGAAGCCTCCTTGATAACCCGTGTGCCGCTATCGGGAACAGCGGAAAAAAGTGTCTTGCCGTCGCCGTCTTTAATACACTTCACCAAATACGGGTTCATCAACACTCCGCTATTTGCTACCGTGGCTGCAACCACGGCCATCTGAAGCGGGGTGGCCATTATTAGATTCTGGCCGATGGCGCCTTGGGCGATCAGCTTGGGATTACGGTTGAAATCACTGGCGTCAAACGGTTTTTTTTCGTTGAGCATGGTTTTCTTCATAAATGCTCTACTTGCAGTCGTGGTAAAGTCATGCCCCTCTAACCGAGGGAGAAGGTTCCATTGCCGGTTAAAACCAAATCGCTGTGCATAATCAAGCATCTGGTCGCCAAGCATGACCCCGACCTGACTGAAATACAGGTTGCATGATTCGGCAAAAGCATTTGAAAGGCTGACTCTTCCATGAGAGTGGATATCAGAGATATTGAGACTGTTTTTTCCGCCATTGCAAAACACCGAAAAGTTGCTGTCCTTTGGCGTTTTTTCCTGCTGTTCAAGCCAGGCAGCGGCAACCACGGTTTTGAAGGTGGAACCGGGCGGATACAACACTGAAAACGCCCTGTTTTCACATGGCTTAGCCAGCTTGTCCAAAAAGGCCTTATCCCAGGCATCTTTTTTTGCCGTGTTCGGGTCGAATGACGGGGTACTGACCGCTCCAACTATTTCACCGCTACGTATATCAAGCACCACGACCGCGCCGCGCATTGCGCCCAGAAGTGAATAGGCCCGCTTCTGAACAGTGGCATCAAGGGTCAGCGTGACGTCATCACCCAGTTCCATCTTTTTGAACGGATCGGAAGTATTCCGATACACGGGACGATGGCGTTTGCCGAGGAGGTAGTCGTCCAGCACGTTTTCAAGATGGCGCTTACCGAATATGGGTGTATCGTGGCCGATGATAGGAAAAAACTCCGGCCCGTAAAGATAACGTCTCGCGTTTTTCCAGTTTCTTTCGTCGATATTATTCTCGACAAGAAGAAGGCCGTTGCGGTCAAAAAACCTTCCCCGTGCAATGGGGACGCCGTCGGCTGGTCGGTTATTGACAATAGAGACCACTCGTCTGTCAAAACAGATTCGCCCATCCTTTCCTATATACAATGTCCCCAATGCCTTCCTGACTCTGGATCTGGTAGCGTCATTCCTGATCCTTGAGTTCAGTTTAGCCTCATTTATCGTTATGTTCTCGCCATTTTTAGTAAAAATGGCATCATCAATCAGCGAGTCCATCAGTTCCACAAAACCCTTGTCGGTGTATCGGGTGTTGAGATACCTGTCGCTATGGATCACCATCCTGTCAAGCAGGGCAACGACAATGATCAGCAACAGTACAGAGAATAGTATCGCCAGCGTTTTCAATCGGTTAGTTATCATGACGGTTCACCGGATATTTTCAGGACGATACCAACTGCTATGAAATTAGCGATAATGGAACTGCCTCCATAACTGACGGCAAGGGGCATGGTAATCCCGGTCAAGGGGACGATAATCAGATTTCCAGCCATGATGACGAATGCTTGCACAGCAAAGAGAGTGGCAACACCGACAACCAGTGCTTTTTTGTAAGTGTTGGCCGTGACGGATGCGATTTTTATGCAGCGTACGATAAAGACAACGTATGCCAGCACTACAGAAACAGCCCCCAACAACCCCGTTTCCTGGCATATCGCTGCAAAAACGAAGTCTGATTGAACCTCTGCGATCCTCTGTGGTTCGCCATAGCCGATGCCCGTCCCGAAAAAACCGCCAGATGAAATGCACCATAATGCCCTCGACAAGCTTTCATCCCTGCCAAACGGATCAAACAGTTTGACAAAGCGTTCGTGGATTATGGGAGGAAAATTTGTCCTGTAGAGGAGATATCCGGTTGTGGTGATTATGACGATAAATATAAGGGTAATCAGTGGTTTGTTGCCCGCATAGTGAAACATGAGCAGAAACACAGACAACAAAATAAAGGATGGGCCAAGGTCTATCTGCAACAGTATTGGCAGCATTGCAAACACAAACATTACGAGCAATGGGCCGCAAAAACGTAACCATGACGCCATACTCGACCGTCTGGTTGCTTCAATCCCCTTTCCATGTTCGTAGATGTATCCACCCAGGAAAAAGAGCAGCAGAAGCTTGATGAACTCAATAGGTTGAAGCCCAATAATCCAGAGTTTCTTGCCGTTAATCGTTGTGCCAAAAAGTAATGTCGCCACGGTCAACAGTACCGACACAAGTACCCATATGTATTTTTTTGCGGACATCTTCTGTAAATTGATCGTGAGTATTGTAATGATCGCCATCAATATGCCGCAGCCAATAAACCTCACCTGATTGAAACCAAGCTTCGCCAATGCCATGACATTGTCTTTTGCAACTGCGACGGGATGGCGAAACAGCCAATCGTTCCGTGCAATTGCCAAATCCGGTGAGAGACGCAACATGATTATCAGCCCGATACCGGAGAGAAGCGCAACCACCGGTAAAATAAGAGGATCAGCTTCCGGAAGCCGAAACCGTAAAAACAGGTGGAACAGCACAAATGCGGCGACATAATACACAGGGATAAGAGCATTGTTGAGTATTGGAAATGTATAGGGGGCAATATCAATAATGCCGGTTCCGCGGATCAAGCTCGTTTGTATCCCCTTGTCAACAAAGGCATTTGCAAGGATGAGAAAACCCAAGCTGACTACCAGGAACACGGGAAGCAGATATCGTAATTCGGCGGTGCGTCGCGTGTTCATACTTACTCCCTCGAAAATATGCGGCTAAAGAAACATTTCTTTGCCGGTGTTTCTGCAATAATGATGGAAACATTATCCGGCGCGCCTTTTTCCAGCGCCTTTGTCAACAGGTCTTTACATTTTGTGTTCAGATCGCGCCGCGCCTTCAGAAACTTCATGGCGTTCTTTTCGGTTACAACCCGAAGCAGGCCATCGGTAGTCAGCAGAAATCTATCGCCACATTTCACCTCATGCATCGATAAATCTGGGATTATGTCGTTCGCTACCCCAATCGCCCTGGTCAGCATATGGCTCTGCGGATGATTCGCGGCCTCATCTGCCGTCAGCAGACCGGCGTCCACTAGTTCCTGTGCGTGGTTGTGGTCGTTTGTCAGTTGTTGCAATACTCCGCTTCGTTGCAGATAGATTCGACTATCACCGATATGGGCAATGAATAGCTTGTTTTTGACGAAGAGAGCCACGGAAACCGTTGTGCCGATGATGCATCTGCCAGACAACTCTTGTGAATAACGATAGATTTCGTCATTTGCCATTTTAAGAGCGTTTCTCAGGATATCAAGGATAGCCTCATCATCCTTCACGGTTTGTAGGAAGTTACCCAGAATGGAGCCAGCGATTACCTTGGTAGCGGTCGCACTGGCGAATTCTCCCATGTCGTGCCCCCCCATCCCATCGGCAACAATAAACAGGCCGGCCTCCTGATTCATATAAATGCTGTCTTCGTTGTTCTCACGGACCAAGCCAGGATCAGTCGCACCACATGCATTAATCATAGCGCCCCCGCCTTCTCCGCCCGTTTTACCCTTTTCAACCGTCCCCTGCGTGGCGATGAAAGCGTTTTATGCCTGTCTGAAAACAGGCTTTGATAGGAAAGCCATATCACCAGCGAACAGGAGGATGTCGCAAAAACTGCTTCCAATATCTTTATCATTCCATGCGAAAGCATCGTTATGCCACCATCAGAATGACATTTCCTGCGGCAATGGTGTCTCCGGTTTGTATTTCCACGGAATCAGCCACCACAATATCATTCACCTTTGTTCCGTTCGTGCTCTTCAGATCCCTGATATATGCCTTCCCTTCATTAATACTGATCTCAAAATGCGTTCGGGAAATGGTTTCTTCTTCGTCGCAAAGCTGTATCTTTACGTCTCTACCCCTGCCAAATGTGAATGTTCCGGATTGTAGGGATATGATTTCGCCTACGTTCTCCCCGGCAATTACCTCTAGTTTCAGTTTTGTATTGTCTATAAAATGCGTGGCTCGTTCTTCGAAAATATGTGTCCTCCTGCCTTCATCATTCACGGCCTGCCGACCAGAATCCTGCAACGGAGCTTGTTTAGGTTTTTTGCTCTCCATGACGGATGCCTGCACGTTATTAAACGTTGACTCTACATCGATTTCATTCATTTCCAGATTGTTGCAATCCTTGATTTCCAGTGTTATAGGCGCAAGGAGGCGATAGCCTCTCGTTTTAATACGCTCACCAAGTCTTTTTTTCAGTTGCTCCGTAATGGTTGCAATGAGAGGAGAGATTTCCTCAAGATCAATGTTGTTCAAGAAGACAACATAATGGTTAGGAACAAACGCATTCTCATCAATGCCCAGTCTCTTTTTCTGCTCCATTTCTCTATACAGCTCTTGTAGAATACCATTGGGTTGCAGGGTGTTACTCCGCAGGGGGAACCGTTTGACTAGTTCCTGAATTGGTTTGAAAATGTCTAAACGCATAGCATCCTCCTTTTGATTTTTCTGCCATGGTGATTAGACAATTTTGGTGCTATTTTTTATGCGGTTTTTTTTGTCGGTGGATTGTTTTTTACTGGGCAGGCTGTCATGCTTGATTGGCGGCATTGAGCATCCTGGAATTGAGCAGCTCAAACAGGGCGATTGTCAGTCAATAATTTGTTTTATTTATTGGTTTTTTTTGCTTTTTTTCTTTGTTTTAGTTATGTCCTTTGGGCTGGCAGGCATCGCATGTATCTCGGTATTAGAAAGAGGGGCAACAATACCATTCACTATTTCAACGCTTTTTTTAACAGCCGCATTAACCCTCTCGATCAACCGATTCTTTTTCAGCTCCGCCACCTTTTGTTTCAGGGCTGGGGGAAGCTCATCCATGGTTGTCATATCAATGCTTGAAAGAGTATCGTCAAGCTCTTTTTCCAAGATTTTTCCTTGAGCATACCGAGTGGTTATGACCTTAATAAAATTTTCAATTTTTTCAAGCTCCGCAATGCATTTTACACACCCTTGAATATGGCTTTTAATCTCTTCAGTCGCATTACCATCCAGATAACCGATCAGATCTATTTCGCTGCATTTCATAGTGTCCTCACCTTCTCTTTTGCTAACAGCAGCTTGTACTCTTTAATTTCCCTGATCTCACGATATTTTTTTAGACATCTCGTGACATGGGAAGATATGGTGCCTGTCGGCATCTGCAAGGCTTTACTAATTTCAACGTAGCTTTCAAATTCTCCGCATAAGAATTTAAAATACACGGTAAGAACTTTTCTACATGGTTCCTTCATTTTTTCCAGGCCAGAGTCTATGATTGACACCAACTCAAGCTCTAGCAAAATTAGTTCTGACAACGGCTTATTATCCGAATATTCCTTGGCGATCTCTTTCCCATCTTCACTTGTTGTTGGCTCGTCGATTGACTCTATACGATTTGTAGAATTCTTACTGTCAATTATATTGTTAATGGCAACTTTTTTAATAAATGGACGGAATAATTTTTTATCTTTCACTGAATCTATCGCACCATGAACATCTCCAACGGTGTCCTGCGCCAAATCATTAGGCTGTGGAAGGTTCCATTTTTTCCAGTAGCATATTTTTAGAACGTAATTATAAAGATAGCGCCAAGCATCACCATCTCCACGTTTGCACATCTCGTACAAATCTTCATCTTCAACTTCATTAAAGTCAATCATTTACTTCTCCTGAATTAGACGATCTAGCCAAGCTTTTTATGCATTTAATTTTTGCAGCCATTGTTTCCATGTCTTCTCTAAAAAATAATAATTCAGACCCAAATATTTCAAAATCTCAGACATCGGTTTTGTAGCGCTTTGCGCAAACATAAGCCTTACCACCTCCCACCCTTTGGTTTCGGCCAGAAATTTCGTCATGCTAAAGCATTGAGCATATATAAGCTGTCGCGTGTTTTCATCAGTATCCGGCAACTGCTGTTCAAGGGCTTCAAAGGGGAAAAAACTATTTTTATCAGTAGCTCTGACAAGTTGTTTCAAATAGGTGTCATTCAGATCTTGAGAGAGGTAAACTGAAATCCCTTCATCCAACCAACAGGAGCACTTACCGTTGCTCATCTGATAGACCGCAAGATGGATTATCTCGTGGGTAATGTGTACATATAATGCATCTGGATCATCAGGTTCAGCAATCACCATGATTTTTCCGGTATGAAATATTCCGCCAACCCAAGATAGACTCTTATTTTCGTTCAAAATATGTTTCTGCATCTCTTCCATAGAATTCAAGATATGAATATTGTCAATTTTATTCAAGTTGTGACCCAAATATTCTTTAACACGCTTCTGTGCATGTAACACTGCTCGAAGGATGTTTGGCGGGTTGAGAGAGCTGTTTTTTAGGTGATAATGAATGGTAATGCCACTTATTTCCGTTTTTCCATAGTCATTTTCACCGAAGTAAGATGGAATGCTGACATATCCCTGAGGAGAGACGCAAGCAACCTTTCCATAAACTTGTTTTTTTTCTTTCATTGTGAATTCCTCAGCTTTAACATAGTTGTGGAATGGAATATGTCATTCAACAGTCTGCACGACCTTCAGAGCTGTCTGCTCTAACCTTGCCCCAAACTCTAATCGAATAAATGATGAAGCGATTTATGCCTTAGTCATTCTTCTGAAACCTCGTAGTTATTGTTGTGAGAATGGAGGTTACCCTTCAATGCATTAAATATCCGCACACTCCGCAGAGAACATTATGTTCCTGGACGAACGGGAAATTCACATCTTTTCGCGCGCGAGTTTTCCCTGGGAGGTGCGATATTTCTGCAGGCGGCTGTTTGGCTTTTCCGGAATGGTGTATTCAACCAGTCCATATTTCATGAGGTCGGCAAGCGCCTGTTTGGCAGCACCGGAAATGGATCTGTGCCCAAGGGCTTCCGCAATTTCTACTCGCCCCAAGGCACCCCGGCTAATCGCCACCATGATTCTGTCGTGCACCGACTCTGGCCCCCACTCTTCCCTCCACTCAGGCCGGAAGCGCCATTCAATCGATGACTCTGGCCTCGACTCTGGCCTCGACTCTGGCCTCGACTCGGCCGCTTCCAGAGCTGCCGGATGCACGGGCAGACGAACCATGAAATATGTATGATCCGCGTCGAACTCGAATTCGGGCGGGGACGAACCGTTTTCTTTCATGGCGTGGATGATCTTGGGGATACCGGTGGAACGGCCTTCGGTAAATTTCAGTTCCTTCAGGAACTCACCGATGCGACGGTTGCGGTAACGGCGGGGCATGGCCTTGCCGATGCGCAGTTGATCAAGGCGAACCGAGCGGTCGGGACCGGGATAGCTGAGCACGACCAGTTCGTCATGCATGATGCGAATTTCCACCGGTTCCCGGACAACATAGTCGCGATGGTACACAGCGTTGACAACAGCTTCTTCAATAGCATCAAAGGGGATATTCTCGACGCGTGTGGATTCAGCGCGGCCGATGTGTTTGATGACCGTCTCACTGATGAAGTTACGCCGGATGTAATCCAGCGACTCGCGGATCATGCGGGGAAGGGGACCACGAAATATCTTCTCGGTAAATTTGTCGCCGCCGGGACCTTCTTTGGGGAACCAGACCACATCGATCTGTGTGGCAGGAAAAAATCGGTGCGGTTCGGGGTTGAACATCATCAGGCCGATGTTAAGCGGAAAAGGAGCTTCATCCGGACCGCCAACCACTTGCATCTGCCGCGCCAGCTCAAGCAGGGGGAGCGATTCTGCCTGGGAGGCAAGGTCACTGCCGATTTCAACAAGGAACTCCCGCATCAGGTCCCGCGACAGGTCTTCCACCCGCGCCCGCTGGTTGATGCGGTCATCGAACGGTACCGTGGAGGCAAGTGAAAGTAGCTCGATTTCGTCCTGCCCTTTCGCCTTTACGGTGCTGGAGCCCTTGCGGATGAAGTATCCCCATTCCTTGCACTCTTTGGCCAGGGAGAGTTTCGCCTTGTACGGTCGGGTCTGGCCGCCCGGCGCCCAGATAACGAGAATGGTGCGCCCCGCAACCTCATAAGGGACGATAACCGGATGATACATGGGCTGAATGGCGCTGTGCCCGAGGTTGAGGATCTCCTTCTGAATGGCATCGATGCTTGCGGGATCAAGCCCCTTGGGAGGAAGAACCGGCCGACCGGCCTGTTCATCGACCCCGACTACAATGTAGCCGCCTCCCAGATTGTGAAAATCGTTGGCAAAGGCGCAGATGGTCTGGAGCGTATCGAGTGGGTTCCATCCACCTTTGAACTCCAGCCGTTCCCATTCGACACTCTTGCCGCGGAACAATTCGTGGATGTTTATCGGTAACGGCATAGGATACGTATGAGGCCTACTTCTTCTTGGCTGGTGCTTTTGCAGCCGCCTTGGTGGGCTTGACAGGCTTTGCATGCAAATCCTTGAGGGCCTTGCCGGGAGTGAATTTGCCGTTGGTCTTGGCGGCGATCTTGATGGCTTTGCCGGTCTGGGGATTTCTGCCTGTGCGAGCGGCGCGGGCAACCGCGCTGAATGTGCCGAAACCGACGAGGGTTATCTTGTCGCCGGCTTTCAGAGCAGCGATGGTTTCAGCGATGAAGACGCTGAGCGCTTTTTCCGCCTGGGCCTTGGTCAGTTCTGCCCCCTCTGCTATCTTTGCAACGAGATCCGATTTGTTCATATACCCTCCTCGATAGAATTTTCATTTGTTATATACAGCAGACATTGTGAGAGTCAATTTATTCAGTGCTGGAGAACCAACAAACGCTTACTCAGGAACCGTCGAGTGTCCAGAGACTTCATATCCTTCCATTTTATAGATGATGATGAACTCCAGTCCGCACTTGCCGCAGCGGTGGGCCTGGGTGAGTCCGGAGGTTGTTTTTTCAACCCAGCCGGCAATGATGTCCCGTGAGCCGCATTTGGTTTTCGGGCAGCGCTCGCCCCCCTTTTTCAAAAATAGTTCGTCAGTCAGATACTCAGGTTTTTCAACACCGCCCATCATCGACTGTTTGAAAATCCGGTGAGTGGCGGCCACGGCCTCGATGCAGGCGTTTGCCTCGGAGGCGCTGCCCCCTTCCAGCAGAATCTCGGGCGGCGTCTGGTCCCGGTACACAAGGCTACAGGTATATCCTTTTCCGCCGCGATCCACGCGGATTCCAAAGGTGGTTTCTTTCAGCACCCCCAAATTCAACTCTGTTACGCGGGCTTTCAGGGTTTCTCGGTAATTTTCAACTCACTAACCTTTCCAGTCTCTCGTTCCGGTTGCCGGTGAACACGTTCCAGCCCCTCTAATCCTTCCCCTTGATCAGCAGCAATTCCCTGCCGGCCCCCTTAAGTTATGGTATAGCGCCCCCCAGAACGATTCGTGGTGATTAAGTTATATGAGTTGTAGCGAGAGCTTCAAAATCAAAGTCTGGCTGGCCTTGTCGGGCGTAAAAGGCAGAGAACCTTGAAATAACATCCTTGACAAAAGGAGCAGATAGTTGTGCGATTGGACTCGAATAGCTAGTTTTAATATCATCTGTGGTGACAGTTGTCAGCCATCTGAAATTAATAAAACCGCCATCAAACAGATCAGTACTTGGAAGCCAATGATAATATCCGTTGTAATTGTTTTTGAATGATTCTCTCAATATTTTAATCTTAGATGCAAGCTTGACAACACCATCAAGAACTTCTGCTTTGACATTATCTAATTCAGTAATCTGAGCAAGAAGGACTTTGTCTGCTTTAAACTCCTGTCCACCACGGATCACAAGGTCACATGCAGGTGTAAGTACCACATATTTATCAACAGTGCTATTTTTCAGTAAGATGCTGCCAGTTCTAATATTGTCTATGACTGGTGGAAGAATGTACATTTCCTCGGGATAGCAAGGATTCTCATCTCTATTTAACAGTTCCATCAGATGATTTAGAACAACTCGCAAAATTGATTTCTCAGTTTCTTTACCTTTACTACGATAACTTTTCCAAGATGGCATCTGTGGGAGAAGGTGCTGCCAGAAAATCTGTTGCATTGCATCATCAATTACCCCTCTACCTCCCATAATCTTAGTGATTCCTGTGTTGTAAATATCATAAAGTTGATCAACAATATCGCTGTAGGCTATTTCACCTTTCTTGTAGCAGAGGATAAAATCAGATGGCTTAGAAGCGTTTTCAGGGGTGCCAGTAAGAATCGCGATAGGAATTCTTTGAAATTTGTGAATCTCAGATACTACATCATTACCATCAGTGCCTCCTCCTGCTAGTTTTATATCTATTATCGCACCGTCGAATCTATTTCCTAATTTAGATAAAGCCTCATCCTTTGAACCAGCTGTTGTTATGTGGATCTTGCGATTATTCTGTATTGAGTATACCCTTAGTGTGTCGCTGCAAGTTTTGATTTCTCCAGCATCATCTTCAACATGTAAAAGCTTAAAATCAGGCATTAGATTACCCTCCGCGATTGCAACCGAAAATATGCGCCGTTATCTGAGTCAAAAGCCTTAATTTCGAGATGATTTCTGGCAGCTGCTTCACCAGCAATCGCTAATCCAAGCCCTGTTCCTGATGGTTTTGTGGAAAACTCAGGCTCAAATATTACCTGACTTTCTATCAAATGTGTTTCAATTCCGGGACCAGTATCTTGATAATCAATAAACTCCAAGACACCTTCACTGATAGAGACAGTAACTTGTATTTTTTTGTTTGTTGCATCTTTTGCATTCATCCAATAAATACTGTTTTCAATAAGGTTGGTCATAATAACGTAAAAATCACTTATCCATCCTTTTATTTTAATTGGTTCTCCACAAACGATATAATTAATTTTATCTTTAATAAGTATTTCATCAAACACCTCAAAAGATTTCCGCAAAACAAGCAATAAATCGAACTCTTTAGGCGCTTCTCTTTTACCTGCTGCAAGCGGATCTAGCCGTGCAAAAAGTCGAACAAACGATTCGGAATTTTCCCCAACACCGCCAGCAATGGCAACATTTCATTAAGTGTATCTACACTACTATCCAATCTAAATTCATTAGACCAAAATTTTAGATTTGGAATTTGGTTTTTAAAATAATTAAGCGGTTTACGTCCTTCATGCATTATTACATTGATTATCTTTCCGAGCGTAGCCTGTCCTTGATATACTGCTACAGTATTACGTATATCTTCAACTATTTTATTACTTTCTTCTTCCTTCTTCGTTAACAGTTTAACAATATCATCTGCAATCTTGTTTTTGACACCACCTTTTTGAAGCCTACTTCTAATTGTAGATTTAATTTCCTCAAATTCAAATAATTTTTCTAGTTCACGTTCTACCTTCACTACAGATCTACTAAGCCCTGCTTTACTTCTGTAAATATATCGTCTTTCTTCAAGTTTTGAAATGACACGGCCAGTAATTTCTCTCAGCCTAGTGTAAGATTTATTTTCTTTTAATCCATCCCTTGCACTTTTTTCCTGCAAGTTGGATGTTTCTTCAGATTCGATCTCGACGTATCCAATTACTTGATTGCTTCCAATCCTAACTGATGGATTTTGAATTCTCTGCTCGTTTAGCTTTAACCAATCAAAGTCCGGATCCCCTAAAGGGCGTATTCTAAAACCATTCCGGTAAACCCCAATTCCATTAAATTCGTTCAGCAAGTTCCTTGCCTCATTCATTGCAAAATAGGCACCTTTTTCATTTCGCAATCCCCTTCTAATGAGCTGATCAATAGCTTCTTTCTCTCGATCGTAAACACGTATATCGAAAAAAAGATTTCCACATCCAGTCACTTCTCCGAGCTCAAATTGTATTTCTTCAGTTACAGTGTTTTTTGCTTTTTGAGTACTATAAGTAAGGGTTGCGCGCCCAGAATCTTCTACTCGACCGGATATTCTATAGTCAAACAGTTCGAATAGTGGTATTGGTTGTATTTCTTTTTTCCTATTTATATTGCTATCAAATAAAAAACCATCAAGTTCAAGTTTGATTTCAAAATTAATTCTACCGGCGTTTTTTGCTGCAGCATGTTCAACTGGTGATATCATTTTTTTCAATTCATGCTCAAGTTTTTCAAGTTCTTTTGGTGACCAAAAGCTTAAATATTGTTTTCCCCCCGAAATAGTTAAACGTGTGCCCGATTGTTCAGTAGTAGATACAGTCTTGATAGGAATCTTTACGTCATGTAAATACACTGCTGCTTCAAATTCTTCCCATTTTAAAGTAAGAGATGTTTTTTGACCCGTTTTATCCACTGTTTCAAGAATGAGATGAGTCCCCAAAATTGAAGCAGCATACCTACCAATCCCTTTCCTACCTTGCATGATCCTTCCACTAGGGCTTACTCGCTTAATCAGCTTAAATGCTGTTGATGGGACCAACCAGCTGTTAACAACAGTCTGTCGTGTCATTCCATGCCCATGATCAGTAATCACTATCACAATACTCTCTTCATCATCTTGAACTGAAAAAGAGATTTGGGCATCGGGAGAATCTGCATCATAGGCATTTTTAACAAGTTCCACTATGGCAGCATGATGGTCCTGAATGAGATCCTCGCCGATAGTCAGAATATGTCTACCAGCAGGCGCTATTGTAAACTCCTCTATTAATTCATCCATTACCACACCTCTAGTTGATATTATGAATGCCAAAAGCGCTAAGATTCCATTTCCTGACAAAGATCGATTGTAATATAGCACCTATTCATCGTTTGATTATTAATTTCCTAGTAAAAAGTTGACTATGGTGTCTATAGGTAACTCGTGTCGCCAGCATTGCGACGTTTCAGCTGGACGTGCACCCTTAGAATAGACTGTAAGGGTGAGACGTCAACTTAAGTAGGAACAAAGATATGAGGACCCAAGGGAATTAATCTTAGTGAATGGGATGGCGTGACGCAGGTAACTTCGTATGTATCGTGCCACGTTTTTACATTGACCTCATTTTTACAATACTTATCAACGACTCAGCGAAGATCGAAGTTCTATACCCATTACAAGAATTCCATAAAGCTTTATAATCAGGTGGCATCGATCCATCAACATATAGGATAGTTATTAGGTTAACGCTGTATACAAATAAATGATATTTTATTATGCTATTTCATTCATTACTTTGCGTGAGCAAATCCACAATGTATCTATTTCTTAACAATCTCTGCCCAACATTATTTACGGCCTCCTTTGCTGCCAACTTGTATTCAGGAGGGGTATTCAATTCAAAGACTTCAAGTTTAGCCTTAAGTGCAAGAACATCAATTTCTTTGCCTTCTTGTAAATGTTTGCAAATAGCCACATACAATGAAAAAAAGTTCGCTTTATTATGCCAGTATGATTTATTTCCAAATCTTAATTTAAGGTAATAGTCCGATGTCTTTTCAAATAGATTAACTATCTCTTCTTTTTGGGAAAATTCTTGTGCATAATCATTTAAAAATTCTGTTGTGTGTTCGTTCCTATTAAAAAAAGAACCGACAACCGTTGACAATATATTAAGCATATGCATTAAATGTACTTTTCTTGCTATTTCTCGTTCTGTAAATATTCCTTTATTAAGTATAAGCTTTGATGTTTTAGTCACTTTATGGTCTTTAGACCATTCAATAAATGTATTAGGTATATTTGGGTCTAGCTTATACGAGTCTTCATCTTGATATTCATCAATATCGAAATTTCCGATTAATAAGTTTGCAACTAACATGTATTCAGATGGTGCATATTCAGACGCAATTTTTTCAATAACAGTTAATGAATTTGCAGTTCTATTAACTCTTTGAAATATTTCTTTTACCCTTTGATCAGTATTATCCAAGTCCAATTCAATTGTTGCTATTTCATATTTCAGGAATTCAGCTTTTTCATCACCACTAAGATCTGAGTATTTTTTACCCTCCACATCGAATATATCATCAATATAATCAATGATAGCGTTTATACGCTGTTGTCCATCTACAACACATGATGTTGTAGTCATATTTTCAACATCAATTTTTCCTCTAGATATGAATATTTGAGGGAAAGGCAGGCCAAGAAGTATTGTTTTAATAAAATCTTGTTTGTGAATATCTCTCCATACTAAGTTTCGCTGAAAGTATGCATCAGGAATTAACCTACCAGCTTTTATCTCATTAACAATGCTTATAAGGTCACGAGAGCGAATTTGATATTTAACCATTATAACCCTCTCCTTGATTTAAAACTGGAAATACTTGATTTTTGTTTGTATTCAAAAAAATATGCAGTAGAATATATCCCAGCATTTATGCTTTTAAATAAATCACTATTTTTAGTAGATAGTTTCGTAAAAAAAGAACGCCATTCTGCTTTTTTTTCACCATACGGCATCAAATCTGGTCTAAATATTCCTTTTGCTATGTAATTAAAATATTCTTGGTGCAAGAGTTGATCTTTGTTATTAGTAGGAAATTTAGTCAAGTCTCTATAACCTCGAGTAATATCATAACCAATTTCAACGTATTTCAGAAACAAATCTTTATCTATGATAGCAATATCTAAATCAGACGTTTTTGAATTAAACACATTATCCTTATGACAACTAAAACCAAGCTTAGCAGATCCAACAACCTGGATAGTGTTGTATGATACATTAAAATAATTGGCTATTTTATTTAATATTTCGAATTCACGCTCTTCATTCCCAATAAAAGCACATGTTGGATAACCAAGATATATTTTTCTAGCAATTTCATTATGTGGACTCCCATTTTTCAGACCTATTTGGATTGCATTATCATGATCCATAAAAACCCCATAGCTTAATTTCATACTCTTAAAATTTTAAGACCATCAAAGGTATTATATTTTATTACTATGTGGAGCCTATAAAAATAACAATAACTAATATATGAAGTAGTTTAGTTACGCGAACCCATCTGTTTCAACCTTATCCTTGATTTCAAGTAGCCAGAAACATTGTTTATCAGAAGGAATTTTATTCGGTATGCGAGCAGCAACTTTAATAACACTCACATCATCAGTTGTCAGCAATGAGCGCTCAACGCCCCAATTCAATAGTTTTTGCCAGTATTTTGCTCCCAGTTCAAAAACTATCTTCTGGGCTTCAATGCCATTATCTACTTTCTGTATTTGCTTTGCAATTTTAGCTTCTGCCTGAATTTCGTCTTTTTCAACAAGTTCTTTTTTAAATTCAGTTAAAAGTTGAATATCCAGATTTTCCACTTTTTCCCAGTAAAGTTTTTTCTTGCACCATTCAGTTACGTTTTCAATTCCGCGCTCCGGATCCAGCATGACAGTGAAAATGGCTTCGGCAATAAGTGCAAGCTGCCGTTCAAGGCCAGTTGAAATTTGCTGTTTGCTCCAGATGGTTCTAAAATCTAAATACTTTCCCTTTTCTTTCTTTTCAATATCAAGTGAAAGCTTGGCAATCGTGTAGGCAACGATTTGCCCTCTGTATCCCTTGTTGTACCAGTCCTGTTTTGAAACTAGTCGTTCGGTTGCTTTCCAGAGAATTGCTTTGACAACGAGCCTTCGGAAAAACTCTTCATTGAAATCCAGATCGGAAGCCTGCCAGAGGGAGTCGATCCAAATGGCAAATTCTCTGAAATTCTTTTGCGCCCCCAGACAGACTATGTGTGGAAGTCCCCGCCAGGCATTTTCAAACTTTGCTAGATCGGTCTTAGTAATGAGTTGCTCGCGGGGGTTTTGAAGGAGAAACCGGTTCTTGTCCGACTTCGAGAGCTTTGCCTGCTCATTTAGGTATTGTCCCCGTGCTCGCTCATAAAACCAGTATGTATTGTACTGGGCTCCTCTTACCGCCGGGGCTCCGATGTGTCGGGAATGCGTCTCTACCCGTACATGAAATGGATGATTCGAAAAGAAATCCGCCTCGCTAACCTTGTTCTGACTGTTGGCGTAACGTGAGATATTTGGAATTACCTCGTCAGCATGCTCGGGTGTAATGATCGAAAGCTTCATTTGCACATAAATATTACCAAGATCATTTTTTTCCTTGCGGCGGGTTGTGGACAACGAGGCGGTTGTCTGCCCACCGTTCACGATCTGGAGGTCCTGTACAACTGTCAGACATAGCCGGTTTCCATCCTGGACTACATCAGCGGCACTTGCCGTTGCGGCTATGCCGTTATTGTATGCAAAGAACATTGAGGGCTGCTTCAGGATTGTAGTTCGTATGCCAGTGTTGACGCTTTTTGAACCTCGTGCACCAAGAAATGACCTTACATTTCTTTCCAGCAGTCGACTGCCGTAACGGTCATACAAATCGGCCAGCACAGCACCTGGAATCATACAGAGGTACGCCTTGTATTCACCCGAGGTTTGGCTGGCCTCCAAGCAGGGTAATCCGTCTGGAGTAAAATCCCTGAAATCGAACGCAAGCTCATCCCTGCCGGATTTTGACTCGAATGCTCTATGGAATCGGGAAATGTCCCATATGTGAAACTCAAGGGGAATCTGATTTAAACTGTCTTCCGGCCAATCCTTGACTCGGCTGCTGAGCATTGCATCAGTGACAAGGAACAGCCTGAAGCGCATGATCGACTGTCTGTTTCTGCATATGTCACCAGCCAGAGCGTATGCAGGTGTGCTTTCTTCCAGTTCAGGGTGAAGCATTCCACCCATAGATTCTGACACAAAAGCGCGCAGCCTTGAGAACAGTGCTGTGGCTTCTGTGTAAGTGAGGGTTTCAGCTTCTGGCCCACCCCTAAAATCGGAAATAAGAAGCTTCATTGACCCATCGGCATCATCGTAAGAATAACCGTCAACTCGCAGTTTTACTCGGCGGTCACGAATGCCAATGCCTTCATGGTAGCACGGCTCAAAGTCCGAAAATTCTTCGGCATCCATAAGTTTCTGGGATGCTATGGTAACAAAAGCTGCCTGGGTAAAATCCCCCTCAGCTGCGGCGTGAGCCCTCACCGTTTCAAGGAAGTCATTGCGGAAACTGTCAAGCTTCACTTATCATTTCCCCCTATTCGATAACCTCGAACATCAGGCATGCTGCAAGTTCCAAGTCGTATGTCACCTTCCCAATTCCGGCAGGCAGGCTGGAACGGACAATCCTCGGGAATCCTTCCCTTACACTAAAACGGCGAAACCCTCCGAAATTATAAATATGGTTCTGATAACCTTCATGAAACAGATAACCGGCAGATATAAGTCGTTCTTCAAAGAGCGAACCTGCTAAAAGATCGTCATCAAATCTTTTACGAAGGTCATTTACAATGTCCGGCAGACAAAAAGAACCAACATCACCACGCTCGGATGAATTTAATGTAACCGTGACAAGCTGGAACGGACAACCTGCGTCCTCAAGCTGTTCCGCTGAAGATATTTTGACTATTAATGCACTTGGACGAAGTGTCTTCACCTCAAAAATGGAATCCGGATACCGGAAGTCCTGCTCCGCATCAAGAGGCCCGACCCAGCCTTCCAGTGCAGGGACTTTTCCATACACCGGCAGCGCGAGATGGACAAGAAACATCAGTTCGCCTATAAGCCCCCGAATCGCCGATTCATCCAGCAGTCCAGAATGGCTGCGCTCAAGCAGGCGTTGCCAGCGTGAAAACCTTGCTATAATTGCTTTTGCTGGTTTTGATTCTTTGGACAGTTTTCTACCGAATTCGACAAGATCTTCACACAGGTGGGAAAAAATGCGGCCGAGTTCGGGCCGTATGAGCCGGAACATCAGAGCCCAACGCCCGTCATGCCGTTGTCGGCAGAACATTTCTATGGCCTGCGTCTGTGCTGGAATGTCAATATCCCCTTCCATAACAAGAAGCAGTACGCGCTCACCGGAAACGTCCAGTCCGAGATAAAAATCCAGGGGATGCTCCTCATCAACCCGCAGGAATCCCCTGCCAGGTTCAAGCGTTTCCCAGCGGGACTCAAATGGTATCATCTTCAGACTCCAGATCATCATCGGTTTCCGTTTGGAACAGATTTCTCCATTCCACTAAGTTCACCCGATATCTTACGCGACGGGCCACATCGCTATCGTCAAATTCCGGGAAACTCAGCCCAGCGGCAACAAGGGGTAATCCACCAGTATCATACTCCCTGCTATCATCAAAAGGTTTCACGAGATGGACAAGAAGAAGTGGTCTGGGCCTCAATCTTCTGTACTCCCAGTCAGGAACGCTCCTTCCCTGTTGGCGGTATTCTTCATCTTTGGTACGCACCAAATCTTCAGGGACTCCTTCTTTCTCGATACCACGGGAACCGACACGGGCTTTTGACCCGGAGACAAGTATGGACCTTGAGTCGCCCCTGAGTTCAATCTTGCGTTTCTGGGGGCGATAGGCAATTCCAGCAAATTCCTCTTCCGGTTCACCCCCGTTTGGCAGCACTATGTCCCATGTCTGAAGCTTGGGCTCATCAGTTCGCTCAATAAAAGTGGCAAGATCATCACGTTGAAAGGTCAGGTTCAGGGGGTGGTTTTCGAAACGTCTCAGAAATCTGCAGATTATTTCTTTAGGGACATCATGCCACATGCTGTTTCCTGCGGATGACCGATCGACCAAAATTCCCTGGTTTTTCAATTCGCCAATCAACGATTCTGCAGCATGCACGTTGGCACGGATAAAGTCCTGGGACTGATGCAGTCTTGGTGTCTCCAAGCCCTGCCCACTCACGGAAATGACCCGTTCAATCATCTGCGTTGCCCGCATCTTATTTCGAGCGGTAACTATGAGAGAATCCGGATGTGCCCGCACCTTGAGACCGAAGTCTTTCGGTGTCAGACTGAATGACTGCATGCGTCTGATTTCACTTCTAAGTTCCTCGGTTGCGAGCGCTATGTGACTGTACCAGTGGATGGCTTCTTCAGAGAGCCAGATTCTACAGAGATCAGCATATCCGTCCCGATATCCGAACCAGCGGCCCATCTGGAGCAGAGTGTCGTACATCTGTGAGTTTCTATAAAAATAGCTTATGGACAATCCCTCAAGTGTTAATCCCCGTGAAAGACTGTTACCTCCAACTGCAACAACACGCAGACCGTTTTCCCGATAAACTGAATAGTCAAGACTCGCTGCGCCTGAGCGCTGGTTCACCGATCTTACCTCTATCGGGAGGGCTGCGCGAAGAAGGGCTTTCTGCACAACCTGCCACTCAAATCCGGAACCCGAAAACTCGATTTCCCAGATCTTTCTTATGGATGCTATGGCTTCCGAACGGCACGCTTCCACAGGGTCAAGCTGACTGTAACTGCGGATTTCCCTGTGAAGTTCACGTATCTCATGGTCAAGAAGATTTGCTACCTGCTCCTGAACATCGGTAAAACGACTTACATTCACAAGCATAGAGCGGTGAGTACTTCCTTCTCCTCTTAAGTCACGAATGGCATTTGAAAGGATAAACGAACGGAGTGCATTCTGCAGGCTATCCGGAAGAACTTCAACCGCCAGCGTCCGCCGGTGTCTAGGAGGAAATGTCACATCTGCATCATCTATCTCTCTCAGGCAGTCCGGCTGAACATCTTCTCCAAAAATAGACTGAGATCCGATGTAATTGGTTGGGGCTTCGAGGGCATAAATGAAATGCCTCGGAAACAGATCATCACCGACCATTTCATTTTCCGAATCCGGATCTATGAAAATGTTTGCAAAAGGTGTTGCGGTAAACCCAACGTAACTTGAACGCGTAAACAGTCGGAGGAGTGCTCTTATTCTTTCGTTGATTGCAGACGGGTCTCCAGCATTCGTACTGGTATTGACAGAAGCGTTATCAGCTTCGTCATCAATAAGAAGCATTGGCGTGTCGATTTTCCCATCATTGCCCGCATTATACGAACTTAGCCAGTTTTCCAGGTTTTCAAGAATTTTCTTGTTTTTCTTTACCACTACCAGAACCGGCTCTGCAAATGCATTGAGCCTGAACCCCAGCTGATTCATGAGGTCGCTTCTGAAATCTTTTTTTGTTGAAGTAAATACGCCCGCCATCCTGCGGCGATTAAGAAGACCTACTCCAACTTCTCTTGAGGTACGTTGCTGTGAAAGCAGGCCGGAACTGTCAAGCCCGACAAAACCTGCATCAAGTCGCTCCTGAGTCTGACGTCGGAGACTCTCCAGTGTTCCGGTCAGAAGTATTACCAGCCTGTACCCTGCATCTGCAGCCTTGCAGCAAAGCGCAGTATACGTTGCGGTCTTCCCGGACTGTACGTCTCCCACCACCAAGCCTCGACGTACCCATGCATTGGCTTTGGCTGGGTCGCCCATAAGATCAAGTATTTCGTCAGTTACTCTGTCCAGAGTATTTACAACCTTAGGCGGCCATCCGTTCCGCTTCAGGTGGTCCGCATAACGACTGCAGTAAAAGGGGTCAATATCAGGTTTCCGCGCAGGCAGCCAGGACTGGTGATCCTCAATGATTGCCGCCCCGGTATCCATTTCAATCCTTAGTCGAGCATGGAGCCTACGGAGCAGGACATTAAGTTCTTCTTCCATAATGGGAAACATTATCCGGAAACCCTGAACAAGCCTGATAATATCTTCCTCAGTAGGTAACTGGTCGATGCTCAGTGTGGCAACTATTGCATTTTCAATCTTTTGCGCATTTTCTGTTGGCATCTGACAGCTCCTTTACAATCGATTCGGCAATTTCTGGATATTGGCAGAAAGGATCAAGTGAGACAAGACACGTTAAAAGTCTGGCTTTTCCTCCGTCGATGGTGTCTGCGGCTGTAAGTAAACAAAGGGCCAGTTCTCTGAATTTTTCCCGTAGGTTTTCTTCATCAAAACACCTTGGACGGTCTGAAGCCATATCAGCATAGAGAGCGTCTGCCGGGAAGGTACGTTCTATTGTATCGAGCAATAGCTCAAGCATTCGACTGCCATCACTATCAAGCCTTGCGCTGAAGGCTGCAACGACTGGATGCTCACGGTTTACGACATAACTAATACCCTCCCTCCCTTCCACACGGCTCCAAGAATGGACCAGCTTATCGTTGGTTGTTGTACGCCCTCGATAGGTATAGACTCTGCGGCTGGTTCCAACTATTCTGTCGACAATGCGCCTTAAATTCTGTTTCACCTCGTCTGGAGGATGGGCAGCAGATTTTTTAATGTCCAGTGTCCATAAATGGTCAAGAGTATTTGGAATATCCACACGTACGCGTGCTAATTTTGAAAGTTCCTCCTGCCTTGTTATTCGGAACCATGTACCCCAGATGATTAGCCGCCTGTTGCGGTAAATATAGAATCCCTGATTACGCCTGAGTCCTTCCTCACCACCTGCCTTTCGCAGTTCGTCTTGCGACAGCTTACTTATGTGGGGAAGAATAAAGGGTTTGATCAGTACGACGCTGTTTTCAATCAATATTTGTTCTTCCTGAATAGGAATTGTGGCGAAGTGCCACGTCAGAAAAGGATCAAAAGATGAAATCGGATTCTCGTTCATTAGAATCTCGATCTTGTTGAGAGCCGGTTCACCTGTGAGATATCTATGGAATACTAGGGACAGATGTTCCCGCACCAAGTCCATTTTCTCTGCAAGCGCTCTTTTGATATTGGGTTGACCAGCGACAATTCTATCGAGTTGCTGCCAGAGAACAATAGTACCGTGTCCATATAGTTTAAGATCATCAACCAGTGGAAGTTTTTCAATCTCCTCAGGCTCAGGAACATACAATACCCATTTTTCACGTTCCGCTATCAGATCAAGATCCCATGATCTTGCAGAAAGACAACCTTCCTTAAAGCTGATCACTGTCATTTTTCTGCACTGGGAAAGGGATGATGTTTTTAGGCCAAGGCCAAAGCGGCCGAGATCGGTTGTAGCTCGTACATCCCACGGGTTACTGCTGCCGTGCCGCATAGCCCTAGTCAGCTCATCAGGCTGCATTCCAGAACCATCATCAAGTATTGCTACATAAGGATCATCGTGAGGAGAATAACGGATCGATATTTTTCTTGCACCTGCAGAAATGCTGTTATCAATAAGATCAGCGATTGCAGTTTCAAGAGAGTAACCAACTGAACGCATGGACTCTATCAACGAGGGCGCATAAGGCTCAACTATCAGTTCTGCCATCAAAACACCAATATACTAATGTTTTAAACACTATTATACTATTTTAGTGTCACTGTTTATGATATCTATCTCTGATATAATATTTTCAATATTGCTAATTTCGCATTCCCATATTACTATTACTTTCCAACCTAAATTAATCAATTCATTCATTACTTTTTCATGTCTTTCAACATTTTTCTGGAATTTGATTTCCCAAAATTGTTGCCTGCTTTTTGGTGTATAGGCATATTTACAACCTTGATGACGATGCCAGAAACATCCATTGACAAAAATCACAGTTTTGTATTTTGGCAATACGATATCCGGTTTGCCTGGAAGTGTCGTGACATGAAGTCGAAAACGAAATCCAGCTCTGTGCAAGGCCGAACGCACAATCATTTCTGGCTTTGTATTTTTTGCCCTAATTCTGGACATATTCCAGCTTCGTTTTTCTTTACACAAAATATCAGTCATTTAAATAGTTTGTATACAATGCCTGCTATTTGTCTTGCGAGCAATGGCGGCACAGCATTGCCAACCTGCTGAAATTGATCCGTTCTGTTACCTTCAAAGAAATAATTATCTGGAAAAGTCTGAAGCCTTGCAGCTTCCCGGACTGTAAAGCTCCGACACTGGTATGGGTCAGGATGAATGAAGTAATGACCGTCTTTTGAAATATGTGAAGTGATTGTCGTTGATGGTCTATGCTTAACCTGCACTCGAAAGCGGTCTGCAAACATATTCCCGTCTAATGTATGCCAGACGTTGAGATGCTGTGGCCAGAGTTCTTCAGGAAAGTCTATGATAACAGGGGATTTATTGTAAACTTTTGCAAAACAGGCTGCGTAGAGATATCGATAAAGATCTTCTTTCATATGCCCGCGGGCAGTATGATTACAGACACCTTTGAGATTGTCATCGAAATACCAGCTTGGATTGAACTTGGGTTTCGATGGTACTGGAATAAATTCCCCACCCGAGTCAAATATGCTTCGGATTTGTCTAGAAACTTTTTTGATCTCTTCCTTAACTTCTGGAAAATTAAATGTTTTGTCACATAACCATTCTGCACCTGCGGCTCTATTGAGTGCAGATTGCCAAGCTTCGGGTGAGTCATTTCCTCTGGACAACGTGCTCCGCAATTTTGGCAGATCGCGGATTGCATTCCACATTTCTTCTGGAGATGACGTTTCAAGGATTTCGGGTCTGATATCAAAATCACTACGTACTCCGACAAGTATCACCCTGTGTCTTGCCTGTGGAATGCCGTAGTCTTCGGCTTTGACAATAAAATCTGTTGGATTGAGTACTTTATTTTCGTAAAATTCTTTACTAATAGAATATATGTTATATCTTAAAGGTTCCAATTCAGTTATCCCAAGTGATTCATTTGGTTCCTTCAAATCTTTAAGAATCTTTGGGAATGTTTTCTCACCTTTTACTTCAGATGATAGTATACCTTTAACATTTTCCATTACAAAAATAGGAGGTCTGTGGACAGCAAGAATGCGTAGATACTCTTTGTATAGAAAATGTCTTTTATCATCATCATAATTGACTTTAACTAGTCCATTTTTTATCCTTGATCTGCCGACAGTTGAGTATGCTTGACAGGGCGGCCCGCCAATCAAAAGCCAGTTCGAATACTTTGACGCACCTAAGGCTTCGGTAATTCGTTTATCTATTAGCTCATGCGGATACGCTTCACCCCCCAGTTCTGCACACCATGCTTCCTTTTCTGCAGCTTTAGCCTCATTAGGACAAGCATTAAAAAGACTTTCCCTATCTATTTCTCGACGTAAATATTGATAGTATTTTTCGGAAACAGACCCTGTTGGGAACTGCCTGAAGAAACTTCGTAACTTGAGCGTTTTATGAGCAATGGGGTTTTTTTCAATGGAAAGCCTGATCTTAAATGGTCTTCCACCTGAAACCTCAAGGCTGGAAAATCCCTCTCCAAGTCCACCAGGGCCTGCAAAAACATCAATTATTGGAATACTATTGCTCATGATTGAAAAACATTCTGATTTGAAATCGCGCACTGACCGGACTTCATTATTGAACCGGAGAACAATTTCCGGAACATCTTATTGATGTAACACATATTCTCCAGATTAAAAGTAGACAATGTGTTCTCCGCACTACGCCACGTTTCAGCACAGACAGGTTTCAAATTCCAAAGACACACACTGTCCTTTGTATCAAACACATCCGGGTGAAGCCCGGAGTATAATTCGAAGAACTGATGGCAGCCCCTACTCAACATATTAATTTTATTCATATTTATCTGACAAACATTCTTCAATACGTAATCACACAATAAAGTTTGCCGATTCACTTACTATCTCCCTTATATTTTGCTTACTTCAACTTCAATTAAAAAGCCGCCCGTCATTCCTAAGCTGACAAAGGCGGCCTTTAGATCTACCAATACTTCAAGGGCAGTAAGTCCATTTTCCAACCCTCGCAAAAACCATTATATTACGATAGGTTAATACGCCTATTTACCTCCCCTGTCAATTGGATTCAGCCAAACACTGTAAAACACACAATTATCGTAGGCGAGTAGCAACGGGTCAAGTCTCCTCGATAATCGACCATAATGATCCATCACCGGGATCATCCTGGGTTTGCTGTTGGGCGAGCAGACCATATCCCCCCAACTGGCTGAAACGCTATCGTCCGGGTATTTCGGCTTGATTGCACTAATCATGTCATGCGAAAGACGGGTAACAAGCCCCGTTAGGGGATGAAGCTGTAACGCGTTCCAGAGAATTGTGCGTTCGGCAATGCCCAGGCGGAAGAGCGTCTTCCAGACGATCGTTGCCGATGGCTCCGAGAAGGGCAACCTGCGCGTGGAGAGACGTTGAGGTAATGCGGGTATACGTGGAATGACACCTTCGATGAGCAGTCGTTCACTCGTAAAAGCGATGCCACTATAGCGGCATCCCTGATATCCCGGGGCTTCGCCGACGAGGATCAAGGTGGGATCGCAATCCAGGTGACGCCCGAGACGTTCTCGTTTCTCAACCGGGCCATTGGTATTAGCATCATGGGGGCAATGGTCTTGCCAAGGATTGAAAAGTCCCGGCAGTCCGACTGGAAGTGTTTCAATAAGTTGGGTAGCTAGGGATGTATCAGGCATGGAAGAACTCTTTCAGAAGAAATCAAGCAGATTCATGACGCTGCCAATACGCATCACCCGAGAACAACCCAAATGAGTTTTTTTAGCAAGCGAAAAAGTTCGCCCTGTAATCCATCACCTCATAGCCTTTCCTCAGTTTACGTGCGATCAGATGATTTGCCGTAGCCAGTGCACCCGGCAAATCCGCTTCCGAAAAGAAGTGTTCCTTCCTTCGCAGTTTTTGATCTCCAATCCGCCCCCCAGGAACGGATAAGCATCGGACCGAAGAGGCCTGGTTCCACTGAAATACAGTAGTACCTCCTTCTGTTCAGCTCAGGGACGATCCAGAACATTTCCTCTTTTCCGTAACTCTCGAAGGCCATTTTCACCCTCCGCATACCCAACACATTAGAAAACAACATGAAAACCTTGACAAACCAAGGAGCGAAGAATATTTTGAATACAAAGTATTGACCATCTCTAACAGGACAGATCACTAAAGTTATCCCAAATCACGGACACCACATAACCTTCTACCGTAACCTTGGGCAAAGAGGGCAACAGCATGAAATACAGTAAAACTTCACGCACATTTTTTTGCCTCGCCTGGGCCATGTTGCTTTTCCTTTCCATAACCCGCTGGGATGTTCTGAAATCGGTTCAGGTGCAGGAAGTGTGGAAAACCATCAAGGACAGCGGCATTGGGGATGCTATCGGGTGGAATGCCGGGTATTTCCTGTTGTTTTGCCTCATGGTGATATTTTTGGTTTTATGTCTTCGGCATGGCCGGAAGCAATATGTGGGCAATCATTTTGAAGAAGAGCAAGAAAGAAGGAGACGAGAAAGATTACATTCTCCGGCGTATTCATCACTTGGAGGGAATATTCACTATAATTATGACCAGTACACGCCAGATAAAGTTTTTGACGAAAAATAAGCCATCCATTCGCCAGTCGAAACTCTCTCAACAAAGCATTCCAATCTGCTCTCGTAAGTACATTTTTTGGCTTGAAATACCAGGTTTATCGCTTACGCGACCAAGGCTTTGCCGCGTTAATATTACTCAGCCCTTCCGTCATATACGTACTTGATTGCCTGGCATTTGAGTCAAATATTTTTCTTAAATCATCAGCAGCAGCTTTTCTTCCAACTTCATCATTATCGTATTTGTACATAATTTTGAGGGCCGCTTTCATTTGCTTATTAACATCTTCTCTTGACGTGTTTTGCCGAGCGATGCTGGCACTCACTCCTGCGCCACTCCCCGCCGCTCTGACACCCGCCGACCCGGAAACTCCCATATCTGAAACGTTTGATCCAACATAGGATTCCGACCTCGATTTCCTCATCTCCGCAACAAACGCCGCTGCAAACGAATACCTCGCCTGATCATTCACCATGCTGCTCACAGGCACCACTCCCTTCACCAGGACAGCCGTCAGGGCTCCTCCGGATGTTGTATCTCTTTGGCTCTCATTGAGGCTCTTTTCAACCAGGAATGTTCTCTTTCCGGTGGCATCCTTCCATGTCTGGCCGCTCACACTGCCCCATCCTTCACCCTTGATATGGCCATAGGCGGTAAAGGTATTGCCACGTATCTCGAGGGTAGCGCGCGTGAATTCGGTGTCGCCGATACGCCCCCGGAAATCCCTAAACTCTTCCTTATCGCCGTATGTCGCATTGGACCCATGGAAGATAACCGTCCCCTTCTCGTCGTGAACGAACTCCGACCTCCCGGACTGCCCAAATACACCAATCTGATACTGACTCCCGGACTTCCTGTCCGTAAAGAGATATCCGCCCTTCCCACCCCACGAAACCGCATAATGCCCAGCTCCGGGAAGCCCCCAGTGAGCAGCAGTTTTTCCATCCAGATCAAGGTTCATGCTGCGCTGGCTGTCCCTGGCAAGCTCCAGGAAAGATTGACCGCGCTTTCGTGCGAACTGTTCCATGTTGTCGAATCTGGCATAGGTCATCAGCCCTTCTCGGGTGCGCATGTACTCCTCGACCTTGTCGATATCCATGCCGGTTATCCGGGAGATGTTTTCCCGGGCGTGAGCCAGCCCCTTTTCCGTCAGGACCCTGGCGCTCCCGATCAGTAGCAGATCCTGATCACTGAGTTTACCCTCCTTGTACATCTGCAGAGCACCGATGGTTTCCATATGCTTCAGGAACGAGGCAGTCTGCACCGTGTCGCTCGGGTCGTAGCCGGCATGCCTGGCCGCCTCTACAATCCCCCGCTGCTGGGCCGCGTCAAGTCCATAGGCCATGGTCCGGAACGACTTGTAACTCTCCGGGGTCTTGAAGGCATCCATCATGGCTGCGGCATCGGCTACGTCAAATTCCCCCCAGACATTCAGGGCCTGGCTCGGCGTCATGCCATGCTGTTTCGCGTATGTTTTGACCGTTTCAATCTGCGCCTCGGTAAAGGCATACCCCTTTTCCGTGGTGAACGATCCCAGCCCGACCATCTTGTTGAAGGCTCCGGACGGTTGCACTCCCCTGTCCTTCAAGGCACGGTAAGCTTCAAGCCCCTTTTCCGGGTTCAGGAATGAACCGAAGAACTGGCTGCCGGACATTCTTACGTCTTGGGCGGAAGCATGCGGATTTTCCCGCAGAAAATCGTTTTTGAACTCGTTCATCCCCGTATCCCAGGTAATCCGCTTGCCGGCCCCACTCATCACCGCCATGCCGCCAGTCACCGCCTCGTTTCTGACCCACTCCCGGAATCCTCCCGCATC
>WSSedB1CaDRAFT_10000166_pt1 | contig 32251 bp, 9 predicted proteins | sample WetSurSB1Cattail_FD_9460 | JGI IMG/M metagenome (IMG submission 9460)
CAAGAATCCGGAAGCCGGTCTTTACAGGATATGTCCCGAGGCTCTCGGTCGTGGTTGACGGTCCTTTACGGAGGCGCACTTTGTCGTCGTTCAGGCGGCCGAAGTATTTAAGATAATTACGCACTACTACCAGTTCGGCTGTACCCGCTGAGGGAGGCCCATATATGAGTCTCTTTTCGCCTGTATCATCTATCCGTTGTCCTGTGACAACGAATGCTGGCGGAAGTAGACAGTATAATTCTCCCCACGGGCCAAGACTTGAATCATACATATATAATGGTCTATTATCTGCTTCTCCCCAAGGTATTTCAACTTTCAGCTCGGTCTTACCCTTTGTGTTTGCAATTACAATGTACCGATACTCCGATTCACGGGGGCCCATCCATACCGTATGTCCGCTCATTAAACGGCCAATGTAGTTTTCTCCTTCTGTACTGTCTGTAGGACGCACAGCTGACCACACCATTCCATTCCTGTATAATAATCCGTCATCTCCTATACTGAATCCCCCTGGTTGCGTCGGCAGCCACGACTTCAGTTTATCTTCCCTCACTATAGTAAAGTCTTCCGAGGGATGTTTGACATCAAATACAATCGCCATTCCTGTCCCTGATTTTTCTGAATATAACAGTGTACCGAATAGCATTATATAATCTTCATCATAGTCTATATACTCGCCAGTTTTCAAATAATAATTATAATAGTAGTATTTTACCCCATCACATAATAATTGATATCCGGAAGGATTGCTTGAAAAACCATATTGTGATTTAAAATTTCTATTCAACATTGTATATAATGGAAAAGCAGATGGTACCTGTTCATCTTGATATTGTCCATCTGCATATACTTGAATCTTATCAGCTGTCGTATTCGGCAGAAAAATCAATCTGCCTTTCTGATCAACAATTGGTCCTTTTGGAGAATAGAATCCCTCTTCATTTAAGTCATATTTAATTTCATTAGCATTTTGTCCAACTCTTACTGAATCGATAATTTCTTTTACAGCAGTTATTGATTCCTGCGAAAAAAGGCAGTTACCAGCTGTAAACAATGTGATGACCATTGTAAATAATTTCACTCTGTTCATTTTAGTCTCCTTATCGCCCAACTTTTGCAATGTAAATCAAGACCATCTTTCGGAAAACTTAAATCTGGGTTAGAATATATTTTAACAGGATTTACAAAGCTATTATGATTGTAGTCTCCTATACTCAGTACCTTAATCACACTCTGTATCTTATTATTATATTCAGCCTCTACCAGAACTATCTGATTCATCAATTCAGAAACAGATAGTTCTGAAGCATTCGGAGGAACATACGCGACAACTGCTATATGTCCATCCCAAGCACCGGGATTAGCGGTACTCTCCTTCATCCATATATCTCCGGGCACTATTTGTTCCAGCCTGCTAAGAATCTGTTTTTTCTGGTCGTCACTCATCGACGCTATAGATGCTGCTCCTGTATTAAAGTATGTGTTGGGTTCTGTTCCTCCTGTTTTATTGTGTATAATGGAATATCCGTAGCTCATCTCTCTCGGTATTTTTCTATTATTGGTATAAGAATTCAGTATTGTATTATAATTTGCATTGCCTGCATCCATAATTCCATCCGGCAATGTTACCCACTCATAATGTCTGCCATCTTTATATGATGCTGACCTCTGTGCAAATCCCACACAGTCTGTCCCCGCCTCAAACGTATACTTCCAGTTCCAGTAATTGGCATCATCCATTGTATTCGTCGTATTACTATCTGTCTTCCATGGAGATTCATTATTTCCGTTTGTCGGGAATCCATGCAGTAGTCCCAGGCTCGGTATAAACAGATGCCTTGTCGATGTTCCCTTTTTATAGTTTTTCCACTGATTATTTGTCGCCAGCACGGAACTTATTGTTGATGCTCCCGCTGCATTTTCTTCCAAAGCCGTCTGCTGCTGTTTCATTTTCCACACAAAATCAAAAGGACTGTCTATACTTCCAGCCCATCCTTTATGAGAGGAAGGCCCTTCTTCCGGATGATCAGGATAACTGTATGCTACTGTTTTTCCAATTACATTTCCTGCTGTCGGATTTGTCTCAGTTCCTGCCGGTATTGTTCGCAGCGGTGTAAACTCTGGGAATGTTACTACCTGTCCTCCGTTACCTGCAGGCAGATTTGAGAGTCCTACGGTTGCTGTCCCCGTAAACTGGGGATCAGGAGTCATCGTCCTGTTCCACTCGTTATATCCCCATGCATCGCTCCATGACTTGGGGCATGCACCCTCCTGGGCTGCGCCCTCTGCCGGTGGCACATTCCACGGGTGCGCATCGTTCCAGTCTAAATCTCCCAGTGCCGGTTCTTTCTGCTCTATGTACAGATTAGCCCGCCACAGCAGTTTCTTGTCGTATACTGCCAGGTAATCACTGTCCTTCGCCTGAAATACTAATGTATCGTCACTTTTGCTGCTCGAATTCTTGGCAGTAAACGCCAGAAATAAATCATCTCCCGGATATGCTTTTTCTGCACTCTCCGGACGTATCCCTATCGCTGCCTCGTTTCCGTCCGGTGTGCATAATCTCCCTGCTGCGCTTATGTGCATCACAGGGTCTGTTCCTGCCGTAAGACTGAAGCTGTACAGTTTTTTGTCGCTGCCGTCAGGTTCCGTACTGCTCATCGTTCCTTTTATCGGTGTCGTATCGGTTGCTTCAAGAAACGCCACTTCAAACGTTGACGCCTTATTGTTATCGATATTCCCCGGACTGCCTGCGGCTGTATTTACCTTTACGATTCTGTCATATGCTCCCGCCAGTTTTATGTTGTACGAACTTCCTGCCTCCGGTTTCAGTTTCATCCCGCTGCGGTTCTTCAGTTGGACTCCAAGTCTTCTCAATACCAGATACTCTCCGGTATTTGGTATCCACCGCCATCTTTCACTGCTCACCTGGCTTTCTTCACTCATGCTTCCTATTTCAAGTTCTGCACTTGCAGGTACTTTATCAAGCACGTCCCAGCTTTCCGCATGTTCATATTTTTCTGCGTCGTTTTTTACCATCAGAAGTCTTCTGCACCGTATCTTCCTCACATCTCTACCGAATTTGCTCAACGTATTCGCCTCTACATGACGGCGTCCGCTCCTAAGCCATACAACCGTTATCCCGTCCGTACTTCCGGTACCGTCTGCGGCTGTTACTATTCCGCTGTTTTCTATAGTCTCATTTTTATCTGAAACCAGTTCGGTTATAATATCTCCCCTCTGCACATTTTTCAGTTCCGGTACATATTCAGTAAGTTCTTCAAGGGAATCTTTATCTGTAAGCAGTTTCCCGAATGCAGGACTTCCGGTTATTCCGTTCAGTCCGCATTGTTCTATGCAGTCAGATAGAAATACTCTCCCTGTAGAATTCTTTTTATACCCCTTTCGGCTCCATCCCTTCTGCTCGCCTGTTTTTGCAGCTTGGTCGGCAAGGCTAATCCTGCCAGTATCCTCTATTACCTCATATCCATTAGGGTTAGCCGCAATACTGCTTCGCAGTCTTGCTCCCCGTGAATTACAGCCGGCATGCCGCCTGTAATTCACGCATTTCTATTTTTATACAGCTCAAGAATCGTGGTTCAATATTCTGTTCTACTTCTTTTCTGCTGTCTGTATCATCTCTACAAGCTGCTTTCTCTCTTCCGGCAGTTTTATTTCACCCGCGTTTTTCCCTTCATCTTCGTACCATACCTGTCTGCCAAAATATGTCTTCAATTCTTCACTCTTAAAACTGCATCCGTACAGGGCATACACCGTATTTCTCAGTATCCTCAGATCAGCTCTGCTCATTTTTACAAGTGTTTCCTTCACATACTTTCCGTAGCTGTCATCCGTATACCCGTTTACAGCCATTGCATACAGATCGGGGACTCCCCATGTACGCCTGATGCGGTATACTTCCGTGTACGAGTCTCCCGCTATGTAATAATAGATGTTTCCTCCGAAGCCTGCATACACTGAATATGAAAAATAATGGCCTTCACCATATGTAGATAAAATAGACGAATCTTCCTTTAATGGAGTAATATTTATTCTTTTACCCTCAGGAGAGACTATACATAAATACGATTTATATTTTTTATTATAAAAACTACCCTGATATCCATATCCCTGCAAATCATATTGTATCTGGTTATCAACTATATAGGGGCTTTTTCCATAGTACTTTTCAAGAATATCTACAGTTGAATAATAAGTTTGCCCCCATACAAGTGCATCATTCTCCTCAAAATCCACCGCCAGATGAAGTTCCGCGGCACGTTTGCTGCTTTCTTCATATTTCACAGGGGCATATTCTTTCAGGTAGTCCATGGCTTCTTTACTGCTATATACCTTTCCGTTGGTGTCAACTGCTCCAGGATTTCCTTCGATATCTACAAAATACGCTATATAACCATCTCCCTTTTTCAGTATAAAACTTATCCCATTACTGACAGCATCTTGCTCCGCATAATCAATTATTTTTTTATCATTTTTGTATATTAATAAGTCTGTAGAACAGCCTCCTATCATATACTCACCCAATTTCGAATAGTTTCCTTCATAATTCATTCCGAGTCCGCATTCGCCCTTCTGCTCAAGCCTTCCTTTTGTTATTGTATACACATTCCCATTTCCACGGTTATTCTGTATGATTAATTCCGGTATTCTTTCGTCAACCACGAATACAACAGGTTTTCCAGGCCCGCCTGCGACTCCTCCTTTATATTTTATGTCTTCTATAGTTCCTATTCTTTCTATATCAAAAGAAAATATTCTGCTGAGGAATATACAAAAAATCGATAATCCTGTTATTAGTGTTTTTCTCGTCATTTATATCTCCGTAATTGATAATCACTTTTTTTATTTCCCAAATCATTCCACACACCCCTCTGGACATCCCAAAGATTTTTCTGTCCCAGTCCTCCCTGTGTCGCATGTATAATATCTACATCATCATAGGATTTCATCACTATTTCATTCTCTTCATAATTCAGATTTTGTATGATTACTACATGACTACCACTTATAACAAGAATGTCACCTGGAACGACGTGAGTTAACAAAACTCTTTGGATATTCCTCTCTTTTATCTTCGTATTATCAGGATCAGTGTCTTTTACATCCAGCATCCATGTTTCTGTATTTATCTCCATAGTATAGTCACTATTTGCGAATACAGATGTCCCATATTTACTACTTTTACTTTTCGCAACCATGATATTACTGCCACTATAACAGGCACAAATATGTGCCAATCCTGAACAGTCAATACCACTTGTATAATCTGCCTGGTTAGGATGATAACTGCCGCTGAACGGTGTATTTGCATTACCTGTGATACTTGCATAATTTATATTATTAATGTTATTTGTATTGTAAGCATCGGTACCGTTAAAAGCCATAAACGTTGAAAATCCGGGCACGGTTATCAATGATGTAGACACATACGGATGCTGTACAACTCCTGCAGCTGCGCTTCCATACTTGTAGTAATTATAATTTACAGAGACACCGTCTTTTGTTGTCTGGCCGATCTCTATCTTTCGCTGCCCGAATAAATAGTTATGCCAGCTCGTTCCCGGTGCTGTTGTCTGTCCTTGCACCCAGTTCAGCTGGGCGTATGTTGCGTCTGTACTTCTCTTTCCTGCTATAGCGCTGCCCTGTGCTGTAAGTTTACTGTTAAAATCTGATACACTGTCCCAGCATCCCCAGCCGTATGCTACTGATTTATCCACCTGTCCATTATCATTCCATCTTGTCCAGCTCAGAATATTTCCCTGACCACCTTTATTATCTCCTGTCGAGTTATCTGTTCCAAGCCAATCGTTAGCTCCGTATCCTTCTTCTCCCGTCCACGGGTGTGCATTGTTCCAGTCCATGTTCCCCAACGCCGTCTCTGTTTTGTTTATGTACAGATTAGCCCGCCACAGCAGTTTCTTGTCGTACACCGCCAGGTAATCACTGTCCTTCGCCTGAAAATCAAAATATTTAATACGTCCTTCTGATAAACTCGTATACACTGCCTGAAATGCCGGGATCAGATCGTCTCCCGGATATGCACGTTCCGCACTCTCCGGCCGTATACCCAGCCGTACTCGTTTTCCTGATGCTGTATATATGTTGCCAACTGCATCCGCATACATCACGGGTACCGTTCCTTCCGTCTTCTCAAATTTATATAACCTCTTATCCCCTTTTACTTCCGGTTTGTCCAGTTTCCCGCTGCACTGTACGGTATCATCCTCATCCAGGAATGCAATATCAAAGCTTTCCGCCTTGTTGTTGTAGATGTTTCCTTCTGCTGCTTTTGTACTGTCAGCCGCAATCCTGCTCCGCAGTCTTGCTTCCCGGGTTTTGCATAGCAAAACCCGCACGTCTGCATGAGAAAATATGAAGCCACTCTGCGCCGCCGTAACTGACTGCAGGATGGTGCTGATTCGTACTTACGAATCAGCCTGTCGAATTATATTCTTGAGCAGGGAGAATATAGTTCTCTCCGTTTTATTTTTCCCGTTACCAGTCTGCCACATTCGGCCACGGCGGTGGATTCCCGTTCGGGCCGTCGTACAGGTTGTGCACGAACGCTCCGAAGAACCAGCCTTCCGTTCCGTCAAGAAGGCGTACTTTATACCACACGTTCTTCTGGCCGCCGATTGTCTCTTCCACCGTTCCCTTTTCAAGGATCCGGAAGCCTGTCTTTACAGGATATGTTCCGAGGCTTTCGGTTGATGTTGAAGGTCCTTTACGGAGGCGTACCTTGTCGTCGTTCAGACGGCCGAAGTACTTCAGGTGGTTACGCACTACCACGAGTTCGGATGAAGAATCTTTAGGAGGCCAGTCTTTTCCTTTAACAGATAACGGTGCTATCAGACAGTAAAACTCTCCCCAGGGACCTAATCCATAATTAAACGGATTATATTCCGTCTTTCCATAAACAGGCGCCCATGGAAAAGTCAGATGGCACTCTATATTACCACCCGGCGTTGCAATATAAAATTCGCTTTCCATAGCTCCCCGTCCACCAGCCCAAATTACATGGCCGGATGCCAGGCGGCCCAGATATCTGTAATCAAAGGGTTTCAGTTTCTCTGGTTTTACTGCAGACCACAAAACTCCGTTACGGTAAAGAAGCCCATCCTCTCCTATACTGAATCCTCCGGGCTGCGTCGGCAGCCAGGTTCTTGTTTCAGTTAAATCACGTACTTTTAATGTACGATCTGATAATACTTCTGTTGAATAAGAAAAACTTGGGGATTCAATATAATTGCCAAATGGCATAAAATAATTTGAGTATTCCCTCGTAATTGGTATTGAGCGTTCCTTATTAGCAGAAAAAAAGAATTCCCCATATCCTGGTTCCAAAACATAGATTGTTTCCCCTACCTTCACCTGTCCTTGTTGTGAAATAAATAAAATTTGATGCCCAGTAGTATTCTGTAAAAACTTAAACAACGGCACTGCTTCCCACTTTCCTTTATAGAAACATCTAAGTTTATCACGTGTTGTTGACGGGTAAAAATACAATCTTCCATTTTCATCAATAACAGGACCTTCTGGCGAATAAAATCCTTCTTCAGTGCCAGCATAACTAACTTGATCAAGTCCAGGTCCAATCATAATTGATGTTATTTTTTCTTTCTCTGCTTCAACCGTAGTTTGTGCATTAATAAAAACGGATATTACTGTAATTATTGTACTAATTAATAACAATCGTTTCACTTTTTAATCTCCTGACTGCCCATATTTGACAATTCAATTTTATTGCATCTACACCTCCCGGGGTTTTAAATTTATCTCCATAAATTTCGATATCCATTGGAAGTGAAACACCACTATTGTAGTCACCCAGACTCAGAACCTTTATTATACTCTGTATTTTATTAGTAAACTCTGCCTCAATCAGAATTATCTGATTCATATAATCAACAGGGTCTGATACTGCATATGGATCTCCCGGTACTGATGCAACAATCGCTATATGATTATCACAATAATCATTTTGATCTCCGGTCGTTCCCGGTCCATCGATACTATCCTTGACAAAAATATCTCCGGGAATTATTCTGCGTAACGCTTCTATATCAGGTTGCACATCATTGGCTTCAACATTCCGGCCTGCAACCTTTGCACTATAATTTGTTGACCTTTCATCTATCGGATATACTCTGGTATTGTCATATGTATTCATTTGAGTTTTTATATTTTCTACCCCTGTTTCAGCAAATCCTAATGGAAGTTTTTTCCAGTTATATATACGGGGGTCTTCATATCCCGCAGCCCGTTCTGCAAAACCTATACAGTCTGTTCCTGCTTCTATTGCCCAGTCCTCTGCCAGAATCGGTGTTGTTTTTGCTACAGTGAACACTTTTTTATCTTCACTGTCAGAATAACCTGCCTGATCAATCTTCTGGTCTTTTACCCCCTGCGGTCTGTTCTCGTCATAAGCATTTGAAAAACGCTGGGAACAAAATGTTGCTTTTAATAATCCAAGACTTGGTATAAAAGCACTTGTGCTTGCTCCTGTTCCCGGTTTCTTATCGGAATAATACCACCAGCTGCTACCGGGGGCAAGCGTATATCCAAACTGATTTGGCCCGGGTCCCGGATTTAAATTAATATTCCTCAATGTCCGGCCGGGCAGGAACTCATAGTCTTTCCAGTTTCTGCCTGATCCTCCGGCCACCCACGTATTAACCATCGCTTCTGTAATTCCTTCAGGAAGTCCTACATAGGCATTAAAACTGCTCACGGTATTAAAACGGTCTATATCAGCTGAATCACCATCAGGAAGTGCAGGCCACTGATTACGTGCCTGCTTGAATCTGTAACCATCCGCTCCCATCAGGTTTGCCCACGACGCAGCAGCATTTAACTCTGCCTGTAACGCCATTTTCTTATTGAAATCAAATGGCCCGTCCATGCTGCCTGCATCACCCCGGAGAGCTGCAGCATCCGGAGGTTCATGCCAACTGTCAGGAAAACTATAGGCTATAGTTCCTGAAATATACCCTGTATCTGGCTGCGGTGTGTTAGTAGTCGTCAACGGCCGCACTGGTGTAAAAGATGAAAGTTTTATCCCCTGCGTACCGTTGCCGACGGCCAATGCGGACAGCCCTGTAAAGGGAACCGGACTGGTAACCGAGCCGTCATGGTTTCTGTTCCACTCGTTATATCCCCAGGTGTCTTTATCCCATGATCCGTCAGCCGCCTTTCCCCATACAGGATCAAGTTCCGTCGCACGGACACCCGCATCAGGTGGTGCGTTCCACGGATGTGCATTGTTCCAGTCCTGACTACCCAGTGCAGATTCTGTCTGCTCTATGTACAGATTCGCCCGCCACAGCAGTTTCTTGTCATATACCGCTATGTAATCACTGTCTTTCGCCGTAAATATCAGTTTCGGGCCGTTCTCTTTCTTTTCTTCTGCTGTAAACGTAAACTGCAGGTCATCTCCCGGATATGCCTTCGTTGAACTTTCCGGACGTATTCCAAGCAATACATTTTTTCCGTCTGCGGTAACGATGTTTCCGGATGTGTCCGTAGTAAGTACGGGCGTCGTTCCATCCGTTATCTCAAAATCATACTGCCTTTTGGTATCACTGTTCTCATGCGGATTGTACAGCCTTCCTTTGTTTTTCACCGTATTGTCATCATCAAGCAGTGCTATATCAAAGTTATTTGCTTTATTGTTGTATACGTTTCCTTCATCACTTTTATTTTTGTCATAATTTCTGTCATATGCCTCGGTGATTGTCACTTTGTATGTGCTCCCTGTCATCGGCCCCAGTTTCATCCCGCTTTTATTTTTCAGCTGCAGTTTGAGTCTTCTCAATACTAAATATTCTCGCCGCAATCCTGCTCCGCAGTCTTGCTTCCCGGGTTTTGCATAGCAAAACCCGCTTGTCTGAATGAGAAAATATGAATTCACTCTGCGCCGCCGTAACTGACTGCAGGATGGTGCTGATTCATACTTACGAATCAGTCTGTCGAATTATATTCTTGAGCAAGGAGAATATAGTTATCTCAGGTTTGTCTTCTTCTTCCCCTGTTACCAGTCTGCCACATTCGGCCACGGCGGCGGATTCCCGTCCGGGCCGTCGTACAGGTTATGCACGAACGCTCCGAAGAACCAGCCTTCCGTTCCGTCAAGAAGCCGCACTTTATACCACACGTTCTTCTGTCCGCCGATTGTCTCTTCCGCCGTTCCCTTTTCAAGGATCCGGAAGCCTGTCTTTACAGGATATGACCCGAGGCTCTCGGTCGAGGTTGACGGTCCTTTGCGGAGGCGCACCTTGTCGTCGTTCAGGCGCCCGAAATATTTCAGGTGGTTACGCACTACCACCAGTTCGGCAGGTTTCGATGTATCTGGTGTAAAGAATTCCAATGTATCAGGTCCTGCAACATAATCCGGTGCAGCTTTGTACGGGGGAGGAATCAAACAATATATTTCACCCCATGGCCCTATTCCATAATTATATGGTCTTCCCTCGGATTGGGACCAGCGCTTTTCATCTGACGCCCATGGTATATACAAATCTGCCTCAATTTCACCTTTGGAATTAGTAATATAGAATTTCCTTACACCAACTCCGCTGTCTGACCCCCAAATAGCGTGTCCGGAAGCTAATCGTCCCAGATATTCACCCGGGTATCCATCAGGCTGTTTTGCAGACCACACCATTCCGTTCCGGTATAATAAACCGTCTTCTCCTACACTGAATCCACTGGGTTGCGTCGATAGCCATTTACGTGTTTCTTCCAAGTTACGTACTTTCATCGTATGACCGTTTTGTGCTTCTGTTGAATATATAAAAGGAGGACTTATTGATTCCATATATGAACCAAATGGCAACGGATAATATCTTGTCTCTCTTGATACAGGAATGTCTTCAATTTCATGGGGATAAAAAGCTGAGCCATATCCGGATTCTGATAAATCAATACAGACATTATTCAGCTGGATATACCCCTGCTGGGAAACAAGCTGAAGCGATGTTGCTCCTCCCCATTCCTTCATAATGGGAAACAGTTCTCTTTTACTGACTGTTCCGTTGTGATCTATTTGAAGCAGGTAATCATATGCACCATTACCTGCTTCTGGATATAACAACATATTGCCTTTTTCATCTATCATTGGACCTTTCGGAGAGTAGAAACCTTCTTCATTACACTCATAACTCAGTTCCAATTCAGAAGATCCCAGTTTTAGACTGGTTATTTTTTCTTTTACAGCGGTTATTTTTTCCTGCGAAAAAAGACAATTAACAGCTAACATCAATATAGTAACTGAAAAAAATAATTTTACTCTGTTCACTTTAATCTCCTTATCGCCCATGATTCACAATTTAAGTCTATTTTATCACCAATTTTTGGGGTCGTAAAGTTTTGGTATATTTGAAATCCCAATGGTATTTTACTCTCATTATAGTCCCCTAAACTCAGTACCTTAATCACACTTTGTATCTTATTATTATATTCTGCCTCAACTAGAATTATCTGATTCATCAAATCAGAAACAGATAATCCTGAAGCATCCGGAGGTACATATGCAACAACTGCTATATGTGCACGCTTTATACCATTGTCTTTTGCAAGGCTTGATTCCTTTACAAAGATATCACCTGGTACAACTAATCTCAATTGTGAAACAAAATCGTCCCCAATGGGCTCATCTTTTTGCTTCGATATAATTGTATCCGCCTCAACGGGAGCATACGTGGCTTCATTCTGATCACTCGGATAATGTCTGCACAAAGTTCCGTAACTATTCAAAACCGCCCAAATATTACTGAATGTCGTTTCTGCCCACCCTTTCGGTAACTTTATCCATGCATAGACATTAGAAATGGTGGTATTACTACTTGTATTGCTATAGCTTGCAGACCGCTGGACAAATCCTAAACAATCAGTTCCTGCCTCGATGACATATTTCTTTTTAAGAAAATCATCGACAGGTACACCCGTTATGGAAGCTTCATCAAAATACGTACTAGCCTTTCCATATCTCAACCCAAGAGACGGAACAAAAACATTTGTCGCAGGTGTCGTTGCAGCATCATTCCAACTGGCAGGGGCTGTTACTATATATCGCCACCATCTATCACCGGGAGGTGAATTGCGAGTCCATCTTTTTAACGCTTTTTTCAAATCAGAATTAGCAGCCCAATTTGATGAATTTGCATTTAATGCTGTAAAAGTTGCATCAGGAATTATCTTATTTTGATTTGAAGCTCCTGTGACATTTTCCTTAAATTGTCCCCAACTAGAAAAGTTTGCCGGAATCGTCGCGTCAGGAGACGGCCATGCTGATCTTGGTTTGGCAAAAGCAATTCCATCTTTATTATAGCTATCTTTCATGAGAGTAATTTCTTTTTGCATTTTTTTATTAAAATCAAACGGGCTGTCCATACTTCCTGCAAACCCCTTATTACTGATTGGTGGTTCATATTCATGATTCGGATAACTGTAAGCTATGGTATTACTTATTAAATTGGCCGAAGGTGGATTATTCTTATTACCCAGTGTTCTTACCGGAGTAAAGGTTGACAATTTAATACACTGGGTTCCATTACCCGCAGGAAGCATTGAAAGGTTCGTAATAGGAACTATCGTGTTTGACGTTCCATCATGAACTCTGTTCCACTCGTTATATCCCCACGCAGCACTCCATGACTTGGGACATGCACCTTCTTGTGCAACTCCTGCTGCAGGCGGAACATTCCACGGGTGCGCATTGTTCCAGTCTATATTCCCCAGTACCGTCTCTGTTTTGTCTATGTACAGATTCGCCCGCCACAGCAGTTTCTTGTCGTATACCGCTATGTAATCACCGTCCTTCGCCTGAAAATTAAAATATTTAATATTCCCTGATGTATCCGAATACACTGCCTGAAACGCCGGAATCAGATCGTCTCCCGGGTATGCACTTTCCGCACTCTCCGGCCGTATACCCAGCCGTACACGTTTTCCTGATGTCGTATATATGTTGCCAACCGCATCCGCATACATCACGGGTACCGTTCCTTCCGTCTTCTCGAATTTGTATAATCTCTTAGCTGCTTTTACTTCCGGTTTGTCCAGTTTCCCCCTGCACTGTACAGTATCATCTTCATCCAGAAATACAATATCATAACTTACTGCCTTGTTGTTATAGATGTTTCCTTCTGCTGCTTTGGTACTGTCATAGTTCCTGTCATACGCTCCGGCAAGGGTTACGCTGTATAAACTTCCTGTCACAGGTTTCAGTTTCATCCCGCTGCGGTTCTTCAGCTGTATACTCAGCTTATCCAGTACCAGATACTCTCCGGTATTTGGTATCCACCGCCATCTTTCGCTGCTCACCTGGCTTTCTTCCTTCATGCTACCGATTTCAAGTTCTGCACTTGCGGGTACTCTGTCGAATACATCCCAGCTTTCCGCATGCTCATATTTTTCTGAAGTTTTCTTTGTTTTCAGCAGCCTCAGGCACCGCAGGTCTCCGACAGCGTCGCTGAATGTCTTCCAGCTTGTACTCACTGCACATCCTGCTTTTCTGTCCATCCATACGACTTTCGTTTTTTCCATGAATGCGTCCGGGTCGGCACTGTTTGTTCCTGTATCCGTTATTATTCCGATGAGTTCTTTCCCGTCATCTGTTTCATCTTCTCCTGCTTTTTTCTTACCGTACAGTATATCTCCCTGTTGTACTTCACTCAGAGAGGGGACTATCATGCTTGTTTCTTTCAATCCCTGATAGTCATACTGCTTATCAGCAAACGCTTCGCTGTTCTTTCTGCTTCCGTCTCCGTATTGGCCTGCGGCGTCGTTGCGTATTTTTTCTGCATAGGCTGCAAGTTCCATTGCCGGCTGTTTTTTCTCTCCCTTTTCCGCATAGCTTATGCTTTCTGCAAGTCCTGCTCCTTTTATGCATCCTGTCAGCAGTCCCCAGCTGTCCGTTCCGCAGCCTGCTGCTGTTCCTCCGTTTATATCTCCCGGACGGTACAGCTTCTTATAGTATTTTGATCGGGCTGTCGTTGGTTTTCTGTAATAGTCTGCCTGTGTCTTCATTTTATACCAAAAAGTTTCCGGAGTATCTATACCATCTGTACTGTAAGGCAGGGCATTACCATTTATAGTACTGTCGTCTGAAGGATACTCCTTATCAGCAGAATTCTTATATATCATATTCTGCTTTTTCCCATTCCCCCATTCCACTCCGTTTGTTAAATATTTCTTTGCTTCTACTGCAAGTCTTTCCCCTTCGGTATCTTTTATTGATTCATACGCTTTTGGATTGTACAAAGGTTCATCTTCGTGCAGACCGTCAGCATAAATACTACGACTGTTATTATATACGTGTTGCAAATACAATTGTATATATTCGCTTCCACTTGCCTTATACAGATCATCAAATACATCTTTTTTTATAAGACTTTCAGCAAGCATTTCTGCCAGTTTTTCCGAGAGCGCAGGATAGGCACAGTTTTTCTTGTCTTTTGCATCAAGCCAGGCAAACATGTTATCACTTATCTTTTTTTTGGTAAGTTTTTCTTTTGAGTTTGCCTCGGCCTCCAGCTCCATGAAGGACCCGGACGTCTTGAACGTGAGAAGGTATGTTGTTCCTGTTCCATATTCTGCAAGGTAGAACCGCCCTCCGGACAGTGTCGGGATGGTTATACCGTCATACGCCTGTCCGCTTATCTCTGCAGGCAGCACAGGACTTTCACTCTGTGCTATATATCCCGCACTGGTCAACTCGGCGGCCGTTCCGTCTGTCGTTGCGATCTCCATATTCTGATTCTGTACCGGAGTGAACAGTTTTGCAAGCTTTCCCTTTTTTGTGGCATCAGTTACCTCATTCCACTCTGTCGTTTTGTCTTTTGGCTGCAGTATCATCCAGTTACCGTTATTGTCCTCGTACGCTGCGGTATACCCGCTGTAAGTATTTGCTGGAACAGTCAGATTGTACTGAACCTTATCTACGGACAGTGCGATGCTGCAACAGACTGTATTTTCTGTTTTTCCCTCTGCGTTTTTCACGTCTTTACGTATATCGTATCCCGTTTTTACGGGGATGTCTGCTGCGTGCAGGATGCCTGCTGCCTGGAGCAGAAGGAATGCTGCTGCTATATTCCGTATTAGTGTTATATGTTTTTTCATAATTTACCATCTCCCTCCGCTGTTACCGGTGCCGGGCTGGGGTGTAAAAAACCACCAGTCATCGTACGGCCGTTCTGCCGGTTTTGGTTCTGCCGTTATGCTGCGTGCTGCTGTCGTCACGATGTATCCGTCGGGCGTGACAAGTTCTGCGTACAGCGTTATTTCCGTGTCTTCCGTTACGGACGGCACTTCATATCCGTCACCGTCAACCGGCGTTTTTGCGCCGCCGGCAACGGAGTAATACCACCTGTCCGTAAGCGGAAGTTTTTCCGCGCTGTATTCGGGCCACACGACAACGTCAAGGTTCAGTATCGTTCCGCTCCGGTATGTGTCGGGCCGCGGCCAGTGCCACAAATCGTACATTCCCGGGAGCGTAAAGCTGAACGGGTTCCTTTCGGATATCGTTACGGCCGAATGCAGTTCGTCGACGCTTTGCGCTGCTATAAGCGGCAGGGCCTCTCCGTCCGCCGTTATGACTGTCTGCACTCCGGCTTTTACGCGTTTCATATATACTGAACACGTGCCGTTGTACCTGCTGCTGTTTACGTCTATTCCGTCCTCTACGAATGTCCATCCTTCCGGAACGGGCATGGTTCTGTCTGCAAACAGGTAGAGTACGGCATCCTGTTTTACGTAGAAGCGGGCTGTCTGTTTCGTCGAGCCGTCGTCCTCTGCGTTCCACTCGATATAGTCACCGCCGCGCGCATACCGCGTAAGCTGGTGCACGAACGGATCGGACATTCTCCTGCGGCTGTAGTCGTTCTGCCGGCCGTACTGTCTTTCATACAGCATCATGCCTTCATAGAGCGGGGCGCGTATGGTACGCGCATCTCCGTTCACATCTGCAAGTGCAAGTAGTCTTGCCGATCCCATGTTTCTGCTGACATACGCATAGACCTTTTTCCAGCTGCAGCTCCAGCCGCTCTTGTCGGTGGCGCGGTACTCTATCCGGTATCGTCCTTCTTTGAGCAGTACGATTGGTGCGTCATACTTCTGCGTATCGCCGTCGTTGATGCGGTATTCTATATAATCAAGTCCGGAACCCGTGTCGTTACCCGTAATCGTTACTTCGGCTATGCCGCTTTCGCTTCTCACGGCAGCCTGGGCATACGGCGCGCTCCTGTCTATTTTTATAACGACAGTCTGCGGCTCTTCTTCGTTCCCCGCGTTGTCTTCCGCATGCCATGAAAGCGTGTGGATGCCTTCGGCCGTATACGTAACAGGAGAGGCATACCTGCCGTCCTGTGTCTGTATCGACGCAACGCCGGAAAGGTTATCTTCCGCGGTTATGGCTGCTGTTACGTCGCTGCTGTACCATCCTGTTGCACTGAGCGTGCCGCTCAGCGTGCACGAACTTACAGGCTTTGTTATATCGGCCTTTATGGTGCTTTCCGCCTGAACGCCGCGGTATCCCTTTGAGTCGGTACCGTACGCCTGCGTGCTTGTCCAGCCTTCCTGTATCTGCACCGGTTCCGTATACGGCTGCCATGCTCCGTTGTCCCTGCGGAACTGAATGTCCGCCACATACGTTTCCGCATCTTCCGATGTGATGTACATGCCGGGCAGCGTCCGGTACCAGCCGTTCGTCCCGTCAGGCGCTGCTATTGTATACAGAATCTTTGTGACAGGTGCGGTTGCATTCACCTCTCCGTTATACATCATGACGCTGCTGTCAGTCGCAGCATACAGGTTCTGCCCGTACAGCGCGGCTGCCGTATATGTACCGACCGTCTGCCATATGCTCTTTCCCGTATACCTGTTGTACACGGTAATGCCGTTATCTCCGGCAGTAATAAGTTTCTCATACGCAAGCGCGAACTGGGTATCCGACGGGACTGACCAGCTGTAGGAGCCGGTATTCCTGTCGTACACCGCAACGGCCGTACTGCCTTTTACGGCAATACTGTCTTTGTCCATCGCAAGCTGCGTATCTTTACTGCACGCACAGTCAACACTCCGCAGTTCTTTCAGCGAAGAGTCAAGGAGTATGATTCCGTCCTGTACTGCAACGGCCGCTCCCTGAGCGTCGCACACTGCGGTAAAGACATCCTTTCCCGTCGTCCACGAGCTGTCCGTTCCGTACACTGCCGTTATACCGTGCGGTGTCACTTTCCACGCACAGCCGTTATTCCATATAATCGTATCCTTTGCGGTAAAACCGTTTCCACACGTACCGAGCAGCGTGCCCGATGATGCATCAAGTACACTGCACGTTCCGTTTTCCACCGCAAGCAGTACGGAGCCGTCTGACGATATGCAGTCGACATGCGCCCTGCTCCATACGGTCAGTCCAGACACAAGCGATTCAGAAACAAGCATGCCGTCGTTTCTCAGCCCTATAAATTCCGTCCCGGTAAGGAGGGAGTGTGTGTACACATTCCTGTCTTTCCACAAAAGTGCACCGCCTGCACTGAGCACCGTAACGCCGTTCTTCCGCACGGCAACCGTACTCTGAAAATTAACGTACAGCTGCGTAATGCCGGTGCCCGCACCTGCTTTCCATCCGAGACGGTCGGTAGACGGAGCCCCGGCAGCCGTTGAGCGGATGCCGCCTCCGTTCTTGTCTTTCTGTCCCCAGATATCGTCCTGCACCTGCAGCGTAAATTCTGCAGATGCCTCTTTTCCCGACTTCGTATACGCCGTAACCCCCACGGATTTGTCTCCCGCGTTCTGCGGCGTACCTTCTATGGTACCGTCGGACGAAAGACTTACTCCCTGCGGCAGGAAACCGGAAGATATCTTCCACTTTACCGTCGAACCGCCGTCGTTCGCACTTGCAAGTACGATATGATACGGCACTCCGACCGTTCCTGCCGGTAATTTCTTCGTTGTTATTTCAAACGCATCTCCTATCTGTACTTCCGCCGTTACGGAAGAGGAACTGTCTTCACACGTACCCGTTATCGTAAATTTCCAGGTACCGTTCGGTGCATTGTCATCAGGCAGAACGTTCACCGAAACAACACCGTTCGGCACGCAGCTGTCGGACGACAGCTGGACTTTGAACGGAGATTCGGGCGGAACGTTCACGGTAAACGCAACGCGTTCCGCATATCCGTTTACGGCAAGGTTCGTCTGCACGGACTTTCCGGCCGGAACATCAAGCACCGTGTCCTGGAGATGCATGACAAAACCCCGCTGCCGTACGCTGAACGGAATTTCATTCGACGTGCCGCTGTCCGTTGCTATACGGAGTCTGCCCTTTCCTGTTTTCATTTCTGACGTAACGGTGAATGTCACCGCCTGTCCGTTCCACGTATCGGTCTTTACACTCTCCCCGTTCCACGAAAGCGTTCCGCCGGTACCGAACCCGTATCCGAATACGGTAACAGCCGTTCCCGCGTATCCCGTTCCCGGAGATGCGCTTGAAATGACAGGCTGTATACGTTCCGTCGTCACTATCGTCGTGAGTGTTATAATTTTACCGTCACCGCCGTCAAGGACAGTCTTATATGTTCCTGCCGGGCAGCCGGACGGAACCGTAATCAAAACGGCTCCTGTTTCATCAAGGGCAAGATTCCCCTCTGAAACCTGCAGGCCCGCTTCCGCCGTAACCGTAAAGGAAGGCGTTCCGGTATACCCGTCAAGACTTTCCAGCTTAACCGGATATTCCGCTGTCTCTCCGGGATGAACCGAAGCTTCAGACGTGTACACGACCGCGCTCCAGTCAGGGACGACGACATTCAGTTCCGCCGTGACGGTCTTTCCGCCGAGGCCTGTAATGACAAGCGGCCTGCTGCCGCGGTGCGTACACACCGGCACTTTGAGCGTCATGCATCCCATACCGTTGTTTTCGCTTTCCGCTGCTGCAATTTCCGCACCTTCAAAATAATAACGTGTTCCCGATATAAATCCGCTGCCGAACACCGTAACTTCGTTTTCTTCCTTTCCGTTGATTGTCGACGGAACGACTCTCGCCACCGCCGGCTGCGGATACGTAACGGTCACTTTGACGATAACGTCTGCCGTAAGTGTATAATTTCCCTCATTAACAATTTCGCAGGGGATCGTATATGTTCCCGCAGGGCACTTGTCCGTCATGGAAATATACGCTGACAGGGAGGCTGTCTTTCCCGTTACCTGTACGTCCTTCACTGAAAGCATTTGAATATCATCTTCAGGTTCGTGCTCTTCGTGCTTTACGTACTTTCTGCGCAGCATCAGATAATCAGAAGACGTACCGGAAATATAGAAATTCCCGACAGTCACCGGTATTGAAACCTGCACCGAGTCCCCGCTGTCAACGGAAACTTCTATCGTACGTTCTGCAGCGGAAGGACTGTTGTAGGTGTCTTTTTCCGAGCCTATCAGTACCGATACGGGAGCAGACTCAGCGCTTTCCGCTCCGCTGCCGTCGTATGCGCTTACCGCATACTGCATGTCGGTTTTATCCGCATAGTTTTCTATAGTGACTGTCGTTATGTTTCCGATATTGGATTTCGTTTCCGTACCAGCCGTCACGTTCTTTGTAATCAGGTAGTAACCGGCATTCCGTGCGCCGTTCGTATTCTTCCACGACAGCTGTACCGTTCCCGCTGCCGTTTCCGCAGCGCGCACGTCTTCCGGTGTGTTCAGTACAAGGCCTGAACGGTCGATGCGGTATTTACCCGCTGAATACGCTGCCGGTGAATAGAAACCGTTGTCCGTTTCAGCGCGGACGGCAATTCTGTATTCACCGTCTGCAACAGCAGAAGAAGAAACGGTTCCTTCATATCTGCCGCTGCCGTCTGCAGTAAGCGTTCCCAGTTCCATATCAGGATCTGTATCGTTTTCGCATGCAAAGACATGTACCTTCGTCCCTGCCGTCGTTACGGTACCTGCAACTGCAAGTGTACCGGATGCACTCTGAACGCCTGCACCCGGCTCCGTTACGGTAACATCTGGTGCGCTGTTCACGCCGAGCACCGCTATTTCATACGATCCTTCGTCAAGATTGGATACCGTTATGCTCCATTTTCCCGTTTCAGGCGCTTCAACACTGATAATCATTCCGTTTTCGATGTATGAAGTTTCAACGCCTTCATCACCTGCTTTATATGTTTTTCCACCAGGGGACACAACCGTAAAATCGGGAGAACCTTCCTTATACCCTATAGCGAACACGGCTTTCCCCGGCCCGCTCTCCGTATAGGAAGCGTCAGCCGGACTGTCGGAAACAGCCTGTCCCTTCAGCGTCTGAGCACGTACGCTCAGGTTATTCTGCAGCACGGGTGTACCGTCAGCAGCATGTGAGGTTCTCCTTGAGGGAATCGTGACATAGTACACGTTTCCTTTACTGTCTGATCCGTTTCCGTTCAAGCCGTTCCCCAGTCTGCTCATATCGACAGTACGGACACGCGCTATATTTTTACTTAAATCGATTCCGTCGGGTTTGAGTATCTGATAGCTCGAAACATCGACGTCGAGCCCGCCGTCGCCGACGAACGCACCTACCCTTCCCAAATCAAATCCGCAGATATTGATATCTATATATCCCAGAAAGCCACGTTTTCCGTTCGTAAAATCACCGAACATCGTACCGATTTCTCCGAACCATATGTCCGAACTCGGTATTTTCAGAATAGGTCCGTCGTGCAGGTACGCCTTAGGCATACCGAAGCTCACAGCTCCCTTGCCGGAGAACTTCAGCTGCCCGTCCTTTCCGAATAGATACAATTCAATCGAGCCTTTTATGAACAGAATGCGCACGCTCAACCCGGTCGCGAATGCGTCATTCTTTATGATTGCCGCTGCGCGTGCATTGATGTTGAGCGTCCCGCTCAGAATAGTTGCGTTTCCTTCAAACACCCAGGCGACTTTCGTTATGTCAACCCATGCGTCTGCCGTAATGTGGGCAAGCTTTCCGCCGCTCTGGTCATTAACCGTAAGCCCGAGCTGTATTCTCGTTCCTCCGTCCCCGAATATACTCCGGTACCGTGCAGGTATCTCGTCGGGGAAGCCGAAGGCAAGACCGCCTCGTATCCCGCACAAATACAATCCTGTCGAACCGAGCGGAATGCCGCCGACGTACGCTTCATAGCTGAAATACGCATACTTCAGGCCTATCGGATACGTTGCGGAGACGTTCGTAAACGACATCGCAACCTCTATGATTCCAGCTCCGGGAATCATGGCCCCCCCGTGGCCCGCTATAAAATAATTCCCGTCGGAATCGAAAGCAAACTCTGCACCGACATTGAAGAAACCTGCCTCGCCGACTTTGAAGTCCGGAAGCGTAAAGCCGCCGCCGCCCACCTTGAATCCGTTGGATGCAGACACTTCAACGCCGGACAGGGAGACCAGTCCGTTGCCCATGAATTCGGGCATCTTCAGGCTTACCGTAGAGAAATTAATGGCACATTTTTTGAAATTGATTGTCGGCTTGTCAAGTACAAGCGTAAAGCCTACTATGGCGCATTCAAGCTGCGGCGCTTCAATATCGCCGTCAAAATCGCCGGTAGAAGGATTGAACGTCGCATTTTTCAGTGCAACATCCTTTCCACCAAGAGAACCGAAATTCTCGGGCATCGTTATACGGCATTCTTTCAGTGCTACCATATATCCGCTTGAGCTGTTCAGGACATACAGTCCGCTGATTGAGCCGGTGAATCCCGCGATTGAAACTTTCGTCTGCTTTATACCGCCTTCCAGAGACTTTATGGAACCGTCCCATCCCATCTCAAGCCGCTGCAGGCTGAACGTCGTATCCCCAAAATTGACGGAATTGAAATTCACGCGCACATCAGCTCCCACGGTAAAACCCGTTTCCGAGAATGCCAGCTGCGTCACGGTAAAATCAAGGCCTCCCAGCATTGTAAACTTCATGGAAGAATGCATGCCTGCCGTAAATTTCTTAAGTCCCGTTCTCGTCGAGAACCGCAGTTCGTCTATTTCGAATGTCGTATTTTTAAGTCCGTCGGGCATACTGTCGCTCGTAAATGCGAGCTGACCCGTTACATTGATGTCAAAATCGTTGTCATTTCCCTTTGCAAAATTAACAGCACCGTTGTTCAACGCAAGCGCGTTGAACAGCTTTGCATTCATGTTCTCCACGCCGATATTAACGTCGATGATTTCTCCCGTCGCTGCTATCGTAAAATTCCGTATCGCAACTTTTACCCCTGAAAGTCCGCTGGGGAATGAGTCGGGAAGGAGCAGCGAACCGCCGAAGCTGAACACAAGCCCTTTGTCATTTTCTTTTTCGAGCTGCAGCCTTACTCCCTGCATTTTTAGCGAGTTCATAAGCAGCTGGTCGGGTACTGAGCACGCAGCATACGCGGATTTTATCTGTTCGGCAGTAAACACAAAGTCTGCCTGTGTGGTAAGGCCGCCGATTCCCTCAGGGAATGACGCCTTTGACAGCGTCATTGTCGCCGCAACGGCATATTCAACAGTACCATTCTTATACGCTGCCGCAAGTTTTACGCCGCTCAAATCGATTGCGCTTATGGAAGTTTTATCAAGGGCGTATGACGCGCCGAACGATTTTATGGAACCGTCAATTCCTATTTCAAACGAATCAAGCCGTACTTCTGTCCCGGCAATTCCCTGCGGAAGCGATTCAGGAAGAATCAGTCCGCCTGCCAGTGCAATCGTGCCGTCGTTACGCGCACCGTCCCAGTCGAACGACACGTACACATCGTTAAGCTGCGTTCCGTACAGGACAGGATCAAAGTTTATGACAGCCGCATCTCTGCTCCATGAACCGTCGGGCATCTTTCTGCTGAGCCGTGCCGACAATGCGGTAATTTCAGGTTTTGACGCATCGATGGTAAACGTATCTACACGGAGCGCCACGCCGTTGCCGAGACTCTGCAGACATTCCGGCGCATTTTCGGTAAACGACAGGGCTCCGGTAACATTCAGATACAAATCCGCCCCGTCTTTCTTTTCAACACTGACACTGCCGTCCTCAAGCCGCAGTGCCTTCAGGTTCGGCGCTATTTCACCGTCAAGCCCGTCAAGCGTAATTGAAATACTCCCGATTGTTCCGTCTTTCTTTATTTCAAATTTCTTTATTACCGCACTCTTTCCCTTTATAAATCCCGGCAGCGAATCTCCGGTAAATGCCGCACTGCCGCTGAAGCCCACAGTCATTTCTCTGTCTATCGTAAGCTGCGTCAGGTTGAACTGAATGCCCGAACATTCCATAGCTATCGATGTATCTGCGGTGATTTTGTTAAAATCAAACTGGCAGTGCACCGGGTCATACATAACGTTGTCTATTTTTACCGCGTCTACAAGAAATCCCGACGGGAAAATCAGTCCAGCTTCGTCAAGCGCTACATACGGTGCGCCGTCCTTATATCCCACGCCCACGCCTTTTAACGAAAGCGCCCAGTTTTCAAGGAACGGGACGACGAAACTTCCTTCCATCCGCGCATCAAGTTCCTTCACGGTACCGTCAAGGCCTATGCGGAATTTCCGTATGCCGAGCGTCCTGCCCGACAACGCACCGGGCATTGCTTCGGGAAGCGTCAGGCAGCCTGCAATGCTTATTTCATTATTTTCTACTGCAAGATTACTGATGCAGTACGTCATGTTCCACAATGTAAACGGAGACGTCGCCGCACCTTTCAAAGATACGTTTCCGTCGTTTCCGATATTCAGCCCGCGGAGTTTTATCTGCGTGTTGTCAAGAGCCGTAAGCGTTATAACAGAATCGGCAATTTCAAGCCCCTTTTCTGTCAGCAGCATGTGGTTGAATTCAAATTTAACCGCGCCCAGGTCAACCGTATAATTTTCGATTGCCTGATTTATAAAATACGTTCCGTCCTGATACAGACGCACGTCCCTGTACAGCACGTTGTCATTGTTGAACATGTCGGGCAGGACGACATTGACGACAGCCCTGATACCCTCGTCGTCGACGATAGTTTCCCGTATCCCGGACTTGTCCGTCACTATCGGAACGTTTACCGACTGATACTGACAGTCTTCTCCCAGATGCACGCCGTCAGATGTAAAATACAGCGTCCCAAGGTTCATCGTCCTGCCGTTGTAAACAACGGTATTGCCGGTTACAGACGCACTGTCGTCGTCAAACTTAACTCCCGTGCCCTTTATATTCCAGCCTTCGTATTCATAGGTTATTTCAGTGCTGCTGTCAGAGAACGTTACCGTACCGTCATCGTGCAGGTTAATACAGGTACTGCCCGTCTGCACGTACGAAGTCCACGTTTCGGGTTTTATCTTTCCCTCTAAACACACGGCATCAGATACGAACCGCGCATTCAGAGCCTGCACTGAATAATTATTATATGAAACAAAATCGCTTTCTTTTGTGCTTTTCTCCGATACAATCACTTTTCCGGCTGCATTGAACGCAATTTTTCCCAATGCCACCGTATCGTCGCAATAATCAAACGCGACAGCAGGTTCATCGCAGTGCATCAAAAAGACGCCGTCAGAATCCTGCTTCATATACGCACCGGGCAGACTCAGATAATACCCCTTGTGACACCACTGGTATACATCGTCCTTCAGCTCACTCTTTCCGGGTGTTACACTACCGTCAGCCGCTACGGCAAAATCCGGGAAATAAACGTCCCAGCCTTCTCCGCTTTCTTCATTCATCGAATGAACGTACCCCGAGCCGTGCAGGCCGTCGGATGCAAGCTGCAGCGCACTGTATATATAGTTCCAGCCCGAGAATGAATACGTATAGGTGTTTTCCTTTCCTGCCGCAACAGTACCCCCCGAAAGAAGTCCCGTTCCGTTAAAGGCTATATGCTCCATCTCCAGTTTTCCGGCGCTGAAAGTACCGGGTACGGTTACGTATCCTTTTTCAATTACGACACGCTCTCCGCTGAATGTACTCTTTTCATTCGATACGGTATATCCGCCTATCACAACAGTCTGTGCTGCCGTACTGGCACCGCTGCAGGTATTGTTGCTGGAAAGGGATACCTGTTCATATTTCCATACGCTGCCCTGCGTACCGGGAAGCGGAACATCCATTTCATCAGCAGACACGCCGCTTCCGGTAACGGAAAGGCCCTTAATTGTCACATCCTTCGTATACTGCGTATCAACGGCAAATACGTCGCCTGAAGTGCCGGTACGGTAGACGCTGTCTTTCGCCGTCGTCCGCAGTCCCAGTCCCGCAATATGCCTGTCGCCGCCGTACACGGAGAGCAGACCGTTCCGTATATACACACCGCTGTCAGTAATAAACGCATCGTCCGATTTCAGTTTGAACCCGTACACCGTCGTTTCAAAACCGGTAATGTGTCCGCCTGTTTCCATATCCGCACCGTTGTTCGTGAGCAGTATGTTCTGCGCATCAAAACTGCTGCCGTATACGCCTGCGGAAATTTCACCGGAAGCGTATATATGTCCCGCACTGTCTATCGTTATGCCGCTGATTGTAACAGTCTGCGCCGTACCGGAAATACTCGTTATCTTACTGCACGCAAAATCGGCACACTGCGTGACGGTACCGTCAGCATCGTTTATCGTAAAATTGCGCAGAACGAGGCTGTGGTTATCTTTGTCGCCGTCGATTTCATACGTATCGGGCAGTTCAAGGACAGCTTCGTACACTTCATACAGACTGCCGTTTATTCCCGACTTCTTTACCGTCAGGACCGTATCGTTCAGGACGAGCTTTATGGAATCGCTCTTTACCGCAGCGCGGGGAACGGAATCAGCTGCACCGACGTTTACATCATTGAGCGGTATGGCCCTGCTTCCGTCTGCACAGCTTACCGCAATATGCTCAGGCGTAAACGTCACCGGCTGTCCGGATGTACCCGAAAATACCGTCTTTGAACCGGAAAGCGTAAGCCCCTTTACCTGTTCCAGCGTGAATCCGTCTGTAGCAGCCTTTATAATAGAAGAAAGGGAAACAAGCGCTGAGTTTACAAGCGGATAGTCTCCCGATCCCAGATTGACTGTTCCCGGTTTGACGGAAATTGTCGTCTTTTCATTTTTCTTATTGTAAACAGCAAAACTGTATGTGCTCTCCAGGAGCGAAAGCCCCTGCGTTCCCGCAAACGAAAATCCCGTTCCCTGCAGCACAAAACCGTTCAGCCGGACAGTATATATTCCCGTTTCGGAAAGGGCACTGCTTATGCTGCGGCTGCCGTTTATGACTGTATCATTCTGCAGCGGCAGTTCTTTGAGTACTTTTTCAACAGTCTGCCCGTTTTCTTTCACGGTTTTTGAAACAGTTACGGAAGCAGGCAGTTCAAGCACACCGCCTTCAAGCAGTACTTTCCCCGTCCCGTCCGCTGTCTTTTCAACCGCCGTTCCCTTTATGACATACCCGTCAACCGTCTCCGCATATGCGGTGCGTATTTCTGCAGGAAGGACAGCCGTACCTGTCGTAAAGTTAGTCCGTACGACGCTGAAGTTTCCGGCTTTGTCATACCCCTTTACGGATACCGCATACGCTGCATTATTCTTCAGCGTGGAAATTGTGTAGGAAGTACTTGTTCCGTCAAGCGTAATGGAACGCGATGACGTATCGGACGCAAGCAGGCCCGTAATGTCGAGCGAAATATTCTCAATACCGGCACAGGCGTCGGCCAGGGCGCCCCATGAAACCGTATATGCATCTTCCTGTTTTTCAACTGCAGCACCGGAAGCAAATACAGGGCTTTCCGTATCGATTTTAAAAGAACGTGATGTCTTTTCACTGTTTCCCGCGTAGTCAAAAGCTTCAACGGAAGCTTCAAATTCTCCTGTCAGCTTTCCGTCAGCAAGTAAATCGGACAGCCCCGCCTGCATCTCCGTCGTTCCGGAATCTGCCGTATAGGTCCTGCTGCTACCCGATGCCGTATCCGTTACAGTGAGCACATATTCCGAAATGCCCGTTTTATCGGCAGGCTTGTTCCACGTGAATACCGTCACCGCTGCATTGTAATACGAGTCTGCATCAGTCTCAGGAGATATGTGCAGGCTTATTCCCTCAGGCGGATTGGTGTCGATACGGAACGGATACACACTCTCCCTTCCGTCCGCCCCCGTTCCCCCGATGCACGATACTGCAAGGCAGTAATAATCGTCAGATTCGTTATCGGGCAGCGCATCAAATTCAAGCGAAAGCGTTCCCTTCTGATGCACGACGGTGTAGCCCGCTGTATTGTAATCGCTGAATGCCGCAGCCGCTCCGTTTACGATTCTGCACTTTTTAAGTTTCCACTTGTATCCCGATATACCTGATTCGCCCGTACTCCGCGGCTTTACCGTAAAGACCGCGTCGCTGCATAATTCAGCATCTTCCGGTTTTGAAGCCTTGCGGTGTGAACTGCTCGTCACGACAGGCGCCGTCGGTATGCCGATATCCTTCAATACCTCGAACACGGCATATGCGCTTTTGTTGCCCGCAGCATCGGATGCCTGCACGTACACATAATTCAGCCCTGAAAAAAGAGGCACCGCGTCGTTGTTTACGACAATATCCTCTGAAGCGCTGAACGCGTACCATTTCGACGGCAGCGTACCTTCCTTATCCGAAATCCCGACAGCCCACGATTCAACAGTACCGGAAACGGTCTTTCCGCCCGCAGCATAAGCCGTATCGGAAGCGTCCGGAAGAATCGTAAGTTCATTTGTGTCTTCGGAATCCTTTACATATTCACCGACAAATTCGCCGGAATCCAGGGAACTGCCGTTATACCGTGCACGGACTGCCGTAATCTGAGGGGCAGTTTTATCGTTTATAAACGTACAGGGAGACGAAACATAACTGTTGCCGTACGCATCCACCGCTTTTACAGAAAGCGTATGTCTCCCTTCCGACCAGCCTGCTGCGGAAAGAGTGAATGTTTCGCCGGAATAGGAACTTTTTGTCTGTTCAAATGCCGTCCAGACAGAACCGGAAACATAATCTACTGAATAGAACAGTCTGGAAAGTCCCGACACTGCATCAGCCGCACTGAAAGAGGAAAGCGTCAGTTTCCCCCCCTTCACACTGTCTGCACAGGCGAACGACACGACAGGAGGTGTTGTATCGACGGTAACCGTATACCGTTTTTCACTGCTCACGTTCCCCGCCGCGTCGGAAACGGTGAACCACACGTTCCTGTCTTTCCCGTCGGAAAGGACTGCCGTCTTCCCGGCCGTATATGCAGCCTCTCCCTCCCTGCGGTATTTATATGATGAAGCGTCGATTCCGCTGTCCGTATCTTTCGCGGACGCGGTAATTTTATTTCCGTCCTTCACACAATCGGCATCAAACTCAGGTGCAACCCTGTCTATAGACACACTCACCGGCTGGCTTACACCGGTATTTCCCAGAACGTCGTCAGCATAAAAGACGACCGAATACTTTCCGTGTCTGTTCAACGTTACCGAAGAACCTTTTCCCGATGTCTGTGCACTGCCGGCCGTATCTACCGTGTACCGCCAGGTGGAAACTTCAACATCAGTATCGGAAGTCGTTGCGGACACCGTATTTTCCCGTGCCCATTCCGCACTCACGCTTTTGTTTACCGCAATAACGGGTCCGGTGCAGTCGATTATAACGGAGCTTTGTGCCGTACCTTCATTTCCAGCGTTATCCTTTACGGTAAACACGACAGTATGCGTACCGTCGGTATTCAGCACTACGCTTGAACCGCTTATCGCACTGCCTCCGTCAACCGTATATTTCCAGGAAGAACCATTGATTCCCGACAGCTGATCGGATGCGGCACCGGAAAGTGTACAGCTTTTCACCGTTTTTTTGCTGCCTGCAGATGAAGTAATCGTTACCACCGGTTTCTGGTTGTCAAGATTTAAAGATGCGGCCGATGAAACACCCGTAACGCCTGCATTGCTTGCAACTCTGAACTGTATTGTGTACGTACCGGAGAGCGAGCTGCCGAACGTATACGCATTTTTCGGCGTACCCGTACTCGTTTTGTACGACTTACCGCCGTCAAGCGAATATTCCCACGTCTCCCCATTTATGCCCGATTTTCCGATTGAAGCCGAAGCCGTGACAATCACCGCACCCGACCTCCACACCCCGGCTGCAGGCACACCTGAAAGCGTAATCTGCGGCACCGACGTGTCTATATTCACCGTCTGCACAGGGGAAATACTTTCGTTACCCGCATTGTCCGAAACTTTAAACAGAACCTTGTACGGATTATACCCCGCATTGTTTTTGGACAGCGTCAGCGTATACTTCTCAGGAGACACTTTTGTCCACGTCATTCCGCTGTCATCAGCAGACGCTGCTTTCCACGTCGTTCCGCCGTCAGTCGAATAACGCCACGATGCCGCATTTATACCGGAATTCCCGTCCGAAGCAGACACCGTTAATACGGCCGACGCATTCCATCCCTCAGAAGCCGTATTCTTCACGGGATCAAAAGACGGGCTTGCAGTATCAATCAGTACCGTATGCGCATCCGAGATGCTCTCGTTACCCGCATTGTCCGAAACACGGAACCGCACCGGATACGTACCGGAGTCCGACAGCGTCACGCTGCTTCCCGCCGCCCACGTCTTTCCATTGTCAATCGAATACTTCCATGATGAAGTATTCACGCCGGACAGCGCTCCGTCTCCGGCAGTTGCCGACACTGTTGCGGACTGTACCCACTTGCCGCCGGAAGTATCATCAATCTTATCTATTGTTGGAGGGGTTTTGTCGATATTGATAGTTTTCTCATATGTTTTTTCAGCTTTCATTCCGGCTAAATCACATACAGAAAACGTAATTGTATGACGCCCTTCTGCAGAAATTTTTGCGCTCTTTCCCTGTAATTTTGTACCACTGCTGTCGATACTATAGTTCCAGCTTGAACTGTCAATTCCCGACAGTGTATCTTCCGCTTCGGCGACGACAATTACATCATCTTTTGACCATTCAGTTGTTGCGGAAGGTATAATGTTTTTTATGTTAGGAGGTGTAGTGTCTATAATGAGCGTTTTTGAGGTTGTAAAAGAATTGTCGAGTTTGTCTTTAACTGTTATTGCTATAGAATGCCTGCCGGCTCCGGTAACATAACAATCAAATCCGCTTGTACCGTCATTTTTTATTTCTGCTGTATGAGAGACACTGTCAACAAGGTATGAAACAGATTGAAGTCCGCATCCTCCGTTTCCACCGGTATCTTTCGGAACAGAAACGTGCAGGTCCATACTGTTCTGTGAATAATATGTGTTATCGATGTATTTTGCAGATTCTGAAGCGGTTATCACAGGATCCGGAACAGAAACATCAGGAAATACGTAATGGGATACAGAGCAATCATAATACCAATACTCTGACTCATCATGAGGTACTCGCCGTATCACAGTAAATACAGCTTTACAATAATATAGTATACAGTTGTTATTAAATGGAGTAGATGTTGAACTTATAATATCTGCAGCATTTGCTTTACGATCCTTAATTATTGCATTAGAACTAATTGTCCATTCATTTCGATTGACCCAACTGTGATCACCTTCTGTATATATCTTTTGCACACCTGAGATATAAAGATGCAGCGAACCAAGTTCAAGGTTATCATTTCTTTTACATTTTACATAAGCCAGTTCATATGTCTCTGCATATATACCATATAAAAAAAATAAAAAAAACAGAATTCCACAAAGTGCTCTTTTATTCATTTCTCTCTCCGATTTTATGTACAATTATTTTAGCATTACTGTAACAGGATGCAAAAAAAAGTCCATTACAGTTACCGGCATATGATGATTCCGTGCAAGATACTACTTCAAAAGATGTATTCTGCTTATTAAAAACAAGCATGGCGGAACCGGGATAGTCTATAATAATCTCATCAGTTCCGGTAAATATGCACCGGCCGACACTCACAGCAATCCTGCTCATCTGTTTCTGTACGGTTTCAGACAAAGGAACTGTAAAGCTTTGTACAGCCCCTTTTTCAGTAATGCAAACATACTGCATATGTTTACTTTCCTTGTTCCGGAAGAGAGAACACAACTCACCGGCATAGGTACAGCACAACATATCTGATTCAGCCGCCATATTTGAAACAAGGTTATCGTTTGTATTTTCATTATTTAGCGGGAAAGAAACAAGCTTCCAGTTTTTTTCACAGCCATATATAATTCCGGCTTTATCTTCTGAAAGCAGAACAAATACAGGGGCATCTGTTATAACCGATTCAAAACTGCATACTCCGCCGGTTCCGTAATAAACATGCCGTAAATCAGAAGCGTCAATATAATCGAGAAAACAATATTCCGTATCTGCAGTCTTTATAATATTAAAACTGTAAACTTTTTTGATTATATTTTTCAGTGTTACATACGTAAGGTTACCTGAATCAATGTTATACAGAGAAGCCTGTTTGCCGTCCGTTACACAAAAATAAAAAGAATTCTTTCCGGTACATATTTCCTGTACTTCCGGTTTTTCTGTAAAAGTCCTTTGAATATCGTAAAACATATACAAATTGTCTGATTGACTAAAAAAAGAAACGGTATATTCTGAAGAACTATTTTGTGATATATAATATCCTTTTGTCGTTGATTCAAACCGTTTGATTCCGTATTGATAAACCCTGCCCGTACCCTCTCGTATACAGGTGTCCGTTATCACAGAACAATCATTTCCGTTCAGATTCTGACAAAATAATGTTGATTTAGAAATGTACCAGATTCTTATATCACCGTTTATTAATTCTTCATAAAACATATCAGCCGCATCAGAAGGCAGCAAAAACGGAAAAAAATGGAAAACACCAGCCTTTTCTTCAAAATCAATGTCAAGTTTGATTATATAAAAATGTCCGTCATTTGTGGCAATAATTCCGAACGGAAAACCTGCTTCTTCATGCATCGTAAGTGAAGCGATATTTTGTACATTCCGGGCAGCTTCAGGAAGCAGACATTCTGTAAGCGAATCATCAGGATTTTCATGCAGTGCTTTCAGACTGCCGTTTTGAACGTACAATACATACGCTCCGCCGTTAAAATCATGCATAACAGCAAGGTCTTCTACACCCTCTCCCGCAAAATACTGCGCTGCATGACAAAAAAATACCGTGCAGAAAAAAAATGCACAGAAAAACAAACGCTTTTTCATAAACTCTCCCTCTTTTTATTTTGTAATGGGAACCTCTAAAAACTGAAGTTTTTAGAGGTAACTCTGAAAATGCGATGTTTTAAGTCGTGATATTACAACGACTTAAAACTCGACGGCACCTCTAAAAATTCA
>WSSedB1CaDRAFT_10000167_pt1 | contig 31859 bp, 31 predicted proteins | sample WetSurSB1Cattail_FD_9460 | JGI IMG/M metagenome (IMG submission 9460)
AAAACATGACCCGTCGAAAAAATATAACTTCTAAAACTTATAAAACCTCTTCAAGTTTGCCACTACGAGGATGGAACATCAAACCATGAATAACAATATCTGCCGGAATAAGTGGATGCTCTTTAAGTTTTTTGACAGTATTATATACATTACTCTCTGGATCTTTGAATCCATTTGCCCAGGTTTCTATTTTAGAACAGAATATTTTTATCGCTTCCATAGAAATGCCTCTTTGAATCATTGTACCTATGATTTTATCAGAAGTTGTATTAGTCATTCCACATTCCTGATGCCCAATAATAAATATTTCTGTCACGCCTAACTCAAATATTGAAACCAACAGACTTTGTATAATATTATCGAAAGAATCCGTTATATAATTACCAGCGCTTTTTATTAGCGTACACTCACCACGTTGAATACCAAGAGCTGGTTCCAAAAAACCTACTAGTCTGGTGTCCATACAAGTAACTATGGCAAAATGACGCTGAGGAACTTTAGCATCTTCACCCTCCTGCACATAGGAAAATTGTGACCTTTGGCAGAAAATCTTATTCGCTTTCAAAATATCTTTTAAAATACTCATTTGAGAATTCCTCCATTTGACTTCAATTTATCTTAAAAACCTTCAAATAAATAAAAAATGCTTTACCCGTCAATCCGAAAAAGGTACAATACACGTCAACGTATATTGCTGCATCGCTACAATTATCTGATAACAGATGCGACAGATATACAGTTTTACGCAATTTGTTGACATCGTTTTCCATTTTATCTATTTCAATACACCCCTAACAATTCCTTCTTTAATAATGAAATATGTAATTTCCATCACCTTTAACCATTTTCCCGAATACTTATTTTATTTTAAGAAAGCTACTAACAAGCAAAAGCCCTAAATCACAATTTTGATTCAGGGCTTTCGCTTGTTAGTAGCTATTCAATAAAACCGTTTTTTAGCAGCTTTACCAAAACAGATTACTTATTTGTATATTCTATATATCTCAATTCATACCTATTTGCTAAGAACGATTTTTTATTATAGCATTGCTATCCTAAATAAGTTTTTCTCCTTATTTATTGAACAAGCCGTCACTAGCAATACCTTTTTTATTCTTCGATATAAGAAACCTCATTCTCTTCACACCACTCACGAGCAATACAAAAAAGCTCATTACGATGATATATACGCCAGTTTTCATACAAAGCAAGCCTTTTCACACAATACATAAAGCGCAATAAAAAACCATTCCCCGTCATTATCGAAAACAGCTGCACCTTCGCTTCTTCATCAATAAGTGTATCAATAAACTGCATCATGATTTTCCGCTCATCTATATCATAGGAAGACGGTAATGCAATATATCTTTTCCATTGATCCTCTATTTCAAAAACCTGCTTCAAACGTTCTTCCTCTGACAGAATTTTTTCTGCATCGTTCTCTGAAAATTCGCCACCAACCATGCTGACCTTACCTTCTTCTATATCAACATAGCCTTGCCATGAATCAATTTTTTCTAATGCATCAACAATATCTTCTAACTTCACATCCAAATTTTCTTCCCCCATTTCCTAATCTATTTTTATTATAAGATATTGTTGCCGCTCCTACAAGTTAATAAAATTATCAAAAAAGCAATAAACAAACCATTCAAAAACCCATTGTACTTTTACTCTTTATAACCTTCATATTTCAAACATTTTTTCAGTCTGGTCAATAATTTGATCACGGCGCCTTTTTGCATTGGCAAAATAATCGTAAACCGCCTGACGATCTTCCTGCTCAATTGCAATGATTACCTCATTCATAATTTGTTGCAGCTCATGCAAATTATGAATGATTGCTTTAGAATTTGTCATGCAAATATCTGCCCACATATCCGAATTTGATGATGCAATACGTGTCGTATCTTTGAAACCACCACCCGCAAGTTTAAGACAGGACTCCATATCCCCACCGCTTCGGTTTAATAAAGTCACAAGCGCTGCTGCCGCTACATGCGGCACATGACTGATAACAGATGCACAGCGATCATGTTTAGCAATATCCAGTGTCGTAAGATTTGCGCCTGTTAGCTTGATAAGACTGGTTATTTTATCAAGAACTTCTTTGGGCGCGCCCGTATCTTCAACAATAACATAGCATTTATTTAAAAAGAGATCTTTATCTGCAGCCATGACACCACTGCGTTCCTTACCTGTCATTGGATGTCCTGCTATATAATAGATATTTTCCGGTAAAATATTTTTTAGATGCTGCCAGATATACTGCTTTGTGCTGCCAGCATCTGTAATAATTGTCCCTTTTTTCAAATAAGGCAATACCGTTTTCACCATTACTGGAATTTGCAAAACCGGTGTACTAAGAAATACGACATCCGCATCTTTGACAACAGCTTCAACATCCGATGAGACCATGTCCACAGCACCACGCGCCAGCGCTTTTTTCATAGAATTTTCCGTGCGTGAAAGACCGGTAATGTAAATGTCATCCTTTAATTTATCTTTCAGAGCCAATCCTAAAGATCCGCCAATAAGTCCTACCCCAATAATCGCCAAATGAATTTTTTTCATCTATTCTTTCCCCATTACATTAGCAATCTGCTTCACTTCATCCATAACAAGCCGGAAGTTTTCCGGTGTAAGTGACTGATCACCATCACTAAGCGCAATCTCCGGATGAGGATGAACTTCAATCATAAGACCGTCAGCGCCAGCAGCAATTGCAGCTCTCGCCATTGGACGAACCATCTTCCATCGGCCTGTTCCATGGCTTGGATCAACAATAATTGGCAAATGTGATAATTCTTTGATTGCGGCAACTGCGCTAAGATCCAGCGTATTACGCGTAAAAGTTTCGTATGTGCGGATACCTCGTTCGCAAAAAATAACACGATAATTGCCTTCGCTCATAATGTATTCTGCCGCATTTAGCCATTCACTAATGGTAGCTGATATTCCTCGCTTTAAAAGAACGGGCAGCTTCGATCGGCCTACGGTTTTCAAAAGTTCAAAGTTTTGCATATTACGGGCACCAATTTGCAATACATCAGCATATTGGCTGATCATATCAATGGCATTGACATCAAGAATTTCTGTTACGACCTTAAGATTTGTTTTATCGCCAACTTCACGAAGCATCTTAAGCCCCTGTTCAGCAAGACCCTGAAAATCATATGGTGAAGTTCTTGGTTTAAATGCACCACCACGCAAAAACTGTGCACCGATTGCCTTGACACATTTTGCAGCTTCTAAAAGCTGTTCCATGCTTTCCACTGCACACGGTCCCGCCATAACAGCAATGTGCTTGCCACCGACCTTCACTCCTCCAACATCGACAATCGTGTCATCGGGATGGAATTCTCTGCTTACAAGCTTATACTTTTCAGTAATCCGCACAGTTTTCTCAACTCCATCAAAAGCATTCATTTGCAATCCGGCAATAGTCGTTTTATCGCCAATAACACCAACAATTGTTCGCGATGATCCTGTTGATAAATGAAATGTCAATCCTGCATCTGTTATTTTTTTCTCTACTCTCATCAAATTTTCTGGTGTAGCAGTTGGATTCATTACAATAATCATGTTTTATTCCTCCCAATAAGATGAATTCACTTAAAAATACGTACAAAAAAAGCCCGCCCCCATACAGGGACGAGCCATAAGCTCGCGGTACCACCCTGCTTGCTGAAAGCAAGCCACTCATTTCGAGTACTAACATACTCTAGCCTATAATAACGGTGGCGTTCCGGCTCAACCTACTATTCTGATAACTTACAGAATTTCAATCTGCTGCTTACAAGTGTATTTCAATGATTTTATCTGCTGTGTTCCACCGCCCCACAGCTCTCTGTAAGACAAAACTCATTTACTTCTCTTGATCGTCGCATTTTATTAATATAACTATAACAGGTGATTTTTGCTTTGTCAACTGCAGTTCACTCATAAAAAAATTTATATAAGGGTAATCTTTTACTACCATTTTTATATACAAAACTATAATAAAAGAAAACAACCATCAAAAAAATGTGCATATTATTACAGCATCTTAATCATAGCAATCTCATCGCAATTTGGAAATTTGGGACAATCAATACAATCCTTCCAGACCTTGTGAGGCAATTCATCCTTTGTAATTTCCTTGAAGCCAAGTGTCTTAAAAAAGCCCGGCTTATATGTAAGCGTAAAGAGTTTTTTAACACCAAGCAGGATACCCTCTTTCGTAAGTCGTTCGACAATTTCCGCACCAATCCCATGACGCACAGCATCCGGTGAAATCGCCATTGTACGCACTTCTGCAAGCTCATCCCAAATAATATGCAGGCCGCCTACACCAATAATCTTTCCCTGCTCTTCTGCGACAATCATATCACGTAGCGTTTCATACAGCATGTTACGTGAACGAGCCAGCATAACCCCCTCATTCGCATAGTTATTTACAAGATCATATATTGCTTCCACGTCAAGAAACGTAGGTTTTCTATAAATCATTTTATACACCTCTTTTGTATAAGTATACATTATATTGCAACTACCATCAAGTTGTTTCTTTTATTATACAGCTTGGACAAAGTTGATTAAGGGGACATACACCACAAAGTGGTGTCCGTGATTTACATACTTTGCGCCCATGCCAAATAAGCCAATGATGTGCTGCTGACCACTTTTCTTTTGGAATTACTTTTTGCAGACCTTGCTCTACCTCAAATGGAGTTTCACCTATTGCCAACTTAAGACGATTTGCCACACGAAACACATGCGTATCAACAGCAATTGCCGGTCGATTAAATGCAATACTTGTGACAACATTTGCAGTTTTACGTCCTACACCTGGCAACCGCAAAAGAGCATCAAAGCTCTCTGGCACCTCACCATGATATTCTTTACAAAGCATTTGACATGTCGCCATAATATTCTTCGCCTTATTACGAAAAAGTCCACAGTCTCGAATCTCCGCCTCTAGCTGCATCAAACCAAGTTCAATCATTGCCGATGGTGTCGATGCCTTATGAAAAAGACGTGCGGTCGTAACGTTTACTCGCTTGTCTGTACACTGTGCCGATAAGATGACTGCAACAAGCAACTCGAATGAATTATGAAAAACCAATGCTGGTTTCGTATCAAAATACGTTTTTTCTAAAACATCTACCATTTCTTCTTTTACCTTTTTTGTAATCCGCATTCTATCACCTCAAAAATAAGGAGCTGCCACAGCAGCTCCTTTTGTTTCTTTATTCTGACGATCAGTTCGTCAGGCTGCGAATTGGCGCTGGAATACGACCACCACGCGCAATAAATGCTTCTGAACTATACTGACTCTTAATTGGTACAATCGGACAATAGCCTAGTAATCCGCCAAACTGTACACTATCACCAACTTTTTTACCAGGAACAGGAATAAGACGTACCGCTGTTGTTTTATTGTTAATCATGCCAATAGCAGCTTCATCGGCAATAATACCAGACAATGTTGATGCCGATGTATCACCTTCAACTGCAATCATATCAAGCCCAACAGAGCAAACGCATGTCATTGCTTCCAGCTTTTCGATAGAAAGGCTGCCACACTCTATGGCATTAATCATTCCAGCATCTTCACTAACAGGAATGAATGCACCACTGAGCCCCCCGACATGCGATGATGCCATAAGACCACCTTTTTTGACTGCATCGTTCAAAAGTGCCAGCGCCGCTGTCGTTCCTGGGGCACCGCAACTTTCAATACCCATTTCTTCGAGAATATGAGCAACACTATCACCAACAGCCGGAGTCGGTGCCAACGATAAGTCAATGATGCCAAACGGAACACCAAGGCGTCTTGATGCTTCCTTCGCTACGAGCTGTCCTACACGTGTGATTTTAAAGGCTGTTTTCTTAATAGTTTCAGCAATTTCGGTAAAATCTGCCCCCTTAAGTCCTTCAAGTGCATGTTTGACAACACCCGGCCCGCTAACACCGACACTGACAACTTTTTCAGCTTCACTAACACCATGAAAAGCGCCTGCCATAAACGGATTATCTCCCGGTGCATTCGAGAATATAACAAGCTTTGCACAGCCGATTGCCTCGCGGTCACGTGTAAGCTCTGCTGTCCGCTTGATAATTTCACCCATTTCACGAACACAATCCATATTAATACCAGCTTTTGTCGAGCCAAGATTTACGGAGGAACATACAAGATCCGTCATTGCTAATGCTTGGGGAATCGATTTGATAAGAATACGATCTCCATTCGTATAGCCCTTTTCGACAAGTGCAGAAAACCCTCCAATGAAATTAATTCCAATTTCCTTAGCCGCCTTATCCATTGCTTCTGCAACTGGTACATAGGTATCTGTCTTGCAGGCTTCTGCCACAATTGCAATTGGCGTCACAGATACACGTTTGTGAATGATTGGAATACCATATTCAGATTCAATATCTTCACCTGTCTTAACGAGGAACTCCGCCGAATGCGTAATTTTCTCATAGATATTCTTACAAAACTGCTCTATATTTGGATGTGCACAGTCACGCGTAGGGAAATCCCCATGGTTATCGTGCGTACATCTAATTTATTTTCCGTAATCATACGGTTTGTTTCTAATATATCATCTATCGTTATCACCGAACAAAAACCCCCACTACTTTATTAAATTTTGTGCATGACATTAAAAATTTCCTGATGCTGTGCCTTAATTTCNAAGTTAATTTCTTTACCTTTTTGCGCCAAAATGCGCTGCAGTTCCTGCAGCTTAATTTTTCCTTCGCCCATTTCTGCAATCATAACCATATTGAAAAAACCATCCATAATATTTTGATTAATGCTTAAAATATTTACATTATTTTCAGCTAAGATCGTACTCACCATGGCAATAATTCCTACTTGATCCTTACCCACAATTGTCACTACAAGTTTCATTTAACATTTTCTCCCCGTCTAATTGTTTTTTTTATCTATTGTGTAAAGTAAAAACCTACATACAAACACAAAATAGCATATTTAATTATAACATGAAAATATAGAAATCCAATAGTCAAAGCAACAAGAAATGTATATTTTTTCATTGTACTCTTCTTTGATTCAATAAAAAGCTTGTAAAAAGTAAGAAATTATATATTTACCTCTATAATTTCGATAAGAATTCCTCTATAATTAAAACTATAAACTTAAGGAGGCTTCTCATATGAAAGAACTTGGATTCTTTGACGGAGAATTTATTGATCTGACAGAAAAAAAAGTATGCATCGAAGACCGCGGCTACCAGTTTGGCGACGGCATCTATGAGGTCACGCGGATCTATAATGGTAAGTGCTTTGCGCTCGACCGCCATCTTAAAAGATGTGTGCGCTCCCTGCGTGAACTTTCCATCCCAATGACTTACATGGACGAAGAACTTACAGCGATCCATAGAGATATTATTCATAAAAGCCAGATAAAAGACGGCACAGTCTACTTTCAGATCACACGAGGTACCGCACCACGTACACATTGCTTTCCCGACAAGATCATACCACACTTAAGCATGACAATCCGTCCCTCCGTCATCCATACGGACTGGCAGGAAAATGGCATTCATGCAGTATGGGCAGAAGACATTCGCTGGCTTCGCTGCGATATCAAAACAATAAACTTGCTCGGTAATGTGCTGGCAAAACAAAAAGCTCATGGAAAGAGCTGCCAGGAAGCAATCTTGTCCCGCTTGGATACAAATTTTGTTACCGAAGGCTCAAGCAGTAACTTTTTCATTGTAAAAGATGGTATTATTTGGACGCACCCTATCAGCAACTTAATTTTAGAAGGTGTCACACGTTCTATTCTCCTAGAAGAATGTGTACCAAAACTTAGTCTTGCTGTCGTCGAAAAAGCATTTACACCACAGTTTGCTCTTACTGCTGACGAAGCTTTTATTACAAGTACAAGCCTTGAAATCACCCCTGTCGTATCCATTAGCGGTAATACCATTGGTGATGGTAATCCAGGTACGATCACGCGTAAATTGCTTGCTGCTTATCATGACCTTGTCAAAGAAACCTGTTATAAAAAATAAAGGAGATTTTATGATTACACCTGAACTTATTCAATGCATTAATGCACTGGCAAAAAAGAAACGCACAATAGGACTTACACCAGAAGAACTAACAGAGCAGGCAAAGCTCCGCCAAATTTATCTTGAGACTATTCATACTCGTCTCGAGCATACTCTTAAAAACATAGAAATTGTCGATAATGCAAAACAGGCCGTTACCATTATCCGCGAAGACAAAAAACCGAATGACACTACTACGACTGCTCCTACTATTCTTCATTGATTAATCCATCTACAAAACAGAAGGTCAATGTAATATTATTGTCAATCGGCCATTTTTTTAATGACTTTTATTGCAACTTTCTTCCTGTTTTATTGCCAATCATCATGCCACGTCTTGATTTGTCACTTACCATGAGTGGCCTTCTTGTCATGGTTATGTCCTTCACCTCAAATGTATTGCAGCCTTTTTTTGGCTATCTCATGGACAAACGGAATCTCAGTAAACTATTGCTCATTGCAATTCCGTTTGGTGCCTTCTTCGTCTGTATGACAGGCTACGTCACAACAAAGATTTCCCTTTTTATTATCATTGCACTGTCCGGGCTGGCAGTGTCTTCTTTTCATCCGCTAGGTTCAACACTCGTGAGTAAAGTTGCCAACCATAAAAATCTTGGACTTGCTCTTTCACAGTATGTCGCCGGTGGTAATATTGGATTTGCCTTTGCCCCGCTTATCATTGTATATTTTACTCAATCCTATGATCTAGAAGCTTTGCCTATACTCATTATCCCCGGATTATTACTAAGTTTTGCTTATTATTACACAAGACTGTATCGTATTTCTACGAAACAAGACAATCAAAAAGACCCTTACAACAAAGAACTGAACCTACGCACGCTTTTACGCAGTTCCTCCATTATTAAACTGAATACAGCCATGGCACTACGTGCCTGGACACATGTTACTATATCAACATTTTTACCACTGCTCCTAATAAATCGCGGTGGTACTCCCACTTTCGCTGGAGGGATGCTTACAATTTTTCTTGTTGGTGCCGCTACAGGTGGAGTTATTGGTGGTTATTTAGGTGACCGTATAGGTCATAAAAAAATCATTATTCTTTCATTGTTGATTGGTGTCCTTCCAACCTATTATTTTTTTACACATGAAACAATTGATGCCTTATCACTTTTTGCCCTCTTTCTTTGCGGCGCAGGATTGCAGGCCCCTCAGCCAAGTTCTCTTATCTGGGCACAACGTCTTTTACCAAATCATGCTGGCATTGCGTCTGGTATGATGATGGGACTTTCCTTCGGAATTGGCAGCATCGGCACAGCTTTCACAGCTGCCATTGGTGATCTTATTGGCCTTAATAATGCCCTCACACTTACCACCTTACCCATTTTTTTTGCAGCTCTTGTAGCACTGTGGATTCCATTTCCAAAAGAAAATAATCTTGTATAAATTTTCTTACTATTTATTACAATTATGTTATAAATTCCCTATCATAATCAGCTCTAGCATTGTGTTAAAAAAATCACAATTTATATTGACAATGCCTAATTTAGTACCTATACTGTATTTGTGATGTAAATTTGTTTGGGGTTTCGAGTTTGTAGTATCTATGCCGTATTGCATGATATATAACTACAAAATCCCCTTCAGATTTATGGGTTCGGCAATATGCTGGACTTATGTTATTATAATCAAGGGAGAGTGTTTTAAAATGGAGAAAAAACCTGTAAAAATTACTGAAACCGTCTTACGTGATGGTCATCAGTCCCTCGTTGCAACGCGTATGCGTATCGAAGATATGTTACCGCAGTTAGCAGCATTGGACAAAATTGGCTACAATGCACTTGAAGCATGGGGCGGGGCTACATTCGATACTTGCCTTCGTTTTCTCGGTGAAGATCCTTGGGAACGTCTTGATACATTAAAATCCAATCTCAAAACTCCTATACAGATGCTTCTTAGAGGTCAAAACCTTCTCGGCTACAACCATTATTCTGATGATGTTGTTAAAGCTTTCGTAAAAAAAGCTTCTGAACATGGTGTTGGTGTATTCCGTATATTTGATGCGCTTAACGATGTAACAAACCTCAAAACTGCAATTGACGCAGCTCTTGGTTGTAAAGAAAAACCCCATGTACAAGGTTGTCTCGTATATACGGTAAGTCCTGTACATACAAATCAGACTTTTGTTGATCTTGCAATCAAGCTCGAAAAAATGGGAGTTCAGTCTATCTGTATCAAAGATATGTCTGGTCTTTTGAAGCCTTACGTAGCTGAAGATCTTGTTACAAAGCTCAAAACTGCTGTAAAGGTTCCAATTGAACTCCATACACATTATACAAGCGGTTTTGGCTCCATGACTTATCTAAAGGCAATTGAAGCTGGTGTAGACATCATTGACTGTGCACTTGCACCTTTTGCTTGTGATACTTCCCAGCCTTGTACAGAAACAATGGTAGCTACACTTGAAGGAACAGCTCGCGATACAGGTCTTAATCGCCAGGCTATGACACCAATCTCCAAACATTTCCTCGGTGTTAAGAAAAGAATCATGAGCGAATTTAACCTGAAAGGTTACTTTGATGTTAATCCTAATGTTCTTGATTTTCAGATTCCGGGCGGCATGCTCTCGAACCTCGCAAATCAACTTAAGGAACAGGGTGCTGAAGATAAATATCAAGATCTTCTTGATGAAATGCCTCGTGTCCGTAAAGACCTTGGTTATCCACCACTCGTTACACCATCCAGCCAGATCGTCGGAACAATGGCTACATTTAATGTCTTAATGGGCAAACGCTACGCAATGGTTCCAAAAGAATTTAAAGATCTTGCCCGCGGTAAATTTGGTAAATCTCCAGTTCCTGTTGAAAAAGACTTCTTACATTCTCTTGGTGTTAAAGATGAAGATATCATTACCGATTGTGTAAAAGAAGATCAGAAAGCTGAAAAAATGGCTGATTTTAAAATAGAATTGGCTGGCAAAGGTTATCCTAATGCTTCAGAAGAAGATGTTCTTTCCTATGCTTTATTCCCACAAGTTGCAGAAGAATTTTTCAAAGCTCATCGTTAATTTATACGTATATTTAAAGCGGCACCTTATGGTGCCGCTTTTTTTATGTCCTATCCCTATAAAAATCACTTGTGATAACAATGCTTTCATCCCCTGCTATCACAAATGCATTCATTGATTGTTTTATCTTATACTTATAAAAAGCATGACTTACCAATAAACTCACGGAGTATTGAATTGTTTGGTATATCATCTTCACTATAGATATCATCAACATAATTCAGAAAATCAAGTAAACGTACTGCCTCACTGTATTCTGGAACGTCTACACTTATCTTCTCTAAAAGTGGTTTTGCATATTTTTTCAATATACCAAGTTCATAAATCAATGCTGAATTAAACATGACATCTGCCTCTTCCTGGTAGGGAAAAATGTTTTTTTCTTCTCCTGCCCGCACATCCGGCCACTGTCTCAGAGTCTTCAATGCATAAGCGCCTCTAAACTGATGATCACGCACCATCCGTCGAATAAGACGGGCATCTGTCGTTGGAATACGATTATGTGCATCAATATTTAACTGTGTAAGTGCACTAATATAGATTTTATATTTTGTCTCATGTGGTATTGCTTCTGTCAGCTTTTCATTAAGTCCATGAATGCCCTCAATAATCATTGGCTGATCTTTTCCCAGTTGCAAAGGTTCTTGCCCAACCCATGATCTTTCACCTGTAACAAAGTTGTAACGAGGAAGCGTCACTGCTTTACCAGAAAGCAGTTTCATCATATGTTCATTAAAAAGATCGACATCCAATGCTGCCAACGCCTCAAAATCATACTCACCTCTCTCATTGCGGGGTGTGTATAAGCGATTAAGGAAATAGTCATCGAGTGATATAGATACCGGTTCAATACCGTTAACACGCAATTGTATCCTTAATCTTTGAGCAAAGGTCGTCTTGCCAGATGAAGATGGCCCGGCAATAAGAATAATTCGCAGTCTTTTATCTTCTGTAATGTGATCGGCAACCTGTGCAATTTTTTTTTCATGCAGTGCCTCTGATACACGAATGATATCACCAATACCGCCATTACGATTATAACGATTTAAATCTGTTATATAGTCACAATGTAAAATATTGGCCCAACGTTCTGCCTCGTTAAAAATATTAGCGAGCTTGTGCTGCATTGACAGGACCGGAATCTGATCTGGAACATCATCCGTTGGTGTCCGCAAAACAATCCCCTCAGCGTAGTAGTCCAAAGCAAATAAACCAAGATGCTCTGTCGATGGCAGCATTGCTCCATAAAGGTAATCATAAAACTCTCCACAATAATATATGCTGACCGTTTCTTGTTGTAAAGAGGCTATAAGGTTTGCCTTCTCAATCTGCTGTGCTTTCTTGAAAAGCTGCACCGCAGATTCTTTATCCAATGTTTTACGAACAATTGGCAGTTTATTTTTCACAAGTTCTTTCATACGTGCTTCAATTAGATCTACCTTTATTGCATCGATTATAGTACCATCCGAAAAAATCACCTTACAGTAAAGCGCATTTTTAATCGAACACTCTACAATAATTTCTGCTGCTGGAAAGATCTCATGCAGCACCGTTATAAGCAAAAAGATAATTGATCGCCGATAAATCTTCATTCCTATTTCACTTGTCATATCGATAAATTCGATTGTCTGATAATTATTTACAGGTACTTGCAAATCTTTCACCACATTATTGAGCTTTGCTGCAACAATAGGTGTCGCATAAGATTCCTGCCATTCCTTAGCGATTTCCAACAGTAATGTTGCTGCATCATATTGCTTTCCCTTATCTTGTACAATCAACATTTCCTCTCCCCTTTTTCTTATAACTTTACATAAAAAGACTTGAAAAAGTCTACTACATTCAATTGTACACTTTTTCAAGTCTTGACGAAACTATTCTTTTATTGAAATATCCGTACAACAATCTGATAAGCAACGGCCCCCATCAATGCTGTACAAGGAATCGTTAATATCCACGCTATAAGCATCTGCTGTGCAACACCCCATCGTACTGCCCTAACACGTTTAGCTGTCCCAACCCCCATAATAGAACCTGATACAACATGGGTTGTACTTACTGGAAGATGTAATAATGTTGCTGAAAAAATAACAATCGAAGAATTCAAATCAGCCGCAAAACCACTAATCGGTTCAAGTTTGAAAATCTTACCACCAATCGTCCTTATAATCTTCCAGCCACCAACAGCTGTACCACAAGCCATTGAAGTTGCTGCTAAAATCTTCACATAAAATGGTACTTCAAATTGACTAATAAACCCGCCGCTTAAAAGTGCCAGCGTTATAATCCCCATTGACTTCTGCGCATCATTCGAACCATGAGAAAAAGCCATCATCGCTGCAGATAAAATTTGCATTTTTTTAAACCTGCTGTTAATTGCCGAAGGACTAAATCTGCCAAAAAGAAAGTATAAAATGCTCATAACTATACAACCTGATACAATTGCAATCAATGGCGAAACAACCAATGACAAGACAATCTTACCGATACCATAAAGATTCAAGCCTGTAACACCTGTAGACACAAGCACTGCACCAATAATTCCACCTACAAGTGCATGCGATGAACTACTTGGTAATGCAATCCACCACGTAATAAGATTCCAAATAATCGCACCGATAAGTGCTGCAATTATAATCTTCTCATCTACATGATGTGCTGATTTTACAATATCAGCACCAATCGTTTCAGCAACACCTGTGCTATACATTGCTCCCAAAAAATTCAGGAATGCTGCCATGATAATTGCTTCACCAGGACGTATCGCACGTGTAGATACTGACGTTGCTATCGCATTTGCAGTATCATGAAATCCATTAATAAAATCAAAAACCAATGCAAGAAGAATAACTGTTATAATTAAATACTGTAATTCAGGCATATTTCATTACCACGCCTCTTATCATATCAGCAACGTCCTCGCAATGGTCAAGGGTATCTTCCAAGTATTCCAATATTTCCTTCCACTTTATAAGCTCAATAGGATCCTTTACTTTATCAAACAGGAAAGCTACCTCATGGCGATATACGCGGTCACCTTCACTTTCAAGTTTGCCAATCTTGTGTGCAGCCTCAAGAATCTGTACCTGATTAGCTTTGATGTTCTTAAGTAGAGCAAAGGCTTTAATAATTTCTTCTGTACATTCAATTAAAAGCTTTGTCAGCGATATCGCTCCTTCTCTCGCCGGACCCGTGCGATACATTACAATACGCTGTAAAGTTCCCTGTAGAAAATCCACACCATCATCCAATCCATTTGCAAGTGCATAGATATCTTCTCTGTCAATCGGTGTAATAAAGGTTTGATTCAATTTATCGATAATTTTATCATTGACCGCATCGGCTTCATGTTCAAGATCAATGATTTCTTTCATTTTGGTTTCAGCCTTACTGTAATCCAGCATGACCTCGTCCATCATCAACGCACCCTTATAAAAATAGCCTGCGCTTTCAACAAATAAATCAAAGAACTCTGTATCCTTATGCTTAAAATTAAACATAGTTTCCTCCTCGAACCCCTATTTTATTATACAAACAATTTTACTATATCATTATTTTATACAATTAACAATAAGTTAACAACAATTTTATAAAATTTAATAAAAACCCAACAATCCCATATCGAATAAGTAATCCTTCATTATTCAAGCGACCGATCATTCTATTGAGCAAACTTTAACATTATGTTATTTTACTATTTGTTATTAATTCAAGACTATATCTTCAGCTGATAACAAATAGTAAAGCAATAAAACATACGAATAAAACCAGTATCAACAATTCTTAATAAATTGCTGATACTGGTTTTGATTTTTCAGACAAAGTTAATTGGTTTCTAAAGCATCTGCGCTTCTTTTTTATCTTCTTTCAAAATTTGCAGCCATACTCTTATCGTACTGACAATAACGAACACAATCAGTATCATCATCACAGCACTAGCACTAGCCAATAACCATTGCTGCTGTGGAATATAAAACTGAAAAATATTATAGAATCCTGCTGTCATTGCCGTCACGATCATAAAACACAGTGGAATAAGAGTTGTCCAAATATATTTTGCCTTTCCCATGCGAAGTAAAATCGTCGTCCCAATTGCAAGAGTCATACTTGCAAGCAACTGATTAGAAAGCCCGAACAATGGCCAAATAGCTGCGATCGAACCACCGAACAAAAGATATCCCCAAGCAAAAGATATCAAAGCACTTGTAAAAATAACTCCCGGTGTCCAATGCACATCTCCCAGTGGTTTGTAAATCATGCCGCCAAGTTCCTGTAATAAATAACGACCAACACGAGTCCCCGCATCAATAATCGTCAAAATAAATAATGCTTCAAACATAATAGCAAAATGATACAAAAATGACATTAATGTTTCCAAACCAGGAATCTGCGAAAAAATATGTGCCATACCAACAGCAAGCGATACTGCGCCACCCGGACGCCCAGCTACGTCTTCACCAACCATCTGTGATAACATTGGCAGCTCTTGTACATCCATGCCTAATTTAGCGAATATAGCCGGTGCAGTGTTAATTGCAAAATAATCCGCTGGAATTAAACTTGTTGCTGCGATTAAAGCCATAACACCAATAAAGGATTCAGCCAGCATCGCCCCAAAACCAATCGGTAAAATTTCTTTTTCATGCGCAATCATTTTTGGTGTTGTCCCAGTTGCAATAATGCTGTGAAAACCAGAAACAGCCCCGCAAGCAATCGTAATACAGACAAACGGCCAAACCGGTCCAGGAATAACCGGGCCACCGCCATTAATGAACTCCGTAATAGCTGGCATCTGAATTACTGGTTGAACGATGATAATACCAATTGCCAAAGCACCAATCGTACCAATTTTCATATAGGTGCTCAAATAGTCGCGAGGTGCCAGCAACAACCAAATTGGCAGTGCTGCAGCAATAAAACCATAGCAAGGTAAAATAATATCAAGCTGCATACGGCTTAATGTAAAAAATGGCGCCAATACCGTATCTTGNATCAATGCTCCGCCAAATACCGCAGCAATAATCAAAGCCACGCCAATAACAGATGCCTCTGCAATATGCCCTGGTCTCAAATAACGCATATAAACCCCAATAAATAAAGCGATTGGAATCGTTGATCCTACTGTAAATGCTCCCCATGGACTGTTAAACAATGCATTTGCTACAGCAATCCCCATACCTGCCATTGTGATAATTAAGATAAACACAACTGCAAGTGCCGCTGCCAGACCTGTCGTCTTGCCAATTTCCGCTTTGGCAATTTCGGCAATGGACATGCCATCATGACGAACCGATGCAAACAAAATAACCATATCATGCACGGCTCCACCAATACATGCACCAATCAAAAGCCATATAGTTCCCGGCAAATAACCAAACTGGGCTGCCAAAACAGGTCCTACCAAAGGACCTGCCCCCGCAATTGCCGCAAAATGATGTCCAAATGTGACCCACTTATTCGTCGGTACATAATCATGCCCATCTTCATGGACAACTGCTGGTGTTGGACGACTATCGTCAAGCATCAACACTTTTGCCGCCAAAAAGGCGCCATAATAGCGATAACAAATTGTTAAAACTAAAGCTGAAATAATTACAAGATAAAGACCATTCATAACCATAACTATACCTCCTATACAATTTTTTATGTCTCAGAACNTATTCACTTCGTTCCATATTTATATTATTCCAAACATTTAAATTAGTAAAGGAAAATCCAGCCAACAGATAAAAAGACTCTTTGAATGGAACCATTCTTTATCTAACAGAAATTTCTCACTTTAGGCCTAAAATCATTTTTATCTTTTTAATTTGGCTTTTGCTAACGGGTATTTCATTTTTTTTGCCAGATTTAAGCTTCAGCCAATAAGTTCCTTTAAACCAAGGAATAACCTCTTGTACTTTATCCATATTCACTAGATAACTTTTATGTACACGAAGAAAATAAGTTGCCTTTAGCCTTTCTTCCAGTTCAGCCAATGAACCATGATAATTAATTTCTTCCCCATCTGTAACAATTCTCGCTGTCCCTGAACAAGCATAGGCATACAGGATTTCATCATAGCTAATCATAATAATTCTCCCATCTTTTTCCACAGGCAACTTGTTCACTGGTAGTACCGTATGCCCCAAACTATTATCCAACCCCGCAAATACTTCAGTTTTATCTTTTACCTGGTATTTTTTAATTCGTTCGATCGTTTTATAAATTCTATCCTCGTCAAACGGCTTTAAAACATAATCAATTGCTCCCATTTCAAAAGCTTTCAACGCATATTCATCATAAGCTGTAGCAAATACCACCATTGCTTTTGGTACGACCGTGTGAATAATGTGTGCAGCTTCCAGCCCGTTCATTCCCCGCATGTTGATATCGAGAAAAATAAGATCTGGTTTAAGTTTTACCGCTTGTTCAATTACCTGCGATGCATCTGAAGCTTCTCCAACAATCTCAATATCTGATGAAAACGATAATATATATTTCAGTTCGTCCCTAGCTGGCATTTCATCATCTGCTATTAAAATTTTCAGCACGAACATCACCACCCTTAAAAAGCAATTTTGGTATATGAATTATAACCGTGGTCCCTATTCCGATCTTGCTGTCCATAGTCAAGCCATAAGGTTCCCCATACTGGCTGCGTAAACGCTCATGTACATTACGAAGACCAATATGTCCTTCCCTTGGAAATTGAAGTGGATTGCTTTTTTTAATATCAAAACCTATGCCATTATCTTTTAATTCAATCTCAATAAAATCATTTTTTTCATGAATCAAAAGATAAATCATTCCTCCTTCTTCTTTTGGTTTCAAACCATGCTTAATTGCATTTTCCACCAATGGCTGAATCGTTAAAGAAGTAATTAAATAAATAGCCGGATTCAGCTCAATTTGTTCTTTAAATGCCAATTTATCACCATAGCGGGCTTTTTCAATTGTCAAATAAGCTTTTACTTGATTGAGTTCTTCTTTCAAAGTAATCTCTTTACCTGTTTTATGTAAAGTAAAACGAAATATTTCACTTAATTTAAGCAAAAGTTCCCTTGCTAATATGGGTTTTATCCGCACTAAAGCAATGATAGTATTTAATGTATTAAATAAAAAATGAGGATTGATCTGTGCCTGCAGGGCTTTCAGCTCTGCCTGTGCCGCCTGTTTAGATTCCCGTTCCAGCTCTGACAACTCTAGTTGTACCGAAAACAGCTGCGCCAGTCCTTTAGCAAAAACAAGATCCGTTTGTTTCATTAAATTACTTGAAGTATAGTACAATTTAAACGTTCCAACAATTTTCCCACTATATTTCAAAGGAACAATAATCGCACTTTTCAAAGTACAGCCTGGATGTTCACAGCCGATTTTCTTTGCCGTAGTAGCAATATAAATTTCACCCGTTTCAATAACCATAAGGGTTGACTTCGTAAAATGCCTGTTTTCCGTCAAATGGTGCTCTGCTTCAGCTCCAATAAAAGCCAGAACCTTTTCTGTATCCGTAATAGCGACTGCATGATAACCACTATATTTATAAATAATTTCTGCTACAGCCTCTGCTGATTCCCGATTCATTCCTCGCCTAAAGTACGGTAAGGTCTTCACCGTAATCCGCAATACCTTTTGCGCCTCAATTGCCCCAACTCTGTTTTGATCATCCATAATCGTTTTTATGATCAACATAAATATAGCCACTCCAACTGAATTTACCGTAATCATTGGTATTGCAATATTTTCCACAAGTTCTAGAGCTCGCCCATAAGGATGTGCCAATAATAGGATAAGTCCCATTTGCATTACTTCACCAACAATGCCGGTTATCCANGCAATCTCCCATGGAACAAGCTGATTAGGATATCTTTTTTTTACTAATCCTGCCAGCAANCCTTCTAAAAGACAGGAAGAAGAACAAGCAATATCTGTAAAGCCACCCAAAAAATAACGATGCACACCGGCAATTAATCCAGCCCCCAAGCCAACAGCCGGACCGCCTACCAGTCCAGCAGCCATGACTCCGACAACACGGGAATTAGCCAAAGCATCATGAATCGGAATTCCTACATAGGTTTCTCCAATACCTATTAAACCAAAAACCAACGCTATCTTAACCTTATCCAGCCGCCCTGCATACCGATAGTTTACCTGACGAAACAACTTTATCTGTGAAAAAATAAATGCCATTGTCGCTACCATGCTCATTCTGGCAATCATTTGAAACAGCAGCGACTCTTCTTCCCCCATGATATCATACCTCCTTATTTTGACACTTCTATACATTCACTACTATACCCTGCTTTTATGCATACTAATTATAGCTATAGCAAAACCGCTTCGCATAGCATAAGCAACTGTTTTTACTCATTATGATTGCAATCTACTCGTTATTCATTACACTAAAAAGGATATCTGCCATTTCACAGATATCCTTCTTGATACAACACAAAATAAATAATTTATTTATTTTCCTTTGTGAATTCTATTGCCTTTAAAGTTTTTTCTGCTATGCCATACATTTTCTTTTCCGAAACAGCACAAACAGCAATACGAACGCCAAGCTTTAATGGTACAGCAAAAATAAGATCATCATGCAACTTATTACAGACAGCTGCCGAATCACTTGCCGGAATCGAGAGAAAGAAACCTGCCTTATAAGGAAGTGCCCTTAATCCGCATTCCTTTGATTCCTTCATAAAGATTGCTGCACGGTCACGAATCATCTTATAATAGCCATCACGTTCTGTTTCAAATTGATGTAAAAGAACTTTATCCTGCTGAATCTTTGTAAGGACTGTCATTGCACCACGATTGATATTCGACCATGTTGCCCGGCCTGTATATTTATTGATGTTTGCAAATTCTGTGATGATTTCCTTGCTGGACGAAACGCCGATCATTGCACCTGTACGTTGACCATACATCGTATACCCCTTTGACATACTGAATGCAAAAATACTTAGAATATTTTCAGGGAGATTGCTAAACTGCTTCATAAACTTCCGCGTCTCATTCTTCTCACCAGCATAATCAATATAAGCAATATCAACAAGTAATATAATCTTTTTTCTACCACCCTTTGCCTGTTCTTTGCAAGCATCAAGAATTTTCATCCAATCTTCCTCGGAAAGACTATAACCTGTAGGATTATGTGCTGGTGTATTGATGATAATAAGAAGAGAGTCCTGCTTTGCAAGTGTTTCCTGTACTTTTGCAGCAAATGATTTGATATTAAAATTATGTTCTTCATCAAAGAGCGAATACGTAGTGAGTTTACGTTTTGCTTCATTACACAAAACATTATATGGTCCCCAGTACCAGTCAGAAGTAAGTACTTCATCGCCGATTTCTGAATAGTTCCATATTGTATTATGAATCGCACCTGTACCACCTGCAGTCGCAACAGAAGCAAAATACCCTTCGGGTTTCTGATCAGCAAACGTCAAGTCAATCACTGAATCAAGATATTCTGGCAATCCCGATATTGGTGCATATGCAATGATATCCGTCATTGGCATTGCACGGAAAACTTTTTCCATTGTTGGAATACATGCCAGCTTTCCCTGATTATCCATAATAGCACCAATTGTTGCATTCGTTACCTTATCTTTGCCAAATTCCTGAGCAGCCTTACCTGCTGCCCCGCTAGCACCAAAAATTGCATCATTAAGCATTTTACCAGCTGAATGTGATGCAGCCATATTAATACTCATATTATCCAAATCCCCCTTAAAATCTTTGCACCTTTTGCATCTCTTTCATTTGAGTTACAATAATATATATTCTTTCTATACAGAGTATTTCCTGCAAAAAGCAAGCATGTATACAGAAATACTGAAAAAGAATTACCAGTGCATCAACACAGTGGTAATTCTTAATTTTGTCGATTATCTTATTTTTTCCGGAAAAAATTCCTTATGGATTGCATTTACGGCTTCCTTGAGCTGTGATCCCTTTATAAGACATGAAATACTGATTTCAGATGTACTAATAACCTCGATATTAATGCTTGCCGTTGAAAGCGCACCAAACATCCGTGCCGCGATTCCTGGATTACCAAGCATACCAGCACCAACAATTGATACTTTTGCAACATCCTCTTCGATAAGCACAGCAATTGCATTCAATTTATCAGCAACCTTATCAACAATCTGCTTTGCCTGTGAAAGATCGGAACTTGCTACCGTAAAGACCATATCCGTTACATTTTTTTCGATATTACGTATGCTCTGGACAATCATATCGACATCAACATTTGCTTCTGCCAATGCCGAGAATATTGAATGTGCAATCCCTGGATTATTAGGCACTCCCAGCACAGCAATTTTAGCTACTTTATCATCATGTGCAACGCCTCTAATTATAAAATCTTTTTCTTCCATTGTATAATCCTCCCTTATCATCGTTCCTGGCTTTGTTGTAAACGTAGAACGAACATGTATCGGTATATTAAAGTATTTTCCCATTTCTACGGAACGCGGCTGCATGACACCAGCACCAAGACGAGCCATTTCAAGCATCTCATAATAAGTAATTTCTTTCATTTTGCGTGCATCTTTTACAATACGTGGATCAGCTGAATATACACCATCGACATCCGTAAAGATTTCACAGCTATCTGCCTTAAGCGACCCCGCCAATGCGACTGCCGAAGTATCAGAACCACCACGGCCAAGTGTTACAGGGTCACCAAGTTCATCGGATCCCTGGAACCCGGCAACGACAACGATATTTCCTGCATCAAGTTCTTTCTGGACACGCGTCGGCCTGATATCGATAATTTTTCCTTTTGTATGTACAGAATTCGTTTTCATACCTGCAAGCGGACCCGTAAGCGATATTGCTTTTTGTCCCAGTACTTTAAATGCCATCGTCAAGAGAGCAATTGATACCTGTTCCCCTGTCGTCAGAAGCATATCCATTTCACGTGTATAACGATAAGGGTCTTTGTCAATCCCCTTGGCTAATGTTATAAGATCATCTGTAGTATTTCCCATAGCAGATACTACCATGACAACTTGATCTCCTGGTTTTTTTTCATCGATAATACGTTTTGCTACTGCCTTAATCTTTTCAATGCTGCCGACTGAGCTGCCGCCAAATTTTTTAACTATTAGAGCCATGACTCACTCTCCCCCTAAACTAAATAAACAGTATAACACCATTCGGAATTCTGTTTAAGTAACACATATTCTTTTTATAAAAAGACATTTGTTACAAAAAAACATTTAAATTATGCTCAATTAGATTACATTATACAAGATTTTTCTGTTTACGTCTATAATAAAACAATAATATTATTCTTTCTTACTTCAATTAGTCTTATTCAGAACACACAAAAAAGATTGATCTCATATTGAATATCTTCTTATATATTAATAGACATTTCCTCTTATTTGTGCTACATTTTTATAAGGCAAAACCACATCTTAATATTGGCCTTTAACTCAACTCTGTGAGGTTGAAAAGGAAGCTATTGCACATAAACTGTAATAACACCGCTTTTACAATCTCTTCGTCTAAAACGCAGAGATTTTTTAATGCCAAAATAAAAGGAGATATTTTATTATGCATGATCGTATTATCCCTGTTGACAAAAAACTTCCTTTATTGGAAACCATACCACTTAGCCTCCAGCATCTTTTTGCTATGTTTGGTTCTACCGTACTTGTACCTATTCTTTTTAAAGTAAATCCTGCAACGATTCTTCTCTTCAACGGTATTGGCACGCTTCTCTATCTTTTCATCTGCCGTGGCAAAATACCAGCCTATCTCGGCTCAAGCTTTGCATTTCTCTCACCTGTATTCCTCGTACTTGCACAATACAGTTACGAAGCAGCCTTAGGCGGTTTCATTGCCGTTGGTATCGTTTTCTGCATACTTATTGTCCGTGTAATTGGTACGGGCTGGATTGACGTTATTTTCCCACCGGCTGCGATGGGTGCAATTGTTGCAGTCATCGGCCTTGAACTTATGCCAACCGCTGCAGGCATGGCAGGGCTCACCGATAAAACACCTGATTCCACTACAATTATGGTGTCGATCCTTACACTTGCGATTACTGTCTTTGCCTCAGTTGCTTTTCGTGGCTTCTTATCCATTATCCCGATTTTACTTGGTGTCGTCGGTGGATACATCATCGCTGCACTTGCTGGTCTTGTCAACTGGCAGCTTGTCATAGATGCACCCTGGTTCGCCTTGCCAACTTTTTATACACCAAAATTTGAGCCTGCTGCGATTCTTATCATTTTGCCAGCAGCTCTCGTTGTTATCGCCGAACATATCGGTCATCTTATCGTTACAGGAAACATCGTAGGAAGTGACCTCACAGAAGATCCCGGCCTTGATCGCTCCATCTTTGGCAATGGTCTTTCCACGATTATCTCGGGGTTCTTTGGCTCTACGCCAAACACAACATATGGTGAAAACATCGGTGTTCTTGCCATCACAAAAGTATTTAGTACTTGGGTTATCGGTGGTGCAGCATGTTTTGCTATTGTGCTTTCCTGCTTTGGAAAGCTTGCAGCAGCTATACAAAGCATTCCCACAGCTGTTATGGGAGGTGTCTCTATGTTGCTCTTCGGTGTTATTGCTGCATCGGGTATTCGTATCCTTGTTGAAGGTAAGGTCGACTACAATAAACCAATGAATCTCATCCTGACTTCTGTCGTTCTTGGTCTCGGTGTCAGCACTGCAAGTATAACGATTGGTACAGTTACGCTCAAGGGCATGGCTCTGGCAACCATCGTTGCAATCATCCTTAGTGTCACCTTTCGTATTATTGCTATTCTTCGCAAAGAGGATGATCTTATTACAAAGGATAAAGAATAGTATGCCTTCTTATATAGTACCGAAATCTCTGACAGCAATGTCTGCTAGAGATTTTTTACAAAAACATGCCGGCATTTCGCTGAAATCTTTGGCGAAAAATAAAGCACCATGATAAATTCTACATCAATAAACAAAAAACACATCCGGCGACTGCTTTTGTCATTCCAAACGATGAAATCTCATATACAATTGAAGAAACTACTTCAATAACAGCTGTAAAGCTTCCACTTAACATCTGTTATGAGGACGATTATCTTATTATTATAAATAAACCTGCCGGCCAACTCGTTCATCCAACAACAAAGGAGCATATGAGTTCACTGGCAAATGCCGTACTCTACCACTATATGCAGACAAAGCAGAACTGTATCTTTCATCCGGTACATCGGCTTGATCGAAACACCTCTGGCCTTGTCCTTATCGCTAAGCTCCCACAAATCCAGCATCAGCTCTCTGCCCAGAACAACAAACATTTTCATCGTATATATAAGGCAATCATCGAAGGTACACTTATTCCAGACTCTGGTACAATCAATGCTCCGATTGATCGAAAAGCTGGCAGCATTATTGAGCGCATTGTTTCAACTTCTGGTAAAGAAGCAATTACACATTACAGGACATTACAAACGAGCGATAAGCTCTCACTTCTTAAACTCGAACTTGACACAGGCCGCACACATCAAATTCGTGTCCATCTTGCATATCTCAGTCATCCCCTGCTTGGTGATGACCTTTACGGCGGCAACCATGATATTCTTAATAGACAGGCACTCCACGCCTGCCAAATTTCTTTTTTTCATCCTGTCACAAATAAATTAGTCGATATTTCATGCCCTTTACCACCCGATATGACTCGTATTGTATCGTCTTTTTAAACAACCGGAATTCATTTTCTTATTGTTTTTAATTATTTCGACAAATTTGCGATATTCCCAATGAATTCTATATTATCGTTTTATTTTCTGTGCTATAATGAAGTTGTTAATGATGTATATATTCTATTAGGGGGTAATAAAAAATGCCATTAGTTGGAACAAAAGAAATGTTTAAAAAAGCCTATGAAGGCGGATACGCTATCGGTGCATTCAATGTGAACAACATGGAAATCGTTCAGGGGATCACAGAAGCTGCTAAAGAAGAAAATGCTCCTATCATCTTACAGGTTTCCGCAGGCGCAAGAAAATATGCAAAGCACGCATACTTAGTACACTTAGTACAAGCTGCTATTGAAGACACTGATCTTCCTATCGCTCTCCATCTTGACCATGGTGCAGATTTCGAAACATGCAAATCCTGTATTGACGGCGGTTTCACCTCCGTCATGATCGATGGTTCCCACCACAGCTTTAAAGATAATATTGAACTCACGAAACGTGTTGTTGAATATGCTCATGCACATAACGTAGTTGTCGAAGGTGAACTTGGTCAGCTCGCCGGTATTGAAGACGACGTCAACGTTGCTGCTGAACATGCATCTTATACACAACCAGACGAAGTTGAAGAATTCGTTAAGAGCACTGGTGTTGACTCTCTTGCAATTGCTATTGGTACAAGCCATGGCGCATTTAAGTTCACGCCTGCACAGTGCACACGAAACAAAGAGGGTGTTCTTGTACCACCTGAACTTCGTTTCGATATTCTCGCTGAAGTTGAAAAACGTTTGCCGCAGTTCCCTATAGTTCTGCATGGTTCTTCTTCTGTTATTCCGAAGTATGTTGATCTTATCAACAAAAACGGAGGCAAACTTGCTGATGCTGTTGGTATTCCTGAAGAACAGCTTCGTAAAGCAGCAAAACTTGCTGTTTGCAAAATCAACATTGACTCTGATTTACGTCTTGCACTTACTGCCGGTATTCGTGAATACATGTTCGCGCATCCAGATCATTTTGATCCACGTCAGTATCTCTCTCCTGCAAGAGCATACATTAAAGAACTCGTTAAAGCTAAGCTCGTCAACGTACTCGGCTGCAACGGCAAAGCATAAAAATAACAACAAACAAGGTCTCGCATTTTGCGGGACCTTGTTTTAATAGTAATTACTCTCAATTATTTTTGAAAAATAATACTAGACGAATTCCTCTATTCTATACTATAATATGAAAATATAAACATAATCCACTTAAGGAGATGATTTTTTGGCAAATCCAATGATTTCAAAAGTAAAGGAAATGAGTACCTATAGCAACGAAGAAACTGCTACATACGCTGGCATCGCGGTAAAAAGCTTCGGTCTTGTGGCTCTGGTTGCGGTAGCTGCTGTAACTACATGGGCTGGCAGCTATGCAACAACAACAACAAGTATTGTCACTGCTATGATGGGCTTTATCACCGCACTTGCTATATCATTTCGTCCAACCTTTGCCGCTTTTCTGTCACCACTTTATGCAATTCTTGAAGGTATGTGTCTTGCTTCAATATCAGCAACATTTGCTACAGCCTATCCAGGAATTGTCATAAGTGCCGTCATAATAACTTTTGGTATTGCAGCTGGTGCTGCAATTGTTTATGCCAAAGGATATGTCACTGTTAATGAAAAATTTACACGCATGGTCAGCATTGCCATTATGGGAGTACTTGCTACCTATATCATTGAAATAATCCTGAGCTTTTTCGGCATTCAGATTCCAATGATCCATCAGGGCGGGCCCCTCGGTATTATCGTAAGCCTGGTTGTTGTTGGTGTTGCAACGTTTTGCCTCTTTCTTGACTATGAGCAAATCAGTCAAAGCGTCCGCCAAGGCTTATCTGCTGATTATGAATGGTACTGTGCTTTTTCCCTTCTTGTAACACTTATCTGGCTTTACATTGAAATTCTTGATCTTCTGCGTAAAATAAGAGAATAACTACTACAATGCAAAAACATCCTCAGACATAACTCTGAGGATGTTTTTTGTGCACATTTATTCCACGAATCGTCGTACTGCTTTGCCATTTAAATAATTACACAATCTCCCCTGATACTGTCCGTTGTCCTCCATAGTTTTGATCATTGTATCACGAATCTTCCACCAGCCAGTGTGCCAGTTGCTAAAAAGTGTATTTTCTTCCGGTGCACGACCGATGAGGCGCTGGAGAACAATGGCTTCATCCAGATGCTCAAGAAACATAATGACACGTGCCTGATATTCCTCGCAGGAAACCAGCTTAATCTCCCCCGCTGTGTATTGACGTGCCATTTCCGTTCCCTTAACAATATAGAGTGCATGCAATTTCACCTGATCAACGTGAAAGCTGATAGTACCTTGGCATCTTCAATCACATCTGTTCTATCGTCCCAGGGAAGGTTTAAAATAAGATGTGCACAGGACTGCAGCTCATATGTTTTGATGCGCAGCACAGCATCAATAAATTCACCGAGTGTATGCCCACGATTGATTTTTTGCAGCGAATGATAGTTTACACTTTGCAATCCAAGCTCAATACAGATATCAATATTCTTCTCTTGCTTGATCTTCGCCAGCATTGCCAAATATTCATCACTCACACAATCCGGCCGCGTTGCGATATAGACTGCTACAACATCATCTTGACAGGCTTCTTCTGTATAGGCGCGCAGCATATCAACCGGCATATATGTATTGCTGAAGTTTTGAAAATATGGAATGAATTTCTTTGCTTTATACTTTGATATAATATGTACTTTACTTGTATTAAGCTGCTCCGTCACACTCATATCCGCTGGAAGATTCTCGTAGCCTGCACCAATATCACCGCAAAATGTACAGCCATGTGTACCACAGGTACCATCACGATTTGGGCAGGTCACTGGCAAACCGACAGGCAGCTTGTATATCTTTTCTCCATATCGCTTCTTTAAATAATCCGAAAAAACATTATATATCATTTAACAAATCTCCCTGTTCTATCACCTGACATTTTACATTCTCTGCTCTAAAGTCAAAAAGCACAGCTGTTTTCTTCATTATTTTCTGTACCAAAACATCTCCACCTATAAGCGCCAATACATCCATACTGAATACCTCGATGTGATACTGTCGTCGCAGTTCACGCCAATTCGTAAACGTATACGCTTTTATATATTTTTCTGCTCCGCTATCCCGCCAAAAACGTGCGGTTTCAGGCTGATACTTTGTCATGTTCCAGTGCAGCCGTTCCGGGTGCACGCCCCCCCGCTCACTGATAAGTGCGTCCAACTTCAAGAGTTCCTCTGCCGCTATTGTTTGCTCCGCATAAGTATCACGACAATAGTCAAGCAAATAGCCATAAAGAGCTTTTGTAGTATGCGCCACTTTATGATAGCCTTGATTTTCCCAGTAGTTCGTAAATCGTTGATAAAAAACAAACGCATTACCCGCTTCACCTGTACGGATCAAATATGCTATTGTTTTCCGAAAACGACCCGCGTTATAATAGCGTTCAAAAACATCCTCAAAGCTATGGAACCAGCGAATCTCACCATAGGACATATACTTATTTGCAAGCACTTGATATGGTGCCATATCCATGAACACATACTCATGCTCTTTGACAATCTGCATGATTGCCGCTCCCTTTAGAAACTTTAGAAAACCTAATTGCAACATATCCGGTTTCAACTCATAGACATCATTAAATGACTTGGAAAAAGACAGTTTGTCCTCATTCGGCAAACCAATAATAAGATCTACATGAAGATGGATATTATGAAAGCTGAGTATCTGTTTGATATTCGCAGAAATTTTATCCCAGTGATTAACACGACTCACTGCTTGCAGCGTTTGCTTATTTGTCGATTGAATGCCAATCTCAAGCTGCACACGTCCTTTTGGCATACATTTTAGTGCTGCCAGTACTTCATCATCCATATAATCAATAGCAACTTCAAAATGAAAATTCGTACGGCAATCCTGTTTGGCAATAAAGTCAATAATCGGCATAAAATGTGCCTTATTCGCATTGAATGTACGGTCAACAAACTTCACCTGCCGCACATCCTGCTTTACAAAAAAAGCAAGTTCTTTGAGGACACGCTCAATTGAAAAATAACGTATGCCCTTCGTTGCACAAGACAGACAATATTTGCAAGTAAACGGACAACCGCGCGAAGTTTCATAATAAAGGATACGATCCTTGATTTTCGGCATCTCTATTTTTTCATAAGGAAATACAACCGTATCCAAATCCGCTATGGTTACAGCCTCCCCTTCGTAAATTTCACCAGATTCCTCACGATAGGCAATTCCTTTGATATCCGTCACCTGATGCCCCAGCAGAAGCTCCTGTAACAGTTGTGCAAAAGTTTCCTCACCTTCACCACGTACAACGTAATCTACCATTGGGAAATCCTGCATAAAAGATGCCGTATTATAGGAAACCTCCGGCCCGCCGCATACAATTCTACAGTCTGGTAACACTCGACGGAAAAGCTTTACAAGCTGCTTTACCATCTCAATATTCCAGATATAACAGACAATACCGATAACATCCGGCCTTTTTTCATAGATCTGCCCGAGAATATCCAGCAATTGATTGTTAATCGTAAATTCCATGATTTCCGCATCACAAAAATCACGACAGCAGGCACGCAGATAACGCAATGCCAGCGAAGTATGCGTATATTTCGCATTCAACGTCGTTAAAATAACTTTCAAATTTTCACCCCGTTCTTATAACTCTTTTCATTATACTGGTATTCCGGCAAAAATCAAACTTATTGACCTTTTTTTCATCTGCACAATGTTATATCTGCTATAATAATAGTAAAACTTATATGAGGAGAATCTTTATGCCAAATAAATTAACAACTGTTCCGCTCCGCAAAGAAATCGACGAAAAATATAAATGGCACCTTGATGATATTTATAAAAACAAATCTGTTTGGGAAGACGCTTGTGCCACACACAAAAAAGAATTGCCATTACTTACGGCCTTCAAAGGAAAACTACAGGACAATGTATCACTCACTGATTGCCTTGCCCTGCGCGACCATATTAATCAAACAATCAGCCTGATTTTTTCCTATGCCCGCATGCACCATGACAGCGATGCAAACAATACTAAGTACCAGTCTATGACGGACCAGGCAATGACATTATTCAATGAAACAAACGCTGCCCAGTCTTTTATTGAACCAGAACTCCTTGCTCTGCCAAAAGAAAAGCTGCGTACAGCCTGCATGACAATACCGTCACTTACAAAATACAGCTTCTTCCTCAAAAATCTTCTGCGCCAGAAAGATCACATTCTTTCACCACTTGAAGAAACCTTTCTTGCAAAAACGGGTGAAATCCGTCAGGCACCCATAGAAATTTTCTCCATAATGACAAATGCCGACCTGACTTTCCCTGATACTCTCACAACCAATGGCACAAAACAGCCGCTCACTGAGAGCCGCTACAACCAATTCATTCGCTCGAAAAATCGTAACGTTCGCAAAGATGCTTTCCATAATCTTTTTTCTACCTATGCTTCTTTTCGCAATACATTCGCGGCGACCTATAGTACTTCTGTTAAAAGCACCCTGTTTACATCAAAAGCACGTAAATATCCTTCCATGATTGCATCTGCACTCGACAACAGCAATATCCCAATAGCTGTTTATGACACTGTCATCGCAGCAACGCATAACCAGATCAACCTGCTTCACCGCTATGTCGAACTCAAACAGCGTATGCTAGCTATCAAAGATATCCACATGTATGATCTTTATGTTCCTGTTGTACCGGAACTTACGCGTGAATTCACCTATGATACAGCACTCGTACTTTTGCGTGACGCATTGCAGCCACTTGGTAAACAATATGAAGAAGATCTCTTCCATGGTATCAAGTCTGGCTGGATCGATTTATTTGAAAGCAAAGGCAAACGTAATGGTGCCTACTCCTGGGGTATCTACGGTGTCCATCCCTTTGTTTTGCTAAACTATGATAAACATTACGGCAGTGTCTCCACTCTTGCCCATGAGCTGGGACACGCTATGCACAGCTACTACAGTAACAATGCACAGGAATATATAAACTCCGACTATACAATTTTTTGTGCTGAGGTCGCCTCAACAACAAACGAAAACTTGTTACTGGAACATATGCTGAAAACTGTTAAAAACCCGCAGGAACGCCTTTTCTTTATAAATCAATACCTTGAACAAATCCGTACGACGGTCTATCGGCAAGTACTCTTTGCTGAATTTGAAAAAACCGTCCACGAAAAAGCCGAACAGGGAATTGCACTTACTGCTGATTGTCTCGAAAACATCTGGATTGAGCTTAACAAATTCTATTACGGCGATAAAATCATCATAGACGATGCACTCCGTATCGAGTGGGCTCGTATTCCACATTTTTATCGTCCCTTCTATGTCTATCAATATGCAACCGGCTATGCTGCTGCCATGACACTTGCCAATAAACTGCTGCAGAAGGAAAACCATGCACAAGAAGACTACCTTACTTATCTAAAAAGCGGCGGCAGTGACGATTCGATTTCACTTCTCGCAAAAGCTGGAGTCGATATGACAACAAGCCTGCCACTCGAAATCACCTTCAATAAATTTGCAGCGTGTCTTGATGAACTTGAAAGCAGCTTATCTAAATAAGAATTTTACTAATAAAGTTAATGCGCACATAAAAATCGCTTGCAATGTATAGTATCTTTATGATAGAATGTTTATATTGTGTATGGAGACATCTATGTTCTGTACTTAAGGAGGTGTGTTACATGGCAAGTGTTTGCGAAATTTGCGCAAAGTGTGAAGTTGCTGGTATGAATGTCAGCCATTCCCATTTGAAGACCAAACGCACTTGGAAGCCTAATATTCAACGTGTCCGTGCAGTAGTAAACGGTGAAGTAAAGCATGTTAATGTTTGTACTCGTTGCTTACGTTCCGGTAAGGTTGAACGTGCTATCTAAGTTGCGCTATTTTAGAACTACCATGATATATCATAGAAAGAGCCCACTTGAAAAATCAAGTGGGCTCTTTCTATTTTTATTTTTTAACTGATCGAAACATA
>WSSedB1CaDRAFT_10000168_pt1 | contig 31774 bp, 30 predicted proteins | sample WetSurSB1Cattail_FD_9460 | JGI IMG/M metagenome (IMG submission 9460)
GGCTGGGAAAAGCTGGGCCAGCCGCTGCCGGAATCAAACTTGTGCATCGAGCTGAACAACGGCTCGCCGGAAACCACGTCCACATAGATGCCAGGCGCATGGTTGTTCCAGTAGGCGTTGTTGAAGGGAGGCTCGGTTCCGCATTGCTGGGTGACTTGGTACTGTTCCGGGGTAAGTATTTTTATTAACTGCTCCGATTCCGGTTTTCGGTACGCCGTTAGTTTGTCGTTCATACCATTCCTCTTTCTGGTGTTGTTGCAGGAAGCCGGGCACATGCCGGCAGAGATGCGGATCAGCAGGATTGTACTCGCAATACAGTCATTCGTTCGATTTCATGGGAGCCCCTGCAATGGAGAGCTTTCAGGCAGGCGGGATTTCTATCCTGAGCTGCGCGCCGCTGTCAGTATTTTCGGCGCTCAGTGTTCCACCCATATTTTTTTCAATAATATTCTTTGACATGTAGAGCCCGATTCCAGTGCCGCCGGCCGCTTCATTGGTGGTGAAATAAAAGTCGAAGATTCTGTCTATAATTGCTTTGGGAATGCCGCCGGCATTGTCCATTATAGTGACAATCGTCTTAGTATTTTCTGAGAATGCCCTTACTATTACCCTGGGTTTTTCCGTTCGCCTCGCTCTGAAAACATCTCTCGCGTTAGCCAGGATGTTGAGGAGCACATGCGTATATTCATTTGGATAGCCAAACGCCGTCAACCCCGGATCAACATCGACCTCAACCGTTATGGAGTGAAATCTGAAGGTCGGCGCAACGAATGCGAGGGCCTGATTGATAGAGTCGTTTACGCTGAAGACTTTCTTTTCCTTATCCGGCCGGTAAAATCCCCGGAAGACATCAATGGTCTGGGCCATGTGTTCCAGCAACGACATGATTTTACCAACTGTTGCCTGGACATGCTCATCCGTTAATTCACCGTAAGAAGCGGCAATCCCTATTTCCTGAACGATGAGGGAAATGGAATTAAGCGGCTGTTTCCACTGGTGGGTTATATGATCCAGCATTTCCCCCAGCGCCGCCTGGCGGTTCTGCTGAATAAGTACGATATCCTTTTCCCGGTTTTTCTTTACCTCTTCCCTGACCCTTTTTTCCAGTGTGTCGTTCAGCTCTTGCAACAGTTGCTTCCGTTGCTGAAGCTCTTCCTCGAATAGTTTGCGATCGGTGACATCGATGACGATTCCTTCGAAACTGTTAACGTTTCCCGTGTCTCCCCGTTCGACGTTTGTGTGTTCGTTTACCCAACGGATATCCCCCCTCTTGGTCAAGATCCGGTATTCCAACCGGAACTGTTCTGTTCCATCATTGCAAAAAGCGTGGACCTCGCTCATCACCCGTTCCACGTCGCCAGGGTGGATTATCGAGGAATAGGTGATGGAGCCGGAGAGAAACTCATCCGGTTCATAACCGAACTGAATTATATTCGTGGAAACCAGCTCGACGGGCCACCCATCGGAACACTTCCAGCGGAACAGCACCACCGGGCTGTTTTCAACCACCATGTTGGCATCCCGCAATGCTTCCTCAGTCCTTTTGCGTTCGGTAATGTCCCTGACGAACGAGAAGCCGTACGACTTACCCTGGAATTCCAGGGAATTGGTGACAATTTCTACCGGGAATGTCGTTCCGTCCTTTCGACGGTGAACGGTTTCATGGGTAACAACTCCCGTACTGTCCAGCGATCTTGTGATTTCGAGCACTTTCTCGTTTGTTATGACCGGGTCTATATCGGATACCTTTAATGAGCATAATTCGTCGACGGTATAGCCGAGACTCCGGCAGGCAAAATCGTTGGCGCTCAGAATGTCTCCTTCTGGTGTGGTATGATAGATGCCGATGGCTGCCTTGTTGATGCAGAAGTGGGACAAGAGCAATTCTTCTTCTGTCTTCTTGCGTTGGGTGAAGTCCTGACAGAATTCAACGATTCCTGTGATACGCCCTGTTTTGTCCTTCACTGGATAGCTGCGGATAAACCATACCCTGCCGTCAGGTGAACGCATCTCAGCTTCCTGGGACTCTCCGGTATCTCTTGCCAATAGTACCGGACAGCCGGTACAGGGTTCCCGGCGTTTGTGCCACATTTCCCAGCAATGCCGCTGTTGCAGCTTTTCCTGGGGCATCTTAACCGATTCAGAGGCAGCCCTGTTGGCCCAGAGTATGTTCATTTCCAAGTCAAAATATAAGACGAGGGCATCCGTGACATTTAAAAAGAGGGATTTTTCCTGTTCGACGGCAATTAAAGCCTCCGTGGTCCTGGCAAGTTCCGCTGTCCGCTCAAGGACTCTTTTCTCCAGTTCGTCGCGCGCACGCTCCAGTTCTTCCTGCATGCGCTTGCGCTCGCTAATGTCGGTCATAAAGGCGCAGTTATATTCCTTGCCGTCAAAGACCACCATATTGTCGTGGATTTCCACTGGGTATATCCGGCCATCTTTAGCTTGATGATATGACTCATGGGTGACCGACCCGCGTTCCCGCAAGTTTCTCCAATGTTCAGCAAACACTTCGGGGGAATGGTATGGGTCGATATCGGGAATCGACATCTGCAAAAGCTCGTGGCGTGAGTAGCCCAGGGCGCGCCAGGCGGCATCGTTAACATAGAAGAGGCGCCCGTCTTCCGTCATCCAGAACGCATAATCAGCCGAATTATCGACGGCAAATTGGGTAAAGCGCAGTTTTTCCTCCACAACCCTGCGCTCGGCCAGCTCACTCTCAAGCTCATCTGTCCTGAGCCTGACCTGTCTGGCAAGCGCCCTGTTCCATGCGATGATGCCGGCGACAATCATGAAAAACGCACCGAAAGCCATGAAAATGCCCGTCCGGAATTCCCTGCTGCTAAACAATGATCTGTGTTCCAGGGGGATCCATTTTTCATAAATGGCCTTTTTTTCACCGGCGCTGATTCCGGCAAGCCCCTTTTCCAGAATGCGGTTCAGTTCCGGCCAGTCCTTCCGGGAACCAAATCCCATTCTGTACACATATCCCGATTCGCCGATTACGCGAAGGTTGGTTATTCCTTCCTTTTCGATGAAATAGCTGGCGGTTGCAAGATTCTCCACAAAAGCATCACTCAGGCCGAAGGATACTTTCTGCAAACCCGTACGGACATCTGGGACAGGATCGAGTCGTAATTTTGGATAATTTTCAGCGATAAAATCATGGGTCGCATATCCCGACACCACCGAAACCTTCATCCCGCCGAGATCGTCCAGGGCGAGGGGGCTCTTGATTTTCCCGCGGGCAATGATCGCGGCGGGATACTCCAGGAATGGCTTGGTGAACAGCATGTATTCGGTGCGTTGCGGGGTAGTGCCCGCGACAAAAACATCGATCTGCCTGCTCTTGGCCTTGTTGATGATGTCATCCCAGTTCCGCGGGTGAATGATTACAAAGTGTATGCCGAGTCTTTTTTCGATAAGCGCTACGTAATCTGCCGCAATACCGCTGTATTCGCCCCCTTTGGCAAAATACTCGACTGGAGGAAAGTCCGGATCAGGCGCCAGCCGAATAACCGGATGGGCTTTCAACCAGGCTCTCTCGGTTGCGGTCAGCGGGTCGGTTTGCGGGGGGGCAAGGTTGTGGTTCCACGCTATTACACTCAGCAGGACGAACAAAAAAAGCGCTCCTGTTGGCCACAGCCAACGGGAACGCTTCTTTTTTCCAGGGATGATTTCAATAATCATTCACCTGCCTCCCTTTTTCCCAAACCTTGGGTCCGTATATTGTGATACGAATGTAAATATACTTTAATTTGCTTTCCGTGCAAAACAAAAAACCGCATAACCGTTTTACGGTAGTGCGGTTTTTTGCATAAAATTACTCTTTGACATCTTTCGGGATGCTTTCCTCTTTGTCTCAAATGATCTTGTTCAGCGGATACTCGATAATTCCTTCTGCTCCCAGTTTCAATAACTCCGGGATGATGCGGCGGACATCCTTTTCGGACATGACGCTCTCGATGGAGAGCCAGTCGGAGTTGTACAAATGGGAAACGGTGGCATTTTTCAGGCTTGGAAGCACACTGGTGATGGCTTCGACTTTGTCGCCGGGAGCATTCATCTTAAGCCCCACCATGTTCTCGGCCGCCAGGGATGACTTGATCAGGGTGGCGATCTGTTCGATCTTCTCGCGTTTCCAGGGATCAGCCCAGGAAGCCTTGTTGGCGATGAGCACCGGTACCGATTCCATCAGTTCGCAGACAATACGCAGGCCGTTAGCCTTGATGGTTGAGCCGGTTTCGGTAACTTCGACGATGGCGTCGCAGAGCCCGTCCACGACTTTGGCTTCGGTGGCGCCCCAGGAAAATTCCACATTGACCGGGATGTTCCGCTCTGCAAAGTAGCGTGTGGTGAAACCGACCAGTTCGGTGGAAATGGTGGCGCCAGCCAGATCCTCCGGACCCTTGACCGTGGAGTCGCCGTTGACGACCAGTACCCAGCGGGCTGGCCGGCGTGAAACCTTGGAGTAAACCATTTCGCAAACTTCGATCACATCGGATTCGTTTTCGCGTACCCAGTCGCGGCCGGCGATACCGGCGTCAATGGTGGCGCGCTCTACATACCGGCCCATTTCCTGGGGACGAATCAGTTTGCAGTTCATTTCATCGTCGTCAATGCTCGGAAAATAGCTGCGCGATGAAATACTCACCTGCCAGCCGGACTTCTTGAACAGTTCAACGGTGGCGTTTTCAAGGCTTCCCTTGGGGATGCCGAAATTCAAAATACTCATAGTCTCTCCCTTACTTCTTATAGACCTGTGCCGGATCGAACAGGGGATTGGAATGTTCCACCCATTGGTCGTTTTCCCATTTTACGTAGAAACAGCTGCGGTTGCCGGTATGGCAGGCTGCCGGGCCGTTTTGTTTGACCTTGATGACCACGGTATCGGCGTCGCAATCGGTCAGGACTTCGATAACCTCCTGGGTATTGCCCGACTCTTCTCCCTTCATCCAGTACTTGTTGCGTGTACGGCTGAAGAACCAGGTCTTTCCAGTTTCCAGAGTCAGGTTGAGGGTCTTCTCGTCCATATAGGCCACCATCAATACTTCGCCGCTCTGGTGGTCCTGGATGACGGCCGGGATCAGCCCCCCCATTTTGTTGAAATCGATCTGAATCACATTCGTCTCCTTGCTGAATAGGTGTTACGGAAACGGCAAGTATAGGTAGTGCGGGAGAAAAATGCAAGAACGTCCGCATCTGTTTACGACAATAAATGGCGCGGATAACAATCCGAAGGCTACTTTACGATCCGTTTACCCAGAACTTTAGACGCATTTTCCAAGGTCTCCAAATTAGTCAGATTCTGATATCCTGACTTTTTCAGGACACCCACGGCAAGCGCCGTTCTTCTGCCGCTCCGGCAGTAGAGATAGATTGTTGCCTTCTTGTCAACAACTACTTGTGTGATACCGGTTTCTATCCGGTCATGGGGGATCAGGATGGCGCCCTCCAGGTGACCAGCGTTCCACTCCGCCTCGGTTCGCACGTCAATAATGAACGTGTTGGCTGAACTGGCGCTGTCTCCGGCAATCGCGGACGTGATCGGCAATACAAGCAAAAGCAGCTGAACCAAATTTTTCTTTGTTGCGTTGATCATTGTCTGTCCCTCGTCTATTCCTGTTCTGGTGGTGTGTGATACAACCGTAGCTTTGCTTGCCACCGGAAATGTGCTACCATGCCTCCGCGTGAGCCTTAGTAAGTTAGAAGTTATTTTCTGCGTTTTTCTGGCAGAAAATGACTTCGTGAACTTACTTATCCTGTTTATCAGGGCAAGGGTAATTCCGGATGCGTGCAACGACAATGTTACGCTCGGAGTCACGCCGGCTCACGTTATGTCAGTGTACAGTCCATGGAGGAAATAATGAAAAAAGATATTGTGGCAAAGGGAGCTATTCTGCAGAGAGACCGCGAAACCTATGCCATTGCGCCGCATATTCCCGGCGGGCTCACCGATAGCGCTACTCTTCGCAAAATATGCGACGTTGCGGATAAATACCGGCTGGAGCTGAAACTTACCTCAGCCCAGCGAATCATGATGATCGGGATAAAAGAGGAGGACCTGGACACCGTCTGGGCCGAACTGGCGCAAAAGCCCGGTGCAGCCATAGGTCTTTGTGTGCGCAGCATCAAGATATGTCCCGGCACGACCTACTGCAAGAGGGGAGTTCAGGACTCCATTTCCCTGGGACTCAAGCTGGATGCACGGTACCATGCCATGGTCCTGCCCAACAAGATGAAGATGGGCGTTTCCGGCTGCATGGTTTCCTGCGCCGAATCGGGGTTGAAGGATATCGGAGTTATTGCTACGGCAAAGGGATGGAGGATACTGGTGGGTGGAAATGCCGGGGCGCGGCCGCGTCTGGCGGACGTACTCGTTGAAGTTGAGGCTGATGAAGATCAGGTGCTTGCCGTCATTGAGAAAATAGTGACGTGGTACCGGAACTCGGGCCGGGAGGTACGCCTTGGACGGCTTGTTGAGGAAATGGGAATTAAAAAGTTCAAACAGGAAATTCTTGGTTGAGTCAGAACTGTAATTCAATGATTCCGTCTCATTATCAACGAATGAAAAAAACGGCATTTGAACCACTGAGGACGCAGAGTTGTGTGGAGAAATCAAAGGGTTAACTCCAGATCGAATAACAATTCGGGTTGCGGATCAATATGGTATCTCAGTGGAAACTCCATGCGTTTCTCTGCGTTCTCTGTGGTTAACCGCTTTTTCAGGAGGAAACGTTATTAACTTGATTGCAAAAAGGTTTTAGAGGAACCGGTCGTGCTGACATGAACATATCTCCCGGATCAATAATCGTCTGACGATCCACCACCGTCGAAACCGCCACCACCTCCGGAAAAACCGCCGTCATCTCCCGAAGAACCGCCACCACCAAAGAAGCCGCCGCCCCAGCCGCCACCACCGTAATATCCTCCACCGCCGCCACCGAACATGCCGGAAAAGAGAAGACTGAGCAGTAAACCTCCAGCAAAGCCAGCTACGGCGAGTATGAGCAGCATGACCAAACCAATGGCGGGAAATGCAATGTAGGTTGCCAGAGGCAGACCTGCGGCGCCGGCAAAGCCCCCCAGGTATCGGGAAAAAGAACCCAGAATTACAGCGGCAACAGCTGTTAGCAGAAAGAGGGTAACCGGTGATGTTGATTTCCGGTGGGGTTTTCTGTTCATATCCTGTGGGGATGCTTTGAATTCGCCCTTGGTTGCTGCAATGATTCCATCCACCCCTGCGGTAATACCCCGGTCGAAGTCGTTTGTTTTCAGATAAGGGCGCATCAGTTCCCGAGTGATCCTGCCGGTGGTTATATCAGGTAAAACACCCTGCAGGCCCATGCCGACCTCGATACGCACCTTGCGCTCGGCTCGGGCAAGGACCAGTAGTACACCGTTGTCCTTGCCCTTCTGTCCGATTTTCCAGGAATCAGCCACCTTGATCGTGAACTGATCGATGTCTTCACCCTGCAGGGAAGGGATGGTCAGTACCACGATCTGGGTTGACTGGTCGCGCTCGAATGCGGCCAGCTTCTGTTCCAGATTTGATGATGCTCCGGGAGAGAGCATGGCAGCATAGTCATTGACGCGCCCGGTGAGTCGGGGAACGTCCAATGCCTGCAGCGGTAGCGGCAGCAGAATCAGAAGTATCAACAGGAGCAGTTTTTTCATGTTCACGGAACGGTTCATGCCGTTTTTGTCAGAACTTTATCTTGGGGGCCACCTTGGCGCCTTCTTCAGCCTTGAACGCTTCCTTGCGCTGCAGATGCAGTAGCAAAGAGTTGGTCAGGGAGTTGGGGAAGGTGCGGATGCTGATGTTGAAGGTTTGCACCGCAGCGTTGTAGCGCTCACGGGCAACATTGATGCGGTTTTCCGTCCCTTCCAGCTGTTTTTGCAGATCCATGAAATTCTGGTTTGCCTTCAGGTCGGGGTATTTCTCGACCACCACCATCAGCCGGGAGAGGGCGCTGGAGAGCTGGCCCTGGGCCTGCTGGAACTGGTTCATGCTGGCGGGGTTGTTGAGGATGTCCTTGGATACCTGCATGGAACCGACCTTGGCGCGGGCTTCCGTGACCGCTATGAGCGTGTCAGCCTCGTGTTTGGCGTATCCCTTGACCACTTCGACCAGATTGGGAACCAGATCGGTCCGTCGCTGGTAGTTTGATTCCACATTGCCCCAAGCTGCAATAACAGCTTCCTCATTGGCCTGCATGGTGTTGTAGCCGCAGCCGGACAATGTAACCAGCAGTAGGATGAACGTGAGCTTTGTGATGAATTGTTTCATAGTGTTTTCTCCTTCTCTATTGTTATGGGACTAATCCTACATGGTTCGATGATCTTTTCAAGTTGTAAGCGGGGGAAGTGAGATCGGGGCAATAAACAACGACATCAGAATATGTCGGTATTTTTTGATTGTAACTTTCCATCACAGACTCCACGTCGCTGATAATGCCTCAGCCTGTTGCAACACAGTCTGCACGGCGGAATTCTGAAGATCGGGCGGATAGCCGTATTTGCGGAGGATGCGTTTGACCAGCACTCGCATGCGCGCTCGTGCACTCTCGCGATGCGACCAATCAACTGTGATGTTGCTCTTGAGATTCGTCAACAATTCGTGGGCGATGACCTTGAGCGCATCATTACCCATCGCCTCAACCGCACTATCGTTCTCTGCCAGCGCGTCATAGAAGGCTATTTCATCCTCAGACAACCCCTCGTCCTCACCGCGCTTGCGGGCCTCTCGAATGTCACGGGCCAGGTTGATCAACTCCTGAAGCACTTCAACCGTACTGATGGCGTTCAGATGATAACGGGCAATAGCGTCATTGAGTCGATCCGAGAAGCGTTTGGTTTCGACCACATTGGAACGGCTACGCGACCGGATGTCGTCGTTCAAAAGCTTTTTCAGGGCCTCTAGTGCAAGGTTCTTCTTCTCCATCTGCTGCACTTCTGCAAGGAACTCCTCGGAGAGAATTGAGATGTCCGGTGTGGTCAAACCTGCCGCTGCAAGAATGTCCACAATTTCGGTCGAGACCACAGCGCGGTTCACAATTTGCTGTATGGCGAACTCCCGTGCAGCAGTTGATTTACCTCCGGTGTCGGATGTCTTGACCAGCGCTGCCCGGATCGTTTGAAAGAAAGCAACCTCGTCACGAATCTCTCGTGCTGCATCACTGGCAGCCGCCAGCGCAAAGGCCTTCGATAGGGCCAGCACGGCATCCATATAGCGGCGATGCGCACGTTTCTTGCCTTCATCAGTCTTCTCTTTTTCAGCTGCCTTGTGCAACAGGTCCAAAATCCATTCCATCGCCTCAGCCATGACGACCAGCCGAAGATGTGGTGTGCCATTAATGCTGCGCATGTAATCGAAGCCATGAAACATCGTCTTCACAACTTCGTACTTCTCTAACATCATGGCGACGGCTTCTTCTTCCTCGACTCCTGCCTGGCGCTGATCGGCGGCGGAATACTGACTGAGTGCATTCTTCAAATTTTGCGCAATGCCGATATAATCAACTACAAGCCCCGCAGGTTTATCGCGGAATACCCGGTTGACGCGGGCAATGGCCTGCATTAGCCCATGACCGCGCATCGGCTTGTCGATGTACATGGTGTGCATTGATGGCGCATCGAAACCCGTCAACCACATATCACGGACAATCACCAATTGTAGTGGATCGTTCGGGTCCTTAGCGCGTTTGGCCAACAGGTCGCGTCTCGCCTTGTTGCCGATATGTTGTTGCCACCCCTCTTGATCGGCAGCTGATCCGGTCATGACGACCTTTATCACGCCCGCCTTGTCATCATCGGAATGCCATTCCTTTTTCAAGGCAATTATCTGCTTGTACAGCTCAACACAGATGCGGCGGCTCATGCAAACCACCATCGCCTTGCCATCCATGGCAGCAACACGATCCTCGAAATGCTGAACAATATCGGCGGCAACCATCTTGAGCCGCTTTTCTGCACCCACCAACGCCTCGACAGTTGACCATTTCCTTTTTAATCGTTCCTGCTCGGAAAGTGCTTCGTCTTCGGTCAATTCCTCAATTTCGGCATCAATCTGTGGTTTTTCATCTTCTGATAATTCAATACGTGCCAGACGGCTTTCGTAGTAAATCGGTACCGTTGCGCCGTCTTCCATCGCACGACTGATGTCGTAGATATCGATGTATTCGCCAAAGACCGCCGGGGTGTTCACGTCGTCCTGTTCAATCGGGGTGCCGGTAAAGCCAATAAAGGAGGCATTCGGCAAGGCATCGCGCATGTACTTGGCAAATCCGTATGCCACCTCTCCGGTCTTCCGCTCAATCCGTGCCTTGAAGCCGTACTGGCTGCGATGGGCTTCGTCGGCGATAACCACTACATTGCGGCGGTCCGTCAGCATCGGATAAACCGTCTCCCCGCTGGCAGGTGAGAACTTCTGGATCGTGGTGAAAACAACACCGCCGGAAGCACGGTTCAAGGCCTTCTGCAAGTCCTCCCGGCTTTCCGCCTGGATCGGCGTCTGGCGAATCAGGTCGCGACACATGGAAAAGGTCGCAAACAGTTGGTCGTCAAGATCGTTGCGGTCGGTGAGTACAACAATGGTGGGGTTCTCCAGTTCAGGATGCCGAACCAGTTGACCAGCATAAAACGCCATGAGCAGACTTTTGCCTGATCCTTGCGTATGCCAGATGACCCCCACACGCCGGTCGCCTTTCTGGTAACCTTTGACGCCGGGTAATCCGTAATCGGCTGGATCTTCAGCAATCGTGCCGGTAAGCGCAATTGCTCGCACGGTAGATTCAACCGCACGCTTCACGGCATGGAATTGATGATAACCTGCAATGATCTTGATCAGACCTGAACCGGTGTTGCCGAAAACGCTGAAATCATGGATCAAGTCAAGAAAACGCCGCTTCTCGAACACTCCCTCAATTAGAACTGACATCTCCGGACTGCCCTTCGTTGCGATAATTTTCCCGTCCGTCGTCCGCCAGGGCATGAAGCGTTCCTCGTTTGCGGTCAACGAACCAATCCGGGCGGTCAGTCCGTCGGATGTTATAAGCACGGCGTTGGTACGGAAGAGCGACGGAATCTGTGACTTGTATGTCTGTAACTGGTTGTGTGCTCCAGTCAGTGTGGCGTCCCCGTAAGCGGGATTCTTCAACTCGATCACTCCCAGCGGTAGGCCGTTCACAAACACCACCACATCCGGGCGGCGATTAATTCCTTGTTCGATAACAGTAAATTGGTCAAGTGCCAGCCAATCATTTGCATCTGGATTGGTGAAGTCTATCAACTGAACCTTGTCACCCCGAATCGTTCCGTCCTCGGCATAAAATTCCACGTCGATGCCGTCAACTATGGCCCGGTGCAAACGGCGGTTTTCTTCGATCAACGAAGGAGTCTCAGCTGCAATGACCTTCTTCAGTGCATCGTGGCGGGCCTCGGCAGGAATGTAGGGATTCAGGCGGTCTATGGCTGCAGTCAAACGATCAAGTAGAATGACATCAGAGTATGCCTCACGTTCAGGCGCTGAGCCATCTGGACCTATGACTGCATCGTTGGCGTGGGAATAACCGAGGCTTGCCAACTGTTCAAGCAGCATGGTTTCAACTTCGGCTTCTGTGATATAGGCCATCAGACGTCCTCTTCCTCTGTTTGCCAATCATTGGCGTTCAGAGCACGTACACGCTGCCTGAAAACATTATTAAGTCTCTCAAGACGTTCCTTCATCCATTGTCGGTACTCTGGCCAGCGTTGCTGATTCAGGGGGTCTGAGTTCTCCAGATTATAGAGAATCCGGCAGGCTTTTCGATCCGGAAGTTCCATCCAGATCAAAGGGAAACCAAGTTCTTCCTCGATGTCCAGTTTTTGCTGATTCAGAAGACTGAAATAGGCTTTTGCGTTATCGTCGCTCAAATACAACTCTACACCGATCCGCACCTCTGGCTTGTTGAGTAGTGCTCCGAGCAGGAATCCCGTTCGACCGATACTGAAATTCATCCAGTGTTGAGGGTATGGCTTCTGCGGACGGATGGGGCTACTTTCCGACTTTAAAAACTCGGCAAACTCCGCCCAGTATTGAAGCTGCTTTGCCTTCGTGTCGGTAAGCGTTTCGTTTTCGATTCGGCGAGCCGCCTGGCTGACCGAGCGGGTCCAATCGTTAGGCTTGGAGACAATGTTAAACTTTGGTGCAGCAGGTGAGCTACCGATCTTCCACAGTTCCACTTCTAAACCGAAAAACTGAAATCCTTCATCGGTGATGGTATTCAGCCAGTCAAGAGTTGCGCGATGCTCTTCCGTGAATTGAGCCGCAACCCAAACGATTGTCACTGCCTTGAGGCCGGCGGCGTAGGTAAGAAGTTGTCCGAGATGTGTATGATCCGTTTTCTCCAACTGGTTTTCAATTAACACCCAGTTCCCGGTTGCGGTGTCCTTGCAGAGGATGTCAGCCCGGAATGGGCCAACGTTTTTCTCTTGGGCTTCCAGCTCAAGCTCCATCCCGATTGTCTGGCCGAGTTGGGCAAGGTTCTCAGCGCCCGCAAGCCATGGGGTGAAGTCAGATGCTTCACTGATCCAGATGTACCGAAGCTCTACACGTTCCAATACGCCAAGGCTTCCATTTATCATGTAACCTCCTCCATCCGTTTCATTTCATTGCATCCACAGTGCATCATTCCGATGGTTCTTCTTGCACCAAGGGTTCTAGGGCATCTGCCTCTTTGCAGGCATTGAGAGCATATTTGTAGGCATCACGATCAACACCAAACAATAGACGTGAGGGCTCAATCGTCAATGGGATTTCATCTCCGCCTGGCAGTAAGATCGTAGCAGACAGGACTCCTTCTTCATCAAACTCCGCTTGTATTGCTGAGTAACGGTCGATAAGGGTGTTTGATTTTTGGAAGCGTTCATAAGGTTCCAACGTCAACGCGGGGTCTGGATCACGTTCCAAATAGGCTTCATGCAAAAATGTTACAATGGCATCTGCCGCCAACAGAGCTGAGCGCTGATGATGAATTGAGAGCTTGGCAATGAAACCCTCCTTACCGTGGCTGACTGGGCCTGCTTCGTTGCGCAAGACGCGTAAGGAATCCGTCAGGTTATTATGATGCTTGATAAGGTCAGCAAATGCCCGATGACGGATTGCCCCGAGATCAAGCAAGCGAGTAGCGAGACCTACCAATTCTCCAAGTGGCGTGTCTGCCTTGTTTGGTTTCAGGGGGCTTTTGGGATCGTCCAGCTCCTCGATGAGTACCCGGCAAACACATTCGACAATTCCCTTGGCCGCGTCGATGCAAGCATCGTTGCCATCAGTGAAGGTTCTTTCCAGAGTTTCCAAAGTCTGCTGCAACATGGGAGCATGGCTCCAATGAGAACAAAATGCCTTTATGCCAGGATACCAGTCGGCACTCATGTTGCCTCCACGACTTGTTGCTCAGTGACCTTCAAGCTAATTTCACCGGAGATCAGTTTGGGAAGGAGCATGACACGGGTTTGAGCAAGGAATCGGGTCTCTACGCGGTTAGCCAGCACACGTTCTAACAGCGGCGAAGCCTTTTCCTCGAAGGCCTCAAATAATTGATCGTCACCAACAATTACATCCAATGCCATCAGCGCAGGCGGTGATACCCGTTGATGGCTCTTGGAAGTACCAGTCACCATACCTTGTAACGTTTGCCGAAAAAACGGATCGGAGAACAAGCAGAACAGTAGGCTCCGGCTAACAGGTCCCTTTGGTTTGAAAGCAAGAAACTCAGTTGACGCAATTTGCTCGGTACCACTTGACTTGTGAGTCAACCATACTCGTTTAATTTCTGGATTTAGTTTAGAGAGCAGGATTGCACCTTCCGGCACTGGTGTTTTGTTACTCTTTATCGAAGCTCCGAGGTCTACCACGGGTTCTTGCCCGTTGTCGAATGCAGGTAGACTGTAATGCTCATAGATTCGGTCAGGCTCGCTTGCTGGCGAGGCGGTGCCTTTGCAGTGCTCTGCGATCTGGTCGAGTCGTAGCACTTTCCATCCCTCCGGTTTTCCCTCATGATCAAGACGTTCGGGAAAGAGGGACCAGAGTTTGGGATCAAGATAGGGTTCGCGGCCTTCCAGTTTGGCACGGGTAGGACCAAAATCGATGAACCAATCTTTAAAGATCGCCCGTGCCATCATTTCAAGCGTATTATTCATTTGTCGGTTCAGATCGATTCTTCGATCAAATGAAGAAGCATACAGGCCAATTTTTTCCTGCTCTTTCTTGATAAGGTCGGGAAATGGAAGGCCTTTAAGGAAATCCGTATCAAATTTCCCCGCACCAATACCTGTTACACCGATGTTGTCAGTTAAGTCTTTACGCAGAAGCTCAATCCAGAAATGAAGAAATGTCGGATCGACATGTGGTTTCGCACAAATTGCTTTGACATCCTGGTTGAATGCAACGGGTTGGTCCGCAAAGCAGATGGGAATGCGATTGAATAGTCCGCTCCCTCTTACCAGGAGCAATGTGGCACCTTGAGGAGCAAGTCTAGATCCTGCCTCAAGCCCAGCTTTTGTTATTTTGGGTTCTCCATCACAAAGGAATCGTCTGTCCATATTAGACGCAGAATACCATGGTATATCTCCGTCCCAGTATTCGGGCACCCCTTTCTTGGGTGTGCCGCCAGAAAGAAATTCCGCAGCTTGTTCAAGTGTGCTCATTGTTGAAATCCAGTCAATACGGCTCTTATTCTATCTTCTAGTCTTGTTGCTTCCGAAAACTGTTCTTCCAGTTTCCCTTGTAACACAGCAAATCGCTCAGTGAACGGTGTCTCGTCCGCTTCTACATCCGCCGTGCCAACATAACGTCCAGGCGTCAGAACGTAACCATAGGATTCAATGATGTCATGTTTTGCAGCTTTGCAAAAACCTGGCACGTCTTCATAATTCTTGCCCTCGCGCCATCGGTGATATACATCGGCAATGGACTCAATATCGGCGTCTGAGAACTCACGTCGAGAACGGTCCACCATGTAACCACGCTTGCGCGCGTCAATGAATAGGATCTCTCCGGTTCTATCGCGAAATCTGCCGTTCTTTTTGTTACGTGCCAGGAACCATAGACAAGCAGGAATCTGCGTGGAATAAAAGAATTGTCCCGGCAGGGCGATCATGCAGTCCACCACATCCCCCTCTATCATACGCTTACGAATTTCTCCTTCGCCCGATTGGGTTGATGACATGGAGCCGTTTGCCAACACCACGCCTGCCGTACCATTGGGGCCAAGGTGATGCAGAATATGTTGCAACCACGCATAGTTTGCATTTCCGGCAGGGGGTATGCCGAATTGCCAGCGGCCATCTTCCCGCAGCCGGTCACCACCCCAATCGGAAATATTGAAAGGTGGATTGGCAAGAATGAAATCGGCCCGCAGATCAGGCAGTTCATCCTTATGAAAGCTACCCTCAGAGTTCCAGCGGATGTCTGCATCGATTCCTCGCACAGCAAGGTTCATCTTGCATAGCCGCCAGGTGACATAGTTTGACTCTTGCCCATAAATAGCGAGTTGGCCGAGACGCCCGTCATGAGCTTCGAGAAAACGTTCGGCCTGGACAAACATGCCACCCGATCCACAGCAAGGGTCATAGACTCGCCCCTTAATCTTGCGTTCGGGGTCTGGAAACGGCTCCAACATCTCGACCATGACGCGCACCACTGAGCCAGGTGTGTAGAACTCACCGCCCCGCTTCCCTTCAGAACCAGCAAACTGGCTGAGAAAATATTCGTAGACGCGGCCAAGCAGGTCCTTTGCCTTGCCTTTACTTGCTCCGAGGGTGATTCTGGCGATCAGATTGATTAGCTCACCCAGCATGACCGAATTGAGCGCCGGACGCGCATAATCTTTCGGGAGAACGCCTTTCAGGCTCGGATTGACCTTTTCGATGGCAAGCATCGCCTCATCAACCAGCTTACCGATATTTGACTGTGGCGCATTTGCCTGCAAGAACGACCAGCGCGCCTCTTTCGGCACCCAGAAGATATTTTCGGCGGAATACTCGTCCGGGTCTTCAGCGCCGTCGGGATAATCGGCCAACAACTCCGCATGCTTGGCCTCGAAGCTGTCTGAAATGTGTTTGAGAAAAATTAGCCCGAGGGCGACATGCTTATAATCCGATGGCTCCATATTGCCGCGCAGTTTGTCAGCGGCTTTGAACAGATCGGCCTCAAAGCCGAGGTTGCCGCCATTGCCGTTCTTCTGTGTTACCTCACCATTTGCCATATTGCTGATTCCTTGTTGTTAGTAATCGGTTAAACAAAAGGCCGCCCACAGTGGAACGGCCTTGTCATAAAACACAAAAACGTATTTAGAAGTGGAAAAATCGTTTAGTCCAAAAAAATCCGATGGGCGCCTTCCCACGAACCCATTTTTGCTTTTTCAAGTTCTTTGAATGTGGTTTTAGTGGAGCGTTCAAGGGTTGCCCGTGCTTCTTTGACCTTCTCCTCGGTATCAAGAAATCCTTCAATTTTTTCAAATTTCATCTCGTTGATAAATACCATGTTCAAATCTCCTTTAGGTTGTTCTCGTACATTGCATAAGAAATGACCTTGGTGGTAGGCAGTTTGAAATGGACAAACCGAGCCGGTTGGTTGCCAAGCTTGTTCCTGTCATTAAAAAGTATAAAGTCTGGATAGTGAATAGCAAGGAACGAAAAACGATCTTCATGATTGGCTGTAGCATCGAAAATGATTTCGCCGATAATCTGTTTTTTCGGATACAGACCGGCAAGCGATAATTCACACACCCAGATGAATTTCGGCATGGACATTTCTATGTAGTTTTTGTGCAAATCAAATGGCAGCTTGTCCTTAAGTCTTGCTGCTTTGTATGATTTTGATGACGTAAGGAATATCCTTTTTATCAAATTATCCTTTGTAACCAAACCGGAACGGTGGTTGACCCCAAAAGGCTGATCTTTCAAAAGTGAATCAACCAGTCCTTCAATATGTTCGGCAGAAAGGTACATTTTTTCGTACAGTGGTACGATGAAGCCGTCTATATCCTCTACCTGAAAGTTGGAGCAGTAACCCTGCTTGGGCAACGTTTCCTTCATAATAAGCTGATAAGGCAAGTGGTTATCGTCATTAATAACATAACCAGTCAGGTAATCTTCACTGTCCTTGTTATTTGCCGGACGGTTATAATCCGATACATGACCAATAAGCGTCACTGCGTGCTGTTTCTTATGAAGACAGGCGACAACGGGGATACCTGATTCAATGTAGTAATACAGCAGCCGATAGAATTTATCTTTGTACTGCTCCAGCAGATATATTTCCGGGTAGAAACCATAATTTGAAAATATCTCAGTGATCTGCAAGGCAGTGAGACCTTTTGAAGGAATCAGGCGACCTCTGGATACGTCACTCGAAAGCTGGCTGATTTCATACGGAAATATCTCACGGTATGCCGTGTAACGCTCACTGTAATAGCGAAATGTCATCCACGTTGCTGCATGGGCACAAATCGTTACATCTGTATCCTGGCTGATATAGGGAAAACCGCTGATTATCAGTTCTGTACCAAAAAGATTGCTCTTGTAGGAAGCACGGCAGATAAGCCCCCGAAGCTTTGCTATCTTGGACGGGTCAATGATAGTCCGGCCAATGGAATTGACCTGTGTGGGGCGAATGATGGTAAACCCCATGTAATCATTTGCATGGTTTTCAAGTGTGTAAAGATCATCAGCCGGGACGACAGACGTGAAGAAGTGAATTCGGTAGGTTGTCGAGGGATAACAGGCCAGCTTTTTGGAGTAGAAGTTTGAAAACGTATCGCGATAATCCTTATCGATATATCGCTTCTCGATTATTGCGGTTTTTGCGTCGTCTTGGAGGTAACTCTGCAATTTTCCATAATCGTCAGCGGTTAGATAATCACCGCAGACATTTGCAAGGTTTAACCAGTCACCCACAGATTCAAGGGTTACAAGGGCGTACAGTTCGTTGTCAAAAACGACTGACATAGTGTTTAACTTTCTCCATTCCATTGCAAAAATGATATTGTTTCTCACGATTTAACAATAATGTAAACCATAAACAGCTTGACTACTCCCAAATATACCAATTTCAGGAGGGCGTCTGACTGGACGCAGTTATTTACTATTCTATTGGAGAAACAGAACAGGGTGTCTCACCTCAAGATTGCTTTGTCACTTTTATCCAAGCCCCACAGCCACAACTTGCCGGCTTGAAGCGTGAGTCCTAAGCCATCCATATTCACTCCATTTCTGCAAGGTCATGCTCTGTTCCTTTTACGAACAATTTGGATGACGAGAGTACGGTGGCGATGAAATGCTCACCCTCTCTCCTGCGTTTCACGAACTCTTCAGCGCTGAATGCATGCGGATTGACTTCCCGGCCAACTGTTGCCCGGAAATCAGCCAAGAGTCCCGACACGGCGCGTAGCCCGATTGCCCCGATGATCATCAGGTCGATGTCGCTCGTGGCCCGTTCCTCCCCCGATGCCATTGATCCGAAAACAAATGCGAACGTGATGTCTTCCCGAGTGCTGAAGCGCTCCTTCAGGTAATCACCCAAACCCGAAGTCTTGAGCACCATTGAGTGAATGTCGGGATAGAGCGGGTGTTCAACATTTGCACGATAGTAGAGCCGGTTGCCGCTTCGGCGCGCCGAAACCAGTTGCAAAGCGAGAAATTTTTTTAACTCAGCCCGGATCGAACCGATAGTGCATCCGGCCTCCCGCTCAAGCTCGCGCATGTGCAACTCGGCTGAATGGACGCCAAACAGGAGACGCAACAACTTGGCTCGAACTTTTGAAGAAAGAATCTGGGGTAGGATGCTCATATTGTATTTTTAGATAATACAATTGTATTGGTGAGTAATACAAAATCATCTAGAGTGATTTACTGAGATCAGGCAGTGTTCCTGTCATAGAAGATTTTCAAGCCAACCAGCAGAGCGTTGCAGGCCAGCGGAATAATGTTGGCCAGAATCAGCGGCTGATCGTGGATAAGAATACCGTAAACCATCCAGAGCGCAACACCGATTGCAAGCAGCAGAGGTTGCCAGATGGAGATGTCCCTGGCATGACGGGTCCTCAGGGTCTTTATGACCTGGGGAATCGCGGCAACACTGGTGATGCTTCCCGCCACCAGGCCGATAGTGATCGGGTTCAAGGGCGTTTCCTGCCGTCAAAATCGGAACTGGCCCAATCGATCTGGGTCAGCATGCCTCTCAGGATGGCTACTTCACGGTTATCCAGTTCCGAGCGGAAGAAGATCCTGCGTAGGGAACGCATGATGTGCCCCGGGTTTTGCTCGTTGAGAAAACCGATTTTTTGCAGGCAGGAATCCATCTGAGCGAAAAGCAATTCAATGTCAGCAGATGTGGCCAGTTGCTCAATTCTGCCTCCGCCGGGAGAGTCCGCTGCTTTGCCCAGTTCGTAGCAGAAAATCAGAATAGCTTGGGACAGATTGAGTGAACCGTATTCGGCAGCCGAAGGAATGGTTGCGTGCCAGCGGCAGAGAGAAAGTTCATCGGTGGTCAGGCCACTGTCTTCACGGCCGAAGACGATGGCGGCTTGGCAGCCGGGGGCAGCGTGTGCCTTGAGGAGTGTGGCGACTTCCGGCGGGGAGATGATTTCCTGGCGATACTTGCCGTGACGTCGAGTTGTTCCCACGGTCAGGGTACAGTCGGCTAGGGCGGAGGGGAGATCGTCATACACTTCGGCTTGCTCCAGAAGATCCTTGGCTGAGACGGCGAATTTGAGCGATTCAGGGTGAAAACGGTCACAGCCCTTCACCAGTCGTAAACGGGACAAGCCCATGTTCTTCATGGCACGGCAGGCCATGCCGATGTTTCCGGGCGACTGGGGTTCAACCATGACGATGGAGATGTTGTCAACTGCCTTATTCATTGTTGTAAACTCCGCACAGTCCGGAGGGCGCGTATTCTGGCAAGGCGGTCGCGGGCCGGTTTTTTAATTTTCCAGGCGTGATATATATGGACCAGCCAGGCGGTCATGACGAATCCCATCAGAATCAATATCAGGTAATGTTCATATTTGCTTACATCTTCGAGGAAGAGCGAAGCGCTCTTGCCAAACAGATAGCCGCCCAGGGAGAATGCAACAGACCATGAGAGGGCGCTGGCCATGTTTATCCACAGAAATGTTCGCGGTGGAAGAGTTGTGACGCCGAGAATAATGGGAAGTACAATACGTAATCCGTAGGTGAAGCGCGATATAAAAGCCACTAGGGTGCCGTACTTTTCGATCAAACGCAGGGCTTCGCGAAATTTGCGGGCGATGGAGTGGAAGCGCCGCAACAGGGCTTTTCCCTTGTAATAACCCAGGTAAAAATAAAACTGGTCGCCGAGAAATGAACCGGCAAAAGCTGTCGCAATGACACCTGCAAGGTTGAGATAGCCCTGAAAGGCAAGAAATCCGGCCATGATCAGAACGGCTTCTCCTTCGAGAAAGGTGCCGATAAATAACACCCAGTAACCGTAAAGTTCAAGGTACTCCCTTAGATACTGGTGGAGATGCATTCATCCGCTCCCGTCAGGTGACCACCCAGGTGAGAGCCGCATATACGTGCCCGAGTTGCCTTCAATTTCCGATTTCATTGAACCGATTCATGTTTCGTCCAACACGCTCCGCTTCATGACTTGATTTGCATGTGTCCGGGGGCAAATAACCCTAATTCATTTTTGGGATAGTGTCAAAACATTCAAAACAACGGCTGCCGTTTTGGAACGCGTTAATCTAGCGGCCTTATTATACTTGACATACGTTGCCGGTTACTATTATTTTTGTACAGTTTTAATACTGTCGGTATTTGGTTTGCGCCCGTCTTAATACGGTGGAAAGGATTTGTAAACGGTGAGCTCTAAGAAGGATAAACTAATAGTAGAAGCACAACGACTGGCACTTCGCGGTCAACTTGATAAGGCCATTAAGGCCTACGAACAAGCAATTACACTTGATCCCACCGCCATCAACCAACGCCAAAAACTGGCCGAACTTCTTGTTAAGGCTGGCCGTATTGAGGATGCCCGGAGCGAATTCGGGGCAATCGGGAAATTCTATTCCTCCAATGGCTATTACCTCAAAGCCATTGCCGTCTATAAAAAGTTGCAGGTCATGTTTCCCGGAGACATTGCCATTACGCTGACCCTGGCTGACCTCAACGAAAAACATGGGCTTGCTGCAAATGCATTGGTCGAATACAAGCAGGTCTTCGATTACTACGAGCAGAATTCAAATAGTGCGGAAGCGCTGAAAATACTCGAAAAGATGCACGCTGTTGATCAGAAAAATGTCGGCATAAAGCTGAAACTGGCCGAGGCCTATTTTCAGGCAGGTCAGAAAAATGAGTCGTATACGCTTTTTGGCCGCCTGGCATCACTGCTTCAGGAGCGGCACGATAGTGTGGGGCTCAACAAACTTAGTGCCCGCATACAACAACTTTTTCCGGAAAAACCAGAGTTCATGCTCGAGGTGTTGACTGAGCAGGTCCGGGGGGATGCCGCCAGTACGCTGAATGCAGTCAACAGTATCCAGTCTCTGCTAAGGAACAATTCTGGTGATAAGCGCCTTTGGGATCTTATTGTCGAAGCTTACCAGCGGCTCAACCAGCCGCAACGTGTCAAGATCGCCTATCAACATTATCTCAAGCTCTTTCCGGACGAGCTTTCCGTCCAGAAGGGTCTTATTGAGTGTTTGATTGCCGAGAGGGATGTGACAGGCGCCATTCAACTGCTTGATCAGTATGAACAAAATTTTTACGACAGTTCAGCAGTCAAGGATCTTCTGAATGTTTACACGTCTTTGGATCTGGTTGAACCCATAAACCTTCGCGTTTTGCATGGATTAAAACGAGCATTTGAAGCAATCGGCGATGTGGAAAATGCAGCCACGATAGATCGTAAAATTGAGTCCCTGCAATCATTTTCAAAGAAAAATGTTTTTGATGAGCGGCCGGGTCGCTCCGTTACCGATTCTGATTCTGACCATCAGAGCGAATCCGCGTTTGACATTGTGGAATCTGAAGCGGTGGAAGAGAAGAATGGTTTGCCGCATCATAATGGTGCGTCTCCTGCTGAACCCACAACATTTGATTTTTCAGAGCCGGAAGAAATTGAGATTGAAATAGATCTGGATGACGGCTCCAGTCCCTTTGCATCGCTCGCTCAGGATGATACTGTTGATGGGGCATCGGAAGGTGCTTGGCTTGACGCTGTGGATGATGTCTTTGATTCCATTGCCATGTCTCCGCGAAGTGTTAAGTTCGGCAGTGACGTCGACATCTCTGATGCCCAGACGCATTATGATCTTGGGGTAGCTTTTAAAGAGATGGGACTTTACGATGAAGCCATCAACGAATTGCGCCAAGCTGCCGATGATCCGGAGCGCAGAGTGGCTTGTCTCATCTTGCAGGGAACGTGTCTTCGGGAGAAGGGAAGCCTGGAAACCGCTGAAAATATGCTGCGTACTCTGCTGAGGCCGGGATTGGCCATCGAAGATATCTGCTCGATCAAATATGAGTTGGCGCTGACCTACGAAGCAGCCGGTAAGGGTGAAGAGGCGGCCGGACTGCTGGCTGAAATCGATGTGACTCATCCCGGCTTCCGTGATGTTCGATCTCGCCTCGCGGCCTCGGGGGAGGAGTCGTCTCTTGAGTTTTCAGACGAAGAACTTAAAGGCTTTGATTTGAAATAACACTCGAAGCCTTAAATGCATTGTTTTACTATGTCAAGAATCGTCAGTGGTTGTTTTTCTCTTGTAGTGCAGACCGCGAAACTTCGCACAAATCCTGACAGTTAATTCCATTCCGCAGAGTTCAATTCGGGTGCTCCGGTCGTTGTCTACGTCTGATGGTGGGCAACGGCACAATCCCATAATTTTTGGATATTTACCAATTCAAGCAGATCTGTTTCCATATGATTTGCCACTTCTTGGGTTGAGAAGAGATCAATTCTGGCTCCGGGAAGAGAGGCGATCTTTTGGGATTCCATGGCGGTTTTTTCTATGTCGTGGGAACCATCGTGGAAAAATCCCTGTGGGTTGCCATCCTTGTAGAAGATCAGGGCAGATCTGTCGACAGTGTAGATGCGCAGGCAGCCACTAATGCGGTCGGCCTTGATTTTTTCCAAAACATCCCTGATGTTGACCCGTTCCAGTTCCTGAGCCATGCAAACTGTTTTACTCTCCAGGAGAGCCCGGATCCGGGTTCCGAGATTATCGGAGAGCTTGTAGGCACTCATGGAGCCGCTATTGGTGGAAAGCATTTGTGCGGCGAGGTTGATCAGTGCATCCAGACTCGTCTGCCTCGTACCATTTTGTTCTTCAAGGAGGACGATGCCCAGTTTGCCTGATCCAAATACCATAAAGGTCGTTGATGACGGTAATATGAAGCAGACATAACCGGTAAAACCGGTCGCACTGAGCTTATTGAGAATATCAGGCAGCCTCAGATTCGTGGTTTCGATGTTTTCGAACAAGGGGGGGGCTTTGGGAAGAAAAAGCATCTGTGTCTCCATGGGCGAACAAGTTTCGTGACAGTTGCCGACAAATATCTGCTTAATGTAATCATTTATTTTATGAAGTCAAACAGATCATGCAGATATGTTCGCATAAGTCTCAATTGTTTCATTTGTCTCTTTCGCCGGTACTGATACAATGTTAGGCAATGACATTGAATGGAGAGGACAAATACATGGATAGAATTTGGGCGCCGTGGCGTATGACATATCTCAGTACGCTCGGCCATGAGGACGGCTGTGTTTTCTGCAAAGCCAGGGACGCGGTGGGTGAAGATCGCGAACGGTTGGTGCTGCTCAGAACGGAAGAGTCGCTGATTATGCTAAACCGTTATCCTTATTCGTGCGGTCATCTCATGGTTATTTCCGGGAGGCACACAGCGGAACTGGATGATTTTTCCGATTCCGAACAGTTGGATTTTATGCGTTGCGTGCGTAGGGCACGTGCACTATTACGGGAAGTAGTCCGGCCCGATGGTTTTAATATCGGAATGAACTTGGGTAAGGCAGGCGGAGCGGCAATAGAGGGACATCTGCATATTCATGTCGTGCCGCGCTGGAACGGCGATACCAATTTCATGACTGTCAGTGCGGATGTGCGGATTATTCCCGAAGGGTTGTTTGAGACCTATGACCGCCTGTACGAAGTTCTCCGGAAACAAATGTGAGTGCAACCGTGATGGAAACCCATGCCATCGGCATCGATATTGGCGGAACAAATCTCCGGTTTGCCCTTGTTGACGGTTTGGGGCGAATCATGCATCGCAGCCGGACGGTCAGTTGCATTGAACAGGGGTGCGATGCTTTCTGTAGGCGGTTGCTTGATGGAATTGCCGAAATGAAAGGGTTTGCCGATAGGTGTGGCGCGTCAGTTATCGGGGTTGGCGCGGGCGTACCCGGATTAGTTGACAAAAAAGGGTTGATCCATTCATCTGTCAATATGCGCCCGCTGGATGGTTTTCATCTTGCCGCGTATCTTGAACAGCAAACCGGCCTACCGGTAGTCTGTGGTAATGACGCCAATCTTATAGCCTTGGGTGAATATATCCATGGAGCTGGCCGCGGCCTGGAATCCTTTGTCGTTATCACCGTTGGAACCGGTTTGGGGAGCGGTCTGGTGCTTGAAGGACGCCTCTGGACCGGTGTTGGCGGTTTTGCCGCCGAATTCGGTCATGTAACGGTTGAACCGGATGGTGTCCCCTGTTCCTGCGGCAACCGGGGCTGTCTGGAGCAATATGTTTCTGCCGGTGCAATTGTTCGCACCGCCCGGCAGTTGTTCGATAGTGCGTTGCCCGGCATTGTTGGCGATTCGCTGAACGCGGAGATGGTTGCGGGACTGGCGCGTCAGGGCCAAGCCGCGGCGTTGGCGGCATTCGAGGAGGCCGGTCGTTATCTGGGTATCGCTCTGGCCTCGCTGGCAAATACCCTCAATTTGGAGGCGGCCGTCATATGTGGCGGCGTGGCCGCCAGCCTTGACTTGCTGTTGCCAGCCCTGCATAACGAACTTGAAAAACGCTGCTTTCCCCGGATTGCTGCAGATTTTTCTGTCATTGCCGGTGAACTGGGAGACGATGCCGGGCTTTTGAGTGCTGCTGCAATCATACGGGCACTTGTGAAGCCATGACATTGTCAAGATATATCGTTCTCGAAAACAGGATTGTGTTATGCGGAGCGGAACAATGATGGTAAAAAAGTCTGACAAGCCATTGACTTTGCGCGGGTACTTCTTTAATCATAGTGGGTGTCTGAATTAATGAGATGCTTTGTGCCGATTGGAGTACTCACGTAATGCAAAAAATTCCCTTGATGAATGCTGTTGCCGGTATGGTGCTTGCCCGGGATGTTTTCCGAAACGGCAACTCGACCGGTTTCCCGGTTTGTAGTAAAAATACCGTTCTGACCGAGACCCTCATTACCCGTCTCGAAAATATGGATATTGCTTTCATTCATGTTAAGGGACATCTGCTTCCGCTGGATGGCGACCGTTCGCTCGGTGATATTCTGCACGATCTTGAACACCGTTTTGTTAAGGTGCGACAAGACCCCCTGATGGCCACACTGCATGATATATACGCTGACTATTATAGGCGTTTGATGGGAGATGACGGTGGACGACAGACGGAGTGAGCTCAAGAAAATCATTATGGATACGAAGACCTTGCCGACTCTGCCGGGAGTTATCCTTCGGCTCAATGAGCTTTCGGAGAGCAACAAGGCTTCGGTGCAAGAAATGGCCAAAATCGTAAGTTCCGATCAGGTCCTTGCTGCCCGTATCCTGCGATTGGCCAACTCACCTTCCTATGGTTTTTACCGGGTTTCCACCATTTCAAACGCCATGATCCTTCTGGGGGTCAATGTGGTCAAGAGCTTGGCGCTCTCTTCTTCCTTTTTCGAGATCATGGAAAAAGACCGTATCGGTTTATGGGAACATTCTTTGGGAGTTGGCTTGGCGGCCAATCTGATTGCCCGTAAGCTTGGCCTTCCGGAGTGCGAGGAGATAGCGACTGCAGCGTTGCTCCACGATATCGGCAAGGTGGTCATTTCCCTGAAATGCACGGATGCCGAGACGCAAATTCGTTCTATCGCCTACGAAAAACAGCTTTTTACGCTGGAGGCGGAACATGAGGTTATTGATTCTGATCATACCGAGATCGGTGCGTGGCTGGCAAAGTCCTGGTTTTTGCCTGACAAGCTGAGCGAACCGATTGCTTTTCATCACAACGTGGATTTGGCTGAGAATCATCGCGTAAAGACCGCCGTGGTTCATGTTGCCGATGTGCTCATTAAGGCCAGCGGTTTTGGGGATAGTGGTGACAGTTTTGTTCCGCAAATTCAGCAAACTGCCTGGGATGTACTTAAGCTCACCAAGCAACAATTGGCCGAGCTTGTGGAAGAAATAGAAGAAATGTTGGTTGAGGTGAAAGAGTTCAGCCTTGAAATGCAGGCATAGCTATCTTATGTTGAATACGGTTTTGTCGAACGGAAATCCAGCTGCCGGAAACAACAAGGCGCCCTTCTAGAGTGGGGCGCCTTGTTTAGTTTATATCTACGTCGGGCCGTTACATTTTGTGGCATTTGCCACAGTCATCCTGTACCGGGAAAGCGTCCTTGCCCTTGTTATGGCAAGCCCCGCAGGATTTACCCTCTCCCATCTCCGCCATGGTTACTTTCTGTGCTCCAGCTTTGTAGGGGAATATCTTCGTGTGGCAGTCGATGCACTTGTAGATTTGCAGATGGTTCTCATGGCTGAATGCCGCTTCGCCGGCTTCCGTTTTAAAAGTGATTCCAGCAGGTTTGAATCCCCTGTGGCACTTGTCGCAGTTACCGGATGAAGAAAAAGCATCTGTTCCGTTATGGCAGGCACCACAGGATTTGCCTTTGGACATGTCATTCATGGTGGCTTTGCCGACAACAGCCCTATAAGGGAAAAGCTTGGTATGACACTCCTTGCAGGCGAAGGACTGGGTGTGGAAGGAGTGACTGAATGTGGCCGTAGCAACCCCTTTGGGTTTGAAGTTGACATCGGTGGGTTTCATCCCTTTGTGGCAGCGATCGCAGTTGCCGGAAACGGTGAAGGTGGACTTACCGTTATGGCAGGCTCCACAACGCTGGCCCTTCTCCATCTCAGCCATGGTGACGGGTTTGCTTTTACCGGTAATGACTTTGCCGTTGTGGCAGCTTTTGCAGGCTCCTTTGGTTGCTGCAAGATGGTTTGTGTGGCTGAAGATTGTTTCGCCCGCCCCTTTTACCTTGTACGTCACGTTGCGCACCTTGCCTTTGTGGCAGAGAGCGCAATCCTTCTCTGAAGCAACGCTGAAGGCTTTGACACCACTGTGGCACGCGCCGCAGGATTTGGTTTTCTCCATCTCGGCCATGGAGTAGTGGCGCCGATCTCTGATACTGAAGATCGCATCGTGGCATACTTTGCAGTTGTTATTGTATTGATTGAGGTGGGATGCATGGCTGAAGACGACAGGGGCTGCATACCTGAAGCTGAAACGGATGTCTTTTATGTCTGCCGCAATGGCATGGGCTGCAACCAGAAAAAGAATCACACCGGCCAGGATAGAAAACCTCTTTGCCATATCTGTGCTCCCCTTGTGATGTTGGAATCGGATACTAAAAATTAACACTAGTAACTCCATTTGGCAAAGGTCAATTTAAATCTGTCTTGAGGCGAACAGCGGTTCCCTTTGCTGGTTTTGCGGTTGATACCCCCCCTGTCCTGTGGTATACAGAAACACATTTCCATTCTAGGCGGACGACATGCTGACACTTGACCTGATTATCGATGCTGCCTTGCGCGAAGACATTCATACAGGAGATATTACCACGCGGGCGCTGGCTTTGGGAAAGCGGCCAGCCACGGCGCGTCTGGTTGCCAAGGAAGATTTTATTCTGGCGGGTGTTTCCGTTGCAGAACGCGTTTTTCACCGTCTCAATACCGATATAGAGTTTTCCGCCTACAGCTCTGAGGGATCACCTGTTACGAAGGGGAGTGTCATTGCGTTGGTGAGGGGTGACGCAACCGACCTTCTCATGGGTGAGCGGGTGGCGCTCAACCTGCTGCAGCGGTTGTCCGGAATTGCAACCATAACCTCCCTTTTTGTCGAAGCGGTACGGGGAACAAAGGCGCGTATCGTGGATACCCGCAAAACAACACCAGGCCTGCGGGAGTTGGAAAAATACGCGGTCAGGGTGGGTGGTGGTTACAACCATCGTACCGGATTATACGACGGCGTACTCATCAAGGAAAACCACATCGCTGCTGCCGGTGGAATTGGTGAGGCGATCAGCCGCGCCAAGGCGTATATTCCTCACACACTGAAAATCGAAATTGAGACCGAGACATTGGCGCAGGTTGAAGAAGCGCTATCTGCCGGTGCCGATATTATCATGCTGGATAACATGAGTTTGGCCGAGATGCGGTCGGCTGTGGCGCTTGTATCCGGTCGTGTTCCGCTAGAGGCATCGGGAGGGGTTAACCTGGATACCGTGCGCGCCATTGCCGAAACAGGCGTTGATATTATCTCAGTCGGTGCTTTGACGCATTCTCCACGAGCAATGGATATATCGATGTTGCTTGAATAGCCCGGGTTGCCGTTTGTCCGGGCTTATTTTATTTGCCAGGGGGATTGGGTGGTGACCACCGCATCAGGCGCCATACTCCGTCTGTTTCGCGAACAGGGCGGTTTTGTCTCAGGCGAGACGATTAGCCGGGAACTACAGGTTTCCCGGACTGCTATCTGGAAGCAGATCAATGGTTTGCGCAAGCTCGGATATGTGATCAAGGCGGTGCCGTCGCGCGGCTATTATCTGGTATCGTCACCGGACGTTCTGACTGTTGAAGAAATTTCCGCGCATCTGAATGCTTCCCTGATCGGCAGACATGCCGTCTGTCTTAATGAAACTGTTTCGACTAACAGCCATGCCTTTCGTCTGGCGGAACAGGGTGCGGACGAGGGGACGGTGGTGCTGGCCGAGACCCAAAGTTGCGGCAAAGGGCGCATGGGGCGTGTCTGGACGTCACCGGCTGGAGTCAACCTGTACAGTTCGATCATCCTGCGGCCGGGCGGCATGCCCTATGAAGCGCCGCAATTGACCTTTCTCTCCGCTGTTGCCGTGGCGCGGACGATTGAGCAGGTCAGTGACCTCAAGCCGGAAATAAAATGGCCCAATGACGTATTGATCGGCGGGAAAAAAGTGGCTGGCCTGCTGAACGAGATGAGTGCCGAGACCGATGGTATCAATTTTGTCATTCTCGGGATTGGCGTGAACCTGAATATGACCGCCGAACAGTTTCCGTCGGATCTGCGGCATCCCGCGACATCCCTTCTGCTGGAGACGGGACGGCCCGTGGGGCGGGCACATTTTGCCGCGGTCATGTTGAACGAACTGGATAGTCTCTACGCGGATTTTCTTGCCCATGGTTTCGGCCTGGTGCGTGAGGAGTGGCAGCGGCGCTGTAACGCCCATGGTCGCGAACTTGCGGTAAGCGATGGCGGCGCTGAGATTGTCAGGGGGATGTTTGCCGGCATTGACGGCTCCGGCGCCCTTTTGGTGCAAGGGGCTAATGGGATCATCAACAGAATTCTCAGCGGAGATGTGAGGGTATTTTGAAATGCTTCTGGTGATTGATGTTGGCAACAGCAATATAGTTCTGGGAACGTATGATGGCGCGCATCTGATCCGCAATTGGCGGCTTTCCACCGACAAGTCGCGTACCTCTGATGAATATGCGGTGCTCCTGCACAGCTTGTTTGCCTCGGCTGGGCTTGCTTTTGACACCATTCATGCCGCCATTATCTCCTCGGTCGTTCCGCCGCTTACCGGTGTGATGGAAGCCATTTCCCATGATTTTTTTAATCTGACACCCTATGTGGTAGGGCCGGGCATCAAGACCGGCATGCCGATCCATTATGACAATCCTCGTGAAGTCGGTGCGGATCGCATCGTCAACGCAGTGGCCGGTTATGAGAAGCATAAGTGCTCACTTGTCATCGTTGATTTCGGCACCGCTACAACTTTTGATTACGTTAACGCAAAAGGAGAATATTGTGGCGGTGCCATTGCTCCCGGAGTGGCTATCTCGCTTGAGGCTTTGTTCCAGCGTGCCAGCAAACTCCCAAGAGTGGACATTGCCAAACCACCCCAGATTATTGCCCGTAATACGGTTAATTCCATGCAGGCCGGAATTTTTTACGGCTATGTTGGCTTGGTTGATGAGATTGTCAACCGCATTAAGGCCGAGAGTAAAGATACCCCAAAGGTTATTGCAACCGGAGGGCTTGCCAAATTGATTGCCCCTGAATCCCGCACCATTGTCGAGGTTGATGATTTTCTGACCCTGGAAGGTTTGCGGATTTTGTATGAGAGGAACCGGTAAGGATTTTTCGAGAGCGACGTGCAGTCGTGATGGGTCAAAGCGGTTGCGACAGCGTGCCGTTCCAGTGGAAAAGTTGGTGCACCGATTTTGTTTCATTCCAAAGGAGGAATCTTAATGGGACGGTTTGACACGAGCAAGATCCGCAATCTGGGTATCATCGCGCATGGCGGCGCCGGCAAGACTTCGCTGGCAGAGGCAATTCTTTTTGACACAAAGATGATCGACCGGCTGGGACGGGTTGACGATGGCACGGCAACCATGGATTTCGAACCGGAGGAGGTCAAACGTAAAATTTCAATTACGTCTGCGTTAGACCATTGCGAATGGAAAGACCATTCCATTCACATTGTGGACACCCCCGGTTATGGCAACTTTATCGCTGATACCCGCGCTTGCATGCGCGCCCTGGATTGTGCCGTGGTGATTCTTTCGGCAATTTCCGGTGTCAAGGCCCAGACCGAGGAAATCTGGAACTGGGCCAACGAGTTCGAGATTCCCAGAATAGCCTTTGTAAACAAGATGGACCGCGAACGCGCCAGCTTCCTACGCGCCATCGATGACATGGAAAAGACGCTGGGCGCCCGTGGAGTGGCGATTCAGATGCCGATCGGCGTAGAAGCTGATTTCGAGGGTGTCATCGATCTGATCACTATGAAGGCTTGCTACTATGCCAAGGATGGTTCGGGAAGCTTTAGTGAGGGCGAGATTCCTGCAGACTGCGTTGACGAGGCCAATCGTCTGCACGAATACATGGTTGAGACGGTGGCCGAGGCCTATGATGCCCTGACCGAAAAATATCTTGAAACCGGCGAGTTAACGGAGGAGGAAATCGTGGACGGCCTGCGGGTGGGCACCATGCGAAACACCTTCACCGCCGTGCAGTGCGGTTCCGCCACTTCAAACATCGGTGTGGCGCATTTGCTGGATGCCATCTGCGCTTATCTGCCGTCGCCGCTGGACCGCACCAAGGCGGTGGGCACTGATCCGAAGAGCAGCGAAGTCATCGAGCGCAGCCCCGATGAAGCGGAGCCTTTTTCCGCGCTGGTCTTTAAGACCACGTCCGATCCGTATACCGGAAAAATCACCATCTTGCGCGTCTATTCCGGTGTTCTGAATTCCGATTCCACGGTCTACAACTCCTCGAAGGGTGTAGATGAACGTATCGGCCAGCTCTATGAGCTTGAAGGAAAGAAACAGCACTCCATCAAGCAGGCCGTGGCCGGCGATATTGTGGCCGTGGCCAAGCTGAAGGAAACCGTTACCGGTGATACGCTCTGCGTAGCCGCCAATCAGATTGTCTACGAGCCTGCCAAACAATTGCTTCCGGTTATCTCGTATGCCGTCTTCTGCTTGAAAAAAAA
>WSSedB1CaDRAFT_10000169_pt1 | contig 31671 bp, 25 predicted proteins | sample WetSurSB1Cattail_FD_9460 | JGI IMG/M metagenome (IMG submission 9460)
ACAAATTGTTACATACTAAATCCAAATAAATTACTTACTATCAGAAGGATATAATACTATTACATTCTTGATTTTTGGACTTTATTGTAATGCGTCAGCCCTGCTCTCTGTATCCAAAACTTATTTCTACAACCGTGGCACGACTGTTTTACAGTTGTAAAAAAGCAGTTTTACAATTGTAGAAAAGCATTTCTACGGCTGTAAAAAATGAAAATGTTGCTTATGAAATGAAAGAATGTATGTGACTGTGTGCACATTACAATGTATTGTATTATAGTAATGGAAGGGTGTATATACTATCAAGTCCTATAACGAGTCATATACCTTCGTTTTAGAAGTCTTTCAACAGTTGATCCATGGCTGATGTAGACTGTGTTTCTCCGGTGATTTTTGTGTATAATCGGCTACGGATAGAACTGATTGACGGAGCTGAGCGATTCACTAGTTTTGAAATATCATTAGGATTGAATCCACCTTTAATCAAGTTGCATATTTTAAGCTCAATATCCGATATCTCAGGATAAAGGCAAATAAGTCTCACATTGAAGTCATTAAATATGTTATTGATTTCAGCTTTCAGTTCATCCCATTGCGCATCATTTATCTTTGTTTTGTTATTTACGGCATGATGGAAGAATAGAATTATTTCGACATTCTTTATTTTGTTGTATTCCTCATTCCATACTTTTTGTTTCTCCTCTTGTATCTCCGTATTCTTTTGCTCTAATTTTTTGATTTGCGATTCCAATGCTTCGTACGATGTATTCTTTTCTTGCAATTGTCGCGTAAGCATTTCAATCTCCTTGTTGTTTTCTTCTATTTTGCTGCTATGCATTTTAATGGCAATTTGTTGCCGTCTCATAAACTGTGCTCTTTGCTTCTTCTTTCGGTCTGCCCAATAGAACCAGGCAAGGATGAGAAACATGGTAGCTCCGAACAGTCCATATACGATGGATTGTTTCTTGGCATTGTCTATCTTCAATTGATCATTCTCTTTTTCTATTCGGTTGTAGTTGTATAAAGCATTCAGTTTGGTTACTTCCTTGTCATGTGCAGTTTGGTACACTTTTTCTCTTAATGATGTGGCCATATCTCCGTAAAACAAGGCCTCTTTGGTTGAGCCTATTTTTTCACAAATATCGTGTAGATAAATATAACAATCATATTTTAAGTCAATATTGTTTGCTATTTTAATGCATTTCTTGTAATAATAAATCGCAGAATCAGGCTTATTAGTATCTTTGTATAGTCGTGCCCAATTGGTATAATATAATGCCAAATTAAATGAATTCTTCATTCCTGTTGATGCCTTTCTAAGTAATTCTGCTCCTTTTGCATATGCTCTTGCTGAAATGTAATAATTAGCTAATTCGTTTTCCATGTTGTGCTTCAAATCATTATTGCTCGTATAAGAAGCAACTTGATATGCCTTCAAACCGTATTTTAAGGCAGAATCTTTTTTTTCTTGAATTTGATATTCCGCTGCTACATCTCTTAATGAATAGGCAAGCGTTACACTATCTTTTGCTAATTCAAAATACACTACAGACTTCTTGTATAAGATAACGGTCTCTTTAGAGATATTGCTGAGATCTGCTAGTTGATTGTAAATTCGACCTATTAGAGAATAGTTTTTGCTTTTATTTGTCAGACTGATTGCCTCCTGAAAAGAGACTGCAGCTTGTGTATAATTATTTTGATCCCGGTAATAGCATCCTAAGCAATAATAAGCTATCATTAGCTTTTCATTGTCGCTCTTTTTTTCGTAGTAGTTAATACATCTTTCTATTGTATCTTTTGAATTGTGGGTTATGAAACACATATCTTGTGCTCTGAAAAGTAGCAGCTCATAATACATTTGTGTTGCTTCCGGCTGCTCCTTTATTTGTTCATGTACCCCTTTCAGCAATGATAAGGCTCTGCCTGGATCATTGATCAATATCTTTTCTGCTTTTGTTATTTCTGCAGGATAGCTTGGTTGGACACGTTTGCAAGATACTTGAAAAACTACTATTGAGAAAAGAAAGAAAATCATTACATATGATTTGATGCACTTTGTCATACAAGGGATGTTTATTTGTCACAAAAATAACAATACACTTCAATAAAAGCAACATTTTGAATGTATTTATTCATTAATAATTTCTATAGAGTAAATCCGGTCTTTCCCTCGAGGAAGAACTTTATATTGGATGCTTGTGAGCGTTTTATACATTTATTAAGTAAATATTGTGTAAATAAATTGTACATAAAATCCTTTGGGAAATAAAAAATTAAATATATATTTGCTGTAATCAATATAAAATGATTATGAAAAAGTTAATGATTCTGTTTTTATTTCTGACTGTATGTTTTTGTGACATGTCCGCACATGATAGTGCGGCTTTATTGCCTATGAAAGGTCAACCAACTCGTACAGAAATAAGCGTAACAGCTGAGGTTGTGAACAACACTATTCAGTTCACGTCAAATCTTCCTTTGGACGATGCTCAGGTGCAACTGATTGATGCCAATGGTAATGTCGTACTGACTCAGTTAGTTGAGAGTGACGATTCGGGTGATTACTCTATCGATATCTCCGGATTGGCAAGTGGTACTTATACAATTAATCTGACTGTTAGACAGATCTCATTTAGTGGCCAGTTGACTCTTTAATCTATTGTTGTTCCTCTTTTGAGGGCATAACATGCTCAGGCACTTAGACTCTTTCTCTTAGAGAATGGTTCTAAGTGCTTCTTTTTTAATATGGCCTCAAATGCGCTTCATGCTGGATCGGATACAAGATATTTAATGCGATGATACATTAGAAAAAGTTCTTGTAACAATATTCTTGTGCCGTGACGTAATATAAATGTAATTTTGTCTCAGTAATAAATACTATGAAATATGAGAAGACATTGTTTATGTAAATTGTTGCTATTGATCTTGCTTTGTGCAGGATTGGATTGTGGTGTAAGTGCAAAGGTGGTGATGCCCACTCTTTTTTCCGATGGCATGGTGTTGCAGCGTGGAAAGCCATTGGCTGTATATGGACAAGCATCAGCTTCGGAAGATATCAGCCTGAAGTTTATGAAGAAAGTATATCGTACAAAAGCAGATGATCATGGCAATTGGTCAATACAACTTCCTCCACAAAAAGCCGGAGGTCCTTATGAAATGGTAATAAACGATGTAGTGATAAAGGATCTTCTTATTGGAGATGTCTATCTCTGTTCCGGTCAATCTAATATGGAACTTCCTGTGTCACGGGTGATGGATAAGTATAAAGAGGAGGTATTGGCTTATACCAATCCAATGGTACGTTATATAAAAGTTCCATTGACCTATAATTTTCACGAACCTCAAACAGATATAAGTAAGGCTTCATGGAAAGATATAACCCCGGAGAATGCGATGACGTTTTCAGCATTTGCTTATTTCTTTGCTAAGGAGATGTATCAACGCAACAAAGTTCCTGTCGGCATTATTAATTCAAGTGTAGGCGGTTCTCCTGTGACCGCGTGGATGAGTGATGAGGCTTTAGCTGATTATCCTGAGTATCTGAATGAAAAACGCATATGTCAATCCGACGAGTATATTAAGAATGTGAAAGCACTGGATGCCCAGCATCAAACCTTGTGGAATACAACTCTTAATAAATCTGATGTGGGGCGTGATGGTGTGGCATGGAAGCAAGTGAGTATGCTTGATTATTCATGGGCAATGAACGATGAAGTTCCTGTGAACGGCTCACATTGGTTCAGCAAAGACCTTGAAATTCCTGATTCTTTAAGTGGGAGAGAGGCTGTGCTGAGATTGGGATGCATTGTTGATGCCGACTCTACGTTCGTGAACGGTACATTCGTAGGTACAGTAGCATATCAATACCCTCCTCGTATATATAAGGTACCTGCCGGAGTATTAAAAGCCGGTAAGAATAATGTGACGATTCGGTTGATCAGTTATTCCGGGCCTGCACATTTTGTTCCGGAGAAACCATACAAGATGATTGTAGGCGGTAATGAATTTGACTTGTCAGGGGAGTGGAGTTATCATCTTGGCTGTAGAATGCCTTCTTTGCAAGGGCAAACAGCCTTTCAATATTCTCCCGTAGGTCTTTATAATGGAATGATTGCTCCGATAGAGAAGACTTCGGTAAAAGGTGTTATCTGGTATCAAGGTGAATCGAATACCGGTCATCCTTCCGGTTATGCAGAGTTATTGACAAGTATGATCAATGACTGGCGTAACAAATGGAATGATCAGAACTTACCCTTTGTGATAGTAGAACTTCCGGGCTTTATGACCAATCATAATAAAGGGGTAGAAGACGCATGGGGCAAGTTGCGTAATGAACAGGCGAAAGTTGCCACTACAGTGAAAGGCACCGCATTGGCTAAAGCCGCAGACTTGGGAGAGTGGAATGATATTCATCCATTAGGCAAAAAAGATATAGCATTGCGTGCAATTGATGCAATGTATAAGATTCTACCGGAAAAGTAATGAATGGACTTCAGCACTTAAAAGTTCTGCATGTCATAAAGCTTTTTATAGTAACCGTTCAATGCTAATAGCTCTTCATGTTTGCCACGTTCAACAATGATGCCTTCATGAAGCACACATATCTCATCGGCATTGCGTATTGTAGATAATCGGTGCGCAATGGCGATGGTTGTACGGTTTTGCATCAATCGGTCAAGAGCCTCTTGAACCATCACTTCCGATTCGGTATCGAGTGCAGAAGTAGCTTCATCAAGGATCAATATCGGCGGGTTCTTAAGTATGGCTCGTGCTATACTTATACGTTGGCGTTGACCTCCTGAAAGTTTCCCTCCACGATCACCTATGTTGGTGTCGTAGCCGCTTTCACTCTCCATAATGAAGTCGTGTGCATTGGCTATTTTGGCCGCATCCATCACTTGTTCTTTCGTCGCACCTTCTACTCCAAAAGCAATATTGTTGAAGAATGTATCATTAAACAGGATAGCTTCCTGGTTCACATTTCCCATTAAGTTACGTAAATCGGATAGTGATGTAGATTTAATATCAATGCCATCAATTAGTATTTTGCCTTCTTCGATGTCCTGGAAGCGTGGAAGGAGATCTACCATAGTGGACTTACCTGAACCGGATTGTCCAACCAATGCTACCGTTGTTCCTTTTTTAATGGTGAGATTGATATGCTTCAACACTTCATAAGAACCTTCGTAGGCAAATGATACATCGCGATATTCTATCTCGTTGCTTAGTGATTTAAGCGGCACCGGATTTTCGGCAACCTTCATATTGTTCTCAGCCAATAATATACGGTCGACACGTTCCATTGAAGCAAGACCTTTCGGGATATTGTAGCTTGCTCTTGAAAACTCTTTCAACGGGTTGATGACACTGTAAAGAATCACTAAATAGAAGATGAAAGATGGAGCGGTAATATTTGACGAATTGTTTAGGATCAATGTACCGCCGAACCACAATACGATGACGATAAGTATCGTACCAAGGAATTCACTCATTGGGTGAGCAAGTTGTTGACGGGTTTCTACTTTGTTGAGTGTGTTACGATAGAGCTCATTGCTTTGTTCGAATCGGTCGCGCATCTTTTTCTCAGCAATGAATGCTTTCACAATTCTCAATCCACCCAAGGTCTCTTCCAGTTGAGACATTAAATCGCTCCATTGGTTTTGTGCAAACAAGGAGCGTTGCTTCAATTTCTTACCGATTTTGCCCATGATCCATCCCATTGCAGGTAAAACCACAATAGTGAATATGGTCAATTGCCAGCTGACGGCAATTAATGTGGCAAAATAGAAGAAGATAAGTATAGGGTTCTTGAACAGCATATCCAAAGAACTCATGATAGAGTTCTCTATTTCTTGTACGTCGCCACTCATGCGGGCAATGATATCACCCTTTCTTTCTTCTGAAAAGAAGGATAGGGGCAATGATAATATTTTTGTGTACAATTGGTTGCGTAAGTCTCTTACAACTCCTGTACGAATAGGTATCATCGTGGCAGATGAAAGGAAATAAGCACCTGTTTTCATTGCTGTCATTATGGCAAGGAAAAAGCCCAAAATAAGCAAAGTACTGCTTCCCCCGTGGCTTACTATTGAAGTCTCAATATAATAATAAAAGTTATTAATGAGCAAATCCTTAATCCCATGATTGGAACCCCAGGGCATAAAATGATATACCGTAGTGTTTATTTTGAACAGAATTTGCAGTATCGGGATTAAGAGTGTGAATGAGAATACATTCAATACAGCCGACAGTATATTATAAAATACGGCCAACCAAAGATACTTTTTATATGGTGGCACAAAGCGCATGAGGACGCGGAAAAATTCTTTCATTTATACAATTATTGGGTACGCGCTGCAAAGATATAGTTTTTTCTTGGTTTTCTTCGCCTCGTTTAAGCTTATTTATTGTTCCCTTATTCTACAGCCTCGCGTGAATCCAATAACCTTTTGTTCTTCATTTCCCGATGTTTACGTAAAACGTGTAGACGACTGTTCAGTATTTGCCAACGATATACCAGACAGGTGGTAATGAAATAAACACCGGCTTGAATCCATAGAACCTGGGATTCGTGCCTAACTTCATCAAGAGTCGCTCCCATATTGTTGATACGTACGAATCCGTTGATGCCGAAAGTTGACGGGAATATGTAAGATATTGCTTTCCAGAATGGAGGTATGGCTGCACCCGGCCATGATATACCGCTAATAAACAGCAGTGGAATAGACGTAAATACAAAGATGAGGAAGCACAGTTCGCGATTTCTTACAAATATGGAGCAGGTCATGGCAAAAAATATGCATGCAGCCAGATAAGGCACTATGAACATGATTAATGTCTGGAGTAATCCTATTTGATTTAAACTGAATATTCGGGGAACCACGCCCAAAAGATATACTGAAACGATGGCATAGACCATGAAATAACTGAGTCCTTTGCCCATCACAATACGTAGAGTTCCGTTGTAGTGTTTATTGATAGGTACCAGATCTTTGAATTGATTACGTTCGCGTGCCGTACCTGCCGAAAGCCCTATTCCTAAAAGGAGTGTCTGTTGTAGAATAAGAATCAATACAGCCGGAATCAAGAATGAAGCAAATCCGTTTTGGGGATTGAACATGGGAATGTATTGGTATTTTATGGGGTATCGTGTTATTTCGTCTTGCCGGTCGGTGGTATTGCCTGCGCGTTCTATTTTAATATCGTTGTTCATATCCAAAGATACTTCGGTGCAGGCAGAAAGTATGGCTTTGTAGTAGAGTAAACCGCTCATATCGCAAAATATACTTACATGGGTTTGTTCCATCCTTGCTATATCTTTGGAAAAAGAGGATGGGATGTAGATGATGCCATATGCGTCCTTGTTGCGCATGAGGCCTCGTGCTTCTTCCATATTTGAGCTATATGATATGATCTTTACATCAGGCGTACCATCTACATGTCGTAAGAATTCGCGACTTTTGAATGAATGGGAATTGTCAACTACTGCAACAGGTACATCACGTACCACTTCATTGTTGTATATCAGTGCATAGATAATTGGATACAATAATGGAACCAGTATAAAGAAAATCAGTACGCCCTGATCTCTTACCGTAAGGCGGAATTCACGCTTCCATATATACAGAGTGTCTTGCATGCCCTGCAGAATGATGTCACTGAATTTCATTTTTCCCTTCTTTGTCATGGTTGATACGTATAATAAAGCATGGCCTTTTTTAGCCTGTTAATAACTGCAAATGGTAAGAATATGAATATCAGCAATGCAAGGTAACTATTCCATGAATAAATCATGGGATATCCGTTGAGGGCTTGGTCCACGTATATGAGGAAGTAGTGTCTCAAAGGGAATAGGTTGGCTATACCTTGCAACCACGAATCCATAGCCATCACCGGATAAGTAAATCCGGAAATAGAGAAAGAGACTACTCCCCAGAGGGAAGCAAAGCTCAATCCCAGGCGGAGTGTAGGTAATGTTCCGATCATGACGACTCCTGTTGACTGTGCAGCAAGTATCATGAAAAGGGTGGCAAAGATCATCGGACCCAGTCCGCTTTCACAGGGGAACTTCAAATAGCAATAAAGATATACATCAATGAATGATCCTATAATAAAGAAAATGATTGTGTGCGGTAATAGTTTGCCCCATAACGAAATGAACATCGAATTGTTTCCTTGTCTCAACCATTCACGGGATGTCTTTTCTTTCAATTCCACACCAATTGAATATACGGTTATTTGGAAAATCAGTAACATCAGTACACCCGGAATCAATGTGTTGCACAAATACACAGAGTAGTTGAGCCATGGGTTGTTGATCGGGTGTGAATCTATGACGATAGGCTGCAACAGTGATTGTATTTGATCGTCTGTCAAACCTTTTGCGCGTAACGTTTCCCTCGCTAAGGCACCGTTTGTCAATTCGGACATGGTTCGCATGTCACGGTAGAGCAACGAACCGGCAATGAGGTATGAACTGTTTGTATAAAAAGAGATCGTGGGACGTTTTTGTGCGATTGCCTTTTTAGCTGTTTGATGAGGAATGTAGAAAAATCCGTATATATCACCTCTTTGCATGGAACGACGTGCCGCGGCTACATCCGTGAAACGTTCGGTGATAGCAATTTGCTGAAAAGCATCAAGGTTGCGTAATAAATTGCGTGATACGGATGTTTGATCCTGATCAACAGCACCTATAGGCAGATTAGTCGGAAGTCCGCTTCCCATGAGTGTGGTGAAAAAGAACGTACAGAACAGAGGCGCAATCACCATACAAAACAAGTATATCGGACGCGAAACAAGATTCTTGCATTCTCGTTTGGATACGTTATATAGACTAATGTATTTCTTCTTGCGCTCAGCTTTCATCTTTTATTTCTCTTTAATAATGACAGACATACCGGGACGTAAATAGGGAATCGGTGTCAATGGACGTGCTTTTACTTCAAATGTTTTCAGATCATACTGTCCTGTAGTTTTTGTTGCTTTCCATGCAGCATAGGTTCCAAGATCTTTCATGTATGTCACTTTCAATGTGATTTGCTTGTTGTTTAGTGCAGGGATGAAAGCTGTGAATGTTTTACCAACGGTAAGGTCCTTAAGCAAATCTTCTCGGATATTGAACGTTGTCCACATATCACTCATTACGGCAATGCTCATGATGGGTGCTCCCGTTCCAACAAGTTCACCCACCTCCGGGTAAACTTCAGAAACTTCGCCTGCTGTTTGAGCTATAAGATAGGTCTCTTTCACATAGGAGTTTACTTCAGCCACAGCACCTTTGGCGCGGTTCACTATGGCAGCAGTAGTCATTTTGTCTTCACGTTGAGCTCCGTTTCTAGCCATGCTATATTGTGATCGGGCAGCTTTTTCTGTAGCAATCGCTGCATCTCGTAGAGCTGTCGCTTCATCATATTTCTGAGCAGGCACTACACCTTGCTCGTATAAATTCTTCATACGTTTATAGGATTTATCAGCAATAACAACTCCAGCTTTTGACTTCTGCCAAAGTTCGAATGCACCTTGAATTTCTTCTACACGTGTACCCTTTATCGCCTTTTGGTTCTGTGCCTGGGCAGCATCTTCTGCAGATTGTGCTTGCTCTAATTTGGCTGTAACATCCGGAGCTTCCAATCGTGCTAATGTGTCGCCGACTTGCACCTTGTCACCTTCATGTACTTTCAGCTCGAGTATTCTTCCAGGTACTTTGCTTGATACTCTGTACTCGGTAACTTCTGCTTGACCTTGCATCATTTCGGGTTCTTTTTTCAACATGAAGAATCCGACAAGTCCTACTATAATGATTACTCCCAACAATGTGATGAAAGCCAGTAACATATTGCTGTTCTGTGATTTTTGTGCCATCATGGTTATTTAATATTATTAGTTAGCGTACCTAAAGATTTCTGTAAGTATAGATTCGTTAATTTTACATCGATTTGTGCATCTATTCTTTCTGAACGAGCTTGCAGCCATGCCGTGTGCGCTTCAAGTGTGGTACTGGCGGGAATGACTCCTGCATTGAATCCTATGGTTGCTGAGCGAAGATTCTCCTCAGCCTTCTCCATATTCTTATTAGCCATTGTTAGTGTCTTTCCGGCTTCATTTACTTTGAATACGGATTGATTTACTTGCAACTCTACCTTTTCACGAGCATCGTCAAGTTGGTATTGTGCTATTCGTGCATCAGACTTCGCTATGTTCACTTTGTACTGACCTTCATTCCAGCTCCATAATGGATATTTGACCATGATGCCTATGTTCCACATACCGGCAAACTTCTTTTCAAAGCCATCTTTAAAGTTTGGATTGCTTACTATATAATTGCCTGTAGCAACTACTGTAGGCAAATAATCAGCACGTGTGACATTGATTTTTTGTTTATATATTTTGGTAGCAATATCAAGGCTCTTCAGTTCCGGACGGTTGGCGTATGCCGTTTGCACATCCACTGTTTCAGGTCCTGACAATACCTGTAAACTCTCTAAGTTTTCATCTTCTAAAGAATAATTTGTATTGATAGGTATTCCGCAAAGTTGGCACAGTACCATTTTACATAAGTCCAGTCCGTCTTCAGCTTTAGTAAGTGCCATTTCCGCCTGATTTTCTTTAACGGCAACGGAAAGTCCATCAGCTTTAGTTGCAACGCCTTGTGCAATCATCTTCTGAGTATCACTATCCATCTTTTGAAGCAACTTCAAGTATCCTTCCGCCAGTTTCTTTTTATTGGCTAGTGATACCACTTGCCAATAAGCCTCGTCTGTGCTGACAATAATATCCTGATTCTTTTCTTCATGCATCTGCATGGCAAGTTGTTCGGCATATTCTGCAATTTTGTTGTAAGCATCAATCTTACCACCCATATATATAGGTTGAGTCACATTCAGAATGCCGGCAAATACATTACGAGTGTCAAAATCTGTAGCCTTGCTCATTTTAGATGCCAGCGATGACAAGTCTACTGTTTGTCCAGCCATTTTACTAAGTAGATAGGAGAGAGAGGTAAGTGAAGTCCCTAATTCGGCTTTGTCGTCGTCACTCATAATATGTGTACCGTATTGGTTGCGGGTATAGATTCCTGATACCGTCACATGGGGTAGATATTGTGTGTGGGCTACTTGTTTTTGAGAAGCCGAACTATTAATCTTCTCTTTGCTGATAAGCAGTGATTTATTATTGGCAATGGCCATTCTTCGACAGCTTTCAAGACTTAATGTTTGTGCTCGCATCGTTGCAAGTCCACTTAAACATAAAAGTAGGCAAATCCATTTTTTCATAATGTTCAGACTAATAATGAGTAATCATCTATTGTTTAGACAATAAAGATAATGTTATTCTATGGATATGCAAAGCAATTCGGCTTTTTTTAAGTAATATTCTTCACAAATAGTGGGTACGGTATGATCTTTCTAACTATTTCACTTTCAGTATTTAACATATAAATGTTAATGGGCCGCGACTATATTTTTTTAAGTAAGAATGAAAGCGCATATTTTTTTCTTGGAGTTTGTTTATTCCAAACATTTTTAATAATATTGCACAATGTTTCTTTGAATAGGTAAGTGATCTGTACGTGAATATAAATCGACTTTAATACAATACTATTATGTTTTTCAAAAGTTTTTTTACAAAGGAACAAGACTATAAGCGATTGGAGATTGAGATTAATGCAGAGAATCCTTTGCAGAATTATATTGATACTCTGAAGTCTTGTAAAGCTCTCACTCTAAAAGGAGAACTAGAATGGGACGGGATCAAGCTGATAAGGCAATTACGGAATTTATCTCTTTTGGATTTAAGCAGTATTAAGAAAGTGAGGAAATTGCAATCAAGCTCATTACCTCATGATACATTAACAGAAATGAAAAAAATCAAAGAGATTATTATTCCTGAATTAGTGCCAGTTGATAGTTTGGCCATCACCAAGTGTCCTTTATTAGAGAAAATAATTATTCCACAAGGAGTGGCTCTTGTCAATCCGGGTATGGTATACGATTGCGGTAAATTCACTCAATTTATTGTAGAAGAAGGTAATGCGCATTTTTTTTCGGTCGAAGGTGCCATATTAAGTAAAGACGGCAAGAAACTTATTTCTGTGCCTTGTGGTATTAAGGGTACTTATACGGTGCCTGATTCAGTGAACGAAATATTAGACGGGTCTTTTTTTGGGTGTACATTCTTGGAGCAAGTCGTGTGTGACGACGAGAAAGTCAAGATAGGGGAGAAAGCGTTCAGATATGTGAATGTGAAAGTGGTAAAACAAAATTGATTAATAGTTGTTTCTCAATTCTCCTCTGCTAAGGTGAAATAGAAGTGTTTTTGTGTATTTAAAAACTAATTACCAAATAATGATTAAAGGAGGAATGTAACGATATCAAATTTTATCAAGTTGCCATTATGATTTGTAAGGAAAATGAAACATCCTGACATTTTATGAGAGAGTCATCTATGGCTTATTATTGTACCCCCGCGGAGAATCGAACTCCGATCTAAAGTTTAGGAAACTTCTATTCTATCCGTTGAACTACGAGGGCATTAATTTTCTGCGAATGCAAAGATAGGGATTTATATCAAATAACCAAAAGAAACTGTTCGTTAAAGAAATAGAACGACTTAAACCTTTTTGATAAATTAATGTCATATTTGCATGCTCGGAGATGATAATAATTTGATAAAGAATAAGGTATGAAATGTTTTTTTGTAGGTATGTTGCTGCTTATTGGAACGGTGCTTCCAATACAGGCAGAAACTCTTGTTCCAGGAACGGTAAAAGGTACCGTCATTGATTCTAAAACTAAACAAGGAATGGAGTTTGTAAATGTGACTGTGAAAGCAAATGGTGCTGCGACGGTATTAAATGCCGGAGTAACAGATTCACAAGGTGATTTTGCTTTGGGTGGGTTGAAAACTGGAACTTATGATGTGGTCGTTTCATGTGTAGGCTATAAATCAGTTATTAAAACTATTCATTTGGGAAGTGCTTCAAGTGCGGTTTCTCTTAATAAGATATCCTTGGTTGAAGATAGTCACCTTTTAAAAGAGGTAAGTGTAGTGGGACAGCAGCCACAGATGAAATTTGAAATAGATAAGAAAGTCTTTAACGTCAGCCAGGATTTATCATCCATTGGTGGATCAGCAAGTGATGTCTTGTCTAATATACCTTCAATCAATGTGGATAATGATGGAAATGTGTCATTAAGAGGAAACTCTAGTGTGACCATTTGGATTAATGGTAAAGCATCCGGACTGTCGTCAGATAATCAGGCACAGGTATTGGAGCAATTACCGGCTGAAAGCATAGAACGTATTGAGGTTATTACCAATCCTTCAGCAAAATATAGTCCGGAAGGCACTGCGGGTATCATTAATATTGTCTTGAAAGAAGATCGTCAATTAGGCTATTTCGGAAGTGTGCGTGCAGGTGTCAGATCAAACGGTTCTGTAGTTTCAGGAACCAGCGTTAATTATACAACAAGCAAGTTGGATGCCAATATTGATTTAGGATACAGGCATATGGTACAAGACGGTGGCTCTTTTTCACATAGAACAAACACGCAAGGCACCAGTGATACATCTGATGATACTTTTTTGAATCAAACCGGTGAGCGTAACCAAAATGGTAATGGCGTGTTTCTTCGTGGAGGCTTGACTTATCATTTTAACAAGAAGGATCAACTGTATGGTAACGGTTTTGGTATATTAGGGCATGGTAACAGTAACAATATTATAAATTATGATCAAACAGGGGCAATCACCTATAAAAGTTTACGTCGTACAGACACTGAAACAGATATAAAAGGTGGTAATGCGACTGTTGGATTCAAACATGCATTTACTCAAGATCATTACTTGGACTTTTCTACTTCATATAACAAGTGGGGTATGGACAATGATGCTACATACAATCAAAGTTATGAAAATGGCTTTAAACCATCGAGTTTTCAGGAACAGGTCAATAATATAAATAATCGCAATTTGGAGTTCCAATTGGATTATCAAAATAAATGGGATGCAGATCATAAGATAGAAGCCGGATGGAAATCAACATTAGGTCGTGAGAATAGTCCGATAAAAACTTATACTGATCCTTCAAAAAGTGCTTCGTCTTTTGATCCGAGTGCATACAACCGTTTCATCTACGATCAAGACATTCATGCCGGCTACGTCACTTATACAGGCAAATGGTCTAAGTTAGGTTATCAGCTGGGCATGAGAGGTGAGTATACCAAAGTAAAGACACTCTCTAAAGCATGGGAAAATGGAGCGGAAACTTCCGGTACTCCTTATACTACAGACTATTTTAAATTGTTTCCCAGTATGTATCTGACTTATTCTTTACCGGCAGGGAATGAACTGCAATTGAACTATTCTCGTCGTATCAACCGTCCATGGGGTGGACAATTGAATAGTTTCAGAAACATAACAGACTCAACGAACATTTCATATGGTAATCCTGAATTGAAACCACAATATTCCAATTCGTTGGAATTGAACTATATTAAAAATTGGGATAAACACATGCTTTCATTTTCAACTTATTACCGCACGACAAACGATGTTATTCAGAGCGTGAGTTATCTTCAAAATAACATCATGTATTCAACAAGTATAAACATTGCCAAGACACAGTCGGCCGGTGTAGAATTGATAGAGAAAAGCAGTTTGTTCAAAATCTTTGATATTACCACTACGTGGGACGGTTACTATTATAAATTGAATGGTTTCAATTATAACGCTACAGTTTATGCGCCCGAAGAACGTTTCGCATGGAACGCTCGTATGATTGCGAATGTGATACTTCCTTACTCATGGTCTTTGCAGATGAATGGTAATTACAATTCACGTCAATCCATAGCACAAGGTACAAGTTCATCAAATTATTCGGTAGATGCAGGTCTTAAAAAGACATTCTTAAAAAAGAAATGGACATTAAGTATGAATGTGCGAGACATGTTTAACTCTCTTGGTCAGCACAACTATACTTCAGGAACCTCTTTCATACAAGATGCAAAGAATTGGCGTACCGGTCGTCGTTATGGTGTAACGTTGACATATAGTTTCGGTAATATGAAAATGAAGAAACGTCCCCAAGCTCAACAAGAGGATGACGACTCAAATTCGACACCTGGAGCCGCGGGAAACGGTTATGGTCAATAGATTTTATAAATATGCAGGGCTTATTTAACGGTAAATAAAAGGGACCATTTTTATTTTGTCATTTGGTGGAATTTTACGACCTTTGAACGATTTTTATAACTCATATTGTATAAAAGCCGTAAAAAAATAATGAAAGATAAAATAATGGTAAAGCATCTCGATACGGTTGTTGTGCTTTTTTCCGGTGACTCCGGAGATGGCATGCAACTTGCCGGGAATATGTTTTCTAGTATTTCGGCCGTGCTCGGTAACGATATTTGTACTTTTCCCGATTATCCTGCAGAAATTCGTGCTCCGCATGGCTCGCTCGGTGGTGTGTCAGGGTATAGAGTACATATTGGAGCAGAGAAGGTTTACACTCCGGGTGATAAGTGTGATGTATTAGTAGCAATGAATCCGGCTGCATTAAAAACTCAAATAAAGTATTTGACTCCAAAGTCTACAATCATAATAGATACAGATACTTTTGATGAAATGGAGCTGACCAAAGCTCAGTTTAACACCGATGATCCTTTTGCAGAGCTAGGAATAAAGAACGAAGTGATTGCAGCTCCAATTACTTCCATGTGTAAGGAAAGCCTAAAGGGTATGGGACTTGACAATAAGTCGATGGTCAGATGCAAAAACATGATGGCTCTTGGCTTGGTTTGTTGGCTCTTTAATCGTCCTGTGGACTATGCAGAAAAACTCCTTCGAGCAAAATTCGCAAAGAAACCTCTTGTTGCTGAGGCTAATGTAAAAGTTTTGAATGACGGATACAATTATGGTCATAACATTCATGCCTCAATAACCACTACATACTCTATTGAAACAGAGAATAGAGAGAAGGGCATGTATACAGATATAAGTGGCAATAAAGCTACTGCTTATGGACTGATTGCAGCTGCAGAGAAAGCCGGGTTGGAACTTTATCTTGGTTCCTATCCGATCACTCCGGCAACAGATATCTTGCATGAATTGGCTAAACATAAATCATTAGGTGTAAAAACTGTTCAATGTGAAGACGAGATTTCAGGATGTGCTTCGGCTATCGGAGCAGCCTTTGCCGGTGATTTGGCAGTTACCACCACTTCGGGACCCGGAATCTGTTTGAAAAGTGAAGCCATAAATTTGGCTGTGATGGCCGAACTACCTTTAGTGATAATTGATGTGCAAAGGGGAGGTCCCTCTACCGGATTACCGACAAAATCGGAACAAACGGATTTGTTGCAGGTTTTGTATGGTCGGAATGGAGAAAGTCCGGTTCCGGTGATTGCGGCATCGTCTCCTACAGATTGTTTCGATTCCATTTACCAAGCATGTAAAGTAGCGGTAGAGCATATGACACCGGTGTTTTTTCTGAGCGATGCGTTTATTGCAAACGGTTCAGCTGCTTGGAAACTTCCGGATCTGAATGAGTATCCTGATATCAAGCCGCATTATGTGTTGTCTGAGCAGAAAAATAATTGGTCTCCTTACAACCGTGATTCTCACACTATGGCGCGCTATTGGGCTGTGCCGGGCATGGAAGGATATACGCACGTCATTGGAGGATTAGAAAAAAGCAGCACTACAGGTGCCATTTGTTATGATCCTGGCAACCATGAAAAAATGGTATCTTATAGGCAGGAAAAGATCAATCGCATTGTAAATGAAATCCCTGATTTGGAAATCTTTGGTGACCAAGATGCAGATTTGTTGGTTGTAGGATGGGGAGGAACTTTCGGACATCTTTATTCAGCTGTAGCACTGATGCGTGAAGCTGGAAAAAAGGTTGCTTTTGTTCATTTCCATTGGATAAGTCCATTGCCCAAGAACACAGCAGACGTATTGCGAAAATTCAAGAAGATTGTTGTTGCCGAGCAAAATTCGGGACAATTGGCTGGTTATCTTCGTATGAAAATAGAGAATCTTCCTCACATATATCAATATAATAAAATCCAGGGACAACCGTTCCAGGTCAAATCCCTAAAGGATGCTTTTACAAAAATAATGGAGGATGCGTAAATGAATAATATAAAATTTACTTCAAAAGATTTTATGAGTGATCAGAATGCCCGTTGGTGTGCAGGATGTGGTGACCATGCTTTTCTGAATTCGCTTCAAAAAGCAATGGCGAAATTGAATGTTGCCCCGTGGAATACCGAGGTTATCTCCGGTATAGGTTGTTCTTCACGTTTGCCTTACTATGTGAATGCTTATTGTTTTCATACAATTCATGGACGTGCATTAGCTGTAGCTACTGGCGCAAAGGTGGCCAATCCGGATAAAAGTGTGTGGACCATTTCGGGGGATGGCGACGGTTTGGCAATTGGCGGCAATCATTTTATACATGCAATTCGCCGTAATATTGACATCAATATGATTTTGTTGAACAACAAAATTTATGGCTTAACCAAAGGACAATATTCACCTACATCCGACAGAGGATTCATTTCCAAGTCATCTCCTTACGGAACGATAGAAGATCCATTCAATCCTGCTGAGTTGGCAATCGGTGCCAGAGGACGTTTTTTCGCACGTTGCGTAGCTTCTGATATTGACGGCACCGTGGATGTGTTGCTTGCAGCTGCAAATCATAAAGGAACTTCGGTTGTGGAGGTGCTGCAGAATTGCGTTATTTTCAATGATGGAACTCATGATGCTATAGCAACCAAAGAGTTGCGCCGGAAGAATGCCATTTATCTGACGCATGGCAAACCGATGTTGTTTGGTGATGACAATCAATATGGGTTGGTACAGGACGGGTTTGGGCTGAAAGTGGCGAAAATAGGAGAGAATGGAGTCACGATGGAAAATGTATTAGTGCATGATGCCCATTGTCAAGACAACACCTTGCATATGAAACTGGCAATGATGGAAGGTCCCGATTTTCCTGTTGCATTGGGAGTGATTCGTGAGGTGGAAGCTCCTACTTATGATGCAGCTACCGTTCAACAGATCGAAGAGGTGAAAGCTGTCAAAAAATATCACAATTTTGCAGAGCTATTGCTTACCAACGATACTTGGGAAATTAAATAAAAGATAATATATCCCTTTTGAAAATCCTCGATAAATAGTTTGTCGGGGATTTTTTATATATTTGTGTATCTCTAAAAAATGAATGAATATGAACAAGGCTGTATATCCTCTTATCATTCTCCTTTTATGTGTGTGTAGGCTTAATACGTCAGCTTGTACCACAGCCGTCGTGTCAGGCAAATGTACCGTTGACGGGCGCCCGCTTTTATTCAAGCAGCGGGATGCCACAGATTTCAACAATCGGATGCAACTTTTTCATGATGGCAAGTATGTTTATATGGGATTGTGTGACAAAAAAGATCCGAAAGGAAAAGAAGTCTGGGGTGGTTATAATTCGACAGGCTTTGCCATCATCAATTCGGCCTCATACAATCTTAATTCATCCGACAGTTCCGGTGTAAAGGATCGGGAGGGATTCATTATGAAGAGAGCTTTGCAGGTATGTGCTACACTCAAAGATTTTGAGATATTGTTGGATACGTTGGCAAAACCGATGGGATGCAACACCAATTTCGGTGTAATTGATGCACATGGAGGAGCCGCTTATTATGAAACCGGCAATAACGGTTATGTAAAATTTGATGCCAATGACTCTGTGATTGCTAAGCGCGGGTATTTGATTCGCACCAATTTCTGTTTTACAGGCAAGAGTGACTTGGATAAGGGGCTGTCGCGATATTATGCTGAAAAGGAAATCCTTTTAGGAGGATATGCCCGTCAGATACTTTCTCCCGAGTTTTTTCTATCTGATGTATCTCGTAGTCTCTTTCATGGATTGACCCATGTCAACCTTTACAATCAAATGCCTGAAAACGATATCACTCCGTTCTTCGTCCCGTTCCGTGATTACATACTAAGGTATTCCACCTCTTCTGCATTAGTAATACAAGGCGTTTCTCAGGGAGAATCCCCGTCGCAATCTGTATGTTGGACCATTCTCGGTTCCCCTTTGACCTCTGTAGCTATTCCCTTGTGGATCATTCCGTCAGGCAATTTGCCGCTAATCTTGGAGGCAGAGACGGATGGTAATGCTCCTCTTTGCAAATGGGCTTTGACGCTCAAGGAATCGTTATTCCCGATACATAGTGGAGAAGGTCCTGATTATTTGGATTTGGGGAAGTTGATAAATAAGCGTAAAAACGGTATCATGCAACGCACGCTACCGATTCAGGACAGTATTTTGCATCGGGGCATTGCCATGCAAGAGCGTTTCCGGAAAAATAAAAGCATCAATCCCGAGGAGATCAATGCTTTTTATAATTGGGTGAACCAGTATGTCACTGATTTCTATACTCACTCTTTTTCGCCATATGATAAATCTCCGGCATCACCCAGACCTGGAACAATGTAAGAGTGCTCATTCAAAGTCTTGTCTATGGCTGCACACCAAACAGTAGCATCCTCGGGGAGAAATCCTTTTAAGTATTCCAAAGCCTGGTCGGTTGCAATCACAGCAGCAACATGCACCTGAGACGGTTCTCCTTTGGTCATTAAGGCCTTATAGCTTAAATCAAGAGAACGACCGGTTGCAAGCATCGGATCCACAATCAGCAAAGTCTTATTGTCAATTCGAGGAGAAGCCAGATATTCAATATGGATCTTGAAATTTTCTTCATCTATAAATTTCCGATAAGCTGATACAAAAGCATTTTCGGCTTTGTCGAAATAGTTCAGAAATCCTTGGTGTAAAGGTAACCCGGCCCTTAGAATTGTGGCGATGACCAACTGATCCTTACATAAATTCGCAGGTGCTATTCCTAGTGGAGTCTGTACCTGCGTTGTATAATAGTTAAAAGTCTTACTAATTTCATACGCCATAATTTCACCGATGCGTTCAATGTTTCGGCGAAATCTCAAAGGATCTTTTTGAATGTTAATATCACGAAGTTCGGCAACAAATTGTCCAAGAACAGAATTTGTCTCACTAAGATTGACAGATTTCATACTAAATTAATTATTTATATTTGATAAGTTTTTGATTAATCTCACGTACATGCGCCTCCATCCTTTCCACTCATCCGTTTCTGCTAATGATGAATTGTGGAATAAGGTAATAAAGTCACCTCCAACAGCCTGTACCCGTTCATAGAGCTTGGTGATTGTCTCCAATGCTTGTTCGGGGCTCATTGAAAAATCTTCTTTTAGGGTCATATCTATCACAGCTGTAGTGTGAATCATAAGAGGCGTTTCCCGTTCATTCTCTATATCATAGAAAGGGAATGGGATGCTTGTTCCCGTTCTGAATCCGTATTGATTGGTATAGATCACCGAATAGTCGTGGTAAATGCCGGCAGATTGTAGCAGTCGATACGACTCAGGGAATCTGATTCGTAAATAATGTTGTCTGCTTGCATTGACTTGATGATTCAGTACCCGCTCAAGATCCATCTTTTCATGGCATAAGTGAATATTGTTGAATGCAGCCACATAAGATGGGTGCAACAGCACACGATTTTCTTTATCGATCATGCGCATCATTTTGCGCAGTCGTTTCGAAGGGAATATATAATGGCGGTCATATTGTCCGTACGGTCCCCTATGTGCAAAGAACAGTCCTTTGATCTGCTCCTCTTCATAGAGTTTTGTAATAAAAGAAAAGTTGAAATAGGGATCTTCCTTGAAACGCAAGATCGTGAGCAGTCGATTCCAAAACCTCTTGAATTTTCGTTCCCCCAGGTCTTTCAGCAGACAAAGAGAGTTTGCTACACCTTTATTTCTATAGAGGAAAGGATGATCAATATCGATGGTTGGTATGAACCGGAATTGCCGGGATGAGAATTCTAAATCAGGATATTTGATCAGTAATATATTTTTAAGTTTAATCACCCATTCGTCCACAATCGGGTGAGTGATACATCCCATTTTCTGTAAAATGCTTGCCTCATATTTGTATCTTCCGTGTTTATCCAAATCATTCGAATGGTATTCTTCCATTCGTGAGAGCAGATAAAATGAAGCGGCAAACAAATCAAAAGGAACATTTTCATCTTCCTCCTCTTTTTTATTATTGTGGAAAAATGTAGGGAGATTGCCCCATTTCCCGAATGAGAAATCGTCTAATTTCGATAATCCTTTTGCGAAGAGCAATTCAGTAGACTTTATCCATATACCTTTGTGAGGATCTTGAGGACAGTATGCAATACCGGGAAGAGGGGATAATAAGTACTCGTTAAGCTTGTTTGTCAAATAGAAATCACAGCCCAATATTCTAGAAAACAATTGGGTTAAGATATAGTTGAGCCTGGGGCTTTTTTGATCTGAATAAATGGCGATCATTTCAATTCATTCTGTTTCCGGCACGAAAATACAAAAAATATTCCAAACACGTTACATTTTGTATACTTAATTGTTAGGTAAATTTAAATATGTTCGTATTAAAGAAATATTTCTCTAATAACTTTCCTTATTCGGAATAAATGTATTATTTTTGTACCCGGAAAATAAAACTCCGCTTCGGAGTCGCAGATGAAACAAAAATATCAATTAATAATACCAATTAATTAAAATCAAAGAAAATGGCAAAAGTAGATTTAAGCAAGTACGGTATTACAGGAGCTACAGAGGTTCTGTATAACCCTTCTTATGAAACATTGTTCGCTGAAGAGACAAAAGCAAGTCTTGAAGGTTATGAAAAGGGACAAGATACAGAGCTAGGTGCTGTAAACGTTATGACAGGTGTTTATACCGGTCGTTCTCCTAAGGACAAGTTTATCGTTGAAGACGCTACTTCTAAAAATACCGTTTGGTGGACTACTCCTGAGTATCCAAACGATAACAAGAAAGCTTCACAAGAAGCATGGGCTACTGTTAAAGAAATAGCTAAGAAAGAACTTTCTAACAAAAAGCTTTTCGTAGTAGATGCATTCTGCGGTGCCAACGAAGATACACGTATGAAAGTTCGTTTCATCGTAGAGGTTGCTTGGCAAGCTCACTTTGTAACAAACATGTTCATCAAACCAACTTCTCAAAAAGAATTGGATCAAGAACCTGATTTCGTAGTTTACAACGCTTCTAAAGCTAAATTGACAAACTACAAAGAATTAGGTTTGAATTCAGAAACAGCTGTAGTGTTCAACTTGACTTCAAAAGAGCAAGTTATCATCAACACATGGTACGGTGGTGAAATGAAGAAAGGTATGTTCTCAATGATGAACTACTTCTTACCTTTGAAAGGTATTGCTGCAATGCATTGCTCTGCAAATACAGATTTAAAAGGCGGTAACACAGCAATTTTCTTCGGTTTGTCAGGTACAGGTAAAACTACATTGTCTACCGATCCTAAACGTTTGTTGATCGGTGATGACGAACACGGATGGGATGACAACGGTGTCTTCAACTTCGAAGGTGGTTGTTATGCTAAGGTTATCAACCTTGACAAAGATTCAGAGCCTGATATCTATGGCGCTATCAAACGTAATGCTCTTCTTGAGAACGTTACTGTTGCTGAAAACGGCAAGATTGATTTCGCAGATAAGTCAGTTACAGAGAATACTCGTGTATCTTATCCTATCAATCACATCACAAATATCGTTAAACCTATCTCTCATGCTTCTGCTGCTAAACAAGTTATTTTCTTGTCAGCTGATGCATTCGGTGTATTGCCTCCAGTATCTATCTTGAACAAAGAGCAGACTCAGTACTACTTCTTATCTGGATTTACAGCTAAATTAGCTGGTACAGAGCGTGGTATCACAGCTCCTACTCCTACATTCTCTGCATGTTTCGGTCAAGCATTCTTGGAATTGCATCCTACAAAATATGCTGCAGAATTGGTAAAACATATGGAGAAATCAGGCGCTAAAGCATATTTGGTTAATACAGGTTGGAACGGAACAGGCAAACGTATCTCTATCCGCGATACTCGTGGTATTATTGATGCTATCCTTGACGGTTCAATTGATACAGCTGAAACAAAGGTTATTCCTTTCTTCGACTTCAAGGTTCCTACATCTTTACATGGTGTTGACCCTGCTATCCTTGATCCTCGCGACACATACGACTGTGCTTGCAAATGGGAAGAGAAAGCAAAAGACTTGGCTGCTCGCTTCATCAAGAACTTCGCTAAATACGAAGGTAACGAAGCCGGTAAAGCTCTTGTTGCTGCAGGTCCAAAATTGTAATCCGATTACATTATACAGATATAGGGCGTACCGAAAGGCACGCCCTTTTTTTATGATATGTATGCAAAAGCGAGTAAACAAAAATCCCCTGCAATCTCAAATGAGCATAGCAGGGGATTCTCGTTATTCTATGTGGATTTATTCGCTGTCGGTAACTGTTTCCTTAACCTCTGAACTATCCATTTCTTCGTTTATTTCATCATCATCGGTACTTTCTTGTACCGGTAAAATTCTTTCGGCATGCAAACAGACCAGTTGTTCTTGCAATTCCTTGTCATTGAGAATCTTTTTCAACGCTTGTTTCGATGCGTTTTGTTGCGATTCTTTTTTTGAATAGCCCATTCCTTGTCCCAAACTCATTCCTTCGATCAGTAATTCCGTGTTAAACATCATATTACCGTCTCCATCATTTGGGCAATCAACCAGTTTATACTCAAAATCAAGACGTTTCTTCTGAGTCCATTCAATCATCCGTGATTTGAAGTTCACCTCTTTCTTTGCCACAAGGTTTATATCGATGATCTCTTTTAAAATCTTATCCTCCATGAAAGATTTGCACACATTATATCCTCTGTCGAGATATATGGCACCTATCATGGCCTCGAAGGCATTACCGCTTAGATTATTGTTGTGAGACGGCGATAAGCTTTGGTGAGAATATTTAATGATTTTGTCCAGCCCTATTTTGTCGCCCACTTTGTTTAAAGTTTCGCGTTGCACTATTTTTGATCTCGTGCTGGTGAGAAATCCTTCCCTTTTGCTGTTGAATTTTTTGAAAACAATGTCTGCAACAATGGCATCCAGAATGGCATCTCCCAGAAATTCCAGTCGTTCATTGTTGATTATTTTCCCGTCATTGTCTTTTATTGAGAAGGACTTGTGTATTAAGGCCTGTTTATAAAGCCGGATATCCTTGGGCAGGAATCCCAGTATCTTGTAAAAAACAGAATAAGACTCCTTATCCTTTAGGAAAAGGAGTCTTAATTTATTTAGTGTTCGGGAAATCACTTGCAATAAGAATTATTGTTCGCACTTCTTAAAGATCACGCAAGCATTGTGACCACCAAAACCAAACGTATTTGATAAAGCAGTCCTTACTTCACGCTTTTGCGCCTTGTTAAATGTGAAATTAAGATTGTAGTCGATTTCTTCGTCCTCATCATCTTCCTCGTGGTTGATGGTAGGAGGTATAATCCCGTTCTTTATAGCAAGAATACCTGCAATTGCTTCTATTGCACCGGCAGCACCCAAAAGATGACCGGTCATTGATTTTGTTGAACTAATATTCAATTTAGTTACAGCATCGCCAAATACAGCTTTTATAGCTTTCACTTCCGATAGGTCACCCACACCGGTTGATGTGCCGTGAACATTGATATAATCAATTTCTTCTGGTTTCATCTCTGCATCTTCCAAAGCGTTTTGCATAACCAATATAGCTCCCAATCCTTCAGGATGTGATGCGGTCAAGTGGTAGGCATCAGCAGATGCGCCTATTCCGGCAACTTCTGCATAGATTTTTGCTCCACGTGCTTTGGCATGTTCATATTCTTCAAGAATCAAACATCCGGCACCTTCACCCATCACAAAGCCGTCACGACTCTTACTGAATGGACGTGATGCTGTTTCGGGAGATTCGTTGCGTGTTGATAAAGCATGCAACGCATTGAATCCACCAACACCTGCGGCAGCAATAGCGGCTTCAGCACCTCCTGATACAATGGCATTTGCTTTACCCAAACGGATATAGTTGAAAGCCTCTGCTATAGCAGTTGACGAAGTAGCACATGCAGAAACAGTTCCAAAGTTCGGACCACGAAATCCGTACATGATTGATATCTGTCCTGCTGCGATGTCCGAGATCATCTTCGGTATGAAGAACGGATTAAAACGCGGTCCATCCTCTTTGTGAAGAGCATAGTTACTGACTTCCTCTTCAAAAGTTTGGATACCACCGATGCCTGCTCCGAAAATCACACCAATTTTGTTCTTATCCTCTTTTTCAAGATCCATACCGGAATCTACCACAGCTTCTTGAGCTACCACAACTGCAAATTGTGTATAAGGATCCATTTTGCGGGCATCCTTACGATCGATAAAGTCGGTAGGAGTGAAATTCTTTACTTCGCAAGCGAAGCGAGTTTTGAACTTTGATGCATCAAAATGAGTAATAGGTCCTGCTCCGCTCACTCCATGAATCAGCGCATCCCAGTATTCTGAGACGTTGTTGCCGATTGGAGTAAGGGCACCAAGACCTGTTACTACAACTCTTTTTAATTCCATATGATGAAATAAATATTATTTCGCAGATTTCTCGATATATGCGACTGCATCACCTACAGTTGTGATCTTTTCAGCTTGATCATCAGGGATTTGAATACCGAATTCTTTTTCAAATTCCATAATCAATTCTACTGTATCCAATGAGTCTGCGCCCAGATCGTTAGTGAAACTTGCAGTTTCAGTAACTTCTGATTCTTCAACACCTAATTTATCTACGATAATTGCTTTTACTTTTTCTGCTATATCAGACATAACTTTTAAGTTTTTAATTATTAATCGAATTATTTGTTTAAATTTGCAGATGCAAAGGAAATAATATTAATTTTCTTCAGCAAATATTTAACGAACAAAATTCAATCTGTTGCACATTTTTTACTTTTGTGTGCATTGATTAATAAGATTATGGGTAAGAAAATAGCGATTTTTGCATCGGGTGAAGGGACAAATGCCGAGAATATTATTCGATATTTTGATAATAATCCCAATGTGGATATCAAAATAGTTCTATGTAACAGGCTTAAGGCTGGAGTGTTAGCTCGTGCATCCACACTCGGCATACCTGCAAAGAGTTTTTCGCGTGCTGATTTATATGAGACGGATAAGGTGCTTGGTTTGTTGCAAAGTATGGAAATTGACTTTATTGTCCTTTCCGGGTTCATGATGATGATGCCTTCTTCTATTTTAACAGCTTTTGCAAAAAGGATTGTGAATATTCATCCTGCACTCCTTCCTAAATTCGGGGGAAAAGGCATGTTTGGCATGCACGTGCATGAGGCTGTGAAGACTGCCGGTGATAGTGAATCGGGAATTACCATTCATTATGTGAATGAAAAATATGATAGTGGTGAAATCATTCTTCAGGTCAAGTGTCCATTGTCACCGACCGATAGTGCCGAGGACATCGCGTCTAAGGTACATGTCTTGGAATATCGCTATTATCCTGAAGTTATTGAAAAAGTGGTGATGCATTTATGAGACGCATTTCTTACATATTGTTGTTCTGTTTTTGTTTATTATCATGTAAGGAGCGCAATTCTCAAGCTTCCACTTCACAGGCTATTCCTAAATCAGCTCCTAAGACATCCGTTGTGGTGGGTGCTGCACGTATTGATCAATATCTGCCCTTGGTGGCAGGAAAAAGGGTGGCTTTGCTCACCAATCAGACAGGACGTGTGGGCAATAGATCCACAGCTGCTTATCTCAAGAGCAAAGGCGTGAATGTCACGTTGATTCTTACACCCGAGCACGGGCTCAGCGGTAAGGCCGCTCCGGGAGTTTCTGTAGGGAACAGTGTGGATGCTGAAACGGGTGTTCCAGTTTACTCCTTATACAAGGGCGGTTTTACGCCTCCGGGCGACAAAGAGATGAATCGTTTTGACGTATTGCTTTCAGATATGCAAGATGTAGGAGTTCGCTTCTACACCTATTATATAAGTATGGTTAGAATGATGGACGTTTGTGCCGACTATCATAAAAAGATGATAGTACTTGATCGCCCTAATCCGAATGGACATTACGTGGACGGTCCCGTACTTGACATGAAATACAAGTCGGAAGTAGGGTGGTTGCCCATTCCCGTAGTGTATGGAATGACTATGGGTGAGCTGGCTTTGATGGTCAATGGTGAGCATTGGCTTGCTGATGGTAGATATTGTGAGTTGCGTGTTGTCACTTGTTTGCATTACACGCATCACACCTTATATATATTACCGGTTTCTCCATCGCCTAATCTGCCCAACATGCGGTCTGTTTATCTTTATCCATCGCTTTGTTTGTTTGAGGGCACACAGGTGAGTGTCGGCAGAGGCACATCCACACCCTTCCAATCTTATGGAGTGAAAGCTCAAAACTATTGGACGGATCTGAGCAAACTTACCGACAAGGAAGCGAAAGAGACTGGTTTCAGTCTCAACTATTTGGTGGAGGCTTACCATAAGCTCCATCAAGGGGATAAATTCTTTACACCTTTTTTCGAAAAATTGATAGGTGTGGGGTATGTGCGTAAAATGGTAATGGACGGAAAAGCAGCCGATCAGATTCAGCAGAAATGGGAACCGGACGTCGAGCGGTTTAAGAAGTTGCGTAAAGAGTATTTATTATATAAAGAATGATGAGCGATATTACCTTCTCCTCTGTTGAGGATTTATTTAGTCATCAGCTGCAAAATTGGCGATTGCTTGCAGCTAATTATGCAGCTCTGTCACGAGTGGAAGTGAAAGAATTTCAGCTTTCGGAACGTTATGTTGTGAAAGTTCAATTCAATCCGGCCCGTATTGTATCATCAGCTGCGAAGGTTGATAAAGAGTCTGTATCCCAGCGTCCTTGCTTCCTTTGCCATCAAAATAGGCCTACGGAGCAAGAGGCCATTCCTTTTGGTGAAGATTATCAAATACTGGTTAATCCTTATCCCATCTTTCCGAAGCATTTCACCATTCCTACGGTTGAGCATACACCGCAAACCATTATGGGACGCTTTGGAGATATGTTGAATTTGGCTCGTACCATGGATCAATATGTCATTTTTTATAATGGTCCCAGGTGTGGGGCATCAGCTCCCGATCATGCCCATTTTCAGGCCGGAAGCCGTGGTTTCCTTCCTATTGAGCGTGATATTAACGATTTTGATTTTGAAGATTTGGGCAATTATCATGAATCTGTGATTCGTTTGGCGCAAAGTTATACGCATCCGTTTTTCCTGATTCAGTCATCATCCATTGACGATGCTGCATTTTTGTTTTCTACTTTGGTTGAAGGGATGAGTCGAGTGAAGGAGGAATCTTTTGAACCGATGTTGAATATTCTTGCATGGTATTTAGACGACCAATGGTTGGTAGCCGTATTCCCACGCAAATTGCACCGTCCTTCCTGCTATTTTGAAACAGACGCTACAAAAAGGCTTCTCATCAGTCCTGCCTCGGTGGATATGGGCGGTGTCTTTATCGTTCCCCAGCGAGCCGATTTTGATAAAGTGACAGGCGATGACATTCAAAAGATATTGAATGAGGTCTGCTATGATGAAGAGATGACCGAACAATTGGTTAAACAAATAAAATCTTGTCTATGACCGAACCGTTTGTACAAGTAGGCATCATGTCGGCAACACAGATAGATTTTGATCTGAGTCCGCACTATATATATAAGGAGGAAGCTTGCACAGGCAAAAGTAGTGCAACCTATTCCGAAGGGAAAATCAGATGGCGTCAACAATTGTATGACGAGTTGGTTTTTGAATCGGTTGACGGAGACTCTGCTTCTTTCACCCTTTTCAATGTAGTTATCGGCAAGCAATTTCATTGGCAAAGAGTAGAAGACCAAAAATTCCGGGGAAATCTGAAATTCATTGTAGAAGGGAATCAGATTACAGCCGTCAACGTTGTGCCGGTTGAGAAATACCTTGAGAGTGTGGTCTCCTCAGAGATGAATGCTACAGCTTCACCGGCCTTATTGCAGGCACATGCCGTCATCTCCAGAAGTTGGTTGTTCCATCAGATGCAAAGTAAAACAAAGGAAAATAGTGGCGACCGTTTTGTCGATACGGATGAATCTCTCATTCGCTGGCAGGATCGCGAAGATCACTTGCATTTTGATGTTTGTGCTGATGATCATTGTCAACGCTATCAAGGAATCACACGCATTTCTTCTCCAAAAGCCATAGAGGCTGTTTGCTCGACACGCGGACAAGTGCTGACGAGCGAAGGTGAACTTTGTGATGCGCGTTTTTCAAAATGTTGTGGAGGAGCGATGGAGCAATTCTCTACTTGTTGGGAGGATAAGAATTACACCTATCTTCGTCCGCTGCGTGACAACGACGATGTGGATAATCTTCCCGATCTCACCGATGAGGCCGAAGCAAAGAAATGGATACTCTCATCTCCGGATGCATTTTGCAACACCACCGACAAGCAGGTGCTCTCCCAAGTTCTCAATGATTATGATCAGGAAACTCATCATTTCTATCGTTGGGAAGTCAGCTATTCACAGACTCAATTATCTCAATTAGTTGCTCGCCGCAGTGGCATTGATTATGGACTGATTCAGGATCTTGTACCCATAGAGCGCGGACCGAGCGGTCGGATCAAGCAACTGAAAATTATCGGTTCGTTGCGTACACGCATTATCGGTAAAGAACTTGAAATTCGCCATACTTTGTCCGAATCACATCTTTACAGTTCCGCATTTGTTGTTGACAAGGGGTTGGACGCCAACGGTGAGATTCGTTTCGTGTTACACGGAGCCGGTTGGGGACATGGCGTTGGACTTTGTCAGATAGGAGCTGCTGTGATGGGAGTCAAAGGCTATACCTATTCCGATATATTGAATCATTACTATCCCGGCAGTGAAATCACCCAAATGTATAAATAATTATATACCAATTATGAATAATAAAATAGATTGTTTTATCCCGAATGTAAGCGATTGGCAAAACGCCTCGACTATAGATAAATTACAGAAGACAGGAATAGTTAACCGCGTTGTTTTGCTTGAAACCTCACATCTGTTCTCTAGCGACACCATGCGAAAGATGGCAGAGCAATCTCAGGCAGAGTACACGCTGTTTTATAAAAAGAATACCAATCTTGATCTAGGCATGTTTGCGTTGGAGCGGATGATGCATATTGCAACCGACACCTATGCAGGCATGGTATATGCCGATCATTACCAAGTCATCGGTGAAAATCAATCGGCAGCACCCGTCATTGATTATCAGGAAGGCAGTTTGCGCGACGATTTTGATTTCGGCTCCTTGCTTCTTTTCCGTACCGATGCGCTGAAACTTGCAGCCGCAAGCATGGTCGACGATTATCAATTTGCCGGCTTCTATGATCTTCGGTTGAAACTATCTCAACACTATACCATTGTGCATATCAATGAATACCTCTATTCTGAAGTAGAAGATGACAAGCGCAAGAGCGGTGAGAAGCTTTTTGATTACGTTGATCCCAAGAATCGTGCCTTGCAGATAGAGATGGAACAGGCTTGTACCTCTCATTTGAAAGACGTGGGAGCCTATTTGTCTCCGGTGTTTGCACCTATCAGTTTTGACCAGGAAGCTTTTGAATATGAAGCATCCGTGATTATTCCCGTCAGGAATCGTGTCCGTACGATAGGCGATGCCATACGTTCGGCACTTAGTCAGGAAACCCCCTTCAAATATAATGTGATTGTTGTTGACAACCATTCAACGGACGGCACCACCGAAGCGATCGGCATCCTTAAGTCCGACCCGCGAGTTGTACATCTCATTCCCGAACGTAATGATCTGGGTATTGGCGGTTGCTGGAATTTGGGCGCTCATCATGCCAAGTGCGGAAAATTTGTAGTGCAACTTGATAGCGATGATGTATATAAGGACGAGCATACACTTGCAAAAATGGTGGAGGCTTTTTATGCACAGAACTGTGCAATGGTCATAGGCACCTATCAAATGGCCGATTTCAAAAAGAGACCCATTGCACCGGGTATTATAGATCATAAGGAATGGACACCTGAAAACGGACGAAATAATGCCTTGCGCATCAACGGGCTGGGCGCTCCACGTGCATTTTATACCCCATTGCTTCGCCGTTTGAATTTGCCTAACACCAGCTATGGCGAAGATTATGCCCTTAGCTTGAACTTTTCGCGTCATTATCAAATCGGTCGCGTATATGATGTCGTTTATCTGTGCCGCCGTTGGGAAGGGAACAGTGATGCTTCGCTTAGTATCGAGAAAACAAATATAAATAATTTATATAAAGACCGCATTCGCACTTGGGAGTTGCAGGCACGCAAAAGAATGAGCAAATGAAAACGAAACCGACTTCACCATGGGCGTGGATACCCTCGCTTTATTTTGCCGAAGGTCTGCCTTATGTGGCTGTAATGACCATTTCCGTGATTATGTATAAAAAGCTGGGGATCAGCAACACGGATATAGCACTTTACACCTCATGGCTTTATCTTCCGTGGGTGATTAAACCCTTTTGGAGTCCTTTTGTAGATGCACTTAAAACCAAGCGTTGGTGGATCACAATCATGCAGTTACTGGTCGGTGCCGGATTGGCAGGCATTGCATTTACCATCCCCACCACTCATTTCTTTCAAACCACGCTTGCCATTTTTTGGCTGGTAG